>LSQX01222964.1_pt1 | contig 11758 bp, 10 predicted proteins | sample 654561 | NCBI WGS metagenome assembly LSQX01 (sample SAMN04489861, study PRJNA283612) | anaerobic digester metagenome | isolation source: 4 biogas reactors fed with cattle manure at either 37C or 55C with and... | place: Denmark: Kongens Lyngby | collected 2014 | reverse complement strand
GTCGCATAGATCACCGCGGCTCCCTCCCGGATCAATCGGGCCACCGTTGCACCTGCGCCGATCTCGCCATCATCGGGATGCGCCTGCACGCAGAGTATCCGGCGCATCTTCATCAGATCCGGAATAGGGATCAGATCTTTTGCTTTGATCTGGGTCATCTTGATCACTCCTTTTACGCCCCGGCCCCTTGATTCCCCGGTTTAATTCAAAATGGTTACCAGTTGTTCAACCTGCCGGGGGGATGCAAAAGGGGCCGGCGGGTCACCTGAAATCGCTTTAAAGTTCAATAAAATTGAAACTGTCGACATCGAAGAGACCGCGGTCGGTTATCTTCAGATGCGGAATCACCGGCAGGGCCAGAAAGGAGAGGGTCAAAAAGGGCTGGGCCGGCACCGCTCCAAGGGCATGGGCCGCAGCGGTAACCTTCTCCAGGGCTGCAGCGACCGCGGCAGCCGGTTCCGGCGAGATCAGCCCGGCCACCGGCAACGGCAGCAGGACAGCCGGAGCGGGCGGTTGATCAACCACGGCAAAACCGCCGCCGGTCCGGGACAGCGCATTGACCGCCGCGGCCATGGCCGCCTCGCTGACCCCGGCGACAATGATGTTGTGCGAATCGTGCGCCACGCTGGAGGCGATGGCGCCCCGGCGCAGCCCCAGTCCGCGGAGCAGACCCAGGGCCACCCGGCCGCTTCTCCGGTGCCGCTCCACCACGGCCACCTTGATGATATCGCGCTGCGGATCCGCCCGGATGAGCCCGTTTTCGCCGCGGCCGGGCTCAAGAAGAAGTTTCTCCGTGATGATCTGATCCGGAACGAGCCCGATAACCGGCACCGCTCCGGGGCCGGCCTTCAGGGTAAAATCGTCCGCCCGGAGCTCCCGCGCCAGCCGGATCGTCCGGAGCAGCCCTTCTCCCGGTGGGTGAGCCGGTATCTCCACCGCCAGGGCCCCCTCCCGAACTGCCACCTCACCGTCCTTGATCACCAGGCGGACCCGGAAATCCTCCAGATCATCGACCACCGCCAGATCGGCCCGGTAGCCGGGTGCCACCGCCCCGCGGCGCACCAGCCCGTAATGCAGCGCCGGATTGAGCGCGGCCATCTCCACCGCGTCAAAGGGATCACACCCCTGCGCTACTGCCCGGCGAAGAATCTCGTCGATATGACCAACTGTGAGCAGCTCCCCCGCCTCCCTGTCATCGGAACCAAACATGAACCAGCGGCTGCCGGCAGCCTTGACTGCGGGCAGAAGAGCAGAGAGGTTGCGGGCGGCGGAGCCTTCGCGGATGATCACCCGCATCCCGCAGCGGACCTTCTCCAGGGCCTCCTCTGCAGTGACCGCTTCGTGATCGGTGGAGATCCCCGCAGCCAGGTAGGCCTGCAGATCCCGCCCGCCCATCGCCGGCAGGTGTCCGTCGACCGGTTTGCCCCGCCGCAGCGCCGCTGCGATCTTCGCCGCCACCGCGCTGTCGCCGTGGATCACCCCCGGAAAATTCATCATCTCGGCCAACCCCAGCACTCGCGGATGATCCAGCAACCGCTCCACCTGCTCCGGGGTGATCTCACCCCCGGCGGTCTCCATCTCCGTCGAGGGAACGCAGGAGGGGGCCATGAAAAAAAGATCAAGGGGCAGTTTTTCCGCCGCCTCGAGCATGAAATCAACCCCCGCGATGCCAAGAACATTGGCAATCTCATGGGGATCGGCGATGACAGCGGTGGTTCCATGAGGCAGCACCACAGCGGCAAATTGCGCCGGTAGAAGGAGAGTGCTCTCCAGGTGGATATGGGCATCGATCAACCCCGGGATGATATAACCCCCGTCAAGATCGATCACCTGCTCCCCCGCCGGATAATCCGATCCTATCGCCGCCACCGTTCCGCTCTTGATCAGCAGATCGGCCTCGATTATTTCCCGGGTAAAGAGATCGAGCAACCGGCCTCCCCGGAGCATCAGCGAAGCCGGTCTCACCCCCCGCGCCACTTCACTTGCCGCCGTCAATTTCCGTGCAAACATCTTTCTCCCACCTTTGCAGTATTGCCGCAAAAACTTCCTGGAAGCAGGAACCCCTTCTCTCTTTAGCGAATAAAGTCCAGGTCAACTCCTGTCAATCATCTACCGGGGAGGTTTAAAAACAATGACCTTGACTGCCAAAGAGATCATGACCGCCGCCGTTGTCTGCGTTGAAGGACAGCAGACGCTCCAGGAAGCTCTTGCGATCATGGCCAAATACGGGATCAGCGGTCTTCCGGTTACCGGGACCGATGGGGTGCTGGTCGGCATCATCTCCAACACCGATATCATCAACTATGCCCAGAAAGAGAATGTTGTTCCCCTGTTCGACCTTTCCGGATGGATCTCACCCCATGCCGAGATCAAAGACCTGACCTCGATCAAGCGGGGTATCGATCTGCTGGCCCAAACAGCTGTCAGCCGGCTGATGAAAAGAAAAGTGCACACTGCCCGCGAAGATACCGCCATGCTCGCCATCGCCCGGCTGATGAGCCGCTACCAGGTCAACCGGGTTCCGATTGTCGATGCGAACGGAAGGCTTCTCGGCATCGTCACCCGCAACGATCTGGTCAAGAGTTTCGCCCGGTAGCACGATTCTATTAAACCATAAACAGGGGCATATTGAAAGATAGACGGTCCTGCCCGGCAGACTGATAAACAGCTTCCCGCAGGCATAGGATGATCATGACTGCGGAGTTTGTGCGCCCCGCAAACCGGAACAAGCGGGCCGGCTGCCGCTGTGGCGGTGAAGCTCTTGAAGCTGCCGGGACATCCAAAAAGGGGATTGACCGATTGACCGATACAGACCGGAGCCCTTCTGTCGGCCGCCGGGTCGGCTGGCGCAATCGCAGCGCTCTTCTCCTCGGCAAAGCGCTGATCGGAGCCACCCGCCTGCTCAAACAAGGCGGCACCACCCTGCCCGGGCGGGCCGCCCTGAAGATCTCACCGCAGCTGATCTCCTTCCTTTCCAGTCAGCTGACCGCGGGGACCATCGCCATCACCGGAACCAACGGCAAGACCACTACCGCTTCTCTGCTTGCGGCAATCTTTGCTGCAGACGGCCGCCGCTGCCTCCACAATGCTGCCGGCTCCAACCTGGCCTGGGGGATTGCCTCAACCTTCATCGAAGCGGGCAACTGGCGAGCAGAACTTGCTGAAAAAAGGGCGGTCCTGGAGATCGACGAGGGTGCCTTCCCGGCGCTGTGCAAAAGCCTGCGCCCCCGCACTGCCGTGGTCACCAACATTTTCCGAGATCAGCTCGATCGTTTCGGCGGGGTCGAGCAGGTGCGAGCGGCGATTCAGAAAGGAGTTTCCGCTCTCCCCCCGGAGGCACTGCTTATCCTGAATGCCGATGATCCCCTGGTCGCCTCCATCGACGGCGGCCCCAGGAAGACCCTTTATTTTGGTCTGGATCTGTCCCCTGCTGCAGCAGCCGGCCTGACCCCTGCAGAAAAACCGGAGCTGCCCTGCCCCTGCTGCCGGCAGCAGCTGCTCTACAGCCGGCTCTATTTTGCCCATCTGGGCCGTTACCGCTGCCCTCGTTGCGGGTTCCGGCGGCCCGAGCCCGGGTTCAGATTGCGTCATTTCGAGAGTATCCCCGGGGAGGGTGCCACCATAACCTTGAGCCTGGGCGGCCGCCCCCGGCAAGCGGTGCTGCCCTTGCCGGGCATCTACAACCTGTACAATGCCCTTGCCGCCGCTGCCGCCGCCTCAGCCTGCGGCCTCACCGGGAGCGCCATCGAGAAGGCTCTCGGCCGGGCGGTTTCACCCTCCGGTAGAATGGAGCGCCGCCGCCTCGCCTCCCGGGAACTGCTGATCGCCCTGATCAAGAACCCGGCCGGCGCCAATCAGGTCCTTAATACAATGATCGAAGAGCTTCAGGATAAGCGGAGCCACCTGCTTATCGCGATCAACGATCTTCCCGCCGACGGCACCGATCTTTCGTGGCTCGGGGAAACAGACTTCGAGCTGCTGGCCCGCTCCCGGGCCCGACCCGAAAGCGTGACCATCTCCGGAACCGGAGCGGCAGCAACCTGCAGGCGCCTGGCGAAGGCCGGGTTCGATCCGCACCGGATGGCCGTGGAACCGGCTCTGCCGCGAGCCCTGCAGCTGGCCCTGAGCGCTGCCGCGCCCGGCGAGAAGCTGATCATCCTGCCCAACTACACGGCGATGCGCCAGGTGCAGCGGCACCTCGCCCGGATCGCTGCCAGGCTGCCGCAGTAGGCCCTTGCCTCCTCCCGCGGAAAACAGGGAATACGGTCGTCTATCAAGCAGGAATCGTCTCCCAATTCACGAATATCATGCAAGTAGGACCATTCAGATCTCCCGGAACAGATTTACGGAAAGATGGTGATAAGGATGAACGAGGAGCAGTCCATGGTGCTGGCCCGTCTGCATCTGGGGGCGATCCTGCCGCTGCTCGAGGATATCGCCGCCTATGATGCTGTCATCGGTGAAACAATCGGCGGCTGGAATTTCCCCATCCAATTTCGTCTAGCCGGGGGCGATCCGGTAACCACCCTGCTTTTTAACCGGGGCACCGTAACCGCCCACCGTGGTAAATTCCCAGGGTTCCCTCCGGCCCTGACTTTCAAGAATGCGGGCTTTCTCAATGCTCTATTCCAGGGCCGGACGAAAAAAAACCCCACTCCAAATCTCCCCGCTATCTTCAAGGCCAAACAGTTGCTGCAAGTCGATCGAGTCCTGGGAAGGCTGGAACATTACCTGAAACCGGAACCGAAGCTGCTCGAAGACCCCGAGATATTTGCTTTCTGTGTCCAGGTTACCCTCTATGCCACCGCTTTCGGGATCAAGGAGATCGCCGAGCACGACTCCGCGGTGCGCCCCATCGCCCTCGATCTGCCCGACGGCACCGCCGAGATGCGGGTTGCCGGCGGCCCGGCTGCTCACCTCGTGGTAAAAGAGGGGCTCTTTGAATCGCGGCGCGGACCGGCCGGGCGGCCCAACGCCATTCTCGAGTTTGCCGATCTGGAGACAGCCTGGAACACCTTCCAGGGCAATCTGGACACATTTGCCGCTGTCGGCAGCGGCAAGGTGAAACTTCGCGGGTTCATTCCCCTTCTCGAGGGAATCAATCCCCTGCTGGACAGGCTAGCCTACTACCTTTCCGATTGAAGGAGGAAGATCCGATGAGTAAAGTAGAAGATAGGCTGGAAAGACTCTACAGTTTTGAACGGTCCACCGATCTTTTTGCCGAAGCCGCCGAGATTATCCCCGGGGGCATCTACGGGCACTTTTCACCGACGCTGACCGTTCCGGGTTCTTTTCCTTACTACACGGCAAAAGCTGCAGGCTGCCGCTACACCGATCTGGACGGCAATGAATTCATCGATTATATGTGCGGCTACGGACCGATGGTGCTCGGTTACTGCAACGAAGAGATCGATGCGGCGGCGGCAGCGCAGCAAAAACTGGCGGACTGTACCACTCACCCCGGGGAGGTGATGGTCAGGCTGGCCGCACGGCTGGTTGAGCTGATCCCAACAGCTGATTGGGCCTTTTTCGGCAAGAACGGCGGCGACATGACCTCCTACGCCGTCCTGACAGCGCGCGCCCATACCAACCGCAAGAAAATCGTCATGATCCGCGGCCATTACCACGGCGTCGCTCCCTGGTGCACCGCGCTCGGTTTCGGCGGGATCATCCCCGAAGATCACCAGCATATCCTGCAGGTAAACTGGAACGATCTCGACGAGTTTGAAAAAGTGGTTCGGGCGCACCGCGGCGAGATCGCCGGGTTCATCGCCCAACCGTACCACCATATCAATTTCGGCGATCAGGTCATGCCGGCGCCCGGTTACTGGAAAGGGATCGAGCAGCTCTGCCGCGAGGAAGGGATCGTCCTGATCCTGGATGATGTCCGGGCCACCTTTCGCCTGAGCATGAAGGGATCGGGCGATTTTTTCGGTTTCGAACCGGATCTGAGCTGTTACTGCAAGGCTATCGCCAACGGCTACGCCCTTTCAGCCTGCGTCGGACGGAAAGAGTTGATGAACGCCGCCTCGAAGGTCTTCTTCACCGGTTCCTTCTGGACCTCCCAGGTGCCGATGGCCGCCTCGCTGGCCACCCTGAAGCAGCTGGAGAGAACGGATGCCGTCGGGAAGATGAGAGAGACAGGGACCCTGCTGCTGGACGGACTGGTGGAGCTGGGCCAACGTTACGGACTGGAGGTCACCGCATCTGGCCCCCCGGCAATTCCGTTCATGCGCTTTACCGAAGATAGCGATCTTTTCTGGCAGCAGATCTTCTGCTCCGAAGTGACCAGAAGGGGCTCTTTTTTCCACCCCCATCATAACTGGTTCATCTCGGCAGCTCATGAGAAGAAAGATATCGACGAAACCCTCAATCATGCCGAGGCAGCCATTAAAGCGCTCAAAAAGCAGATCTGACCCCGCACAGGGAGCGCGAAAGATGACCGCCGTTCATTCCATGAGGGGTTCACTGGAAGATTATTCATTCCCTGAAGGAGGGCGAAGCGGAAATGTCAAAAAGCGTTTCGGTGGAAGAGCTGAAGGCGAAGGCAAAGGAGCTCAGGATCAAGATCCTCCAGACAGCCAAATCTGCCGGAAGCGGTCATTTTGGTGGTTCCTTAAGCAGTGCCGATATCTTCACCGCGCTATATTTCAAGTATCTCAACGTGGATTCAAAAAAACCATCGATGCCCGAACGGGATAAATTTGTTCTCAGCAAGGGGCATGCGGCGCTCGCTTATGTGCCCTGTCTGGCCATGAAGGGATTTGTCCCCATAGAGTCGCTCGAATCATTTAACCATTACGACTCCGCTTACGGAATGCACCCCGATGCCGCCAAGATCAGCGGTTGCGACGCCTCCACCGGATCCCTGGGACATGGATTGTCCCTCGGCGTGGGTATGGCCCTGGGGGACCGCTATCAGAACCTGAAGACCAAGGTGGTGGTTCTGATGGGTGACGGCGAGCAAAATGAGGGCAGTGTCTGGGAAGCGGCGATGGCCGCCAGCCATTTCAAGTTGAACAATCTTATCGCCATTGTTGACCGCAACCAATTTTCCATCGACGGGAATACCGAGGAGATCATGTCCATTGAACCGCTGGATAAAAAATACGAGGCCTTCGGTTTCAAGACGATCGGATGCAACGGCAATGATATGTCAGAGCTCGACAAAGCCCTGGCGGAGGCCTGGACGGAAAAAGAAAAACCGGTCTGCATAATCGCCAAAACAGAGAAGGGCTTCGGGGTGAAAAGGTTCCAGGGAACAGTTGAGTGGCACTACGGGGCCATGGATATCGAAATGTACAAAGAGGCTTTGGCCGACATTGAAGCGCTCTAGGATCCGGAAAAGGAGGAGCTAACGATGGGAAAGGATGCCGGAACCGTATGGACCGTCCACGACGCCAACAAGATGACCTCGAAAGAGATCTACGGACGGGTCCTTGCAGATCTGGGAGCAAGAAACGATAAGATAGTGGGACTGACCGCTGACCTGGCAAAATCGACAAATATCGGTATCTTTGGAGACAGGTATCCCCATAGAATGTTCAACGTGGGAGTGGCCGAACAGAATATGTTCGGAATCGCCGCTGGACTGGCCGCAACAGGCTTGATCCCGTTCGCCTCGACCTTTGCCACCTTTGCCTCACTGCGTGCCGCGGAGCAGGTCCGAACGGATATCGCCTACCAGAACTTGCCGGTGAAGATCATCGCCACCCACAGCGGACTGAGCTTCGGCACTGCCGGAACCACCCACCACGCCACCGAAGATCTGGCGGTGATGCGCTCACTGGCCAATATGACCGTGGTGGTGCCCGCGGACGGCTGGGAAACGGCAAAAGCTGTTCGCGCCTGCGTCGATCTTCCGGGGCCCTTTTACATGAGAGTTGGCCGGGGATTCGAGCCGCCCCTTCATGAAAATGAAGATTTTGAGTTTACAATCGGCAAAGCGATGACCGTGAAGGACGGATCGGATATCACTGTCATCACCTGCGGCATTCCTGTTCTTCAGGCAAAAGATGCCGCCAGGGAGCTGGAACAGGACGGTATCTCCGTCAGGGTCATCAATATGCACACCATCAAACCCATCGATCGGGAAATAATTGTTCAAGCAGTGCTTGAGACCAGGAGAATCGTCACCGTGGAGGAGCACAATATCATCGGCGGTCTGGGCGATGCCGTTGCCTCTGTCATCGCGGAAAGCGGAAAAGCTTGCGCTTTCACCAAGATCGGCATTCCAGACGAGTACAGTGTGATCGGATTCCCGGAAGATCTGTATGCCAGATACAGATTGGACTCGACCGGAATCGTCGAGACTGTCAGGGAACTGCTTGGAAAAGAGATCGAAGCGGACGAGGACTGGACCGACGAGGATTAAGAGGAGGCCAAAGATGAACAGAGCCAGTGCAGAGGACGTGTTGGCCGCTCGCTTGTTTTTACACGCCGCCTTTCCGGCGATGAGGATCCCTCTTACAGAGGATCCGAAATTTGTGAAAAAATTCGAGAAGCTTGATCTCGTCGTTGAGTTTAAAGCGGAAGATGATGAGAACCCTCTGGCGGCGCATATGGTATTCCTGACTGAAGCAAGGGCCGGGGCGACCGCCGGGGGCAAACGTTTCAAAGTATACGAGGGGGTCTATGACGGCGCTTTTGGTGACCTGAAGGTGATCAGGATGCATTTCAAAAGCATCAAAAGCCTGCTCGGTCTTTTCAAGGGGAACACACCGCTGGAGATGCTGGGTATCGTCCCTTCCGTCTTGAAAAATATCTTTACCAGGGGTTTCTTCAGCTTCCTGTTCCTCATGCTGTCGCTGATGAAGATGATGCCCGATTCTGTTCCGGGCGTTGATCAACCGTTTGAACAGTACCTCAAGGTGAAAATGTCACTGTATATGATCACGACAGCCATGTCCAAAGCCACAAAATTGGGATACGAGCCCATGGTAAAATGGACCGAACCGCAAACCGATCGAATCTATCAGTTCAAGGTGGGTCCTACCCTGGTTGAAGGAAAGGAGATCTACCCCGAAATTGGCGCTTACTTGAGGGTTAAATACGGTAAGACCAAGGCTGGCCGGGGGATCTATGCCCGAAAAAGCCCCTTCGTGCTGCTCAGTTTCCCCAACCCCGATGGCTGCATCGCCATCCTGAGCGGTAAACCCTTTGTCGAGGCCGTTGTGGAAGGTTGCGTCGAGATCATCGGTGCCGGCGACAGTTACGCCATCACCTTCAACGATCGAATGATGGATATTCAGGATAAATTGATACCATCCAAATTTTTGAAACATTGATCGTCAAATCATGCGAAAAGCACCCGGGATCTCCGGGTGCTTTTCGCCTATCGGGGTGCCGGTGATCCGGCCTTTTCAGTCGCGGTAATCGATGACCGCCTCTTTCTCCAGACGGGCAACCAGTTCCTGAATCAGAAGGGGCACCTTCTCTTCCTTGATATCTACCATAACCTTGTCGGCGACCTCTTCGTAGGCCACCGTACGGCCTTCCTTGTGCTCAAGCGTCTCGATGATATGATAGCCGTGGATACTTTTCACCGGTTCGCTTCTCTCCCCATCGCCCAGCTCAAAGGCAACCTCCTCGAATTCCTTGACCATCTGACCGTGGGGGAAGAAACCGAGGTCACCGCCCTTTTCCTTCGTAGCGGAGTCCTCGGAGAGCTCTTTGGCCAGTTCGGCAAAGTCCTCCTCTTTCTCCAGGCGCGAGATCACCTCCAACGCTTCCTCCTCGGTTTTCACGAGGATATGGCGCGCCCGGATCTCATCGGGGATATCGTAAGATTCCTGATTTTCGCTGAAATATTCCCGTGCCTCCGTCTCACTTATCTCCAGATCCTCCTCGACGATCTTTCTGGCCATGATATTGATCCGGGCATTGTCCTGGATCATCTTCAAGGAATAGCCCTGCTGATCCAGAAAGGAATCGAAGTGCTCTTTCGACCCCATGAAGTGCTCGCCGATAACCACATCGATCTCGGCCTCGATCTCCTCGTCACTGACTGTCACACCACATTTTTGGGCTTCCTGCATGATCAATTGCTTGAAAACGAGACCATCAAGCGTCTCTCGCCCGCCCTCCGTATACATCGCTTCGTAAAGTTCGCTGCGTTTGATCTTCTTTCCGTTGACCACGGCCACGGTCGGATCGTACTGCATGGAGATAATCACCGCCGCGGCTCCCAGGATCACCAGGGCCAAAACCAGCAGAATGATATTCTGTGGTTTTAAAAAATTGCCCTCCCTCTTCTTTTCTGTCGCATTCATATAGGATCCCCTTTTCTATCTTGATTAAGTGGACAGCTGCCGATCTCAATGAATTATATCACGAGCATCGCCGGCGGCGTCAACTTGTTAAAAAACCCTTTATTCAGCATAAATTCCGGTGATCCCCGGGAACATTTCCCCGGAACAGCTTCAGGGGATAATCTTGTTGAGCGGAAATTCAACGATCCCCTCGGCCCCCGCTTCTTTCAGCCGATAGATCAGATCGCGGACGGTCTTCTCCTCGACAACGCTCTCCACCGCCACCCACTGGTCCCCGCTCAGGGTGGAGATGGTCGGTTTGCGCAGAGCCGGCAGGCTGGCGATAACTTTATCCAGATTGTCGCAGTGAACGTTCATCTTCAGCATTACCTTCTGCTCTGCCAGCAGCGCCCCCCGGAGCAGGGTGATCATATGCTCCACCTTTTTCCTTTTCCAGGGGTCACTCCAGCTGGCCCCGTTCATGATCACCCGCGGGGTGGAGACCAGGATGGTATCGATCACCCGCAGATTGTTTGCTTTCAGGGAGCGCCCTGTTTCGGTAAGTTCAGCGATGGCATCGGCCAGCAGGGGCGGCTTCACCTCTGTCGCACCCCAGGAGAAAAGCACAGTCGCGGTGACTCCGTGATCCTTCAGGTAGCCCCTGGTGGTCTCGACCAGCTCGGTAGCGACTCGCTTGCCCTCAAGATCGGCAACTTCCTCTATTGTTGAATCACGAGGCACCGCCAGGACCAGACGCACCGGCCGCAGACCCCGCTTCGAAAAGGAGAGCTCGGCCATCTCTTTCACCTCGACGCCAGTCTCCACGATCCAGTCCTTGCCGGTGAGCCCGACATCGAGCACCTCTTCAGCAACGTATTTGGGGATCTCCTGAGCACGGATCAAGACACATTCGATCTCCTCATCGTCGATATAGGGGTAGTACGAACGCTCACCGATACTGATATTGTAGCCCGCCTTCCGGAAAATCTCCATGGCAGATTCCTGCAAACTACCAGCAGGAAGCCCCAATCTTAGCCTGTTCAACCCTGATCCTCTTCCCTTCGTCTATAATACTTTTGCATAGTTGAATCTAAGCTATCATCTGTGGAAGTTGCTGTCAACAATTATCCAGCCCCCTTTTTTCCGGAGGCGGCCTGAAGAGGGTCAGGGCGGAAGGCCCGGTCGGCAATTCGGCCGGGGCGGGCCCTGATCGGCAGGAATTAAGAGAACTCGAGGCGAATGTTCATAAAGTATCGAAATTTCTGCTAACCAAAAGGAGGTCCAGCCCATGTCCTCCAGTGAGATGCGGCGTGCCAAGCGCCACCTGGAGACTACCCGCAAGATGAAGGATATGCTGCCACGTTTTTTCATGCGCACACTTGAAAGACGTTTCAGCAATGAACCGCTGGCCTGGTGCATGGTCGGGGTGCCACCGGAGCTGTTGAAGGCATTTGACCTGCTCTGGGAATGGCCCGAAAACTTTGGCACCATCTGCGCCAGCCGCCTGG
>LSQX01294352.1_pt1 | contig 11759 bp, 13 predicted proteins | sample 654561 | NCBI WGS metagenome assembly LSQX01 (sample SAMN04489861, study PRJNA283612) | anaerobic digester metagenome | isolation source: 4 biogas reactors fed with cattle manure at either 37C or 55C with and... | place: Denmark: Kongens Lyngby | collected 2014 | reverse complement strand
GTCCAGCCGACGCGGCGACGTGTTGGTGTGTGCGGACGAGTCGTCGGTGGTCTATCGGGATATCGCCACCGGGGCAGTCCGTGAGCGATTCAGTGCACAGGTTGCAGGCGAGATCGTCTATTTCACCGTCGCCAATGTTGATGGGGCCATCATTGAAGTTGCGACAGATGAGGACGGCAGACTCTCGATCGTCAGTCGCAACCCCAAGAACCTCAAGGAGAACTGGAAACACAACGAAAGTGTCGGTGACGTCTCGGGAGCCATGGATTTCTTGGTTGCGGTCGTGGGCTCGGACGTTGTGATCAGCACCGGCGACAGGATCCATGCGTACGACAAGAAGAACGGTCGGCCCAGCACGCGCCTCCCGCAAAGCGGATACGTTGCCGGCTTGCCGAACGGGACATATCTCACGGTGGATCATCGCGGGCGAATGCGGATCACCGGTGAAGGCTCATTGAACGCCCAGTCGGTTCAAGGCATCGTATTGCTGGACTCCTATGATCGGTTGCCCGAGCTGCATCTTGCCTGCCGCGATGACGACTGCTCCGTCGTCAGCGCGACCACTCGCACCGGGAAGCAGCTCTGGACAGCCCCGGCCATGGGCTCAGCAGGAGCCTTCTGCGGGAATCACTACATCATTCCGGTGAGTTCCTCCCGCGGCGACAACACTCGCATGGTTGCCCACGTGGCCGGCAGCGGTGAGTCGGGGTGGGAGACCCCGTCAGTGTCCTATCAGCATGGCTACTCCTGCCGGAAAGATCAGTTTCTCATTCACAACGAGGAGAGCGTCGTTGCCTATGATGCGCGGTCGGGACAACGGCAGTGGACCATTCCCGGCGGATATTCGGTCACGCATCTGGACAAAGGCATGCTCGTCAATGAAGGGGAGAGCCTCGTCTATTACCGCTGACGGGCGTCCGTCTGGCACCCACGTGGACGAGGCCATGGCCGGCACTGCGCGGGAGAGTACTGTCTGTCACTGCTGACCGTTCACTGCAAGGAGATGTCGGTGGATCCGATCGATGCACTGCGGGAGATCGCCTATCTGTTGGAGCGGGGACAGGCGGACACGCACCGCGTGCGCGCCTATCGTCGCGCTGCGGACCAGCTCTCGGGCATGACCTGCGCGATCCGTGACGAACACCAGAAGCAACAGGACTGGCAATCGCTGCCCGGTTTGGGGCCGAAAACGACCACGGTGATCACTCAGGCGCTGAACGGTGAGGTGCCCGACTATCTCGCACAGCTCCGCACCGAACAGAAGCCGTTGGCGCACGGCGGCAAGGAAATTCGGGCTGCGCTCAAGGGCGACCTCCATTGCCACTCCACTTGGTCCGACGGCGGATCGCCGCTGGAGGAGATGATGCTGTCGGCGCAGGCGATGGGGTACGACTATCAGGCCATCACCGACCACTCACCCCGGCTCAAGATCGCGCGAGGACTGTCGGCGGAACGATTGATGGACCAGGTGCAGTTCGTCGGGGACCTCAACTATGCGATGCCGGACTTCCGGGTGCTGACCGGGATCGAGGTCGACATCCTCGAGGACGGGTCGCTGGATCAGGAGCAGGACCTCCTGCTCAGCCTCGACATCGTCGTGTCCTCGGTCCATTCCCACCTGCGGATGGACTCCGAGACGATGACCCACCGGATGGTCGCCGCCATCGCCAACCCGGCGACGAACATCCTCGGACACTGCACGAATCAGCTCATCACCGGGGGCCGCGGGACTCGTCCACAATCCGACTTCGATCCCGAGGTCGTCTTCGCGGCCTGCCAGCAGTTCGACGTCGCGGTCGAGATCAACTGCCGCCCCGAGCGGCGGGACCCGCCCGACGACCTCCTGGGGATGGCGCTCGACATGGGCTGCTTCTTCTCGATCAACACCGATGCGCACGCGCCCGGTCAGCTGGACTGGATCGCGTACGGCTGCGAGCGCGCCGAGGAGCACCAGATCCCCCTCGACCGGATCATCAACACCTGGGACGCCGGGCGGCTGGTGGAGTTCTGTCGGAAGGGCTGAGGTCGAGCGAATCGTTCAGGTCTCGCGTCGAGACGTATCCGTAGGAACGCGAGACGCAGGGCGACAATCCGCGGGAACGTGGCTCCGGTGCTCAGGACCGTGAGTCCCAGCGGAAGTTGCGGAGACCGGTCCAGATGCCGAAGGCGGACCACACGACGAGCGGAACGATCATCCCGGCTGCGGCGAGGAGCGCGTCGGGGACCGCGCCGACCAGTGCACCGTCGGTGCCGACCCCCAGATAGGCGAGCTGGATCAGATCGATGACCGGAGTCATCGGCAACACGTGCGCGACGTGCTGGACTGCTCGCGGCAGGAACTCCAGGGGCAGCATCAGCCCGGACAGCCCGATCGCGACCAGCATCAACGGCAGAGTCGTGAGCTGGGCCGACTCGACGCTCCTGGTCCACGTCGCGCTCCAGATCGCCAGACCGGTCCACGTGCCGGCGCCGCCGAGGACCGCGAGCGCGAGGGCCCACGGGTGGGCGACCGGTGTTCCGAGGGCCAAGGTCGCCGCGGAGATCGCGATCGTCGATTGGATGACGAGCAGGATCCATAGCGGGACGGCCGGGGCGAGGAGAATCTCGAGCGCGGTGGGCTCGCCGGCGTACAACCGCTTGAGAACCAACTGCTCGCGACGGCCGACGAGCGAGGTCACCATCGTGAAATAGATGACGAACAGCAGGCTCATCGACACCAGTCCACTGGTGAGAGCGAGGCGCAGGATCGCCGGATCGCTCAGCCCGATCCCGCCGAACGCCAGGCCGATGAACAGGGGCATAACGATTGCCGTGAAGGCCGCCGTCTTGTTGCGGAGCAGGATTGTCGTCTCGGCCCGGGCGAGGGTGCCGAAGCGGCGCAGCAGGCTGCCGCGCGAGCCGCGTTCGGCGACGGTCGTGGTCGGGAGGGCGGGGAGGGTGAGCGTGGTCATCGGAGTTCCTCGGTGTCGGCGATGGACAGGAATACCTGCTCGAGGGAAGCCGATCGGGCCTCCAACTGGGGCAGGGGAGTGGTGCCCGCCCAGGCGAGCACGCGGGCGAGGGTGTCCTGCAGGGTGCGGGTCTCGATCAGCATGCGATCGGTGAGCGTCACGGTGGTTTCGGGCAGATCGAGATCGGCCAGAGCCAGGTCTGCGGGGCGGACGAAGCTGATCCGCGACGGCGCCTCGGCCACGATGTCGGCGAGTGTGCCCTCGCGCACGATCAGCCCGTCGTGCATGATCGCGATCCGGTCGGCGAGGTTCTCGGCCTCCTCCAGATAGTGCGTCGTGAGCAGGACCGTTGCGCCGCGCCGCACGAGCCCCCGGATGAGGGACCAGATGTGCCGCCGGCTCTCCGGATCGAGACCCGTGGTCGGCTCGTCCAGGACCAGGAGCTCCGGGTTGCCCAACACGGACAGCGCGATGTCGAGCCGTCGCCGTTCACCGCCGGAGAGATTCGCGGTCTCGACCTCCAGCTTGTCCGCCAGGTCGACTGCGGCGAGGGTCTCGTCGACGGGGAGGGGGCTGGTCAGGGTGCCCTGCCAGATCCGCGCCATTTCGCGAACGGTGAGCGTGGGCGGGAACCCTGAGTGCTGCAGGACCACGCCCGTGCGGTGGCGCACTTGGTTCCGCTCGGCGAACGGGTCGTGACCCAGCACCTCGATCGTGCCCGCGGAAGGCTTGGCCAGCCCCTCGATGAGCTCGACCGTGGACGTCTTGCCGGCGCCGTTCGTGCCCAGCAGCGCGAACAACTCACCCCGGCGGACCCGGAGATCGACGCCGCGGACGGCTTCGAACGTATCCGTGATCTCCCGCCGGCCGGTCAGCCAGTTGAGTTTCGTGCGCTTCGGATAACTGCGCCGGACACCGGACAGGACCAAGGCGTCGTCGGTTGGCCGCTCGGTCCTCGGCAGGTTGGGGGCTGTCGTCGTTGTCATGTTTCCAGCCTCCCGGCGGAGGACCGGATTCTGCAGTGCCGTGGTGCACGAGTTCACGTGGGGTCGTCACCGGCTGGGCATGACAAATGTCAGGTGACGTGAGCTCTGCGGCGGTCGAGGATCGTCCGCGGGGTGCCGGACCTGCTGCGTCACAAAACGTCACGGACTCCTTGCAGACGCGACGTTTCCCCTTGTCAGGATTTGTTCACAGCCAGGTCGAGGGCGAAAGGTTACGCACAACCCAAGTGCCAGGGCGGAACGATCCCGCCCGGACCTCGCACGGTGCCTGCATGAGACATCAAGAAGACATCCAGCAGCGCCTGGAAACGGACGGCATCATCGCGGTGCGCGAGGTGGATCGGTTGCTGAGAGCCGCGCTCTATCGGGCCGCGAAACGGGGGGCCCTGGTGAGCGTGCTGCCGGGCATCTTCGCTGACGCGGCAGTGGCGGACCACGCCCGAACGCGCATGCTCGCCCTCCACAAGTGCGACCCGAATGTGATCTTCACAGGAGCCACCGCGGCCGCCCTGCTGTGGACTCCCGACAAACTGCCCCGTTCGGTCGAGGCCAGCACTGAGCTGCGGGTGCGACGCGATGGATTCACCGTCAGCAGATGGCGTCCCGACCCCGACTGGGTGACGCAGATCGGCGCCTTCAGGTGCACCAATCATGAACTCACTGCCATCGACCTGATTCCCCGTCAGGGCGGTGAGCTGATCGATCGGATCCTCCGGGAGAGCAACCCTGCGGGCCGGGAAGCGCTCGACCGCATGTGGGCGGCCCTCCGGGCACACCCCCAGCGGCCGGGCAACGTGCGGAGGGCTCAGTTGTTGGGAGATTCGACTGCTCTGCCCTGGTCCGAGGCGGAGAGGCAGGCGCACGAACAGTTGCGCGAGCACGGCATCACGGGGTGGCGAGCCAATGCGTCAGTTCCCGTCGGCGCCACCGTCTTTCCGGTTGATCTGCTGTTCAAGGAACACAATCTGATCGTCGAGATCGATGGTTTCGAGTTTCACAGGAGCCGTGAGGCATTCGAACACGATCGAGCCCGCCAGAACCAGCTCGTCGAGCACGGGTGGCGCGTCCTGCGTTTCACGTGGGCCATGATTGAGAGCGGGGAGTGGCTCCGGGTTCTGCAGCGCTGCCTTGGCGTCGGCGACCTCAGCCGACCGTGATCTCTCCGGGTTCCGGCCAGCGAACTGGCTCGGTGCCGGACCAGGCATACTCCATCGAGTCCAAGAGCCCGTCCCGCACCCGGACAACGATCTCGCCCGAGCGCTCCGCCCCGACCCAATAGCGACCCAGCAACGGGCCGTCGCTCAACTCGATCCGCGGTGCACCGCGCGCGACGAGTCGCACCTGCCACGGCCCGTCGCCGGGTTCGCCCTCGATCCCGATGAGTTGGCTGGTCAGCCCGAGGGTGGCGGCGGGGGCGTTCCCGTCGAAGGATCGCCCCGCCTCCAGCGCCACAATGGCGGCGAGCAGGCTCTCCACCTCCCTGGGGAGTGGACTCATGCGCCGGCGCCCTCCTGTTTGACATGACCGACCGCCTGGGGGTCATTGATCTTGTAGCGACGGAATGCCTCCGCCGGTGCCTCCGCACGATATTTGCCGTCGCGTGCCAGGGCATCGAGCGTGGCCACCACGATCGACTCGGCATCGACCATAAAGAAGCGCCGAGCCGCTGCCCGGGTATCGGAGAAGCCGAAGCCGTCGGTGCCCAGTGACCGCCACTCGTGCTTCACATAGGGACGCACTTGGTCCGGCACGGTGCGCTGATAGTCGCTGACCGCAATGACGGGGCCCTCGGTGTCGCTGAGCCGTTCGGTGACAAACGGAATCTTGTTGGGCTCCATGGGGTGGCGGAAGTTCCGTTCCTCGACCCGCATGGCTTCGCGCGCCAACTCGTTCCACGACGTCACCGACCACACCGCAGCGTCCACCGACCACTCGTCGCGCAGCATCTGCTGGGCCTTGAGTGCCCACGGCACGGCCACGCCGGACGCCAGGATCTGCGCCTGCGCATGGTCCTTGTTCCCCTGGGCGGGGGAGAAGAGGTACATCCCCTTCAGCAGATCGTCAACGTTGAGGTCGTCCGGGGGGCCCGGTTGCGGTACGGGCTCGTTGTAGACGGTCAGGTAATAGATGATGTCCTCGCCGTGGGGCTTGGCCTCGTCAAGGCCGTAGCCGTACATCCGCCTCAGGCCGTCCTTGACGATGTGGGCGATCTCGAAGCCGAACGCCGGGTCATAGTGGACGACAGCAGGATTCGAGGCAGCCAGCAGTGGCGAGTGACCGTCGGCGTGCTGCAGGCCTTCGCCGGTGAGCGTGGTGCGGCCGGCGGTGGCGCCAATCAGGAAACCGCGAGCCAGCTGGTCGGCTGCGGCCCAGATGAAGTCACCGACGCGCTGGAAGCCGAACATCGAATAGAACATGAACACGGGGATCATCGGCTCGCCGTGCGTGGCATAGGCGGTGCCCGCCGCGGTGAAGGACCCGAGCCCGCCGGCTTCGGAGATTCCCTCGTGGAGGAGCTGCCCGTCCTTGGCTTCCTTCCACGACAGGAGCAGTTTGCGGTCGACGGATTCATAGATCTGCCCCATCGGGTTGTAGATCTTGTTCGTCGGGAACATCGAGTCCATGCCGAACGTGCGATATTCGTCCGGTGCGATGGGGACAATTCGATTGCCCCAATCCTTGTCCCGCATCAGGTCGCGGAGCAGCCGCACGAAAGCCTGCGTGGTCGCGATCGCCGGCACCTTGTCACCCTCGGCGGGCTTGGCCAGCAGCGGCTTGTAGAGCTTGTCCTTCGGCAACGGCAGCTCCCGGGGCCGGACTGTCCGGCGAGGTGCGAAGCCACCGAGGCTGCGACGCCGATGCTGCATATAGCGAATGACCTCGGAATCTTCGCCCGGGTGATAGTAGGGCGGGTTGTTCGCGTCCTCCAGGTCGGCATCCGGGATCGGAATCTTGATGCGATCGCGGAAGGCCTTGAGGTCCTTCGACGTGAGTTTCTTCATCTGGTGCGTGGCGTTCTTGGCCTCGAACGATTCAATCGTCCAGCCCTTCACTGTCTGCGCCAGGATGACGGTCGGCTGACCATGGTGGTTGAAGGCCGACTGGAAGGCCGCATAGACCTTTCGATAGTCATGGCCACCGCGGGACAACCGCTCCAGATCCTGATCGCTCAAGGGCTCGACCATCTTGGTCAGACGGGGGTCTCCGAAGAAGTGATCCCGGATGTACGCCCCCGTCTCCGCCGTATAAGTCTGGAACTGGCCGTCCGGTGTGCTGTTCATCTGGTGCACGAGCGCACCATCGGTGTCCTGCGCGAGCAGCGGATCCCAGTCCCGGCCCCACAGCACTTTGATCACGTTCCAGCCGGCGCCGCGGAAGAACGACTCCAGTTCCTGAATGATCTTGCCGTTGCCGCGCACCGGGCCGTCCAGCTGCTGCAGGTTGCAGTTGATGACAAAGGTCAGGTTGTCGAGGCCCTCCCGGGCCGCCACTCCGATTGCGCCCAAGGACTCGGGCTCACCCATCTCGCCGTCACCGAGGAACGCCCACACGTGTTGCTCGGAGGTGTCCTTGATGCCGCGATGCTGCAGATAGCGATTGAACCGCGCCTGATAGATGGCGTTGAGGGGACCGATGCCCATGGAGACCGTGGGGAATTCCCAGAAGTCGGGCATCGATCGCGGGTGTGGATAGGAGGACAGGCCACGGCCGGGACCGCGGGAGTGTTCCTGCCGGAAACCGTCCAACTGATCGGCGCTGAAACGCCCCAGCAGGAACGACCGGGCATAGATGCCGGGCGCAGCGTGACCCTGGAGGAAGATCTGGTCACCGCCGCCGGGGTGATCGTGGCCGCGGAAGAAGTGGTTGTAACCAACCTCATAGAGAGACGCCGCCGATTGATAGGTGGCGATGTGGCCACCGACCTCGAGGCCCTTGCGGTTGGCCTTGGACACCATGATCGCGGCGTTCCACCGGATCGCTCGCCGGATCTGGCGTTCCAGGTCTTCATCACCGGGGAATCGCGGTTCGTCCTCCGGTGGGATGGTGTTGATGTAGTCACTGCTGCGCAGTGCCGGCAGACCGACCTGGCGCCGACGTGCCCGATCCATCAGCTTCAACATGATGAATCTTGTGCGATTGGGGCCTTCGGCGTCGAGGAGTGCATCGAGCGAGTCGAGCCACTCCTTCGTTTCCTCTGGGTCGATGTCCGGGAGTTGATAAGCGGTGCCCTCAGCATTGATGGCGGGACGATCTCCTGACATGCCGCTCTGGCTCCTTCCCGACGCTGGGTCGAACGTGGCTCAAAAGTTCGATAGAGGCTGACATCCATACTGACACCCGACGCCTAGCCGATGGTCGGGGGTGTCTAATGGACGCAGACATGGCACGATGCTGACTGTCGACTCCAGTCACCTCGGGGCCGACCGCCCGCTCGGGTGCGAGACAGGACAGGAGTTCGTTGGTGGCCACTACGGCAGGAGGCAAGGCCTTGTCTACAGCCAAGCAGCTGGGGCTCAGTGAGGGCTTGGTCGTCCAGGAACTGGGTTGGGACGATGACGTCGACGACGACCTGCGGGTCGCCATCGAGGATGCGATCGACGCAGAGTTGATCGAGGAAGCGATGGAGGCTGTCGACATTGTGCTGCTGTGGTGGCGCGATGACGACGGCGATCTCGTGGACGGTCTGGTCGATTCGTTGACCGACCTGTCCAACACCGGCGTGGTCTGGCTCCTGACGCCGAAGGTCGGCCGCGACGGGCACGTTGATCCCGCGGACGTGTCCGAGGCCGCCGTGACCGCCGGGTTGGCGCAAACCACCACGAATGCATCGTTGTCCCAGGACTGGGCGGCAACCAAATTGGTGCGTCCCAAGGGGGTCCGTCGGTGACCGCATTGGCGGTCGGTGATCGTGTGGACCCCTTTGAGGGGGTCAATCAGCTCGGGCAGTCGGTCGGTGTTGCCTCCGGAAGCACGTGGCTCATCTTCTTCTATCCGTTTGCGTTCACCGGAATCTGTTCCAGTGAACTGCGCGCCTTGGAACAGATGAGGCGTCCGCTTCGAGACGCTGGTGTGCGGCTGGCCGCCGTGTCATGCGACAGCATGTTTGCTCTCCGTGTCTTCTCCGATGCTGAGCATTTCTCTTTCGACCTCGTCAGTGACCACTGGCCGCACGGGGCCATCGCGGACAGGTTCGGAGTATTCGATGCTCGACGAGGATGTGCCCTGAGGGGATCCTTCCTGGTGGATGAAGAGGGAACGGTCCGCTGGCGGACAGTGCAGAATCTGGGCCAGCCACGGGACATGGCAGCTCACCTCGCTGCTGCTCGCGAGCTGTCGGCCAGTCGGTGACGAATTCCTCGTTCCGGCCGGTTTGTGGCAAGATCGGTCGCCGGGGCTCATAGCTCAGTTGGTTAGAGCACCTGCCTTACAAGCAGGGTGTCGGCGGTTCGAGTCCGTCTGGGCCCACCCAGAAGCGACGAAAAGAGCCCGCCACTCGGGTGGGTGACGGGCTTTATAGCGCGTGTTGAGAGTAGCTGAGAGTGTCGGCGGTCGTGATCGCCAATGAGAGCCATAGTGCTCCTTTTCAGACGGTGAGTGGGTGGCCAGGGGGCAATGGTTGCCCACGGGCCAAGCCTCTGATGCGGACAGGAGGCCGGTCGCGCGTGGTCGCAAGGGACAGCTCCCATTGCCACCATCCATCACTGCACGGCGCCTTTCACCCCGGGCCGGGCCGGCTCGCCAAACCAGTCTTCGAAGAAGTGAGAGAGCTTCCCCCATGCGGGCAGGACCCACTTGCGAACCATCGAGCCGACGAGCCCGGCGGCCCATGCGACCCCTTGGCCGGGCTCGGCGAGGGTGAGGGCTTCCATCCATTCCTCTGGCGTCACAGGGCGGGGCTCCTGATCGGGCGGTACTCTCTGCAGGCATGCGAATCCTCGGGGGGTTGATCGCGTGCCTGCTCCTGGCCGGATGTAGCGGCGAGCAGCCACAGCCGACGCCGACCGCGAAGTTCGTCCCAGTCAGCCCGTCGCCTCGGCCCGAGCCCAGTCCGACGCCGACCCCGACGCCAATGATCCCTGACCCTGACCCCGCGATCATGGCGAGCATGACCTGTGAGCCGGTCGACAAGGACCTTCTCGACGAGCTGCGGTCCGAGCTCGGGACGCCGACGCGCTCGATCCAGGTGGAGGTCGGTGAGGGACTGAACCCTGGGGAGGACTGGTGGTTGGTCATTCTGGACTCACCCGCCGATGACAGTTACGCCTGGGGCCTGCGGCACTTCCTGACGAACGCCCCTGGCGGCGGGCCACTGTGGATTCCGCTCCCCCAAGAGGATCCCTGGATGTATGTTCAGTGGGACGCTGAGCGCTTGACCCGGGCGCAGTCAGCCCTGGTCAAGGCTCAGGGGTGCCTCAGCTAGGCGGGCGCTGGGGTCAGGTGAAACGACCAGTTCGCACTGTTGCCGGTGGGGAGCCCAGTGGCAGCCCGGTACACCTTGTCGATTCCAGAGTGGGGCGATCACCGATCTGGTCGTTGCCCGAGTACCTGTTGGTGACACGGACCGGCCGGTTGTAGGGAGTGGTGAGCTGGTAGCCATCGAGGATGGCGGCGCTATCGGGGCCCGCAGCAGCTCCAGGAGACCACGACGATGGTGGCGAGCTTGCGGGTACGCAGCGTCTTGAACGACATGGCGGCCTCGGAGATTGGCCGCGCCTTCCTCGACGAACCCGGCCTCGATTCCGCCGTCATACTGCGGGATCACGGTCTCCACGCCCATCGGGAACGGCTCAGAGCTGGTGAGGGGGGCGATGACTGACTGCTGGAAGGCCTGCTTCATCAGGGTCGCGGTGTAGTTCTTGGGCAGCGGGATCGCGTGCCCGTCAAGGGTGATCATGAGTGTGGCTCCTTAGAGTCCGAAGAATGCACGAGCCGCGGCATCATTCGCCGCGTCACCGCCACTGGAGGCGTGGGAAGGAATCGAGAACGACGCCGGCTGCTGAGCGGCCGGGGCCTTGGGTGGGATGAGCTTCGCGAGCGCGTCCGCGTCCGCTTCGAGCTCCTCACGGGTCGCACCGGTCAACCGGGCCGCGAGCTCGGCGGGGAGGCCCTTGGCGGCGGCCACCTCGGCACGCAGCGCCGCGGCTTGGGCCTTCGCCAACTCAGCCTCGGCCTTCTCGGCGCGGGTGGTGGCCTTCTCCAGGTCGGTCTGGTTCGCGGCCTGGAGCTGATCGAACCGCTCCGCCTTCGCGTTGAAGTCATCGAAACCGGCGTACTTGGCCCGCTCCCGCGCCAGCCGGTTCTCAATGATCCGATCCAGATCGGCCTGGGACTGCGGCGCCTGGAACTCCGGCGGGGTGGAATTGTCCTGCCCTGTGGCAGTGGTTGCGCTGTTCCCGCCCGCGGCGGTGGTCGTGCTGATCCCAGCAGTGCTGGTGGTTTCGGACATGCGAAAGAACCCCTTCCGGGTCAGTTCGGGCATAAGAAAACCCCGCTGGAAACCAACGGGGCGGTCTAGGAAAAAGGTCGCGATCAGGCTACTGCACCACGCGCGGCCTCAACGATCTCCGCGGGGGCCAAAAGCCCCCCCTCGATCGCGAAAAGGAGCGACTCGATCGCAGCGCCCGGCTCGCCATAAGTCAGGAGGGCGACCACATCGGATCGCGTCGACCGGTCGAGGTCCTTCAGCACGGCCGCGAGCAGTGCGAACGCGATATCCTCGGTCCGCTGCTCTTCGATCGCTGCCGCTGCCATGTCACCAGTCTATCACTGGCACTCTTCCATAAGGCACAGGGCGACGCACTAG
>LSQX01385101.1_pt1 | contig 11760 bp, 10 predicted proteins | sample 654561 | NCBI WGS metagenome assembly LSQX01 (sample SAMN04489861, study PRJNA283612) | anaerobic digester metagenome | isolation source: 4 biogas reactors fed with cattle manure at either 37C or 55C with and... | place: Denmark: Kongens Lyngby | collected 2014 | reverse complement strand
GATGTGTCAAGTGCGGTGTTCACGTTGAGAGTGCCGTCGGCGTTTCTGGTTCCGCCCCATGCCTTTGAAAGGCGCAGACGCACCAGAGAATCAACATTACCCGTGTTCTTCACGTTGACTGTCTTTCTAACCTGCGCGCCCGGTTCAAGCGTTTGACCGTTTATGTAATCCTCAACGATCTCCCCTTCGACCTTGCCGAGGGTAAGCTTGTTCACGGTATCGTTTCTTACAGCCCAATTAGCGAGAGTTCCGCCGACCGAGCAAAAGAATACCGCGACACACACCAAGCCCGCAAGCGTGTATATCATCCGTCTGTTCACATTTTTCACCTGCCTTTCGGGACAATTCGGAATGCGCTGTGTCCGGCGCGGCAGAGCCGAAGCTCCGCCGTGCCGAAGAAAAGCTCAATTACGCATCAAGAGCTGTGTAAGCAGCTGCTGCGCTGGCAATACCCGTGGACTGGATCGCCTGTGCCTCAAGCACGATTTTGTAGCCTGTGCCGAGTGCGTCAATTTCGGTTGCGGTGTAATCGGTGGGGATAGCTATGTTTGTGAAGAGAACAGCTCTTGTGCCCTCAGTAAAGATGCCGCTGTTTGCCGTGTAGTTGTAATAGCGTACGCCTGCGGCTGAGTTGCGGGAAGCATCATACGTAAAGTCGGTGGTGTTGTAGTCGGGAAGAGCGTCTATCGCTGCTTTGGTGTAGCCTGTTCCTTCAACAACGTTTGTTCCTACCGTAAATGTGTCGCCGTCTGTCAGAGCATAAGTGCTGTCATAGCAGATAGTGGTAAGAATGTAGTTGATGAGGGTTTCGTCGGTAAGGGTGGCTCCCTCTGCGTCGGTGATTGTCATCTTGACGCGCATGTAGGAGTCGCCGTCCACTGCCTTAACGGTGGGATCCTTGACCTTTGTGCTTATATATCCGAGCGCCGTGTCCGACACGGGTGATACGTCAAGCGTGCCCGTCGTCGTGCCGTCCGCCTTTGTGTAGGCAATATCCACACCGTCAACGCCCGCCGCAACGCTGCTTCCGATAAGAAGCGTTTCGCCTGCGTAAACGTATACATATATTATCTGATGCCTGAGGATTCCGCTTGTAGAGGCATTGTACCATTCCGTATAAGGACGGTAGCCTCCGTTCCACTTCCACGAATCGGTTTCCGCGTCGTAGTCCGAAACAAGGTTTTTACTGCCCGCCGCAAGTGACATGGGATTTGACAGCATGCAAACGCACAAAAGCAGGGCGACGAAAGCCGTCACTCTGCGTAAAATCATTGATTTAGTTTGATTTTTTGATAAATTCATGAATTCATCTCCTGTGCAATATCCGCAATAAACATCGACGCAGGCATAATGGAAAACCGGATTTCACCCCCGAATTGCTGTAAAAAACGAGAAACGAGAATAAACCGAAACTGATTGTTAACATATTAACACTTCCGAGACGAAATGTAAAGCCTGTTCGGAACAAAAAACGTAAAAACGCCGCATTTCTCTCTTTTGTACAAAAAACCGAATACATATTTAATGATTTTGTATGTTTGTTGGAATAACGCGAACCCAAGTGAGCACTCTGCAACCTTGTGCTTGCTCAAAAAATCCGAAAAGAAGCTTAATTAAGAGGAATATTTCAGCAAAAGAAAATTTGCGGACGAAAACAAATCCCGCCCGCAAAGCTTCAAATCTCATATTATTTGCCGGCTTTTACAAAAAATGTATACTTCAAAAGGCATCAGCTCATATGACGTTAAAGTATATCGCGTTTTACCTACCCGGTACAAACTGAACACAACGCCCCTTAGATGTCGCCGTATCCGTAATCCTCAGTCGAATAGTTATAATACTCATCGTATGTCGGGATTTCATAATAATCATCATAATTGTCCGTCATATAATAATCATCCGACGCAGGTATAGATGGGAAGGAGTGTGCCAAAACCTGATTGACAGCAGCTTCAACCGACAATTTATTTTCAAGCGCCATCTTGTAAGATGATTCAAGCTCGGTTCTCAAATCAACCGTTCCTAAATTTTCAAATGTTGCGGTTGTTTTAAATCGGTCAAATTCACTCTCTGCGGCAATCTCTATTCTATCAAATTTCCCCTTTGTTATATAAAGCGAGGCCTCTATTTCCACCTCATAGTCCGTTACCGAATCCTTCAGATAATCAAGCTCATCCTCTAAAGCATCTGCCGCCTCATCGCCGAGCGCAGGAGACAAAAGCTCAGCGAAATATTCGACAATTTCGATTATATCGGGCGTTAGGTTATATACCTTGGAATCTCCTTCTTCAGCAAATTTATAACCCATGTACTTCGTCCAAAACTCCTCGGTTTTAACATCGGCACTTATGGTTTTTAGAGCTTCGGTCACTTTTGCTATATCAATGTTTTCGTCAGCTCTTTTGCGTATCTCCTCAAACTGCTGTTTGAGACCAAGTGTTCCGTCCGGATCGCTTTCTTCAATATCCGCCAACACTTTCGCCCACAGCTCTTCATAAAGAGCAGCAAGATCCGGTATTGCACTTCCTCCGTTTGATGCCGCAGCCGTCGAAGCTTCGTAGTTCTCCCAAAACTCCGCCATGATTTCACTCACATCAATGGAAAAGCCAAATGCCTGTGCTGTCTTTTCATCTGTGAAAAACAGCACGCCGTCATACAAGGCTATATCCATATTATCGGCGTCCGCCCCAAATTCTCCTAATAATTCCGCGACCAACTCGTTTGGCAACGAAAGCACAAAATTGCATTTCTTTTCAGCCGGTACAAATTCATATTTCACGCGGCAGGTGATTGATTCTCCGCTGACCTTTGTTTTGATTACAAGTTCACCATTGTTCGTTTTTTGAAAGTTTTTCGCCGCACGATACATCGTTACCTTGGGATTGTTTAAAGCCGCAACACCAATCACTGTCCCTGCCGCAAGCAACACCACCAAAAGAATCGCAACAATTGCAACTGCAATTTTTTTGCCGGACTTCTTACGCTTAATCACAGGCGAAACGGGATATGCTCCCGTAACAGGTTGATAGGACGGCGGACTTTGTAAAACAGGAGTTCCGGGTTCGGAAACGGCATGATTTTCTTGTGCGCCGGGCTGCGAGAGTAGCGTCATCTCATTCGTCTGCGAGCCTGTTGCTTCTGATTGTATATCCGCAAATTTCTGACCGCACGCTATGCAAAACTTAGAGCCGATATCGTTTTCTTTTCCGCAATTTTTACAATTCATTTGTTAACCCTCCATTGGCTTTTATAACTTACTGATCTCCTCGAATTTCGTCATAAATTTCGCCTTTTCTTGAATTATATAAATTCTTATTAAAAAAGTCAATGTTTTTGTCGGATTTTAAAACTTTATGTTTATGAATTCTTAAAAATCCGCTTTGCATTTACGCTTCCGGAGCACATTCCCTTATCGTTTTTCGGCGACACTTTTCGCTTTCCCGAATTAATAAAACGAATGCAATCGCCGAAGGCATTAACTCATTGATTCAATCTGCCAAACGCAGGGCAAGAGGTTTTCGCACTTACATTGGATATGAATGTATGATATACCTTGTTGTCGGTAAACTGCATCTTGATTGCCCACCACTCTTTTCTTAACTTTTCACGGAAAAAAGAAAAGAACCTTTCGTTTTCCCCTCTTGATTTTAAATCGCAAATGTTATACAATATATGCTGTCGTGTTGAGGCGGGGTTACTCCGAGATTCTCTGAGCCGGGCAGGGTTACTCTATATCGGACAGGACTGAGCCGGGCGAAGTTATCCAACCCTAACCGAACCGGATCAGAGCGGGTCAAGTTGTGACGGGTTGGTTTGACACACTGTGTATCCGGCATCGTTCCGACCATATGCTTGACCGCAAACAAATAATTTTCAATTTGCCATTTGCAATTTTCAATTAAACAATCGAAGCGCGGCGAAGTTTTGTATCGCGCTTGGTTTGGGAGCATGTGACCGAGGCTATATCGGAGCAAAGCGAAAAGCCCCTGAAAGCCTTGTAAATACTAACATTTTGGGCACTATGATTTCCTAAATATATCCCATAATAAATGGTTTTACCACAGATTTGACCACTTACAAAAAACCGTCAAAAATCGAATAAAAATCACACTTCGGGGTGTGGCGCAGCTGGTAGCGCGCGAAGTTTGGGAGCGTGTACGCAAGCGAGCACAACAAAATTTATAAACCCCCGCAAACCCGCATTGCTACTCGATTTATTGCACTTTTCTTTCTCTGTAAAATCCGGTCAAAACAGCCTTTGACCACATATCTGACCATAAACAAACTGAATATCGAGGCGTGGCGAAGTTTGGTATCGCGCTTGGTTTGGGACCAAGNNAGATGCCGCAGGTTCGAATCCTGTCGCCTCGACCAAAATTTTCGCCGGGCAGAAGTTTTTCGCTTCTGTCCGGCGGTTTTCTTTGTTTCTTGCGTATCAAATTATGACCTGTTACATTTCTTTTTCAAAGGTATATCCCATGCGCTTTACTCCGTCTCCTGTTACGCATTCGCCGTAATCGGTAATGAGATAACCGCACTTTTTATATAAGCTTTGTGCGGGGATGTTATCCGCTGTCGTGTGAATGCCGATTTTTGTGAACCCTCGCTCTTTCACGAAACGCTCCGCATAGCCGACCGCATATGTGCCGATACCCTGACGCTGATGCTTGTCGCTGACAACAAGCATACTGATCCATGCTATGTCCTTACCGCATAATCCGTTTATTTTCAGCCAGGCAACCGGCATACAGCCGCGACAGACAAGGAAGTTTTGCTTAACCGTCAGGTGCTCATTATCAGGCAGCTTTTCGCTCCACTTCTGATGGTAGCGGTCAAACGCCCAGTCGTCACGGTTGAATCTGCGCCGGAGAATTGGTCGACCGTTTTTGTCGAGATACTGCTCGCTGATTACGAAATTGGTTTGAAGCTATTTGCAGGCGTCACTAAACGAGATATTATTGTACTTCATTACCAAATCTATTGCGTTGCCACCGGCATCACATCCAAAGCAATGCCATATGCTTACAAGAGCTGTTTTGATAGCTTCCGGGGTTAGCGGAAGGTCTCGCAATGTTGTATCCAGATCCATGGTCGCACGGTTATCTATTCCCACTATGGATGCAACCAGCATACCGCCCTTCATCACAAATTTATCCTTATATTCGGATTGCGACAAGCGCACAAGCAGCCTTTCAAACATATAATTCTGTAAAATCACTTGTGCTGGTATCCCTTTTTGCTTTGCAATATTGCGGATTTTCGCTTTCAGACTCATTCCGTTTTTCAAAGAAGCACCTCCAAATACCGACGCAGTAAATTTGCCACACGCATTTTTTTTGCGTAATCGTTCAGCTTATTCAAATCCTTTTTCGGGTTTGCGGCATATGCTTTCAACGCTGCAAGAAATGTTTCGGTGCCGACTTTGTTTCGGCTTCGTATCATATCACATATGGTGCGTTCAAGGTCATACGCCGGAGCCATATTACCGGCAGGTGTTTTCAACTTTGTCTTGCCGAGCTCAAACAATTCCGGTTTGATAAAATATGTTTTACATTCCGAAAGAGGAGTAGGGACAAACGAGCCCGTCGGCATGGTAAAGGTGTGCTCAAATGGTGTCCGGTCTGATATTCCATGCAGCCACAGCGCGGTTTCATGCGAAAAAATGATTTTGTCAGAACGCTTACAAATAGAAATAAGCTCATCTTGTATATCATTCGGCAATACATATTGACCTTGCATAATACGATCAATTCGACCATCTTTACACAATTTTGAAAGCAGAGCTTTTGAAATGCCGTTCTGTATTGCAACTTTCGTTTCAATAATCCCGCCGTTTTGCTTTGCAATATTTTTAAGCAAGACCGTATAATCCATTTAGCTCACCACCTCTCGAAAACATTTTCTATTATATTATATGCGATAAGTGAGAGAAAGTCAATATGCCGGTGTATACTTTTTCGGAAATCTTGAAAACAATAAGCAAGCGAAAGTCAACAAAGTCTCGGCAGATTTTGCAAATCAATATAAATCTGCCGAAGTTTTTTGCTTTTATATTTGTCTCGACATCTGTATCCATGAAACAGTATCTACAGGGAAACCGCTTTTCTTTGTCTACAGCGTAGCAAAATTTGACCGCTGCCTTGAAACGAAACAACCGCAACATTGCTGCCATGTTCATTTGTCAATGATGTGAGNNCTCACATCATTGACAAATGAACATGAAAAACGCAAGAAGGCTTGACATTTATATCAGAAAAAAGTAAACTCAAAGAAAAAGCATGAGAGGAAAAATAACCGATGAGTGAGCAATTAAAAATGTACCGCCTTTCCACCACTCCGTTTACAGAGCTTACGCTTCCCGAAGGCTATTCATATTCAAATTACAGAAATGAGTCCGATAAGCTCGCATGGGTCGAGTGCTGCAAGGACGGACTTGTTGCAGACGACGCCGACGCTTCGGTGTTTGACAAAAGGGAGAGTGCAAAGCCCCATATAAACCTTGAAAAGGATGTGTTTTTTCTCGATTACAACGGTGAACACATCGGAACCTGCACGGCTGTACATCACACCGACAATAACGAGGGCGAGCTGCACATGGTCGGCATGAAAACCGAGTTTCGCGGCAAGGGACTCGGAAAATATCTCAACAACATAGCCGTAAAAAAGCTGCTTGCCGACGGAGCTGATTATATTGTGCTCACCACCGACGAATGGCGGCTGGGCGCGGTCAAAAGCTACCTGAGTTCGGGCTTTCAGCCGGTTAAATACGATATAGGAATGGTCACGCGCTGGGAATATACGCTCACCGCACTGGGTGTTGACGAATGCGTTATGCTCAACGACGACCGCAGTGTTTTCGGCACGATTCACAGAAGAAACCGCGCAAAGGACGATAAAATAATCAGACTCGGCGTTCTGGGCGCGGGCAGGGGCAGAACCATGATGGAATACTGCAAGCACGGCAAAAACGCGAAAATAGTAGCCGTGTGCGATTTCTATGAGCCTGCTCTTAAAGATATAAGGAAGAGCTTCGGTGAGGATATTGCGCTCTATCCGGATTTTGACGAATTTATAAAGCACGATATGGACGGTGTTGTTCTCGCAAACTATGCCAACGCGCACGCTCCGTTTGCAATAAAATGCATGGAAAACGGCAAGGACGTTTTAAGCGAGGTTCTCCCCGTTCAGACCTTAAAGGAAGCGGTTGAGCTTACCGAATGCGTCGAGAAAACCGGCAGAACCTATGCCTACGCCGAAAACTACTGCTATATGCCCGCCCCGCGTGAAATGAGAAGAATGTACAAGGATGGACTGCTGGGCGAATTTGAATACGGAGAGGGCGAATACATGCACAACTGCGAGCCGGGCTGGCACCGCTACACGCGCGGTCTTCCCGAGCACTGGCGCAACACCATGTATTCAACCTACTACTGCACACATTCGATCGGTCCGATAATACATATTTCGGGTCTGCGCCCCGTGAGCGTAACGGGCTTTGAAACCCCCTGCAACGACAGAATGAAGAGAATGGGCGCAAAAGCCGGACACACCGGAATGGAGATAATCACCCTCGAAAACGGAGCGATTGTCAAGAGCATTCACGGCGTGGGCTGTTCAAAATGCTCGATATGGTACTCGATGTACGGCTCAAAGGGCATGGCGGAAAGCTCCCGTGAGTTTGCGGATATCGGCGGAGTGCGGCATCTTCACGCGGAATATGACGATACGGACGTTGCGAGCGAGGACATGACGCATCATAAGATTGACTGCGACCCGAAGGACGAGCTGAGCGAAGCTGCGGGCGACTCCGGTCACGGCGGCTCCGATTTTTATACCTCCTATTATTTTGCCCAGAGACTTTTGGGTGAAAGAAATGCCGAAATAATTGAGATATATGAGGCTCTCAACATGTTCCTGCCCGGTCTTTTCGCCTACCGAAGCATTCTCGCCGGAAATAATTCGATGGAAATACCTGATTTCCGCGATAAGGCGCAGCGCGATAAATACAGAAACGACACGGCATGCACCGACCCCGAGACAGCAGGAGATATGCTGATACCATCTTATTCAAAGGGCGACCCCGAAATTCCGGAGGAGAGCTACAAAATCATGCAGGAAAAATACAAGAAGCATCTGGAAAATAAATAAATTACAGGAGACAGCAGGTAGAGAATATCTCTGCCTGTTTTGGAAACAGGATTTAACAGTCTCGGCCTGGATTTTGTGTTCGGGCCGAGGCATTTGATTTTATCAAGCCCTGTAAGTATTTTACGGAAGGTAAAACCTGTTGTCGGCATATATCCTGTAAGAGAGCTGAGCATATATACATATGTTTTTCCCGATACCTTTTTGTATGCTATTCCGTGCTCCGGCAAACTTGACAATTTGCTGTATTTCAGATATATTTACAGAAAAAAGGGTTAGGGAATACGAATATAAGCGGCAGTAAACTCGGATTAAGGAGTAAAAAAGTGAACACAAAATTCAGGACAAAGAAAACATGGATATCCTCCGCGCATCAGGGTGTTGTCGAGGCGGGAATGTATCCGAATACCTTGGCGGCATATTATCTTGCGGCTCAAAAGGGTGCGGATATGATTGAAACCGACGCGAGAATGACAAGGGACGGGGTTTTGATTGTAAATCACGATGCTGATGTGAAGGGCTTTGATGAGGCGGGCAATCCCGTCCGATATGTTGTTTCGGAAACGGATTATTCGCTTATTTCAAAGCTGAGACCAACCGAAAACGATGCTTTCGGTGCGCAGTATATTCCCACTCTTGAGCAAACGCTCCATCTTGCTTATCATGCGGGAATGTGCGTCAATGTTGATTTGAAGGAAGGCATGGCTCATGCGGCTGATGTTGCCCGTTTGGTTGTAAGTGCAGGAATGCGCGGCAGAACGGTTTACGCCACCAACGGTTCGGGAGCAGAAGCGATAAAGCTGATTCTGAGAATTGATCCGGAAGCTGAATTTATTGACACAAAAAGCAACTTCACACGTGAGGCGTTGGCTGATATTAAGGATTATCCGGCAAAATGCTACGTTTATACCGATGATTTTTCGGATGAAAATATTGCGCAAATACGGGACAGCGGCTGTATGCTTGCTGTAATTTCCCTGAACAGCACCAATGCCGAAGATGCCTTCAGGCATCATCCGGATATGGCTGAATATCCGCACACCTGTGATTTCGAGGAAATTGAGCGAAAAATTTCAGAAGCAGTTAATGCCGGAATTACCCACGAAACCGATAGGGGAGCAATATGAATCAGCTTCACACGATTCCTCCGCTATACAATGCCGGGTCACGTACTCTTATTCTCGGAAGCTTTCCGTCAGTGAAGTCGCGCGAGCAGGGCTTTTTCTACGGGCATCCGCAAAACCGATTTTGGCAGGTGCTTGCGGGAGTTTTCGGCTGCGAGATACCCGGGACAATTGAAGAGAAAAAAGCGCTTTTGCTGTCACATTCGGTGGCACTGTGGGACGTTATCGCGTCGTGTGAGATAACCGGAAGCTCGGACAGCTCCATAAAAAACGCCACACCGAATGATTTAAGAGGAATACTTGAAGACTGCGATATACATGCGATTTTTGTCAATGGAAAAACAGCCGAACGGTTGTATATTAAGCATATTCAGCCGCAAATCCAACGCCCCGCAGTGCGTCTGCCCTCAACAAGCCCCGCCAATGCCGCATGGTCGCTTCCGCGCCTCATAGCGGAGTGGGAAAGGATAAAAAATTAAAATATTTTCTCAAATTACAGCGCGCCGTTTGACAAAACGGCGCGGTTGCATGCAAGTAATAATTAGAACCGACAAATTATTTTTTACTTTATAAAATTTCGCTTAATCAAAAACCATTAATGATTAGGAAAATATTGACAAGACATTGTTTCGCATGATACAATAATAAGCAAGAAAATCGGCAAATGCAATAAAGAAAAGTCGGATTTTCGAGTTTCGATATTCAGAATTATGCGGAGGGATGAAAAGTGAAATGTCAAAATTGCGGTAATGAAATAAAACAGAATGCAGATTTTAGCGGTTTTTGCGGGCGAAAAATCGAAAAAATCGCATGTGGAGGGTGTGGCGCAAAAATTATACAGACTGATAAATTTTGCCCGATTTGCGGCGCAATAAATAATAGTGCGATTGCGCAGGCAGGTTGCATCGAAAATGCTCCGAACGCCGAAGAAAATTCAGCATATAATCCCGTCTCTGAAAGCAGACCGGCATATGCCCCCAATCCGGCAGGGCAGCCCGCAAATGATTATAACGCAGTGCACGCCGCTGATGAGGTTGGCGGCAACAGCAACAAGCAAAGCAAGGAATCCCCCAAAAAGGGTAAACGTATTGCCTTAACAATAACCGTTGCGGCGTTGGTTGTAATTTTGTTTTTTGGCGGAGTAGCAGTCGGCTTGTATGTGGATCAAAGTGTCAAACTGCCGGATTTTCTGATTTTTAGCGATAAAGCGGCAAACGCAAGTCCTGAAACCACGACGACCGCTCCGGAAGAGGAGACTGCTGAAGCGGCGGGGGACGTTATATCGGAAACTGAGCCGAATAGCGATGAGCTGACGGCAAACAGCATACAGCCGGGCACGCTTTATTCAGGCAATCTTTCAAATTCGACTGATATGGATTTTTTTACCTTTGATGTTACAGAGACGGGTAAGTATGAGCTGTATATCAAACATGACAAATACAAAGGAACAGGTTTGGCGTGGGGCTTTACGATTTCCGGAGAAACACTTGACGGGACGACAACGTATTTATCTCAGCTTGATGCAGGAGAGCTTACTCACAAGGATATAGATCTTGTTCCCGGAACATATTATATTAAGGTGCATTACAGTGATGCTTGGGAGGATGCCGGCGCATTTAACAATGGAACATATACTTTTGGGCTGAAACGAAGCACAGAATGGAACTGAAAAGGGAGGGGGATGTATGGGATTATTTAACGACACCGGTAAAAAGATTGCACAGACGGCGCAAAACACCGCAAAACAGGCGAAGGAATTTGCGGAGATATCCAAGATTAACACTCAAATTGCCGATGAACAGAGAGCGCTGAATAGTTTCTATATGCAAATAGGTCAGAAATATTACAATATGTTCGGAGGGGAACCGGCAGTAGAGTTTTCGCAACTTTGTTTAAATGTGGCTGAAAGTGAAAATAAAATTGCGGCATTTCAGCGCGAGGTTTTGCAAATTAAGCATGCTAGAATTTGTCCTAATTGTGGCTCGGAATGCGATGAGAAATTGTTTTTTTGCGGAACCTNNAATTGCGGTTCAAAAAATTAAGGGGGATAAAAAAATGAAATGCACCTATTGCGGAGAAGAAAACCAAAGCGAGTTCAAGTTTTGTCAAAAATGTGGAGTTGAGCTTCCCGTCTCCGATGTTGCGGAGGGTTCGGTGAAAAAAAAGTTCAAGAAAATATCCAAGAAGACAATTGCGGCGCTTGTTGTGTGTTTGGTAATTGTTGTTGCCGGGGTGCTGGCGGTTAAAATTATGGGCTCTCGCACAACACTTGCTGAAAATAGCATCGCACTTATTTATGATGACGATTCCGAACAGACCACAGTTGCTATCAACAACAAGACGCTTGCCACAAAAATAGATGGCAGGGCAGGTTACGCAACCGGAGATTTTTTGGGCGAAAACTTTATAACTCTGAACAACGATAGTGAGCTTTACCTTATTTCAGGAGATAAGGTTGCAAAAATTGCGGAAGACATCCTGTCTCTTATAC
>LSQX01213466.1_pt1 | contig 11760 bp, 13 predicted proteins | sample 654561 | NCBI WGS metagenome assembly LSQX01 (sample SAMN04489861, study PRJNA283612) | anaerobic digester metagenome | isolation source: 4 biogas reactors fed with cattle manure at either 37C or 55C with and... | place: Denmark: Kongens Lyngby | collected 2014 | reverse complement strand
AACCAATGATTACCATCAATATTAAAGGTATATATTCAATAAGCATATTTCCAACCTTTTATAGCAAAAATGCAATTTAATATATATAAAAATAAAAAACAAACGTCTTTTTGTTTCAATTTGCCTGTTTTGTGTAAATATTTTAAATTTTTAAACAAGCAAAGATGCTTGTTCTACTGGTTTTTCAAAATTTTAAAATCTTAATTTTTCACAAACGCATTAAGCAATTTAACCTAATTCAAAAGTAGTAGTGCCGTAAATTCTTTCATTTTTCAAATTAGGAATTCTCTTGTTATACATGCGTGCAGTGGCAAAAGTTTGCTTCATTTTGTAGTTTTCTGCAAGTTTTAAAGCATTTTCATTAGTTTCTGGAACGTCAAGATAAATTGGTCCTTTGCGACCACTTTTTAGCGAAAGAAAAAGTTCTTCAGCTATTTCATAGCTATTTGCAAAAAGAGGTCCAATTTTATGTCCATTGAAACATTGGCGAATAGCCGCTATGCCTTCAATTTCGCCAGAATTATTTTTATAAAGGTATTGACCATCAGTTCCCAAGCTCAGCCACTTTTTCAAAAAAGCTGTTCTTTTAGCCGGGAAGCAAGTTCTATCGTAGCGAAGAATACTTTTAAAATCTTTTTTAGAAAAAGTTGAAATATTTGCTGAAATTTTGTGAAGATCTTTATAATCAAAAAGCCCTTCAAATCTAATGTTTTTATGAGAGTATTTGAACTCGAGCCTTTTATAATTTTCTACCAGCTCCAACACTCCGTCAATGCCAATGTTACAGCTGCCCAAATGAGTAATAGCATGGCTTCCCAGTAAATACGCTATATTGCCGAAATTTCTATAGGCTGGCTTTACTATAAAAAAGCCAATGAATCCAAATTTTTCACTATACTTCACTGCTGATATGCATCCAACGGGCTCATCTCCATTAAAACATAAGAAAAAACCATCTGGGTCTGTTGGGTAAAATGCATCTAAATCTCGAATACCGGGATTCCAGCCTTCCTCTCGAGCCCAGTCTGAAAAAATATGAATTCCCTGTTTTTCTGCTTTTTTTATTGAGATTGGCATTTGCGCGCTCCTTTTTCTCAAAAATAGCAACAAAATCTTTTTAATAAAAATTTTTTATTTCGTCATTAAATAAGAATTTTGTATATTAATTTATTATGTTTAACTAATCAACTTATATTATGAACAAAAAAGCTATTGTTTCATACTTAATAGTTCTGATTATTGCATTGGCTGGCTGTTCTTGCGAGGATCAGGACTCAAAAACTGCAAAAGAGCATCAGCTTAGTGGAAAAAGAATTGAATTTTCTGGGATAAATTGGACATATCAAGAAAATGAGATTTTAAAAAAATATGACTTGGAAAACGTATGGGTAAAAGATACCCAACTTCATATTATGCTATACTATATTGATAGCCAGTGGGTTGCACCCCGCTTGCTTTCAACGGATATTCTTGGCTATGGAGAATATCGCTTCAAATTCGACCGCACTTTACACGCTTTAGACTCGCTTTTCTATCTAAATTTATTCTGCCAAAGCTATGAAATCGACTCTGCTGACCAAATGAACGAGGTCGCACAAGTTGGCATTAGTTTAGGCAAAAAAAGAATAAACGATATAGTTAATAAAATCATCTATTATTCTAAAAACTCAAAAGAATCGATGAGCCAATATAACGCCGGCTCCGAGTATATGAGAAATGAATACACAACTCATTACATAAAAGTCGATACTCATTACGTTACATTTAGCTCTTATAACGATTACACACCCGCAGATTATAACAGAATTGCAACTTTTAAAGCAATTAATCGCGCCAACCCAAATGAAGAGGTGAAGATTAGTTATCCAGGGGAGGAGCCTTTGAAGCGAGCTTCAAAACTTTTAAGGGCTGGAATTGAGCTTGTTCCATCAAAAAAATTGAATGATTACAAAAAAAATGAAATTGAAATCATAATAGATGATTTTAAATTTATTCCTTTAAACTCAGAGGAGATTAAAAATGAGATATAGTCAAGCTCTGCTCTTTGCATTTATTTTTTGCACTTTTTTAATTCAATCGCAAGAAATTGAACGCAAATCTTTGAACGTTACAATTTATAATAACGATCTAGGAGTCGTTCGCGATTTAAGGGTTCTCGATTTGAAAAAAGGTGCCTCGGAAGTAAAAATCACTGACGTTGCCGATAAAATCGATATGACAAGTGTCCATATAAAATTAGATGGAAGCGTGATTGAGCAAAATTATCAATACGATTTAGTTAGCTTTTCAAAAATATTGCAAAAATATATTGACAAAGAAATTGAGTTGATTGGCGAAAAAGGAGTTGTGAGCGGGACCTTGCTTTCTGCAACCGGCAATCAGATTGTTATTAGAAAAAAAGATGACGGCTTGCTTATGCTTCCAAAAACTGACGGCTATCAAATTTCCGTTGGCGCCCTTCCGGAAGGCTTAATTGCAAAGCCAACACTTGTTTGGCAGCTCCATTCAAATAAAGCTGGAAAGCAAGATGTCGAGATTTCATACCAAACTGGAGCAATGAATTGGAGCGCCGAATACGTTGCTGTCCTTGACGAAAAGGATACTAAAATTGATTTGAATTCCTGGGTCAGCTTGACAAATAACTCTGGAACTACTTATCCTAATGCTAATCTAAAATTGGTTGCTGGAGATGTAAATAGAATAACACCAAAGATAGTTGATGTTGCTAAAGGTGTTCGTGAACGTGGAACTGCCCAAGCATTAGCTCAGCCACAATTTGAGGAAAGAGAATTTTTCGATTATCATATCTACGACTTGCAACGCCAAACTACTTTAGCCAACAACGAAACAAAGCAGATCGCCCTTTTTGATGCAAATAATATAAAAATAAATAAAAAATACCGATACTTTAGCTATGGCACTAAAAGCGATGGCAAACCAGACGTTACTATTGAATTTGATAATAAAAAAGAAAATAATCTTGGTATGCCCTTTCCCGCTGGCAAAGTGCGTCTTTATAAAAAAGATGCAAAATCTCTCGAGTTTGTTGGTGAAGATAGAATCAACCACACTCCAAAAGATGAAACAATAAAGTTAAAAGTTGGACAGGCATTCGATATTGTTATTGATGAATTAGAGCTTGAATCAAGGAAAATTGGAGGGGATGTTTGGGAAAAAGAATACAAAGTTAGGATTAATAACAGAAAAAGCGAAGACGTTTCAATTGAAATACAAAGGTATTTTTTGGGTGATGAAGTAGAAATCTTAAAATCTTCTATTGACTACATCAAAAAAGATGCAATAAGATTTATTTTCAATGTTCCAGTGAAAAAGGGACAAGAATTTGAATTTACATATAAAATGAGGTATAAGAATTTTTAGAACAGTTTAAACAAACAAAGCGAACAACAGTTCGATTTTTTTACTAAATTAAAAATAAAATAAGGATTATTATGAAAGAAACAGTTTATACAGACAAGGCGCCAGCTCCGATAGGACCTTATTCCCAAGGGATAAAAGCGAGCGGCACCTTAGTTTTTTGTTCAGGGCAAATCCCTTTTTTGCCAGACGGCAGCCTAGCAGGCGAGGACATTGAATCGCAAACGCATCAGGCTTTGAAAAATGTTAAAGCAGTTTTCGAGGCGGCAGGCGCCAGTATGGAAAACGTTGTGAAAACGACAGTATTGCTAAAAGATATGAATGATTTTGCCACAATGAATAAGATTTATGAACAATATCTTGGGCAGTCAAAACCCGCGAGGGCAGCTTATGAAGTTGTGCGATTGCCGAAAGATGTTTTAGTTGAAATAGAAGCAATTGCGCTTATTCCATAGTATATATTTTTTTAACCTGTTATTAGTGAGGTCATTATGAAAACTCAAATTGTATTTAGGCATTTAAAACCAAACGCAGAGCTGCACGATGCAGCCATAATGGAAGCGGATAATCTCGAAAAATTCTATGATGGAATTACAAGCAAAACAATCGAATTTACTAATGAAACCGACACTGAGAAAGTTGTAAAGTTTACCGTGCAAGTTCAAGGGACAACACTTGTTGCAAGCGATTCTTCCGAGAATTTTCAAAAGAGCTTAGCAGAGGCATCAGACAAAATGATCCGGCAAATTAAGAAATGGAAAACCAAAAACAACAAAAATTCATAAAACATTCGCAAACATTAACATATAATAGAGCCAGAGCAAAGCCTCTGGCTTTTTTGTTTGGGCTGTGGCTGTCAGAACTGTGATTTATTTGATTAGGAATCGGGAATCGGGAGTCAGGAATCGGGAGTCTGTCTTGTCCTTCCCATTTGAACTTGGGAAGGGGGAGGGGATTTTGGAAGAAGAGAAAACACAGAACAGTCCTGTATCCCCCGCTGGCGGGAGATAGTCCAATAAATGAAAAGTCAAGAAATCCTTTAATCAAGAAAATCACGGTTCAGAAAGACTGCTGCTCTGTTTATTATGAAAAATAAAAAATACTGAAAAAAATAAATAATATTTGTTAAATTTGTAATCTTAAAAATTATGAAGATATATTTAATAATATTTAGGCAAAAATATGAAAAGGACTTATCAACCAAGCAGACGGAAAAGATTGAATAAGCACGGATTTAGAGAAAGAATGGCAACAAAAAACGGCAGAAAAGTGCTTTCAAGACGCAGAGCAAAAGGCCGTTGGAAGCTTTCTGTTAGCGACGAAGGTAAAAAAGCACGTTAGTATTTTATGAATAAGGTCTTACTGAAAACGATAAAAGGGAAAAAAAATTTTGATTCTGTTTTTAGCAATAAAAAAGTATTTTCATCGAAAAAGCTAATTGCAATAGTTAATTTTAAGAAAGAAGAAGATTCGTTTTCAGATAGACAAAATAAAGAAGATAAGATAATAAGTTATGCAGTGCTGGCAAGTAAAAAGCTGTCAAAAAAAGCTGTTGTGAGAAATAGAGTTAAGCGGCTGCTTCGCGAAAGTATAAAAAAGGTATTAAACGAATCAATCGACAATCCATATATTTTTGAAAATATAGTTTTAAGCTGGAAAGAAAAACTGCCGCATCACCCGAAGCTTATTAAATTTACAGAGGTTATGCTTTCGCTAAGCGAAGTCTTAAACAAAGCATACCAATATTATATCACAAAAGAAAAGGAGGGGCTTGAAGCAGATTCTATTGCTATTAATCAAGGCTTATAAGTTAGTTATATCGCCTTTGTTCTTGAATAGCTGCAGGTTTTATCCAAGTTGCTCCGATTATGCTTACGAGTCGATACAAAGGCACGGTTGCATTAAAGGACTTTTTCTAACCGTAAAAAGAATTTCAAAATGCCACCCCTTCCATAAGGGTGGCTATGACCCTGTTCCAATAAAATTTCATTTCAATTCAATTAAAAAAGGATAATTTTTCTAATGGACAAACGCTCTCTTTTAGCTTTCGTTTTAATTGGTATTGTTTTAGCTATTTGGATGATTGTAAATTCAGTTTATCAACAGCCCCCACTTAAACAGGAACAAATTGCCGATTCTGTCAGAACAGAGCAGCAAATTGAAGATTCATCAAGCTTTGCTCAAGACGAAATAATTTCAAGCGATACAACGAGCCAAGAAGTATATATTAATGCTGATTCACTTAAACACGGCAGTTTTTTTAGCAATTTTGTTAAAGATGAAGAAAAAGAAATAACCATTGAAAGCGATCTTTTCATTGCAAAGCTGACGAATAAAGGGGCTGGAATTTCCTTTTGGCAGCTAAAAAAATATAAACATAATAATGGCTCTCCAACTCAATTAATTGAATCTGATCTAAACGAGCTTTTTCTTGTTTTTGAGACAAGAGAAAGGAATAAAATTGATACTCGCGATTTTTATTTCACATTTGAAAATTTAGAAAAAACTGAATATAAGCTAAAAGAAAACGATTCCTTGGTTCTGAATGCTCGTTTGGGCTATGAAAACGGCAGTGCTATTCTGAAAAAATTTGTATTCTATGGCAATTCATATAGCTTTATTAATGATATAAGCATTCGTCAAATGGATACAATACTCCAAAAAGGCTATCGCTTCGTTTGGGGAGATGGGCTTTGTTATCAAGAGAAAAATGCTTCTGACGAATCAAATGAAGCTATTGCTATGGCATCGCTTAATGGCGCGATTGAAGAGCTAAACGCTGATGGCGCCGATCCAGTTACTGCAAATTACACTGGTATAATAGACTACGCCGCGACAAAGACAAAATACTTTGGTGCCGCTATTATTCCGCAACCCTATCGCTCTTTCGATGGAACTGTCGATTTGCTTGGAAGGCGCGAGTTTTACCATTCCGATAGAACTGAAGAAAAATATTCATTGATTTTCCGCATTCCTTATTCTGGAGGCACAATCACAAATTCTTTCAGGGTTTATTTGGGTCCTCTTGATTACGACTTGCTAAGCAAATACAATTTAACTGATATGATAAATTTCGGCTGGCGCTGGCTTGTCCGCCCTATTGGCGAATTTATTATGCTCCCCTTCTTTAAAATGATTTATATGTTTGTAAATAATTATGGTATATCAATAATTATTTTTGCCATATTTATGAAAATCCTGCTTTATCCTCTTTCTATTACTCAAATGCGCTCTGCTCAGAAGATGAAATTGATTGCTCCTGAGATGACAAAGATTCGCGATAAATATAAAGACGACCAAAAGCAGCAGCAAACAGAAATAATGAAGCTCTATTCTGAATATGGAGTAAATCCTGCCGGGGGCTGCCTTCCTTTGCTATTGCAGATGCCAATTCTTTATGCACTTTGGGCTGTCTTGCGGACTGCTATCGATTTGCGTCAAGCGAGTTTTTTCCTATGGATCACAGACCTTTCTCTGCCCGATGTTATTATTGAATTGCCTTTCCCAATTCCGATTTTTAATTTAAAGCATTTTTCTGGACTTGCCTTGCTGATGGGAGTTACGCTCTTTTTCCAACAGAAATTAACTCTTACCGACCCAAGGCAAAAGTTTATGATTTATATTTTGCCTGTTGTCTTTACTTTGATGTTCTCTTACTTTCCATCTGGCTTGAACTTGTATTACTTTATGTTCAATTTGATTGGGATTGGCCAGCAGGTTTATATGAATAAGTTTTCTAAGAAAAAAATGACCTTGGAAGATTTAAAGAAGATGCCCAAGAAGGAAGGCTGGATGCAAAAAAAGATGCGCGAAGCTCAAGAAATTGCTGCCGCTCAAGGTAGAGCTGTTCCTGGAAAGCAACAGGAAAGCCCGTCTAAATCAAAGTATTCAAGAAAAAAGAAAAGATAGATTTTGAATTTGCGTTAAAAAAAATTTAAGCAAAATGCAAAGTGCACCGAGCAAAAGCTTTGATGATTAATGAAAAACACAGCAGTCCAACAAGCGAATTTGAGTTAGAATACTGGAAAAAAAATTTACTTATAGCCGGAGTTGACGAAGCAGGTAGAGGTCCCCTTGCCGGTCCTGTCCTTGCTGCTGCAGTAATTCTTCCAATTAATTGCAGTTTGCCTCCAAATATTAACGATTCCAAACTGCTATCGGAAAAAAAACGCGAAGAACTTTTTAAGCATATTAAAGCTAATGCAGTTTCTATTGGAATTGGAATTGTCGAGAACGAAGAGATTGACCAAATAAACATTTTGAATGCAACTTATAAAGCTATGAATCTTGCGATTGCTGATTTGGGAATATTGCCAGAAATTGCATTTATTGACGGGAATAGCTTTAAAAGCGATGGAATAAAATACAAAACAATTATAAAAGGAGACAAACGCTCTATTTCCATTGCTGCCGCTTCTATCATAGCAAAAGTAAAAAGGGACGAAATAATGACAAAGCAAATTCATTTGGAATGCCCAAATTATTTTTTCGATGAAAACAAAGGATACGGCACAAAAAAGCATTACGAGGCAATTAAGAAATATGGAATTTGCAAGTATCACCGGAAAACTTTTTTAAAAAATTTGCATCAAGAAAACCCAAGCGAGTTTAATCTTTTTTGACGAAAACTGCAATATTTCTTTTAACGTGAAATTTGCAAATTCGATTAATCATAGTTAATTTGCTTTTTTAAAATTCACATTTGAGGATAAAATGAAAAAGACGATATTCAACGAATTGCATAAAGAAAAAAATGCAAAGATGGTCCAATTTGCTGGCTTTGAAATGCCAATCCAATACCCAAAAGGAATTATTTTTGAGCATAAAGCTGTAAGAAACAGCGTTGGCGTTTTTGACGTTTCCCACATGGGAGAGTTTATAATTGAAGGCAAAGACGCCCTTGATTATTTACAGAAGCTAATTACAAATGACGCATCAAAGCTCGCTCCGGGCAAAATCCAATACGCAGCATTGTGCTTGGAAAATGGCGGAATTATCGATGACCTGCTCGTTTATAAAACAGGCGAGCAATCTTATATGCTCGTTGTAAACGGTGCAAATATCGACAAGGACTATGCTTGGTGTGAAAAAAATCTAAAAGGCTTCGATGCAACTTTAAGGGACGAAAGCGACCAAACGCATCTCCTCGCAGTGCAAGGTCCGAAATCTATTGATACTTTGCAAAAACTCACAAAAACCAATCTTAGCGATATTGCTTTTTACAGCTTTGAAATTGGCAAACTTGCCGATGTGGATATGATTTTGTCTCGCACTGGCTATACTGGCGAAATTGGTTTTGAGCTTTATTTCAAAGGAGATTTTAGCACTGCAAAAAAAGTGTGGGAGGAAATATTCAAAGCTGGCGAAGAGTTTGGAATAGAAGCAGTTGGGCTTGGCTGCCGCGACACATTGCGCTTGGAAAAAGGCTTTTGCCTTTATGGAAATGATATTGACGAAAACACAAACCCACTTGAAGCAGGTCTGGGCTGGATTACAAAGCTGAATAAGGGAGAATTTAACGGCAGAGAAGCTATTCAAAAAGTTAAAGATGAGGGCTTAAAAAGAAAACTTATTGCTTTCAGCTCAGAAGACAAAAAATTTATCCCGCGGCACAACTATAAAATATTCATTAGTGATCAGGAAGTTGGAATGGTTACAAGCGGGAATAGCTCTCCAATTCTCAGCAAGCCAATCGGTTTGGGCTATGTTAAAGTAGAGCATTCCGCAGTCGGGACAGAAATTCAAATTGAAGCAAGAGGCAAGCATTTTCCAGCAGAAATTGTGAAATTACCTTTTGTTTAATTTAATGATAGTGAAGACGCAACTCATCCGATGGCTTGTAGTTATCGGATGAGTAAAAAATTCTTTAATCAAGATTAAAACAGTGAATCATTAAAAAGAATTATCTAACAAAACTTGGGACTGTGAAAATAAATTTGCTTCCTTCGCCAAGTTCGCTTTCTACCCATATATTCCCATTATGCTTGTTTATAAATTCTTTGCAAAGTATTAGTCCCAAGCCAGTCCCTCTTTCGTCGTCTGTTCCGGGCGTAGTAAAAGAACTGTCAATTTTAAAAAGTGCATCAATTTTTCTTGCTTCAATGCCAACACCATTATCGACAACGAGAATCCTTATCAAGTTCTCCTCGGGAAGAAGCTCGAAGTCAATAAAACATTTTCCGCCATTTGGGGTGAATTTGATAGCGTTAGAAAGTAGATTTCTTAAAACGCTAAGAATCATAGAAGCATCAATGTAGGCAATGGTATTAGGAAGAATTTTGTTTTCTAATCTAATGTTTTTCTCCTGAGCGCTTCCTTGTAAAATAGAAATCACGTTCTCCGCAATCCAATGCAAATCGATTTCAGATTGATTAAAGCAGATTAGCCCTCTTTGTGAGCGAGACCAGTCAAGCAAATCGTTTAAAAGAGAAAAAACTACTTCAGCCGATTGCTTTGTGATGTTAATCCATTCAAGCTTTTCCGATTCGCTTAGCTCATCGTAGTTGCTGCATAAAAATGATGTTAAATCACGAAAACCGCTTATTGGATTTTTCAAATCGTGAGCGATAATAGAGAAGAATTTATCTTTTGTCGCATTCAGTTCTTTCAGCCGCTTTTCGGATTCCATTAAACTTCTTTCAGCTGCCCTTCTTTGCTCAACTTCTTTGAGAGCTTGATTGTGCATTATTTTATATTTCCTAACCCTCATTTCGAGTTCAGTTATATCTTTTATTGAAAAAAGGGCAGTTTTTGTTTTCTCATCAATGAAGGGACCTGAGTTAACTGTAATATAAAAGAATTTCGTTTTGCCAGCAAGATCAACCGGAAAGTAAAGTTCTTTGTGGAGCTGCGGAGAAAAGACAACAGGAGGTCCTCCATCAAAAATAGCATCTATTCGGCTTCTGTATATAAACTTATTAAAATTTGGATAAAAAGCGAACAAACTGCTACCAATAATATCTTGCTTGTTTATTTTTGTCCAGTCTTCAAGATGAGTATTCCAAAATAAAACTTTATAATCACAATCAATAATGCATATACCGATGGGGACATTATCAAAAATGGATAACTCTTTTAAGCATGCGCTATTATTCATTTGGCATACCTTGAAGTTGACTTTTTAGAAATTGGTCGATAATTCTTAGAAAATTGAAAGACGATTCAACTTCAAGTAGAAGAATGAAGTCTCCGATAATATCCATCTCTTCTATTATAAACCTTGTTTGTGCAAAAAGATGTGCGGATTCAGTAATTGCAGCGTAATGAGCTAAGAGGTCGTTTATAATGCCTTCTTGATAGCTTGGAACGGAATAGTTTAAAGGGAGGCTTAAAGTGTTGCTTATCGTTCCGATTAATGAGTTAAGGACAATATTTCCAATTTCAGAAAGGGTGCCAGCTTTAATTTCGTCCATATCATTGTCATCTTCGATACTATCAGTAAAAAGATCAACTAACTTTGATGCACTATCAGTAGGAAATATAAGCTTAGCTGCGCCTACGAGACTGCCTTTAAAGTTTAAATTTACTGAGGAAAGCTCTTCATCTGGAGTAGGGCTAAATAACTCTTTAATTTTTTCTAATTCAGCAAATGCAACATAAGGGACCTGAAGCTTAATATGTTTATTTATCATTTTATTTAAAATTGCCGCAGATCGTCCAACGCCAATATTTATTGTTTCTCTGATAAGATCGATTTGGTTTTCTGATAAATTCATAAAAGCCTCTAAATTTTTTTAATATTTTTTTTAATCGCATCTTTTACAGTTTTAATTAGCAATTCTTTTTTAGGTGGTTTATTTAAAAATCCGCAAGCACCTAAAGCTTCAACTCGCTTTTTGGTTGTTTCCTGAATATCGGCAGAAATAACAACAGAAGGTATCTTTAACGAGTTCTTTTGTATGAATTCAAGCACTTGAAAACCATCGAGTTCTGGCATTAGCAAGTCGAGTAAAAGACAATCAACCTGAATATCTGATATTATTTCTAAGGCTTCTTTTCCACTTTTTCCAAAAATGATAAGGTAGCCTTCCTCACTCAATAGCTTTGACAATGCGCTCCGAGAAATAATAGAATCGTCAACTATTAATATTGTTGGATTTAAAGCAGCTTCATCCATACTTAAACTTTCGATTTATTTTACAATGACGGTTAATCAAATTTAGTGATTTTAATTTATTATTTCTAATCATTAATTTTATTTACAAAAATTTTTTTGTAATTGATCAGTCAAAAATACAAAAATAACACTAATCGTAGAATAAGGGCTAAATCTTTTAAGTAACTTTCTTATTTATTTGAAAATACTAATTTTCGTAAAACTTTTATGATATTCTAAATTCTGAAAATTAGACTCAATATTATTAAACTTGTGGAATATCCCGC
>LSQX01368614.1_pt1 | contig 11761 bp, 10 predicted proteins | sample 654561 | NCBI WGS metagenome assembly LSQX01 (sample SAMN04489861, study PRJNA283612) | anaerobic digester metagenome | isolation source: 4 biogas reactors fed with cattle manure at either 37C or 55C with and... | place: Denmark: Kongens Lyngby | collected 2014 | reverse complement strand
CCCGGCTATCCTTGGTTCTACCAGATGTTCCCCACCGGAACCGAGCAGCAGCTTGGTGCAATCCTGCAGGGTTATTGTGCAGGCCTCACCGACCGTGCTCAGACCCTCGAGGCCCTCGATGCAGCCTATGCAAAGATCGCCAAGGCGGCTCAGTAACTTGTATCACCTTCGATTGCGGCCGGAAACAATTCCGGCCGCCAGGGAAGCAACATGACTCAACTACGACGAAAACAACGGGATAGAGTGTTGGTTTTCCTGCTCTTCACGTTGCCGGCCTTTGCCGCCATCCTTGTCTCGGTTGAAATTCCCTTTCTGATGAGTGTGTTCTCCTCCTTCACCAAATGGAATGGTTTGGACAAGGCGCAGACGTTCATCGGGCTGGAGAATTACAAGGAACTCTTTCTCGACGACTTGGATATGTGGAAGGCCTTCGGCTTTACCTTGCGCTTGACGCTGGGTAGTGTGCTGGCGGTCAACCTTTGTGCCTTGCTGCTCGCCGTTCTCCTGGACAGCGACATCAAGGGAAAGAACGTCCTGCGTGCCGCCTTCTATGTTCCCAACATCATCAGCTTGATCATCATCGGCTACATCTGGCGGTTTATATTCTCAGCCGGCTTTGAGTCGTTTTATCAGAAGACCGGGTGGGGAGTTTTCATGCTCAGCTGGCTGGGCGATGTGAAGATCATCTATTTCAGTGTGCTCATGGTATCGCTTTGGCACTCGCTGGGATTCTATCTGGTTGTCTACATTGCAGGCTTGCAGACTGTTCCGCGTGACCTGATCGAGGCCTCCATGATCGACGGCGCCAGCCGCGTACGGCAGTTTTTCAGCATCACGCTTCCTTTGATCATGCCTTCCATAACAGTCTGTGTCTTCCATTCTCTCTCCAATGGCCTCAAGGCCTTTGATGTTATCTTCAGCCTCACCAATGGAGGGCCGGGCAATACCACCACGACCATCGCCTTGGATATCTACCGCACCGCCTTTGTGATCAACCGGTTCGGCTATGGAACCGCAAAATCGGTTGTGCTCTTTCTTATGATTCTCATTCTCTCGATCATTCAGGTCAGAGTCTTCAAGCAACGGGAGGTGGAAGTATGAAAAAGCATTCTCTCCCTGCAACCATGGCGACAATCATTCTCTTCATACTTGCCATCGGGTACCTCTATCCGCTCTTTTTGGTGGTCATCAACTCTTTCAAGACCTTCAGTGAGATCACCAGTGATGTAATCGCCTTCCCCAAAAGACTGGTGTGGGAGAACTTTCAGAATGCATTCAAGATCATGAACTACCCCAGGTATTTTATGAACACCCTGCTTGCAACAACGGTGGGAGTCTGTGGTGTGGTGCTTGTCAGCTCCTTGGCCGGATACAAGCTCTCAAGGACCAAGACCCGGTACAGCTTCATTATGTTCATGATTCTCATCGCCCCGATGATGATTCCCTTCCACTCCTTCATGATTTCGTTGGTGAAGGTGGCCAAGGAACTACGCCTTATCGGCTCGCCGTTGGGTCTGGGTGTCCTGTATTGGGGATTGGGGGCTTCTCTTGCCCTCTTCATGTACCATGGTGCAGTCAAGTCGGTGCCCCAGGAACTCGATGACTGCGCCCTTATCGATGGTGCATCCCCGCTTCGAGCGTTTTTTCAGATTATTTTCCCACTCTTGCAGCCGGTGACCGTCTCGGTCGTCGTCATCAATACCATGTGGATGTGGAATGACTTTTTGCTGCCCCTGTTGGTGCTCAGCGGTTCGAAAAAATCCCTGACCCTCCAGCTGGCAGCCTACAACTTCTTTGGACTCTACAAGGTCGAATGGAACTTTGCCATGGCAGGGGTCCTGTTGACCATCCTCCCGGCGATTCTCTTCTACTTGAGCCTGCAACGCTACATCATCAAGGGAATGGTCGCCGGAGCGGTGAAAACATAATGGGAGAGAGATTATGAAATTCAGAGACGGCTATTGGAACATTCATAAGCATGTTCGTCATTTGCCGAAGGTTGACATCGTCGATGTGCACAAGGGAGAGGGAAAGCTCTCCATGTTCGCAGCTACCAAGAAAATCGTGCATCGCGGGTCGACGCTCAACACCCCGACGATTACCATGGAGATCACCTCTCCACTTGCCGATGTCCTGCATGTTCGATCCTATCATTTCAAGGGATCATTGAAGAGGGGACCATTTTTTGAATTGGCAGAGGATAAGCCGGAGCAGTTGTCTGTAACCAATACCCAGAACGGCTATACAGCCCAGTCCAAGGACTTGTGTGCACGGATGGTCGCCAGTGGGCCTGGGGATGTCCAGTTCTTTTACAAGGGCAAAAGCCTGACATCTTCGGCAGGGTTGCTCGGTGGCCATGCCATCGTCAATGACATGGAGCCCTACCAGGTGGAGTACCTGAACCTGGGCGTAGGGGAGACTATTTACGGCCTCGGCGAACGCTTCACTCCCTATGTGAAGAACGGGCAGGTGGTGGATATCTGGAACGAGGACGGCGGGACCAGCAGTGAGCAGGCTTACAAGAACATTCCGTTCTACCTCTCCTCCAAGGGATACGGGGTGCTCGTCGCCAATGCAGGCAGGGTCTCCTTCGAGGTGTGCTCGGAGGTGGTCACCGCGGTGCAGTTCTCCGTCCCGGGCCAGTGCCTGGACTATTACATCATCGGCGGTGACGACCTGAAGGCGGTGATGAGAAACTATGCACTGCTTACCGCCAAGCCCGCCTTGGTTCCCCCGTGGTCCTTCGGCTTGTGGCTTTCCACCTCCTTTGTAACCAACTATGACGAGAAGACGGTCAACAGTTTCATCGACGGGATGCAGGAGCATGAGATTCCTCTTCACGTCTTCCATTTCGACTGCTTTTGGATGCGTGAATTCCAGTGGGTCGACTTTTTGTGGGATCAGCGCCAGTTTCCCGATCCCAAGGCGATGTTGAAGCGGCTGCACGATCGTGGACTGAAAGTCTGTGTCTGGATCAACCCCTATGTTGCGCAGAAGTCGTACCTGTTCGACGAAGGTATGGAAAAGGGTTATCTGGTAAAGAATCCCGACGGCAGCATCTGGCAATGGGACCGCTGGCAGGCAGGCATGGGCTTGGTAGACTTCACCAATCCGGAGGCGGTGAAATGGTATCAGAGTAAGCTGGCTCTTCTGCTGGATATGGGTGTCGATACCTTCAAGACGGACTTCGGTGAGAGAATTCCCACCCAGGTCGAGTATTTCGACCACTCTGACCCGATGTTGATGCACAACTACTACACATACCTCTACAACCAGGCGGTGTTCACCCTGCTTGAGGAAAAAAGAGGCAGGGGCGAGGCGTTGGTCTTCGCCCGTTCTGCAACGGTAGGCGGGCAGAAGTTTCCCGTGCACTGGGGTGGCGACTGTTCGGCTACCTATGAGTCGATGGCCGAGAGCATCCGTGGCGGACTTTCGCTGTCCATGTGCGGATTCGGCTACTGGAGTCACGACATCGGAGGCTTTGAGAAGCTTGCGACACCGGACTTGTTCAAGCGATGGGTGGCCTTCGGCATGCTCTCCTCCCACAGCCGCCTGCATGGCAATGAGTCCTATCGTGTTCCCTGGGACTTCGATGAAGAGGCGTGCCGGGTACTGAGGGCCTTTGTCGAGCTTAAGTGCGCCCTGATGCCCTACCTGTTCGCCCAGGCGTGCAGGACCCATGAGACGGGCTTGCCGATGATGCGCTCCATGGTGCTTGAATTTCCTTCAGACCCGGTCTGTGCATATCTGGACAGGCAGTACCTGTTGGGTGAGAGCCTTTTGGTCGCCCCGATCTTCCAAGATGATGGAAAGGCCGTGTATTACCTGCCCAAAGGCAGGTGGACACATCTGCTTTCCAACAAGGAAGTGGAAGGCGGTTCCTATCAAGAGGAGGTGTATGACTACTTCAGTCTTCCGCTCTTTGTGAAGCCGAACACGCTTCTTCCGATCGGCAGCAACACGCAAAAACCTGATTATGCATACAACGACAAGACAACCTTCCACCTGTTCGCCCTGGATGACGCCAAGGAGGCGGAGGCGGCAGTGCATGCCCATGATGGTACGGTCCTTGCTGTCTGCAAGATCAGAAGAGAGGGAACCGTATACGAGGTGGAGTTGAAGGGAGAAATGAAGAGCTGGGCTGTGTGTCTGAGAAACATCGACAAAGTTGTCTCTGTCTCCAGCGGCTCACTTTCTGATTCACCCGAGGGTGCGATGATCACTTTCAGTGCACAAGAGAAGGGGTGCAGGATTGTGACTGCTTAAATCAAAGAGAATCTTCCATCAGGGCCTTCAATGTGAGGGCCCCTCAAGGATTTCCTGCTTAACCGATCGTATTCTTCAATACTCCCAGACCTTCGATGATGATCTCAACCGTATCCCCATGGTGCATTCCGCTGATGCCTCCCGGCGTTCCGGTAAGGATGATGTCCCCGGGCAGGAGCGTCATGACCTGTGAGAGGTAGCTCACCAGGAAAGGAACTGAAAAGATGAGGTTGCTGGAGTTTGACTTCTGCATGGTCCTGCCGTTCACCCGGCTTTCGATGGCCAGGTTGGAGGGATCGACCTCGTCGCTGATGAACGGTCCGAAGGGACAGAAGGTGTCAAAGCTCTTGGAAATGGTCCACTGGCCCTGCTTGGGCTGCAGATCGCGGGCGGTTACGTCGTTTGCACAGGTGTAACCGAGGATGTACTTGTTCACCTCGGTGATGGGGACGAACCTCGCTTTCTTGCCGATTACGATGGCAAGCTCGGCTTCATAGTCAAGGCGTTTGCACATCGCAGGGTATTGGATGACTCCTCCTTGGGCAAGGGCAGCGGTGGATGGCTTGATGAATACCACCGGTTCGGTTGGGATGGGAAGCTGGAACTCTTGGGCATGGTCCTTGTAGTTGAGGCCGATGCAGATGGCTTTGGAGTAGTCGCAGGGAGTGAGTACAGATACCTGTGCCAATGCGAGCTTTGTATCGGTAATCGTATATGATTCGAATGGCGAACCCTCGAGTACGCGTATAGTGTCGCCCTCGAGAAGCCCGTAGCTGATCGTGTCCTGATGTTTGAAGCGTAGGTATTTCATAGCACAAGCATAGCAAAGAGAGGTAGGAAAGACAATTGACAAAGCCTGCGTTTCCCACCACCGTGTAAGCTATGAAACGTTATGCAAAATGTCCCTTGGCCCGCACCTGCGGAGCCTGTCAATTGATGGATTACTCCTACCCTAACCAGTTGGAGATGAAAATGCGCTATGTGGATGAGCTGCTCGGGCAGCTGGGTCCCATCGCTCCCATACAAGGTATGGATGATCCAACGCTGTATCGCACCAAAGTACAGGCAACCTTCGGCTATGACTGGAAAGGAAGTCTGGTAAGCGGCATCTATCAGGAGGGTACCCATCTGTTGGTGCCCATCCGTTCGTGCATGGTCCAGCATCCACTGGCTGATGAGATTCTCAAGAGTATCCGAAATCTGGCAACTCGCTTTCAGATAACCGCCTATGATGAGGATGAGGGGTATGGCCACCTTCGCCATGTTTTGATCAAAATCAGCCGCAAGACAGGTGAGGCCATCGTGGTGCTTGTATGCGGTCAGTGGCCGATACCGTCATCGGACAACTTCATCGCTGCCCTGAAGCAGAAGCATCCCGAGATCACCACCATCGCATTGAACATGAACCGCGAGCACACCAGCATGGTGCTCAGCGAAATCCCCATCAAGGTACTCTGGGGCAAGGGCTATATTGAGGAGGAACTCTGCTCCCTCACCTTCCGCATCTCTCCTTCCTCCTTCTTCCAGGTCAATGTCGAGCAGGCCCAAGTGCTGTATTCGTTGGCCATGCGTATGGCCCGGATTGGTAAGGAAGACGTGGTTATCGATGCCTACTGCGGGACCGGAACGATTGCCTTGATAGCCGCCAAGGAGGGTGCAAGGTATGTTCTTGGTATTGAATCTAATGAACAGGCTGTCGAGGATGCCAAGCTGAATGCCGAGCGGAACAACCTGACCAATGCAGAGTTCATCTGTGCCGATGCCTCGGTGGAGTTGAAGGAGATGGCAAAAGCCAAGCGCGTTTGTGATGTACTGTTCCTCGATCCCCCGCGCAGCGGCAGTGACGAGCGCTTTCTGGCAGCGGCTATCAAGCTCGCTCCCAAGCGCATCGTCTACATCTCCTGCAACCCCAGGACGCTCGACCGGGACCTTCGCTACCTGCTCAGGTTCAGCGACTACCAAGTACGGGGAATACAGCCGGTGGATATGTTCCCGCATACCGAGCACCTTGAGACGGTGGTGCTTCTGACTAGTGAGTAAGTGAATAGTCCTGTCAGTGTGTGTTTCAATGGTAAGAATTTTCATGCTCGATGAAGTGAACCAAAAAAGAATCTTTTGGTACATATTGTAATAACGTGTCCCATTTGTACGGAATAATGGGACATGTCTGAACTCCGGCTTTTTACACTTGCGGGCGCTCCTGTTGCAGTTGATTATACTTTGGATGCTGGATTATTGATTATCTTGATGCTTGCAATCGGGCTGACAACCTATATGGTTTCGATATTCATAACGCCACCACTTCGAGTAATTGGGATAGCTGTACTGGCACACAGCACCATGTCGGAGTAGATGCTGATACAATACTGCCATTTTAGTTTTATTCCCCAAAAATAAAAAATTATGGATTTTGGGGAATAAGATGTGTATAATGCATTAAGGATACTTGGTATGAAGCTGATTGAACGAGACGAATATCTAAAAGAAATGCGTGAAGTTGAAGGTACTCCCGATATAAAAGTTCTGACTGGGGTCCGGAGATCTGGTAAATCCAAACTAATGGATCGATTTGCTGAAGATTTGAAGAATCGTCACGAAAATGCCAACGTGATTCATATCAATTTCAACCTAATTGATTTTGAGGATCTGCAGGAATACCATAGACTTGAAGCGTATGTTGAAGACCACTATCAGGAGTCTTGCGATAATTTTGTATTGATTGATGAAATCCAAATGTGCAAAGGTTTTGAGAAAGCCATCAATAGTCTGCATGCAAGGGGAAAGTATGATATCTATGTGACTGGCTCAAATGCATTTCTGCAAAGCAGTGATTTGGCGACTCTATTCGTAGGAAGAACATATAGAATTGATGTTTTCCCATTTTCCTTCAGGGAGTACTCGACGTACTACGCTATTGATAATCCCTATAAAGGTTTGACACAATACCTGACAGAAGGTGGAATGGCTGGCTCCTACCTTTATCGAGCTCCAGAACAGAAGTATAAGTACATTAATGATGAAGTGCTTAAGGCCCTGATTGTACGTGATATAGTCAGAAAACAGAAAATCAGAAATGTTCAGCTTCTTGATAAGCTAATCGACTATTTAATGGACAATGTCGGCAATATCACCTCAGTTCGTTCAATCACTGATACATTGGAATCAAACAGGACAAAGGCAGATCACAAAACTATCGGCAAATATATCGATTATCTCTGTAATTCTTTTGCATTCTACAAAATCAGACGCTATGACATCAGAGGGAAAAAGTATCTGAGGTCAGATGACAAGTATTATCTATCTGACCAAAGCTTCAGATATGCACGTCTTGGAATCAAGAATATGGACTACGGGCATATTTTGGAAAACATTGTTGCTATAGAGTTGCTTCGCAGAGGATTTGAGACCTATATAGGGGTTCTCTATAAGAAAGAAGTTGATTTTGTGACAATCCGTAACGGGAAAACAAACTACATCCAGGTTGCCTATGATATCTCTGAACCATCGACTCTTGAACGTGAATTATCACCTCTCAGGCAAATCAAAGATAATTATCCGAAAATTCTGCTTGCGCGAACCTATCAGCCGGAGTATGAGATAGATGGTGTATGTGTAATTGATGTGGCGGATTGGTTGCTTGGTAAGTGAAAACGAATTCCCCAATTTTCCTTGAAGTGTGAAAATGGGGAATAGCAAAACAGTGGTTTTCATTCAGTTGCATAACAAAACTATTGCTGGGACTGTGGTTCTTTTAGGTGGTGAATAAGTCGATGGGCATATCAATATTGATTTGGTGTTATCGAGAAGTTTGAAACCAAGTCAGTAAAGGCTGCATCTTCCCGATCAAATCTATAATAGTCTTTTCTACATCATGCAGAGGAATTTTATTCCTTACGTAGTGTTGGGATGTCTGCCACGGGTAACGTAACAAGGGACTGCCAAGACCTTGAAACTGCATTATGAAACGGCAAAAATGATACATAATTGCCGAAACATAAGAATGGAAGGTGTGCTTATGTTTGTCTAAAGTACTTATTCAGAACTCGCCTATGCTCCTTATCCTCGGTGAATAGAAGAATGAAGAAACCGTATCGTACCGAATGCCCGTTTTTCTCTGTATCGCTTAGTCTCTCATACTCTTCTTCATGATTCGGCCACCAAGCCTCGGATGGAAGAACAACCAGCGCGGATAGTTTTATGACCTTTCCCAAGCGCTCACGAGCCCGGTGGCGGCACTTTCCTCTGTAGGAGCTGTCATACTCAGTATGTTGATGCAATTGTATATTGTCGTCAGGAATATCGTTTTGACTAATGTTCACAAAATCAGGCCTCTGATTTATTGCAACCCATTGAGGAGGTGACGTACGCAATACTACCATGTTGATGTATTTTCAAAAGGTCCGCTTACAGGAAATGGATTGACCGTCTTGATTTGCAATCGATTTCCCACAACTGGGACAATGCTCAAGATTACCCAGGAAATGAAGCAGTATGAGACGATTTTCCTGAGAAAGACGGGGGACTGTGAATACAGGGCAAGAATTTTCACCAAGGATGAGGAACTGGACTTTGCCGGCCATCCAATCCTTGGCGCTGCTGCCGTAGTGCAGATGATGAGTGGGCGTGCCCGTCGGACTGAAATCCGGTTCCATCTGAATTGTAAGGATGTCACCGTTTGCAGTACTACCATCAATGACCGACGCGAGTATGTGTGCAGCATGAACCAGGGAAGCGCGCAGTCAATCGGACGTATCGCTCCATCCGACTACCCGAAGTTGATCGCTCCGCTTGGATTACATATGGATGATCTTGCTTCATCATATCCATTGCAGGTTGTGACCACCGGGTTGCCATACCTGATCGTTCCCATCCGTAGCGGACTTGAACGGGCAGGAATAGTTTCAAATGATTACGAATCGCTGCTCCTCTCCTATGGTGCAAAGTTTGCCTATGTGTTTGATATTGCTGCAATGGAAGGGAGAACCTGGGATTTCAGCGGATTGGAAGACGTTGCTACCGGCAGTGCCGCCGGACCTGTGGGAGCCTATCTGTGCGAACACAGCGTCTGCCCTGAAGGCCAAGAGATGATCATCCATCAGGGGCGGTTCCTGGGAAGACCCAGTGAACTCCGTGTGCTGAAAGAGAAAGAGACAGGAAACATCTTTGTCAGCGGGAATGTATCCATCGTTGCCAAGGGAACATTCTATGACCGGTGAAATTGGGAAAAAGTGTCAACTGGAGTGCATGGGTAGCCGCAATCACAGTGCCTGATAGGATGTCTTGTGTGTAATACAGGACAGAAAAATGTATAAGGACGCAAAAATCATTCCTGAATGTATAAATCCAATGCTCTTCATCACCTGCATGCCTTTGCTATCTTTCTCATCTCCAGGATGCACCATCTCAAGAACGGAGTTCTGTTGACCTTTTTATATGGAGTGATGGTGTCGAGATACCGTATGCCAAGCGGACTGTTTACAGCCGGTACGACGGCATGGTTTTATCCGTAGGTCGTGACAGTGTACAGGACAGTGTTTTGCTGATTGCCCGCGATGGCAACTACATGGTTGTTTGCACCAATTCTGTTTCCGGTGGTAAAAATGCTTGATGCAATCCAGTATGTACGCTATTATGTACATATGGAGATGTATATGTATACCATCAACGCAACTACATTCAGAAAGGACCTTTTCAATCTCATAGATAAAACTATCAAGTTCAACGAAGTCCTGAATATAAGTACGAAAGAGGGAAATGCAATACTTTTGAGCGAGGAAGAATATAACGGCCTCTTGGCAACTGCTGAGATTCTGTCGAATCGCGAGCTCTATACCAAGATCAGGGAAGGTCTTGATGAAGATCTTGAAGCCTGTGTTGCTGAAAATGAGGTAACCTGGTGAGGTATGCCATTGTCTATACAAAGGCAGCAAAGAAGGATATCCCAAAACTAAAAGCAGCAGGCCTTGATCAGAAGGCTCGTAATCTGGTTGCTCTGTTGATGGAGAATCCATTCCAGACGCCCCCCACCTATGAGAAACTTGTTGGAAACCTGAGTGAAGCATATGCAAGGAGAATAAGTATTCAGCATAGATTGGTGTATCAGGTCTATGAGGACGTCAAGACCGTGAAAATTGTCAGTATGTGGTCACACTATGAGTTCTGATTTGTTTCCAAAACTGAATTGTTTGTACTAGTCATGTAAGGCGTTATGGAGTCTTTTCATTTGGAAACCAATCAGTGCAATATCCAACGGATGATACTCGTCTGCCAGGAGTGCGGGAGAAGATTGAGGAGCCTGAGCAATGGATTGCGGTTGATGTTGTACACATACCGTGGTCGCTTGGACCTCAGAATACGCAGGGCAAGCTCTCCGATCTTCTGTGGCGGTATGCTCTTGGCCTCCACCTTATCAACGATGGCTCGAAACCGAACGGCATTGCAGGCATACAACTGGGTTGTCTTACAGAAAGCCTCCAACTTGTTGGTGGATACTCCAAGCAATCCGGTTTGTACGGCACCGGGACGGATGACCGATACGCTGTATCCAAGCAGCTGGACTTCCATCCGAAGCGAATACGCATAACTCTCAAGTGCGGTTTTTGTTGCTGTGTAGAGTCCGGTGAACGGAAGCGGGTCAAGCGGCGCCAACTCACTGGTTGTGATGATGATCCTTCCCTGCTTTTCCAACAGAGGGAGAAAGAGACGGTTGACTCGGTATACCCCGAAGAGATTGATATCGAATACACGAACAAACTCTTGTTCGGCGATCTCAACCAACGAGTTCAGGTCATACACCCCTGCAACGTGAAGAATGGCTTTGAGGGAACCCGCTTCCTCCTTGATGGTTTGGAAAGCAGCCTCCAATTGGGTGCCGTCTGTTACGTCGGCTGCAAGAAAACGGAAGGAAAACGGACCTTCTGGTTGCCGAACGTCCAGACCATACACTGTGTACCCACCCGCTGCCAGCACCTGACAGGTTGCAAATCCAATGCCTCCGCTTGCTCCGGTAACAAGAACGTTCATACTCATATGCCAATCAATATACTTGAACGTGAAGTACAAATCCACCTTGGTTCGTACTTGTACAATCCATCAATCCAATCCATGGACAGAGTAATGCATACCGGTCATAGTGAGGGAAAGGTGGGGGACATGGGGAAGGGCGCAATAACACTTGTTCCGGTTGTAAGAGAGTCCACACATGAGCAAGGTGTGTTGAGAAATCTGCTGAAGATGTCCTGCTATGAATGGTCCCGGTATAATCAGCTTGAAGTGGATGCAGCCGGAACGTATGCACTTGAAGGACATGCGTCAGCGTATTGGACTAAAGAGGGGTATTACGCCTTTCTTATTTCGGTGGACGAGCAGTGGGCGGGTTTTGTCTTCTTTGACACCCACGATTTCATCGTACACACAGACTGTGACTATTCCATGGCCGAATTTTTTATCATGCATGCCTATCGACATCGCGGCATTGGAAGGTATGTCGCCACCC
>LSQX01310847.1_pt1 | contig 11763 bp, 10 predicted proteins | sample 654561 | NCBI WGS metagenome assembly LSQX01 (sample SAMN04489861, study PRJNA283612) | anaerobic digester metagenome | isolation source: 4 biogas reactors fed with cattle manure at either 37C or 55C with and... | place: Denmark: Kongens Lyngby | collected 2014 | reverse complement strand
CATGCCGATCTCGTCGCCGTAGTAGAGCACCGGCGAACCCGGCAGGGACAGCAGCAGGCCGTGGACCAGCTCGAGCTTGTTGCGGTCGCCGCCCAGCAGGGGAGCGAGGCGACGGCGGATGCCCACGTTGGCGCGCATCCGCGGCTCACGCGCGAAGTGCTTGTACATGTAGGCGCGCTCCTCGTCGGTGACCATCTCGAGGGTGAGCTCGTCGTGGTTACGCAGGAAGATGCCCCACTGGGCGGTCTTCGGGATCGGCGGGGTGTCCGCCAGGATCTCCGAGATCGGGGTGCGGGACTGCTGGTGCACACCCATGAAGATGCGCGGCATGACCGGGAAGTGGAAGGCCATGTGGCACTCGTCGCCGATCTCCGGCTCACCGAAGTACTCGACGACGTCGTCCGGCAGCTGATTCGCCTCGGCGAGCAGCACGCGGCCCGGGTACTCGTCCTCGATGACGCCACGGACCTGCTTGAGGAACTCGTGGGTCTCCGGCAGGTTCTCGCAGTTCGTGCCCTCCCGCTCGTAGAGGTAGGGGACCGCGTCGAGACGGAAGCCGTCGAGACCGAGATCCAGCCAGAAGCGCATGACGTCGAGCATCGCGGCGCGCACCGGCGGATGGTCGTAGTTGAGGTCCGGCTGGTGGGAGAAGAAACGGTGCCAGAAGTACTGCTTGCGCACCGGATCGTACGTCCAGTTGGACTCCTCGGTGTCGATGAAGATGATGCGGGCGTCCGAGTACTCGTCATCGTTGTCGCGCCACACGTAGAAGTCACCGTAGGGGCCCTCCGGGTCACGACGGGACTCCTGGAACCAGGCGTGCTGGTCGGAGGTGTGGTTCATCACNNCGCTTGTGGGCCTCGTCCATGAGCTCGACGAAGTCGTCGACCGTGCCGAACTCCGGCAGCACCTCGCGGAAGTTGCGGATGTCGTAGCCGCCGTCGCGCAGCGGGGAATCGTAGAAGGGCGGCAGCCAGATGCAGTCGATGCCCAGCCACTGCAGGTAGTCGAGCTTCTGCGTCACACCCTGGAGGCAGCCGGAGCCGGTGCCCTCCGGGTCGTAGAAGGCGCGGACGAGGACCTCGTAGAAGACGGCCTCCTTGTACCACTCGGGTTCCGGGCGCTCCCAGGGGGCGTCACCGGGAGCCGGGGTCGGGGTCTCGAACTCCTCGGACCCCGGCTCGACGAGATAGCCCTCGGCGTCGGTCTTCGGGCGCGCCGGGGTCTTGTCCGGTTCCGGTCCCTCACCCAGGGGACCCATGGAGAGCCCGGGGCCGTGGGGGCCGGTCGTCGAGACGGGGGGATCGTCGTATCGCTCTTCGGTCATGCAATCCAGGGTAGGGAAATCACAGGGAGAGTGCAGACTCCATCCGTGCGACCGCCTCCTCCAGGATCTCCCGCGACGTGGCGAAGTTGAGCCGCGCGTGGTGCAGACCACCGGGGCCGAAGTGCAGCCCGTCGTTGAACGCCACCTTCGCATGCTCCCGCAGCCAGATCGCCGGACGCTCGTGATCACCGATCGCCGTCCCCGAGAAGTCCAGCCACATGAGGTACGTCGCCTCCGGGTTGCTCACCTTCAGCCCCGGGATGCGCTTCGGCAGTTCCGCGACCAGCCAGTCGCGGTTGGATTTGAGGTAGGCGACCTGCTCGTCGAGGAAGTCCCCGCCCTCGCGGTAGCAGGCGATGGCCGCCCAGATGCCCAGGGTGGAGGTGCCGTCCTTGGCCACGCCCGTCATCTTCTTCCACGTGTCCAGGTCGGCGGGGTTGGAGAAGATCATCTGCGCGCACTTCAGTCCCGCGATGTTCCACGCCTTGGAGGTGGCGGTGACGGTGATGCACACGTCGGGGTTGATGCCCGCCGCACACACGTGGGCACCGTCGTAGACGAGCGGGGCGTGGATCTCATCGACGAGGACGCGGGCGTCGTAACGCTGGGCCAGGTCGCACAGCTGCTCCAGGAACTGGGCGTCGAGCGTGTAACCCAGCGGGTTGTTCGGGGCGCACAGCAGGATCGATCCGGCCCCCTCCGCGAACTGCTTCTCGACGTCGCCGAGGTCGATGCCGTCGTACGCGTCGATGTGGTGCATCCTCCGGCGGGTGGCCTCCGGCAGCTCGAGGAACGGCGGGTAGGCCGGCACCGGCACGATGACGCCCGAGTCGGGGCGGGTCATGTACTCGATGGCCAGGGCCAGGCCGCGCACCACATCGGGCACCGCGACGACCATCGCCGGGTCCGGGCGCCAGCCGTAGCGCTCGGCGTAGAAGTCCGACACCGCGTCCGGCAGATCGGAGGTCGCCGGGGTGTACCCGAAGGATTCCCGGTCGATGGCGTCGGCGATCGCCTGCTTCACGGGCGGGCAGGTGAAGAAGTCGCTCTCCGCGATCCACAGGGGCAGGACGTCATCGTCGTAGACCGTCCACTTGCGGGTGCGACGGTCCTTGAGCTGGTCGAGGGTGGGGAACTGCATGCCAGACAGGTTAGTCCTCTTCCTCCTCCTCGTGGCCATCGACGACCAGCCCGTACTTCTTCAGGCGGGCCCGGTCGGCCGCGGAGGACGACGCCGTGAGCTGCAGGAGTTCGGCGTAGATGCCGCCGGAGGAGGCCAGCTCGTCCGGTGAACCTATTTCGTCGACCTCGCCCTCCCGGAGGGTGACGATGGTGTCCACGTTCGCGATCGTCGACAGGCGGTGCGCGATGATGAGCGTCGTGCGGTCCTTCATCAGTTCGTCGAGACCCGCCTGGACGGCGCGCTCGGCCTTGGTGTCGAGGGCGGACGTCGCTTCGTCGAGAAGCAGGATCGGTGCGTCCTTGAGCATGGCGCGCGCCACGGCGACGCGCTGCTTCTGGCCGCCGGACAGGCGCAGGCCGCGCTCACCGATGACGGTGTCGTAGCCGTCCGGGAAACGCATGATGAAGTCGTGCGCGTTGGCGCGGCGGGCGACCTCGACGATCTCCTCTTCGGTGGCGCCGGGACGGCCGTAGGCGATGTTCTCGCGGACCGTCCCGGAGAACAGGGCCGCCTCCTGGAAGACGACACCGACGCTGGCGCGCAGCTCCGCGGCGGACAGGTCGCGGACGTCGCGGCCGCACACCTGCAGGCGACCCTCATCCACCCGGTACAGGCCGAGCAGCAGGTTGACCAGCGTGGACTTGCCGCCGCCGGACTCGCCGACGAGCGCGATCTTCTCCCCTTCGCGGGCCTCGAAGGACACGTTGCGGATCACCGGATCGCCCTCGGTGTAGGCGAAGGTGACGTCGTCGAAACGCATGACCGGGGCGGCCGCCGGCAGGGGCGGCACCGGGGTGAGGTCGAGTACCGGCACGCCGGAGGCCTCGGTGGCGGCGATGAGCTCCGCGTTGGCGGTCGGCTCGAACTCCTCCTCCATCACCTTGAAGTAGTCCTTGGAACCGGCCATCGCGCGCTGCGCGGCATCGACGATCCAGCTCATCATGTGCACCGGCTGCTTGGCCATGTTCACCAGCTGAATGAGCATGACCATGTCGCCCAGCGAGAACTCGCCGCCCAGGGTGCGGAAGAACAGCACCAGGTAGATGCCGAAGAAGATGAGGTTGAGCGCCGCCCCGCGGGCGGTGTCCATCGAGTGCCACCAGCGCGACTGCGGGCGGGTGATGTCCACCGTCTTCCCGTAGCGGCTGCCGAAGTCGTCGAGCTCGCGGACCTCGGAGACGAAGGACTTCACCACCTTCACCTGGCCGATGACCTCCGCGAAACGGCCGTTCGCCAGGTCGATCTGCTCGTTCTTCTTCCCCTCCAGCTTCTGCCAGCGGCGCGATGTCAGCGTCGTCAGCCACATGTACACCGGGAACAGCAGTGCCAGCAGGATCGTCAGCGGCCAGTAGTACCAGGCCGTGATCGCCAGCACCGCCACCACCTGGATGAGCATGGGGAAGAAACTGTTGGAGAAGGACTGCAGGAACTGCGTGATCGACGTGATCGAACGGTCCAGCCGGGCGATGACCGTGCCGGTCACCTGATTGTCGAAGTACCGTTGCGGCAGCGCCAGCAGCTTCGCGTAGTAACGCGTCGACAGGATCTGGCGCATGCGCATGGCCATGACGTCGCCGATGTATCCGCCGACATTCGTCATGGCGGTGTTGAGCAGATCAGCGACGAGCAGGGCGACGGCCAGCCACAACAGCGTCATGGTGACATCCGCGACGGGGACATCCCCGTGCACCGCCGAGACGATCGTGTCCGTCGCCTCCCGCAGAATGAACGGGGAGACCAGTGCCAGAGCCGCCGCGGCAGTGGAGATGAGCACCACACCGAGGTAGTATGGCCACAGCGCCGAGGCACTGCGGATGATGCGGGCGAGAGAGTTCAACGTTCTCCAAATCTATTTTTGTTGACGGAACATGCGTCCCGGGTTGCTCGCGCGACACGATGATGCCGCTGGTTAGACTGAGAGCTACCCCGCACATCTTAGGCCGGTACGAAAGGCAGGCAATCGTGTCCCGACTCCGCACCGCCCTGGTGATCCTCGCATCCTCCGCTCTTCTCGTCGCCTGCGGCGGTGACGCCGATGAGGCAGCCGAAGAGAGCATCGTGGTCACCACCTCCGAAACCCCGGAGGCACAGGCGACCACGATCGACCCGATCGAGGCGGAGACACTTCGCGGATCCACCGAGGACCCCGGGCTGGGCGTCGAATGGACCTACCAGGGTGTGCGCTCCGGCCAGACCGGCGGCAGCGTCATCACCATGCTCGTGACCAATCTCAACGACGAGCCCCTCCCGCCCGACGCCATTCCGCAACCGACTCTCACCTACAACGCCGGCGGCGGCAGCATGACCGACGCCGAGCCCATCGCCAACGAGGACACCGTCCTCCCCCTCGGCCTGGACCTCCCCCTGGGCCCCGGCGCCTCCACCAACCTGCGCTACGCCTTCACCGTCAGCCCCGGCAACCTGTGGGACGCCGAACTGCAGGTCGGCAACGTCATCTGGGACGGCAACCTCAACTTCTAGGGGAGCCGGAAAAGAATCTTCCCCACCGAGGGAACCTTTCGGCCGTTTTCGGAGTCTAAGTGTGTCGGGTGCGGAAACCCTCCGCACCCTCGACCACACCAGAGGGGACTTCATGCCCGCCCGCCGACTCCTGCCCTGCGTTCTCGGGGCCGCACTGCTCACCGCATGCGGTGACACCACCGACACCACCGACACCACTGAGCTGCTTATCGACGCCCCGTCAACCACCCTCACCACCCCGCCAACTCAGGCCCTCGAACTCGGTGAGTTCGACCCCGAGGGGGACTTCCAGGTGTTTGACCCGTGCACCGAAATCCCGGCCGAGGTGCTGGAGGCGGCGGGGTTCGAACGTAGCGAGAGAGAACCGTTCGTTGATCCCGGACGGTCCATCACCTGCTACTACCGGGACACAGAGCTCAGTGCATACGGATTCTTCGGAATCTCGGGGGACAGGATCGCAGAGGAACTCATTGAGGGCCAGGGGTTGATGCTTCGGATTGATGTGGAGTCCAATTACCCGTCGATGTACTGGCACAGCATGGGATCCTCAAAGCCTGACGAATGCAGTGCTGCGATTCCGACAACTCGAGGGCGTGTGGTTGTGGATCATGTAGAAGCTTCGACCGTCGAAGACCTCGCCGTGTTATGTGGCCGAGCTACCGAAAAGCTAGAGACCATTCTTCAATTCTTGGGGGAGAACAATGGAAATGTTGATCGATCATGATTCCATCTTGGATGGGGTTGGCCAGCTAAAAGAGCTGGGAAATCGCGCCCGTCAGGCCTCGAACGACGCGCTTCGAGCCACACTCAACGCCAGCTTTTCCGGGGTGTCGGGGCTGGACCAGCTCGGCGGTAATCACGGTGGCGTGATCAACGGGGGACCAGGTTCGGCGATTGCGGTGATGCAGTCGTATGCGGAGCAGGTGGAATGGCTCAGCGGTGCGCTGGCGGCCAGCTATCAGGCACTGACGGGACAGAACGCCTTTGTCGCGCGTGGCATGGACATCGCTGATGAAGGTGGCGCGGTGGGGGAGGACGGGGTGAGTTTCCCGCCGCGCCCGCGTCCGCGGTTCGACAGTTTCACGTTCGTGCCTCCGGTGGTGACTCCGGCGTTGTCGATCAATCAGCTCAACATGGACTTCTCTGCGACCCGGATCGGCGAGCTCGTGCAGGCCTCCCAGATGTGGCACCGGATGTCGGCGGATGTCTCCTCGATCGCCGGTGAGCTGCAGGCGGTGGCGTCGGATCTCGGTTCGCGGAATCGGGGCGATGTCATTGAGGCGGCGATCGGGAAGGTCGCGGAGGTGGCGCGGGCCGGGGAGACCTTTGCCGCGAATTCGACCGTCATGGCGCAGTCGGTGGAGAGGGTGAATGTGGTCCAGCAGCAGGGTGCCCTGACCGTGGCGATGGCGATGCCGGCGATCAACGCGATCCTGGATCCGGTGGCGCGGGCTGCGGCGGAGCAGTCGTTCCTCATGTCGTTCCCCGCCAGCTACACGCCGGCGGTGGCGACGGGTGTGCCGCCGATCCGCAACCTCATGGTCATGGACCCGGCTCCCGACGGGGGAGGCGAGGTGGCCCTGGGCATGGGGCACGTGGAGGGCACCGGATCGAAGCACAACGCGACCGGACTGCGCGCGCCGGGTGCTCCGCTGGAGGCGCTGACCTCGCTGCAGCGGGCGATGGGTGCGGGTGACTTCGGCACCGTGCAGGCGGGGGTCGATGATCTGGCGGGAGTCAACGGGGCACCGTTGGATTCCGTGGTGCGCGGTGCTGATGTGGGCACGACGGCGGCGTCGACGGGCAGGCTGACCGCCCCGCCCGGCATCGGTGCCCCGGGTCTGGTTCCCTCCGGCGCTGGTGCCGGTGGCGCAGGGGTCAGCCTGCCGGGGCCGATGGGTGGCCCGATTGCCACAGGCGGTCCGTTGGGTGGTCTCGGGCAGAGCCCGACGAGCACGGCCNNGCGGCGGCTGGCCGGCCGGGGGTCGGACGGCTGTCAGGCGGAGCGCAGGCCGCCGCCGGCCTGCCGAACGGGGTGGCCGGCACCCGCCTGCCGGGCGGCGCACCGGCCGCCGGAATGGCGACTGGGGCGGTGGGCACGGCGGCTTCGAGAAGCGGTGGTGGAATGGCACTCCGCGGGATGATGCCGATGATGGGTGCGCCGATGGCAGGGCAGGCGCAGGGCAAGCAGTCGAAGGTGAAGTCGGTGACCTCGGCGGTGGAGGAGGAGACCAACGTCGCGGCGCTGCTCGGTGAGCGACCGGCCGTGGTGCCGGGCGTGATCGGGGCGTGGGCGCGCGGTTGACCTCGATAAACGGGCATTAGGGCAGGGAGGGGGTCCTGGGTAGGGTGGGGGCATGACTCACGACGTTGAACTGGTGGTCCTGGCCGACGAGCACGGTGAGGCCACCGGTACCGCGCCGAAGGCCACCATCCACACCGCGGACACCCCCCTGCACCTCGCCTTCTCCTGCTGGCTGCTCGACGCGCAGGGACGGCTGCTCATGACCCGCCGCGCCCTGTCGAAGAAGACGTGGCCGGGCGTGTGGACCAACAGCTTCTGCGGGCACCCCGGCCCCGGGGAAACCAACGAGGACGCCGTTGCCCGCCGCAGCGTCGAGGAGCTCGGATTCGCGCCGGGCGTGGTCACCGACATCACGGTGGTGGTGCCGGAGTTCCGCTACCGGGCGGTGGACTCGAGCGGGATCGTCGAGAACGAGTTCTGCCCGGTGTTCGTCGCCCGCCTGCGGGAGGGGGCTCAGCCCGCGCCGCGGGAGGATGAGATCGACTCCCTGGCCTGGGTGGACCCGCGCGACCTCATCGCAGCGGCCGACGCCGCCCCCTTCGCGTTCAGCCCCTGGCTCGTCGAGGAGCTCAGTGACCGGCGACTGCGGGACGCGCTACTGCGCTGACCGGAGGAACTGCGACGGGGACATGGTGTCCCGGGTGGGCAGCGCGTTGTCGCGGAACCAGTCGAGGAACTCGAATGGCAGCTCCGGGCGGCCGTCGGGGCGGGACGAGTGGTCCGCGGCCTCCTCGCAGGCGCGGTCCAGGACGAAGGCACTGAACAGGGCGGTCATCATCGGATCGCCGTAGCCCTCGAAAATGGCGGCCATCGCCTTGATGCACCACATCTTGTTGCCCTCGCACGCCCAGAACAGAGAGCGCTGCAGCGTCGCCAGGTCCTCCAGCGGGGAACCCAGGCGGGCGCGTTCCTCCATGGGGAGGCGGACGTCGCCGGCCCAGCCGCCGATGACCCACCGCTCGTCCTCGTCCAGCCACATCTGGCGGAGGTTGACATTGCCGTGGATGCGGTGGATGAGCACCTCGCCCCGGATGCTGCGGTACCAGTCCCGGATCCAGGGGCCGTACTCCGACAGGCGGGGAGTGGCGTCGGTGAACGCGTTGAGGCGCTCCTCCAGACGTCCCGTGACGGTCTCGGCGGGGGCCCACTCGTAGGGGAAGGCCATGAGGAAAGAATCGTGGATGAAACGCAGCGTCTGCCCCAGATCGAGGCCCTGGGAGTGGGTGAAGACCTGCGCGGCGATACCCATCCTGGTGTACTCGAGGGCGTTCATGCCGGTGGGCAGGCGGCGAACCGAACCGAGGATGTAGCGCTTGCCGTCGTGCTCGAAGTCGATGTGGGCCACGAGCTCGGGGGAGAAGCGACCGGTGATGGTCCGGAGCATCTCCACCTCCACCGGGATGCCCGGCCACACGTGGCGGTAGATGGTGAGCACGTAGGTCTCACCGTCGCCGGCCCCGAGATAGAGGTCGAACCGGTAGTCGGTGCGGGTGTGGCGCACGTAGGAGAGGTTCTCGGGGATGCTGCCCATGAACACACCGGCACCGATACCGTCGCCGCTGGTGAGGTGGTCGCACAACAGCTCACCGGAGGCCAGGGCTCCGGGCCGCAAGAAGGCACCGTCGTCGTCCAGGAGATACTGGTAGATCGAGTCGTCCTCGGGATCGTCGTTGGTAAAGATGACGTGATGGCCGCCGGGAATCGGGGCAGAGGCGAGGCGGATGAGGTCGCCGGGTTCGGGAATGGCGTCACCGTACGCCGTCAGCGATGCGTGCTCTCCCACCTCACCGGCCCTTCCGCGAAAGCTTCCCGCACCATCCGGAGCGGATCATCCGTCAAACGTGTGTTTGCCGTGTCGAGTGTGATTTCCCGGGTCCGGCGTCCTGTCCGCTCATCGTAGTCGGGCCAATCGGGGGTGATCCCGTGGGCGAAGTCCACGAGCAGGTCGCGGACGGGGTGGGACCCGGCGTCGGTGACCCCGAACATGGGGGAGATCTCCGCGCAGTGCAGAGCCGGACCGTGGTCGGCGGTGAACTCCACCATCCACACCGGGCCCGGGACCTCGTCCCCGGCCTGGGAGACCCAGCGGCGGTTGGCGGCGTCGCCGATGAGGCGCCCCATGGGGCGGGCCGGGTCGATCGCCACGGCGGCGCGCAGGTAGTCGGCGACGGAGCCCCGCACGCCCATGCGCCGGGCGAGCAGGCGCACCATCGACCGGCCCCAGCCCCGGGCGTCGACCTTGCGTCCGGCGGGCATCTCGTAGTGTTCGTCGCGGGTGCTGGTGAGCAGCAGCGGCATGTCGGAGAGTTCCGCGCCGTCGAATCCCGTCGGGCCGAGCGCCATGTCCAGGCCGTGGATGCCGCGGAAGCGGGCGTACGCCTTGCGCAGGACCTCCGGTTTCTCCTCCGCGAGTCGGGTCAGCTCCGCGCGGGTGACGGGCCTGCCCAGGACCATGCGCAGCGAACCCTTGCGACGCTCGAAGCTCTCCCGGGGGAAGCACGGGGACATGGCGACCACCCGTCGAAAAGCTCCCCGGTAGTGGTCGCGGCGCATGAGCCACAGCGCGACGGTGGCACCGGCGGACTGGCCGAGGAGGGTGACGTTGGTGGGGTCCCCGCCGAAGGACTCGATGTTGCGCTGCACCCACTCCAGCCCCAGCTGGCAGTCGTCGATGCCGCGGAAGTGGTCCGGCTCATCGTCGTGGAAACGGGCGAAGCCCTGCAGCTTCGTACGGTAGCCGATGTGGACGGTGATGATGCCGTCGCGGGCGTTGGCGGCCCCGTCGGCGCGGCGGTCCCCGTGGGTGCCGTGCTCGAAGCGGCCGCCGTGGATGTAGACCACCACGGGCAGGTCGGACAGCTCCCGCGCATCGGACGGGGTGACGACGGACAGGGCTATGGTGTCGGGGCGGTAGACCGTGGCGTCGACCAGCCGACGGCCGGTGAGCCGCTCTGCGTCCTCGAACGGGCCCGGGATGCGGGAGTAGGGGATCGAGTGGAAACGGTTGATCTCCCCGTCACTGACCCCGGTGATCTTGCCGGCGGGGCAGGTGACGGTCACACGCGCGTGGTCGGTCATGCGTCCAACGGTACTAGGCTCGTCGGACATGACCTCGAATCCGTTGCTCACCCCGTCCGCTCTGCCCTACGAACTCCCGGACTTCCGGGAGATCCGCCTCGAGCACGCCGTTGCGGCGATCGACACCGCGCTGGAGGAGCAGCGCGCCGAGATCGCCGCCATCGCCACCAACGGGGACGCTCCCACCTGGGAGAACACGGTCGAGGCCCTGGAGACCTCCGGCGCCACCCTCGACCGGGTCACGTCGTGGCTGTTCAACCTGCAGGGCACCGACTCGACGGAGGAGATGGATGCCGCGATCTCCCGTATCGTCCCGCAGCTGTCGGCGCACTCCGACGCGATCTACCAGAATGAGGCCCTCTACCAGCGGCTTCTCGACGTCCCCGTCCCCGACGACGCCGAGTCCGCCCGCCTCCACGACCTCCTCGTCCGCCGCTTCACCCGCCGCGGCGCGGACCTCGACGCCGCGGGCAAGCAGCGCCTCGCGGAGATCAACCAGCGCCTGAGCACCCTGTCCGAGTCCTTCGGCCGCCAGCTCCTCGCCGACACCCGCGACCTCGCGGTGCTCTTCGACGACCCCGCCCATCTCGCCGGCCTCAGTCAGGCGCGTATCGCCGCCGCCCGCGCCGCCGCCGAGGCCGCCGGACAGGAGGGCTGGCTCATCCCCATCGAGCTGCCCACCGTCCAGTCCGACCAGCTCATCCTCGAGCACCCCGCGGCCCGCGCCCGCCTCTACGAGGCCTCCCAGCGCCGCGGCGTCGACTCCAACCGCGACAACCTCCTCGAGCAGGTCCGCCTGCGCGCCGAGCGGGCCCGCCTGCTGGGTTTCGACACCCACGCCGACTACGTCATCGCCGAGGAGACCGCCGGCACCGCCGACGCCGCCCGCCAGCTGCTCTTCGACCTCGCCCCGGCCGCCGCCGCCAACGCCGATGCCGAGCGCAAACTCGCCGGGGAACTCGCCGACACCGAGCTGTCCGCCGCCGACTGGCCCTACTGGCAGTCCCAGGTCCGCGAGCGCGACTACTCCCTCGACGAGGAGGAGCTGTCGCGGTACTTCCCGCTGCGCCAGGTGCTCGTCGACGGTGTGTTCCACGCCGCGCACCTGCTCTACGGCATCACCGTCGAGGCACGGGAGGACCTGCACGGGTACTCCGCGGGCGTCGACGTGTGGGAGGTCCGCGACGCCGACGGCACCGGCCTCGGCCTGCTGCTCACCGACTACCGGGCGCGCCCCTCCAAGCGCGGCGGCGCATGGATGAGCTCCTTCGTCGGGCAGTCCGGCCTGCAGGGGCGTCGCCCGGTCGTGGTGAACGTCATGTCCATCACCCACCCGGTCGACGGTTCCGAGCCGCTGCTCACCATCGACCAGGTGACCACCCTCTTCCA
>LSQX01402261.1_pt1 | contig 11767 bp, 14 predicted proteins | sample 654561 | NCBI WGS metagenome assembly LSQX01 (sample SAMN04489861, study PRJNA283612) | anaerobic digester metagenome | isolation source: 4 biogas reactors fed with cattle manure at either 37C or 55C with and... | place: Denmark: Kongens Lyngby | collected 2014 | reverse complement strand
CTCATCATCGCCTACTGCCTGGGCCTCGGCCTGCCCTTCCTGCTCATCGCCCTGGGTTCCGCCCGCGCCATGCGCACCATCGGCTGGCTGCGGAAGCACTCCCGGAAGGTGCAGATCGTCGGCGGCGTCCTCATGATCCTCGTGGGACTGGCCCTGCTCACCGGCGTGTGGGCGCACTTCATCAACTTTGTTCGTCAGTGGACCGTCGAGTACGGCGCCACCATCATCTAGGAAGAGTCGTCGTGACGTACCTCAAGAAGGCCTGGCACTGGCTGACCAGCATGCGCACCGCCCTCGCGCTGCTGTTCCTGCTGGCCGTCGCCGCCATCCCGGGTGCCCTGCTGCCGCAGCGCTCCCTCAACGAGACCAACGTCATCGAGTACATCGAGAACAACGGCCGACTCGCCGAGATCTACGACCGACTGCAGCTTTTCGACGTCTTCGAGTCCACCTGGTTCCTCGCCATCCTCGTCCTGCTGACGCTGTCGCTCATCGGCTGCATCCTGCCGCGCTCGTGGGACCACTACGTCGCGTGGAAGACGCCGCCCACCCGGGCACCGAAGAACCTGGCCCGGCTGCCGCTGCGGGCGGAAGGGGGCGTCGATAAGCCGCTGGAGGAGGTCGCCGCCGACGCGCGCGGACTGCTCAAGCGGTGGAAGGTCGCCGAGTACTCCCCGGAGGAGGACCGCGCCGGGAAGTTCTCCCTGGCCGCCGAGCGCGGGTACGCCCGCGAGCTGGCCAACCTGCTGTTCCACCTGGGCCTGGTGGGCATGATCGTCACCGTGGCGCTGGGCCGGATGGTCTACTACGAGGGCCAGGTCATCGTCGTCACCGAGTCCGGCAATTACGAGACCCCGCCCATCGAGCAGTCCACCGAGTTCTGCAACACCTCGACCGCCAACTTCGACTCCTTCCGCGCCGGCCCGCTCTTCGACGGCACCGGGCTGACCACCTTCTGCTTCGACGCCCACGACTTCTCCGCCGACTACCTGCCCAACGGCCAGGCCGAGATGTTCACCTCGAACGTCTCCTACGCCGTCGGCGACGACATCATGGCACCGAAGTCCGAGTGGGAGGACTACGAACTCAAGGTCAACCACCCGCTGCGCATCGAGGGCGACCGCGTCTACCTGCAGGGCCACGGCTTCGCCCCGACGTTCACCGTCACCTGGCCCAACGGCGAGACCCGCACCCAGACCATCCAGTGGCGCCCGGACGACCTCACCTTCTTCCTCTCCTCCGGCGTCATGCGCTTCGACCCGCCCGCCGGCATGTACCCCGAGCTGTTCGACCGCCGCCAGAACCAGCTGGCCATCCAGGGCCTGTTCGCCCCGACCGCCCAGTGGGACGGAGAGAACAACGAGCTGCTCACCTCCCGCTTCCCGGCGATGACCGACCCGGCCGTGGCCATCGACATCTACCGCGGCGACGCCGGCCTCGACACCGGCCGCGCCCAGTCGATCTTCGACCTCGACCCGACGCTGCTGCACTCCGGCCAGCTGCAGAAGATCGAGCGCGTCAACCTCACCCGCGGCGAGTCCGTCACCCTCGACGACGGCACCGAGGTCACCTTCGACGGCGCCAGCGAGTTCGCCAACTTCCAGATCTCCCGCGACCCCTTCCAGCCGTGGGTCCTGGTGACCACGATGATCATGCTGGCCGCGCTCGTCGGATCGCTGCTCATCAAGCGCCGCCGCATCTGGATCCGCCTCACCCCGCTTGCCGACGGCACCACCCACGTCGAGCTCGGCGGCCTGGCACGCACCGACCGCGCGGGCTGGGGCGAGGAGTTCGACCGCATCCACCGCCAGCTGCTCGGCCTGCCCGATCCGGACGAGGTCGACGAGGATCTCCTCGTCCCCGAGGACGCCCGCAATGCCACCAACTAAAGTTGGATTCGCCCGCTGAGGTGGGGTAGCGTCACTGGGGAAAATCCATCGGCCTACTTCTCGAGGGTGTCCTTTCATGCCTGTCAATCAGACTCTCTCCAACTTCTCGGATGTGGCGTTCCAGTCCGCCTTCGTCATCTACACGCTGGCGCTGGTGCTCTCGCTCATCTACTACGGCCGCATGCAGGGCGTCATCGACGCCCGCCGCGCCCTGGCCCGCGCGGAGAAGAAGGAGCTCGTCGCGGTCGGCGACGGCGGTTCGACGGTCGTCGACGACGTGCCCCCGGTGGAGGAGGTCGAACGCCTCGAGGACCGCGCCAACAAGTTCGGCGGCATGACCCAGTCGCTGGTGTGGCTCGGCGTCATCGTCCACTCCGTGTCCGTGGTGCTCCGCGGCCTGGCGACGGACCGCTTCCCCTTCGGCAACCTCTACGAGTACGTGCTCGTGACCACGGCGTTCATCATGATCGGCGCGGCGATCGTCATCCAGCGCAAGGAGTGGCGCGTCGTCTGGCCGTGGCTGCTCGTCCCCATCCTCGCGCTGCTCTTCTTCGGCGGCACGAAGCTCTACGCCGATTCCGCCCCGGTCGTCCCGGCGCTGCAGTCCAACTGGCTGCCCATCCACGTCTCCGTCGTGTCCTCCGGCGCCTCCATCGGCATGCTCTCCGGCATCGCCTCCCTGCTCTACCTGCTGCGCATCTGGCAGCCGCAGGGCCAGGAGCGGGGCGTCTTCGGGGCCATCGCCAAGCCGCTGCCGAGCGCCAAGAAGCTCGACGGCATGGCCTACCGCACCGCCATCCTCACCCTGCCCGTCTTCGGCCTGGGCATCGTCCTCGGCGCCATCTGGGCGGAGGCCGCGTGGGGCCGGTTCTGGGGCTGGGACCCCAAGGAGACCGTCTCCCTCATCTCCTGGGTCCTCTACGCCGCGTACCTCCACGCCCGCGCCACCGCCGGCTGGCGCAACTGGAAGGCCGCCTGGATCAACATCGCGGCCCTGGCCACCACCATCTTCAACCTGTTCTTCATCAACATGGTGGTCTCCGGCCTGCATTCCTACGCCGGCCTCAACTAGGGTCGCCGACCACGTCGAATTCACCCCGTCGAAAGGGCCCCGGGATCCGTCCCGGAGCGCTCCTCTCGACGGGGTGAACTCGCTGCCGCGTCAGCGGGCACCCGGCCCTCGCTAGACAATTCGCGCTAAACTGTGGCCCTAACAGCTTCTGCGTGAGGAGTGAGAGCAGTGACAGGAACCTCTGCCCCCAGGAAGAAGACGGGCAAGCCGGCAGGCGACGATCCGGTCCTGCTTGAATTGGGTGCCCAGCTGGCTCAGCGACGCCGTGACATCGGCGCGCTACAGGCCGACATCGCGGAGAAGGCCGGGGTCTCCCGGTCCACTCTCCACACCATCGAGCACGGCGGCACGGGGGTCCGCTGGGAGAAGGTCGCGGCCGTCGCCCATGCGCTGGGCATGACGATGAACTTCGAGGCCGCCGAGTAGGTCGCCGACCGGGGCTCAGTAGGGCTGCTTGAGGATCTCCAGGCTCATCCGCCGCAGCCCGTTCTCGAAGTCCTCGGCGGTCTCGCCGTAGCGGTGCTCGGGGTCGGCACTGAGCAGGCCGTAGGCGGCGGTCACCAGGTCGTGCGTCTCGGCGCGGGAGACCTTCCGGTTGAGGGCGTCGCTGAGGAACGCGGTGAGCAGGCGGTCCGCCTTGCGGCCGGTGCGGCCCAGGTTGAGGCAGAAGTACTCGAAGGTCGTCTTGCCGAGGCCCTCGACGGGGACGTAGAGGTCGCGCAGCTGCGCGGTGCGGACGTCCGCGATGTCGGCGGCGTGGACGATCCCGGCGTCGACAAGCTTCCCCGCGACCTCGATGATGGCCTCGGCCTTGGGGCGGCGACCCTGGACGGTGCGGTTGGTGCCCAGCAGCTCCAGGAGGGGCGTGTCCCCCAGCTCGACGAGCGCGCGGAGGTCGTCGCGGACGTCGGGGTGCTGCTCCCGGAACTCGTCGACCTGCGGGTTGGAGTCGCGGCCGCCGGAGTAGACGGCGTCGACGAGGGCGGTGGAGATCTCGCCGGGCCACACCCCCGCGAAGCCCTCGAAGTTCTCCGGCGGGATGGAGCGGGCGGCGGCGACGGCGGAGATCTCGGCGGGATCAGTCATGCCGCCCACCTTATGGGATCAGCGCAGTCGCGGCATGAGGAACTTCTCGACGCCCCGCACGATCCACCCCAACGGCCGCGCCGCCCCCGACGCCACGCGCGCCGCCGGCCGCAGCGTCCCTCGCGCCCAGCCCCGCCCCGATGCGCCCCAGCAGCATGACGGCCGCAGGCATGGGCCGGATGAACAGGGTGATCTCCGCGATGAGACCCTCCTCGTCGAGGCGCAGCCACTGGATCTCCTCGAGGTTCTGCGCGCCCAGGCGGTTGGTGCCGCAGAGAACCCAGTCGTCGTCGGAGCCGGTGAGGCGGTGGATGACGATGTCGTCGAGAAGCTCGAACGCCGCCGCGAAGACGGCCATGACCTCCTCCGCCCCGTGGAACGAGAAACCGTCCGTGAGCGGGGAGATGAGGCGCGCGTCCGCCGCGAGGCAGGCGCGCATCCCGGCGAGGTCGCCGGTGCGGTCGGCGTCAGTCCACCGGCTGATCGTCGTCGGGGGTGTCGGGGTCACGGTAGCGTTCCTCGGCTCGCTTGCGGCGTTCCTCTTCCTCGCGCTGCGCGGCCTCCCGGGCGCGGCGCTCCTTGAAGCGGTCCTTCTCGATCTTCCACAGGAACTCCTCGTCGTCGTCCGGCCCCTTGATCGCGCGGGGTTCCGGGGTCGCCTGGTTGCGCTTCCAGGTCTTCGGCCCGAAGGCCTTCCACACGAGCACAATGGCGACGACGATCAGCAGTACAAGTAACAGGCGTCCCATGCAGCCCACTCTACGGGCCGAAGTAGACTGCAGGTGTGACTGCACCAGACAATCCTCAGCACCCTTCCGACGCACCCCCGGAGCTTGATCCGCAGGTCCGCCGCCAGGCCAACATGGCGCTGCTCAAGTACGGCGGCGCCCGCCTCGGGTTGTTCGTCGTCCTCACCATCGTCATCCAGCTGTTCGCGGTGCTCATCGACGCCCCCGTCCCCCTCGTCATGTCCGCCCTGCTGGCGCTGCTCGTGGCGTTCCCGCTGTCCATGCTCATCTTCAAGGGCATGCGCGTGGAGGCGAACCGTTCCGTGGGGGCGTGGAACGCGCAGCGCAGGGCCCGCAAGGAGTGGGTGAAGCGGGAGCTGGAGTCCCGCTAAGGGCGGCCCTTCCGCGTGGGATCGGGGCTCGGGGCTCGGGGCTCGGGGTTCGGTGTCGTCCCCTCGGGAGGGGCGGCTGGAAGGGCCTTTCGGGCCCTGATCGGGGTGATCGCGACGGTAGGACCGCGAACCCCGAGCCCCGAGCCGAAGGGCGGGGCCCGATCAGCGCCCGAAGAGCAGCGCGATCACCAGCATCACCGGCAGCGAGCCGAACGTGGTGAGGAAGACCGTGTCGCGCGCGATGATCATGCCGCGCTGGTAGGAGGCGGCGAAGTTGTACACGTTCTGTGCCGCGGGGAGGGCGGCGAGGATGACGGAGGCGTAGAGCTCGTTGCCCTCCAGTCCCAGGGCCAGGGCGATGCCCCACGCGATGGCGGGCATGCCCACCAGCTTGAGTGCCGTCGCGGTGATGGTGCCGGGGCGGTCCTCCGGGGTGGCCAGCGGCGCGGTGTTGCGCAGCGAGGCACCGAAGCTGATGAGTATCATCGGGATGGACGCGCCGCCGAGGATCTCCAGGGGGCGCATGACGGGGTCCGGGATCTGCAGTCCCACCAGCGCCACGACGAGGCCCAGCACGGAGCCGATGACGACGGGGGAGAACACCGCCGTGCGCACCGGCTCCCAGATCCGCGCCAGGCGGGAGCGGCCGCCGGCGTCACCGTCGGCGACCAGTCCCGCGAGGATGAAGGGCGTGAACACCACCATCTGCAGGACGAGGACGGGCACGACGTAGGTGGCCTCACCGAGGACGTAGACGCTCACCGGCAGGCCGATGTTGACGGAGTTGAAGTAGCAGGCCGACGCGGCACCCATCGTCGTGGTGGGCAGGTCCTGCCGGAAGAACAGCGTCGAGGCGATGATGTAGACGACGGCGGTGGCCAGCGTCGCGAGGAAGATCACCAGGATGACGGGGGTGAACAGGGTCGCCGCGTCCGACCTGGCCACCGAGGTGAACAGCAGGGCGGGGGAGGCGGCGTAGAACGCCACCCGGTTGAGCACGAGGCGCTCACGGTCGTCCTTGATGATGCCGGTGCGCGAGAGGATCACGCCCACGGCGATGACGGCGAGGATGATAGCGAAGCCGGTGATGACGCCGGTCATCTAGACCCCCGGGGTGTTGAGGAAGAGCACCACCGCGGTGATGACCGCCCACAGCAGCATCGCCTGTCCGGTGGACTTGATGAGCGGGATGAGCGCCGGGCCCTCGGCCCCGCGCAGCGCGACCATGATGCCGCCGATCGCCAGGGGCAGGGCGAGCAACCCGAGCAGCAGCGGCAGCAGCTGCGTCGCCAGGATGAGCGAGACCACGAAGGGGGTCAGCGCCAGGGCGGTGTAGGCGTAACGGGTGTTGCGGTCGCCGAGGCGCACCGCGAGGGTGACCTTGCCGGCGGCGGTGTCCGAGGGGATGTCGCGCAGGTTGTTGGCCAGGTTCACCGACGACGAGATCGCGCCGATGGCCACGGCCCCGCCGACGCCGATCCACGAGACCGCACCGGCCTGCGTGTACTCGGTACCGAGGACCGCGACGAGGCCGAAGAAGATGAAGACCGCCACCTCGCCGAGCCCCCGGTAGCCGTAGGGGTTCTTGCCGCCGGTGTAGAACCAGGCACCGAGGATCGCCACCGCGCCAACCAGGATGAACCACCAGGCGCTGGCCAGGGACAAAGCGATACCGGCCGCCGCCGCCACCCCGAAGGCGAGGAAGGCGGCGCGCTTGACGTGTGCGGGCTTCGCCAGGCCGCCGCCGGTGAGGCGCGCCGGGCCGGTGCGGTCCTCGTCGGTGCCGCGGATGCCGTCGGAGTAGTCGTTGGCGTAGTTGACGCCGACGATGAGCGCCCACGCCACCACGAGTGCCAGCAGTGCCCTCCACCAGGAGAAACCGCCTGCGTAGGCGGCGGCTCCCGAACCGACGATGACGGGGGAGAAGGCGTTGGGCCAGGTGTGCGGGCGGGCGGCCTGCCACCAGTCCCGGGCCGTGGCCGGGTAGGTGTGATGATCAACGGACATGGGGCCTATTGTCCGTCATCGACGTCGGCGGCGCTCATCCGGGGTCGCCAGGCGGGCGAGGGTGCGGTCCCAGGCGGGAGGGGTCGGGGCGGTGAGGTCGAGGTGCCCGCCGTCCGGCAGGGGGATGCGCAGGGAGTGGGCGTGGAGGAACATGCGGTGCCCGCCGTGCCCGCCGCGTCCACGGATGAAGGAGGTGAAGCGGTGGTCGCCGTGGCGGGTGTCGCCGGCGATGGGGTGTCCGGCGTGGGCGGTGTGCACGCGGATCTGGTGCTTGCGGCCGGTGATGAGCTGCGCCCGGATGAGGGTGGCCCGGCGGCCGAAGAGCCGCACGGGCTCCACGAGGGTGAGGGCGTCGCGGGGGCCGTCCTCGGTGGGGACGGGGGCGTCGATACGCATCGGGTGGGGGACGCTGCCCCGGACGAGGGCGAGGTAGCCGCGTTCGACGGCTCCATCGCGGAGTGCGGACTGGAGATGGCGGAGCATCGCGGGCTTCTTCGCCACCATGAGCAGGCCGGAGGTCTCGCGGTCGATGCGGTGGGCCAGTTCGAGTTCCTCCCCCGGGCGGAGCTCGCGCAGTGCCTCGATGACGCCGGCCTTCACGCCGGTGCCGACGTGGACGGCCAGGTCGGCGGGTTTGTCGATCACCAGCAGATCCGGGGATTCGTGGACGATCGCCCCCGCGACCGCCTTCCGCACCGGGGCCGGCACATCCACCGTCGTCGGTGGCGGCAGGTCCATGGCGGGGATGAAGATGATCTCGCCGGCCTCGAGGCGGTGATCGGGTCTGGCGCGGCGGTCGTCGACACGCACCGCGCCCTTGCGCAGCAGCCGGAAGATGAGGCCCGCGGGCACTCCCTTGAGGCGGGAGCGGAGGAACTTGTCGAGCCTGCGGCCCGCGTGGTCGGGGCTGACGGTGAGGTGGTGGGCGGGGCGTCGATAAGCATTCATGTCGGCCATACCATACCTTAAAGGAGCTGGCAGGCAGCCCGCAGCCCGCGAAAGTAAGATCAATCGGGTTATGTGGATCAGTTACGTGCTCGGCCAGGTGGTCAGCTTCTTCTTCACCCTCTTCCGGATGATTCCGCTGGCGTGGAACAACCGCGTCTCGCGGACCCGCTTCCCGCAGGAGGGCGACGTGGTCATCTCCCTGACCTCGCACGGCGAGCGCCTCACCCGCGTCCACTACACCCTCGAATCCATCGTGCGCGGCAACATCAAGGCCCCCGTCGTCCTGTGGCTCGACCGGAAGGACTACGACGCCGAGTGGCCGAAGACCCTGCGCCGCCTGGTCGGCCGCGGACTGCAGGTGCGTTGCTCCGACGGGCTCTACGGCCCGCACACCAAGTACTGGGGGCAGTTCCGCGAGCTGGCGGGCACGGGGAAGCGCGTCGCCACCATCGACGACGACATGATCTACCCCGAGTGGTTCCTCGAGCGCCTGCTGTTCATCGGCGATCTGCGCAGCGACGTCGTCATCGCCTNNTCGCCTACCGCGCGCACCGCATCGAACTGCGCGACGACAAGCTGCTGCCCTACGTCAAGTGGACCGCCGCCGACACCTGCCGCGCCAGCTACCTGCACTTCGCCACCGGTGTGTCCGGCGTGCTCTACCCGGCCTCGTTCATCGATCACGTCGTCGGACAGGGGGATGTGTTCCAGGAGCTCACCCCGCGTGCCGACGACGTGTGGCTCCACGCCTGCGCCCTGCGCTCCGGGCACCGCGTGCGCCAGGTGTACTCGCACCCCCGCAACTTCGCGGTCGTGCCGTCGACGCAGTCGGGGGCGCTGGTCATCGGCAACACGCTCATGGGCGGCAACGACGAGCAGATCCAGCGCGTCTACAGCGCCGAGGACGTGGCGAAGCTCGTCGCGGCGAGCCGCTCCGAGGACTAGAAGAGCTTCTCGACGCCCCGCCGGTCCACCTTCCCCGGCCCCGTCACCGGCAGCTCGTCCAGGCGCCTGAGTTCCTTGGGTAGCTGCCAGCGGGGGAGGTGGTCGAGGCCCGCGATGACCTCTCCCGGGGAGGCGGGCCCGGTGTAGGCGGCGACGATCGCCTGGCCGAGCCGCGGGTGGGGGACACCGACGACGCACGCGCCGGTCACCCCGCGTACGCCGAGCATCGCCTGCTCGAGGACCTCCGGCTGCAGCTTGAGGCCACCGGAGTCGATGACGGCGTCGAGGCGGCCGGTGACGGTGAGGGAGCCGGCGTCGATACGCCCGGCGTCCGAGGTGGCGAACCAGCCCGGCTCCGCGAAGGCTGCGTGGTCGGGGGCGTTGCGGTACCCGTGGGCGATCATCGGCCCGCCGAGGTGGATGCGCCCGCCCTCGACGCGGACGCGCGCGCCGGGCAGCGGATGCCCGTCGTAGACGCAGCCGCCGGAGGTCTCCGAGGACCCGTAGGTGGTCACCAGGGTTATCTGCATGTCCGCGGCCGCGCGGGCCAGCTGCGGGTTGAGGGCGGCACCGCCGACGAGGACGGCGTCGAACAGGCGCAGCGCGTCGATGCCCTGGAGGGTGTCCATGAGCTTGGCCAGCTGCATCGGGGTGAGGGAGGTGTAGCAGCGGTCACCGGTGGCGTGCAGTTCGGTGGCGGCGCGCGCGAAGTCGGCGGTGTGGAAACCGCTGCTCAGGTCGAGGGCGAGGGGGTCAACCCCCGCGATGAGCGAGCGGATGAGCACCTGCAGACCGGCGATGTGGTGGGCGGGCATGGCCAGCAGCCACTGCCCCTCCCCGCCGAGGTGGCGGTGGGTGGCGTCCGCGCTGGAGACCAGGTTGGCCGGGGTGAGCTGCGCGCCCTTCGGGGTGCCGGTGGACCCGGAGGTGGCCACCACCAGCGCGATGTCCGCGGAGACGGGGTGGCCGGCGCGCTGGGAATCCCGCAGCAGCGCGGCCCGGGTGGGGTCATCGGCGGGTACCGGCAGCAGGGTCCGCTGCCCGGCGATGGCCGCCTCCAGTGAGGGCAGGATGGCGACGGGATCTCGCGGGTCGACGACGAGGGGTTCCAGCAGGCGGGTCACAAGGAGAAGATCGTAGCCTGTTCACGGCCCCGACCCTCTCCCCGCGTCGGAAGGGGTTACAGCGAGTCCCGGACCTCCTCCATCTCCGCGATCTCGGCCTCCTGGGTCCGGACGATCTGCTCGGACAGGGCCAGGGCGTCCTCGTTCTGACCGTTGTCGCGGTGCGTCTCGGCCATGTCGACGGCGCCCTCGTGGTGGCTGATCATGTGGTCGAGGAACAGTTCCTGTGCCTCGGGGGTGTCGGCGGCCTCGACCTCGGCGACCTCCTCGGGATCGAGCATGCCGTCCATGTCCGAGTGGTCCATGTCGGTGTCCTCCGGCTGCGGGGCACCCCATGCGTCGAGCCAGGAGCGCATCTGCTCGGCCTCCTGGAACTGCGCGTCACGGATGCGCTGCGCGAGGTCCTGCACGCGCGGATCGACGCCGTCCTTGGCCAGGATGATGTCGGAGAGCTCGACGCCCTGCTCATGATGGGGGATCATCATCTGCGCGAACTCGACGTCGTCCTCGTTGTTGCCGGCCGGGTCGGCCGCGACGTCCTCGTCCGTCGTGTCCTCGGTGGTGGTGTCGGCGGTCGTGTCCTTGGCGGCGGCACCGTCGGCCGGGTCGACGACCTCCTCGTCGGTGGTGGTGCAGGCCGCCAGAGCGAGGGAGGCGGAGGCGAGGATCGCGATGCCGATGCGGGTCTTCTTCATCATGGTTCTCCTTGTCATGGAGGTGTGTGTTTCACGCTACATATCAACAGGAACGCATGCAGTTGGTTTCTGTCACGGAACTATCACGACTCACCGCCGGATCATTCCGCTAGCGTGGGCCCCATGACCACCTGGTGGGAGGACCTCCACGTTCCGCTCTCCGCTGAGGCCGCGATGCTTCTCGACGACGTCGAGGCCGCCCACCGCGCCCAGGATCCGCCGTCCTGGCCCGCCCCGGACGATGATCCCCGCGACGAGGACTACGGCGTGTGCGCGGACCCGGGGAGGTTCCGGATGATCATCGACCGCTGCCGGGCCTGGGCCCGGGTGCTCGAGGAGCGCGGCTGGGCCGATGTCACCCGCGGGAGGATGGGCGAGGAGGACTGGCTCATCACCCTGCGGCCGCGGCGCGAGGGAGCGCTGGCACTGCGCCTGCAGGGGGCGGCCTGGATCTTCCCCGACGGCCGGGCCCCGATGGTGGAGGTGCTGGTGGGTGAAATCCGCTCCAGGGTGGGTGTCCACCCGGACTGAGCGAGTGACGCCTGCGACTGGGGTTCGGCGGCATTCATCGATAGCCTGGACCAGGACATCTTCTCCGTGGTCGACGGTTCCTTCCGCATCATCCGGAAGGACGGCATGCGGTGGACGGAGACGTCGTTCGGGGCCGGCGGCACAGCGACCAGGGAGACCGTCCGGGAGGTGCACGGTGTGTCATGGGCGGATCACTGGGAGTCGCGTACCCCGTTCTCCGTCGCCCGCCGGGATCTGCCACCCTGGCCGCCAGCCGGTTTCGATGATCCCCCCGAGGACTGGCCCGCCGACGGGCGCTGACACCGACTGCCGGAGCAATGATCACCCCACGATGAGGTCCGCGCGTTCCC
>LSQX01379941.1_pt1 | contig 11767 bp, 9 predicted proteins | sample 654561 | NCBI WGS metagenome assembly LSQX01 (sample SAMN04489861, study PRJNA283612) | anaerobic digester metagenome | isolation source: 4 biogas reactors fed with cattle manure at either 37C or 55C with and... | place: Denmark: Kongens Lyngby | collected 2014 | reverse complement strand
TCATAAACAGGAGCCCTTTTGGGGACCCGGTGGCATATTCATTTCGCGGGGCTCTCATTGCCCTTCGCAGTGAGGAGGCTTCCGGGATTATAGTCGAAGTATAGAAAGGTCAAGGGCAGGGAGGGGATGGCATGGGTTTAACAAATCAGTCTACAGGACTTGGTACTTTAAAGGAACTGTATGAGGTAGAGCTGGAAAATCAGGATGATATCATTGTGGGCCTGGCCGGCAATCCAAATACCGGTAAGAGTACTGTTTTTAACAGCCTGACAGGCCTTAAACAACACACCGGAAACTGGCCCGGTAAGACCGTTACCAATGCCCAGGGTCGCTATGAGCATAGGGGCAAGGGCTATGTGCTGGTGGATCTTCCGGGGACCTATTCCCTATTGTCCAGTTCGGTAGAAGAGGAAGTTGCCAGAGATTTCATATGTTTTGGCAATGCCCATTTGATAGTAGTGGTTACCGATGCTACCAGCCTTCAGCGGAACCTGAATCTGGTACTGCAGATATTGGAGATAACCGACAAGGTAGTGGTTTGCGTAAACCTAATGGATGAAGCAAGAAGGAAAAAGATCCGGGTGAATACTAAACGGTTGGAGGAGCACTTAGGGGTACCGGTTGTAGGCACCAGTGCAAGAAATGGTATTGGGCTGCCAGAGTTGAAGGATGCTGTGGCCAGGATGGCGGCCGGGGAGATTGCTCCAAGGGCAAAACAAATACAGTACGAGAATCCAGTGGAGAAGGCCATAGACATGGTGAGAGCCCATACAGATAAGTTGGGATTGGGGGACTTAAACAGCAGATGGGTATCCCTTCGGCTGATTGAAGACGATGCAGCTTTGATGGACACAATTTGTAAACACATGGAGAACCACTATGGATCCCGGGACGAAAAAATAGAATCAATGGGAGAGGGGATCAATAGGGTAAGGTTAATGCTTGGCGAAGAGGGATTGGACCAGGATGGATTAAGGGACAGTATAGTGTCCAGTATAGTAGGAACCGCCGAAGAGATAGGCAGGGATACGGTGTATTTTGCTGACAGGGAATACAGGAAACTGGATTATAGAATAGACAGGATTCTGACCTCCAGAGCATTTGGGATCCCTATCATGATAGCCCTGTTGGGTCTCATATTTTGGATTACCATAGAGGGGGCCAACTATCCATCCCAGCTCTTGTCCAAGGGCCTGTTCCAAATTGAGGAATGGCTGACCCGGCTGTTTATAAAATGGGGAACTCCCAGATGGATTCATGGCATGTTGATATTGGGTGTCTACAGGACCCTGGCATGGGTGGTATCGGTAATGCTGCCCCCAATGGCTATATTCTTTCCCCTGTTCACCTTTTTGGAGGATTTGGGGTACCTGCCCAGGATAGCATTCAATTTGGATAGCTTTTTTAAAAGGGCCTGCGCCCATGGAAAACAGGCCCTGACCATGTGTATGGGTTTTGGATGTAATGCTGCCGGGATAATAGCCTGTAGAATAATTGACTCCCCCAGGGAAAGGCTTATTGCCATCCTGACCAACAACTTTGTGCCCTGTAATGGCAGATTTCCCTTACTCATAGCCCTGGCCGGTATATTCATTACAGGTAGAAGCGGAACTTTTAAATCCGTGGTTTCCACCTTGGCGGTTTTGGGAGCTGTAGTGTTGGGAGTGGTAATCACCTTGGTCATATCCAGAATTCTTTCCAAGACTATCTTAAAGGGCTTGCCCTCCTCCTTTACTCTGGAACTCCCTCCCTACAGAAGGCCCCAGGTAGGCAAGATCTTGATTAGATCCTTCTTAGACAGGACCCTCTTTGTCCTGGNNGGGCAGTGTCCGTGGCTGCACCTGCTGGACTGTTTATCTGGCTTATGGCCAACTTGTCGGTGGAAGATGTCAGTTTGTTGGATCATGGCGCCAGGTTTCTTGATCCCTTTGGCAAGCTATTGGGTATGGACGGATACATTATACTTGCCTTTATTCTGGGCCTACCTGCCAACGAAATAGTCATTCCAATTATAATAATGAGCTATATGGCATCGGGAGCTATAATTGAATTGGATAGTTTGGATGCTCTTAGAGAGCTCTTGGTGGCCAATGGCTGGACCTGGCTGACGGCCGTATCTACCATGCTGTTCTCCCTTAACCATTTTCCCTGCGGAACTACTCTCCTAACCATTCATAAGGAAACCAGAAGCCGGAAATGGACCCTGCTATCCTTTGCCATACCAACTCTAACGGGGATAATTGTATGCTTTACAGTTGCACAGGGGGTCAGGCTCCTTGGGCTGGTATAAGCAAAACAAACTATAGGCATTTTGTGTAATACGGATAATGCTAAACCAGTCCGAAGGGGTTATATATACTTTCTATTTAATTAAACTATTGTTTCTGATATAATGGAAGCATCATGGAAAGTGTGAGAGGGGATAGTCAATGTTTGAGGATCTAGTACAAATTGTCTTTAAGAGTGCCAGTGAATCCTTTGTACAGGTAACGGTTTTTGTCGGAGCGGTCCTATTGTTGTTTGGATACATAAACTTTAAGCAGCAAGGGGCTTTCGTGGATAGGATAGAACAATCAAAGAAGTATCAACCCCTCATAGGTGCCTTTCTCGGGATGACCCCGGGATGTGGTGGAGCCATATTTGTAATGCCCCTCTACGTAAAAGGTACCGTCAGCTTTGGAACTGTGGTAGCTACCTTGATAGCAACCACGGGGGATTCAGCCTTTGTACTCCTGACCAAGGCACCCAGGAATTATATAATAATAAGCGCTATCTGCTTTGTTGTGGGTACCATTGCCGGTTACATAATAGACTACTATAAAGTAGGGGATTGGGTCAGGAAGAGGTCAAAAAAACTAACCCAAATAGACATAGAGAGAGAGCACAAACAGGCAGAAGCCATGTTGGACGATCTGTACTGCGATAATCCCAATGCCTGCAGGTCAAACACCCTAAGGCATATAGGCCACGAGGAAGGCGATGAGGTGGATTTGGCCCTTCACCATAGTAAGCCATTGGATACCAACAGTCTTGGGTACAGGGTTACCCATGGTGCCTATATTGTATTCTGGATCATATTGGGGTTGGGCTTTATTTTGGGCGTGCTGGATCTGATGATGGTAGATATAGACGCCTTGCCCGGACTGCCTAATTTAGGGCTGATTATTGGATTGTTGGGAACTGTTGTTACGGTATTATATATGATATTTTCCAAAAAGCTCATTCAGGCTACCAGCCACGAAGAGGTTGAGCACAAGCTGTTTTCCTTAAAGGAAACCTTTATACACAATGCTGAGGAAACAGCCTTTGTCGGGACCTGGGTTTTTGTGGCCTATCTGGTCTACGAGCTGGGGGTTTACGCCATAGGTGGAGAACAGATAATTGAAGCCGCCCTGGTATCCACGGGGCTCATGTCGGTTTTAATAGGGGTAGCGGTAGGGTTAATTCCGGGTTGCGGTCCCCAGATCATATTTGTATCTCTCTTTTTAAAGGGGATGTTCCCCTTTGCGGCGCTTTTGGCCAACTCCATTTCCCAGGATGGAGACGCCCTGTTCCCCCTTATCGCATTGGAACCAAAATCCGCATTTTGGACCACAGTATTCAATACCATTCCGGCCCTGATAGTGGGCATCCTGGCATATTACATTCAGTTGGCCTTTTGATGGACAGGCATTATAATGCCATATAATAATAACAAAATAACAACGGCAGGTGAGAGCATGGACATTGTTGGAATTGGCAGACCTTGTATTGATATGATTTCCGTTATAGAAGAGCTACCCAAGCCAAACCATGGTTCCAGGGTACTCGATAGCAGTACCCAGGGCGGTGGAGTTGTACCAACCGCAATGGTAGCGGCCTCAAGATTGGGTGCAAAGGTAGGATTCATAGGGGTTTCAGGAGGTTGCAGGAATGGAGCCATGATACGAAAGGACTTTATCTATAATGGGGTGGATATATCCCACAGTGTTATAGATGAAGAAGGTATTTCAGATTTTGCAATAGTCCTTTCAGATCTGAAGACCCACGGCAGGAGCATCCTGTATAAACCTGGAACTGCCCGCAGAATCAAGCCTGAGGATTTAGACAGGGATTACATGGAAAGAGCAAACTTCTTGCATTTGGCCAGCTATGATGAGGCGTCCAGGCTGGCAGCTACCTGGATGAGGGAGGCCGGGAAAAAGGTGGTTTATGATGCATCCGGCTATAGCGAGGAATTGGAGTCCTTTATACCTCAAATAGATGTATTTATTGCATCGGAATTCTACTATAACAAAGCCTTTGCGGGTCAGGGCACCTACGAGGAAAACTGTTTAAAGGTACTGGAAATGGGCCCGGAAGCGGTTGTATTTACACTGGGTGAAAAAGGCTGCGTTGGTATGTCCCGGGAAGGTGGATTTTTCATGGCAGAGGGTTATAGGACACCCGTTGTGGATACTGTAGGAGCCGGTGACGTTTACCATGGCGCCTTCCTATTCGGCCTGACCAAGGGCTGGGATATACCGTATATTGCCCAGTTTTCCAACGCTGTTTCCGCAATAAAAATAGGGGCCATAGGGGGAAGGGCAGGAATACCCTCCTATGAAACCACCCTTAAGTTTATGGAAACCGGTGAAATCGATGACAGGGAAATCAAAGAGAGGGTAGAGCATTACAGAAGGTGGAGCCTTTACGATATCTAAGCCAGGATAAAACAGATATGGCAAAACACAGTTACTAAGAAAAAACTACATATATAGCATCGTTAACCCAAGGAGTGGAACTTAGTATACATTTAGCTGATATATCATCAAATTTACTGATGGTTAATCAGAATGAATATACTAACTACTTGTGCTACTCATTAGACTGTTTTTTTTTGAAACTTCATAGATGACGTTACTCTTACCATGTTAGGAGCGTTGAGTAGCCATTAACTGGCTAATGTACTGGCACAAGGCGTTAAATTAAGGAGGCCACACATGAAAAAATTAAAAGCAGCATGGATTGGATTCATGGACTATGGGTATATTCGCGATGGCGGAGATCCATTTGTATACTTTGAGAAGTATGCAAAAATGGGTTACAAGGGCTGGGACAGCGTTCTTACCTGGTTTCCCGGAGACAAGGAAGAGAATTATAAGCGTTTCAAGGATCTGGGCCTTAAATGCCTGAGCAGCTGGGCTCCAAATATGCATGACCTGGTCAATAAGCCCGATGATATTAAACGCATCGCAGAGGAATGTGCTTATTACGATGTTGACAATGTAAACATTGGTAACTCATCCGTCATTAGCAGCTTTAACGCGGGCTATGGAAACAACGGAGATTATGATTCCATGATGAGGGATATTGAGGTCATGGACAAGCTGGTAAGACTTTTTGGCGAAGAAGGGATAACCTGCGTATATCATAATCACTATCAGGAATTTACCGTAGAATACAAGGGAGTATCCGTAATGGATTATTTCCTGACCCAAATCGACCCACGCTTTAAGCTGAAATTGGATGTGGGCTGGGTCTATGTAGGGGGCATCGATCCGGTAGAATATATGGAAAAGGCAAAGGATAGAATTCATTTAATCCATATAAAGGACTTTACGGATATGATCCAACCCCGCTATCTCCTAAACAGTGACAGGGAAACCGATTTTGGTTTTACAACAGTAGGGACCGGTAAACTGGATCTGAAGGGCATACTCAAAAAGGCTATAGAGATAGGTCTAGAGTATGCAATTGTAGAACAGGATAGGATGCGCAACCTAAGCATGGAGGATTCAATGCTGTGCTCCTACTTCAATATGAAGGAAACGGGTTACGTTGAGTAGTCCGTATTGATCGCTTCCCCATAAGCAGAGGGGATTGCTACTGGATTGATGTTTTGATATAATGTGGCGTGGGTGCAATGTAGTCTTATGATTAGGATTAAAATATCAGTATAAGCTTGCTTTACATTCTATGGGGAGGGGTTGTCATGGACGGGAAGATTTGGGAAGTACCTTTGGAACTGGTACCCAACAAGATACCAAGGTATCCGGGCGGCAGGGAGATCGACAGGTTCCGGGGATTGGAAGAGTGCAATGATGACGGAAGGCCCGAGGCATGGGTGGGCTCAACAACACGAGCGATGGGGCCCCATGAGGACAGAAACACAGGTCTGTCAGAGGTAGTTTTGCCATCCGGAGGGGGGGTTGCCTTACTTACGGAACTGATAGACAAATACCCAAGAGAGTTGCTGGGTGAAAAGCATTACGAGAAATTCGGTTCGGAACTCTGTATCCTGGTGAAGCTTTTGGATGCCAAGAATCAGCTGGGCTTACAGACTCATCCCACCAGGGAGTACTCCAAAGTTCATTTCGGCTCCGATTTTGGTAAGACCGAAAGCTGGTACATAATTGGACTCAGGGAAGACCAGGAGGAAGAACCCTATGTCCTCCTTGGATTTAAGGAGGGAATTACCAGGGAAATATTTGAGGAGCTGTACGAGAAACAGGATATCAGTGCCATGGAAGAATGTTGTCACAAGATCCCCGTATCGGTGGGGGATATGTTTCTGGTAGATGCAGGGGTTCCCCATGCAGTTGGTCCCGGGTGCTTCCTTGTGGAAGTACAGGAATCTTCCGATATTACAGTGGGAGTAAGGAAGAGGGAGTTCCCTACTGAGGAGGAAGAATTGGCATATAATAACAGGCTCCTGGGCTGTTATATATATGATGGGAGCAGCTATGATGGAAACCTGGACAAGTATAGGATCCCACCGACTACAGATAGAACCTGCCAGGGGGGGCTTGAGAAAGTCCTGCTTGGTCGGGAGAATACTCCATATTTTGGCATAACGGAAGCCGAGGTAATCGATGAGTTTCCAATGAGAAACACAGGAACCTTTTCTGTTGCCATAGTTCTCGAGGGAGAGGGCGAAATAGCCTATAGTGGCGGCAGCATGGACATTAAAAAAGGCAGCGAGATATTTTTACCGGCCGGCATAAAGGATCCGGTATTGAGAAGCAGGAACAATACCACCCTGAAGGTGGTACAGGCCTTTCCGCCGGAGGTCATCTAAGGCGGCAATATCTGCCAGGGTCAGACTAAAAAGGTTTATATGGTAAACCATATAATATATAAATAATACATAAGGAGTGGACATCATTATGGCAAGAGTAGCACCTGTTAAAGTAGGCCTTATAGGTTCTGGGGCCATCAGCAAGTCATATCTTAGCAGCATGATCAACAATTTTTCTATCTTAGATGTTGTAGGTTGTTCCGATATTATTCCGGAGCGCAGTAAAAATCGTGCTGAAGAATTTGGTATAGAACAGCTTACCAACGAAGAGATACTTAACAATCCGGAAATAGAGATAGTTGTAAATACCACATATCCACTTTCCCATTACGAAGTTTCCAAGGCAGCTCTATTGGCCGGAAAACACGTTCACAGCGAGAAGATGATGGCTGTTACCATGGACGAGGCCAGAGAATTGGTCTCCATAGCCAAGGAAAAAGGACTAAGGATAGGTATGGCGCCCGACACCTTCCTGGGTGGCGGTCTGCAGACAGCAAGAAAGCTTATTGATGCAGGCTTTATAGGCGAACCCCTAACGGCCAGAGCCAAGGTTATGCGCGGCTACCATATGAGAGGAGAAGTCGAAACCGACCGCTTACCCTTCATTATGTCCCCCGGCGGCGGGATACCTTACGATATGGGTGGATATTATCTCCACGCTCTTATATTCCTGCTGGGAGGAATAAGCAGGGTTACAGGTTTTGCAAAGACCCGTAAGGATACCTATGTATATGAAAATCCAAGACACCCCAAATACAAGGAGAGCTTTGACTACGATACAACCAATATGCTGGTAGGGGCTCTTGAGTTTGAACAGGGTTGTTATGGAACACTGACCACCATATCTGAAGCCTTTGGGGAGGTTCCTAAGATTGAGATATACGGAACCGAAGGTATCCTGATATGCGGCGACCCCAACACCTTTGGAGGGCCCATCTATCTCAAGCGTGACAACGGTTCATGGAAGGATTTCCCACCATATGAGATACCCCTGACCCACGGATACAACGATGGAGACTATCGCGGCATTGGTGTAGCGGATATGGCATGGGGCATTCGCAACAACAGGCCCCACCGCTGCAGTGCAGAGTTAGGCTTCCATGCATTTGAGGTCGTAAACGGTATAATTGAGAGCTGTAATACCGGCAAGGTGTATGAGATGACATCTAAGTGTGATCGTCCTGAACCCCTACCTTCCGGTTATATCAGTGGTACAGCAGCAGAAGCTTGCCTCGATAACTAAGAGTTCAGCGAAGTTGATAAGGCGGGGCTTGTTGGAAGCAATACCCCGCCTGAATATGGGATTTTAACCCTATTTAATATGTGAATGAGAAGAAAGGTGGAGGGATACGTTATGAAAAGAGGAGTACAAACTTTTACAGTCAGAGATTTTATGGGCAGCCGTGAAGAGGTTGAATCGTCTCTTCGCAAGATCAAGGAGATAGGCTATGACTCCGTCCAGACCTGGACGCCCCCCTTCATGACCAATGAAGAGTTCAAGGCTTTGCTGGATGAGGTAGGTCTGGAAACCTGTTCATCCGGTGGCGATTATGAAAGGATGCTTGAAGACCCTGCAGCTATTGAAAAAGCCATCGAGCAGGCCAAGTTCTTTGGGGTTGAGTACATTGGCGTTGGAACCCTGCCCAGAGAACTGCGTGAGAGCGAGAGCGGCTACAGACAGTACGCCGAAGGGATCAATAAGATCGCAGCCCAGCTTAAGAAGGAAAATCTAAAGCTCCTGTATCATAATCATGCCTTGGAATTTTTCTCCTTGGGCGGCGGTTTAAAGGGTATGGACATTATCCTCAACGAGACAGATCCCGATGGACTGCATTTTACCCTGGATACCCATTGGCTGACAGCCGGCGGTGTCAACGTAGTGGACTGGATCTATAAGGTTGAAGGCCGTATGAAAATTGTCCACTTTAAGGATTATGCCATAGTCGGCGGCGCAGTGAAGATCGAAGATGTATGCAAAAACTTCGCAGAGGTAGGCGAAGGCAATGTGGATTGGCCCAATGTTGTCAAGGCATGTAAGGATATTGGCGTAGAATTTGCAATCGTAGAACAGGATGTATGCCCGGGCGATCCCTTTGATAGCCTGAAAATAAGCTTTGACAATATGGTGAAATTCGGAGTTTAAGGGTACTTAAATACAAGAGTAAATAGAAAGCCCGGTTTTAATCAACCAAGCCTGTAATTATCTTTTAAGATATGGGCTTGGTTGATTATTGAAGGGCTGTTTTATCGTTTACAGTGAAAGGTGGAAATGTGGATGGATGTTGTAGGAATTGAAACTCCTTGTGTTGATCTCTTAGCTAATATTCCTAAAATACCCGAAGCAAACAGGGGCACCAGGTTACAGAACTACAGCTGGCAGGGTGGAGGAAAGGTATCATCCGGCATGGTAGCCGCAGCCAGGCTGGGAGCCCGTTGCGGTATGATGGGTGTAGTTGATGGGGGAACTTACGGGAAGTTCTGCCTGGATGATTTTAAAGCTCATGGCATAGATGTTTCCAGGATGATTATCGATGAAGATGGTGAGACCCCCTTTTCCATAGTGTTGGCCGATGACGAAACCCATGGAAGGAGCATTATCTACTACCCGGGAACCAATCGACCCTTGGAGATCAGAGATCTGGATAAGGATTATATACAATCTGCCAGTTACCTGCACCTGGCCACCGATTCGCCGGTGGCTAAGCAAGCCGCTATCTGGGCCAGGGAGAAGGGCGGGAAGGTAGTATACGATGCGGACGGTTACCACTCGGGCATTGAGGATATGATACCCTTGATTGATGTTTTCATAGCCTCGGAATTCTTTTATGAAGCCCTGTTTAAGGATGAAGACTATGAGACCAATTGCAAGAAAATCCAGGAAATGGGGCCCGATATAGTGGTCTTTACCTTGGGCGAAAAGGGCTGCGTTGGGGTTCAGGGCAATGAGTTCTTTATGGAAGAGGGATTTACTGTTGAGGTAATGGACACTACGGGCGCCGGCGACGTATATCACGGAGCCTTTATAGCCGGGCTACTCCAGGGCTGGGATGCCAGACAGACTGCTCGTTTCTCCAATGCCGTCTCTGCAATAAAGTGTACCAGGATGGGTGGAAGGGCGGCAATCCCTACATTTGACACCGTAATGAAGTTCCTGGAGACGGGTATCATAGACTATGAGGAAATTGATCAGAGGGTAGCCAGGTACAGGAAAAGGATATAATAAGAAGTAGGTAATAATTAGCTTGGATAGGAGAAACCATGATGAAACACCAATTTACCATAGGTACATTTAACATAAGATATGGACTGGCTGATGATGGTATCAACATATGGGATAACAGAAAAGAAATGGTGATAAAGAGTATTACCGATAAACTGCCGGATATAATCGGATTTCAGGAGGCTCTGCCCTTTGTTAGGGACTATTTGGATAAGAACCTGCCCGGTTATTTACTTGTTGGCACCGGTCGGGATGAGGATCTGAATGGAGAGGACAACTGTATTGCCATAAGGCAGGACAGCTTTGAGTTAATAGCCCTAGAAACCTTCTGGCTGTCCCATGAGCCCTATATATTTGGATCTCAGCTTGAAAACAACGACGGGTTACCCCGGATCTGCACCACTGTAACCTTGAGGTCAAGGGTCAACAATGGGACAATACGGGTTTTCAATACCCACTTGGATTACCGGTTTGCCGATATCCGGCTTCAGCAGCTGAAAATACTGGACGGATTTATGGAACAGTATGACAGGAAGATGTCCATGCCTACCTTTCTGATAGGAGATCTGAATTCCGAGCCGGACAGCGAGGAAATAGGATATATTCTCAGGAACTTTGGGGTAAAGCTTAAGGATTTATCCACTCCGGATCAAATAGGGAGCGATATAACCTTCCATGGTTTTTATGCTGACCCTGACCATAAGGGGAAAATTGATTATATCTTTGCTACACCGGACCTTAAATGCCTTAAGACCTATATTGACGATACGGTCAGGGAGGGCGTCTATCTGTCGGATCATTATCCGATATATGCCCTTATGGAAATGGAAAAGTAGGAAAGGTCAAGGGGTAGATGACAGGTTCATCTACCTCTTTCTTTGTACCAGTACCCTTATGCCGGATACGGCACCATAGACCAGGCTGATAAAGAGGGCTATGGCTGCCCCGGAGGGTATATTCAGGACATATGATATCCAAAGACCTGACAGGGTAAAGAAGGCACCTAGCAGGATGGAGTATAGCATAACCCTTTTAAGGTCATGGGTAAACATCCGGGCAATGGCAGGCGGGGCTGTCAACAGGGCCATGATGAGGATTATACCTATGACATGGATAACCACTACTACCGTCAGGGCTATCAGGGCAAAAAGCAAAACCTCTATAAAGGCGGTCTTTATGCCGATGACGGTGGAGAACTCTTCATCGAAGAGATAGGCCTTTATTGGGTGAAACAAGGCAATTACGGTAAAGAAAATAAGCAGATCCAAAACCAATATGACATAGAGGTTGTCCCGGGAGACCATGAGGATATCCCCAAAGAGGTAGGAGGTCATATCCGGAGGATAACCGGGACTCAGGGCGATAAAGAGGATTCCAAGGCTCATCCCGGCAGCCCAGAAGATACCGATTGGAATATCGGTATTCATGCTCGTCTTTCTTTTTATGGCGACAACGCCCATGGCCGCACCCAGAGTGACCAGTATAGCACCTGTCTCTTATACACATCT
>LSQX01368702.1_pt2 | contig 11767 bp, 8 predicted proteins | sample 654561 | NCBI WGS metagenome assembly LSQX01 (sample SAMN04489861, study PRJNA283612) | anaerobic digester metagenome | isolation source: 4 biogas reactors fed with cattle manure at either 37C or 55C with and... | place: Denmark: Kongens Lyngby | collected 2014 | reverse complement strand
CCTACGGCTACGGCATCCGCTACAATTACGGAATTTTTAGACAACACCTTCGAAACGGATGGCAATCAGAACAACCGGACAACTGGTTAAGGTACGGCAATCCTTGGGAAATCCAGAGAGACGATCTGCGTTTTACCGTTAACTTCGGCGGGGAAGTCAACGTATTCCGCCAGCACGGTAAGGACGTTTTTAAGTGGACCGGTGCGGAACAGGTACTTGGAACCGCATACGATATGCCGATCGTCGGGTATGGAGGTACCACGGTTAATACGTTACGACTTTGGAGTGCGAAAGCTACTGAAGAGTTCAATTTTCAAGAATTCAACGAAGGTGATTACGTCGAAGCCGTCCGTTCCCGTATCTTGGCTGAGAATCTGAGCCAAGTTCTTTACCCGAATGACACGCTTTATATGGGCAAGGAACTCAGGTTAAAGCAACAGTACTTCTTCGTTGCCTGCTCGTTGGCAGATATCGTACGACGCTTCAAGCGCCAGAATGCGCCGTGGTCCAAATTTCCTTCTGCTGCGGCGATTCAGCTTAACGACACGCATCCTTCGCTCGCGATTCCGGAACTTATGCGCATTCTAGTCGACGAAGAAGACCTCGAATGGGACGAGGCATGGAATATCACCATCAATACCATGGGTTATACAAACCATACCCTCATGCCCGAAGCATTGGAAAAGTGGCCGGTTCCCATGCTCAGTTCAATTCTTCCGCGACATATGCAGATTATTTATGAAATAAATCATCGATTTCTGCAAAAAGCGGTTTCGTTTTTCCCGCTTCAGCCGGAGGCACTTAGAAAGCTCAGCATAATCGAAGAAAGTAATCCGAAACAGGTCAGAATGGCAAATCTCTCGATTATCGGAACCCATTCGACCAATGGAGTTGCAGCTTTGCATTCAAGATTACTGAAAGAACGAATGTTCCCCGAATTCGCAACTGTTTTTCCACAAAAATTCAACAATAAGACAAACGGAATTACTCAGCGAAGGTGGCTTTTGAACGCCAACTTCCCACTTGCCGAGAAAATTACATCGGCAATCGGCGATGCTTGGATTACCGATTATCAGCGAATCGCAGATTTGGAGCCATTTTCCGAAGACAGCGCATTCCGTAAAGAATTTATCGCTATCAAGCGTAAGGCAAAAGTGGAAGCCCAGTCGTTCATCAGACAAGACTGCGGGATACAGCTAAATCCCGATACCCTGTTCGATACGCAAGTAAAGCGAATCCACGAGTATAAACGACAGTTACTCAATGCTCTTCACATCGTCATGCTTTATCAGAGATTGAAGGAAGGAAAACTGCAGGATTTCCCCCCCACAACATTCCTATTTGGAGGAAAAGCCGCTCCCGGGTACGTGAATGCAAAGCTCATCATAAAATTTATCAATAATATTGCAAAAGTTATCAATAGCGATCCTGCTGCAAAAGATTTGCTTCAAGTCCATTTTCTTCCCGACTATCGTGTGACGATGGCTGAAAAGCTGATTGCCGCTACAGACTTATCGGAACAGATTTCGACTGCCGGATTTGAGGCCTCGGGTACGGGTAATATGAAATTCATGTGCAATGGGGCCCTCACCATCGGTACGATGGACGGGGCTACCATCGAAATGGCCGAAGAAGCCGGTGAAGAAAACATGTTTATCTTCGGCCACAAGGCAGAGGAAATCGAAGCAATGCGGCCATCGTATGATCCATATGATTGGGTATTGCGGGATCATGCAATCAAAAACGCCGTAGACTTGATATTCTCCGGATTCTTTAATGTTTCGGAACCACATATTTTTGAACCGCTCAGACAAGCTTTGTTCGATCAGGGCGACCGATACTTTCATTTCGCAGACCTGAGATCGTATGCGGACATGCATGATCAGGCCTCCTTCTTATACTACAACAACATCGACGAATGGGCACGAAAGGCAATCGTCAACATCGCACGCTCAGGCAAATTCAGTTCGGACCGGACAATTTTGGAGTATGCGACGGGGATTTGGCATGTAAAGCGCTGCCCGATTGAAAAAGACCAATCGGCTTATTCAACAATGCGAACTGCAAGAAAGAGGTAGCAGTAAAAACGTCGTCGAGAGACGGCGTTTTTGCTTATGGAAGGAATTGGGACAACCATGAACCGATTTTTGAAAATACAGGGGCAAAAAGAAGAGCGGGTAAAAAATTGGCCGTTTTAAATTCCTTTACCTTAAGTAAGGATAAACCGATCATCAACAGCAGTATTCCGCCAGCGGCGGTTAGCTCGGCAAGGCCTGCTTCGCCGAGCAACGGCGAAATCCAAGAACCTGCCAGAGTGAAGAAGCCTTGATAGACGAGTATGACAATAGCAGATCCGAATACCCCGGGACCGTATGCAGCGGCAAATATGATCGCCATGCATCCGTCCATCACCGATTTAATGAGTATGAGATCATACTCGCCCTTCGTCCCTGCAGCAATCGAACCGACAATAGACATTGCTCCAGAACAAAATAATATTGAAGAGTTTAGAAATCCTCTTGCGAACATCGAACCAGATTCAGGTGTGACGGATTCTGTCCGTTTGCGTTCAAACAGCGAACCGAGTTTGAGAATAGCCTCTTCGATGCCAATCAGATAGCCGAGCAATCCTCCGGCGACGATTGAGAAAATCAATACGAGATAACTTTTAGTTTGCAAAGCCATCTGAATTCCGATGACAATCGTCACCAGACCCGATGCGGTAAAAACGACTTGCTTGAACTGATCTTTGAGTTTTGCTCCGATTAATAATCCGAGCGTTGTTCCAATCAGTACCGCTATGCTGTTTATATACGTGGCAATCATGACAGCGAGTATAATCGCATTGCCAGCATTATTTCAATCATGGTACTCTTGCGGTATATGGAATGTATCATTTTAGCTGCCGGATTGGCTAACCGAATGTCAAATCAGGTCAAGCTGCTGTTGCCTTATGAGGGAAAGCCGCTAATCGTTCATGCGGTGCGTGCTGCCCTCGACGCAGTAGACCGAGTTGTGGTCGTTACCGGCTTTCACGCCGAAGCAGTAGTCGAAGCGCTTCGCACACTGCTGTCGCAACACCTTAGCATTGTCTATAACGAACAATTTCACTTAGGTCAATTTGCTTCCACTCAGGTGGGAGTTCGTGAGATTTCTCCTGATACCGATTTTTTTATCTCGATGGCCGACCTACCGCTGATCCGTTCCGACCATTATCGGCTATTGATTCCAATGCTCGAGACACACGACGCGATACGTCCGTATGTCGGTCTTACACCGGGTCATCCGGTATTGCATCATCGTCGTCTGAGAGAAGAGATTCTTCGTCTGCCATCCTCATCGAGCATGAATACGTTCCTGAATCAAAAGGATGTAATCCGATACGATGCCGATGATCCTGCATGGATCACCGACATCGATACCAAAGAAGATTACCTGCATATCATCGGTCCGATCTCGCCTTCCGTGACATGACGATCTCGTCGTTATGTGCGGTTAAAACAATCGAATCACCTTCGGCAAACTGTCCGGCCAAGATCATTTTAGCCAATGGATTTTCAACGAGGTTCTGAATAGTCCTCTTAATCGGCCTCGCGCCAAATTCCGGTGTATAGCCTTTTTCAGCGATTAGTGCAGATGCTTTCTCATCATAATCGAGCGTAAGATTTCGTTTTGCCAGTCGCTGTGCGAGCAGAGCCATTTGCAACTTTACGATTTGGGCAATCTGTTCTTTCCCGAGTCGCCTGAATACGATCAACTCATCGATTCTATTGATGAATTCGGGGCGAAACGAAGCTTTTACGATAGATTCTACTGCAGCCTTCGCCGCCTGTTCATCCGGAGTATGCAGCAGCTCGTTACTTCCGAGGTTGCTCGTCATGATTACAATAGTATTGGTAAAATCGACAACCCTACCCTGACCGTCTGTCAAACGCCCGTCGTCGAGCAGCTGGAGCAATACGTTAAAAACTTCCGGATGGGCTTTCTCGATTTCGTCGAAAAGAATGACTGAATACGGTCTGCGGCGAACGACTTCGGTCAATTGGCCGCCCTGATCGTAGCCTACATAACCAGGAGGAGCTCCAATCAGTCGGCTGACTGAGAATTTCTCCATATATTCGCTCATATCGATTCGCGTCAGAGCCTTTTCGTCATCGAAGAGGAATGAAGCCAGTACTTTAGCCAGCTCGGTTTTGCCTACTCCGGTAGGACCGGCAAATAAAAACGATCCCAACGGTCTTCGTTCATCTCCGATTCCGGTCTTATTGCGTCTGATGGCATTGCTTACAGCTACAACGGCTTCGTTTTGCCCTATGACTCGTTCGGAAAGGATTTTTTCCAAATTCACATATTTTTCCATCTCCGAAGAAAGCATCTTGGCTACCGGGATGCCTGTCCAGTTGGAAACGATTCGCGCAATGTCGTCATCCGAGACTTCTTCACGCAACAATGGAGATCCGCTTTGCTGGAGATTGTTCAGCTGAGTCGTACCGGTTTCGATGTCTTTCATTAAAGAAGGAATCAAACCGTGTTTGATTTCGGCAGCACGTGCAAGATTTCCCTGCCTCTCTGCCTGGACTTCCTCTTGTTTCAGTTGTTCGAGCTTCGCCTTTTTCTCACGAATCGTTGCAATTGCCTGTTTTTCATTCATCCAGCGCAGGTGCAATGCATCACGTTGGGTCTGCAAATCAGAGAGCTCAGACTGGATTTTCTCCATGCGTTTTATCGAAGCTTTGTCTGTCTCCCTACCTAATGCCTGCCGTTCGATATTCAGTTGGAGAATCTTGCGTTCGATTTGATCGAGCTCGACCGGCTGGCTTTCGATTTCCATCTTCAGCTGGCTGGCAGCCTCATCTACAAGGTCGATTGCCTTATCCGGCAGGAACCGGGCGGTTATATAGCGATCAGATAATAAGGCAGCAGCAACGAGCGCTTCATCCTTAATCCTCACGTCGTGGTGGACTTCGTAACGTTCCTTAAGGCCGCGTAATATCGCAATCGTATCCTCAACTGACGGTTCTTTTGTATACACCGGTTGGAATCGTCGTTCAAGCGCTTTATCGCTCTCGATATGCTTGCGGTATTCGTCCAGCGTCGTCGCACCTACTGCCCGTAGCTCTCCGCGTGCCAATGCAGGTTTCAAGAGATTCGAGGCATCGGTCGAGCCTTCGGCTGCACCGGCACCGACAAGAGTATGCAATTCGTCGATAAATAAGATGACAGACCCTTCGGAGCTAACAATTTCGTTGATGACAGCCTTCAAACGTTCTTCGAATTCACCTCGAAATTTTGCTCCGGCAATCAATGCTCCGAGATCCAGCGCCAGTAATCTCTTATCCTTGAGAGAATCGGGAACGTCGCCTGCAACGATTCGCTGTGCAAGCCCTTCTACGATTGCTGTCTTGCCCACTCCCGGTTCTCCGATAAGTACCGGATTATTTTTTGTTCTCCTTGACAAAACCTGCATGACACGCCGAATTTCATCGTCACGACCGATGACAGGATCGAGTTTTTGCGATCGTGCCAAAGCCGTCATGTCCTTACAATATTTCTCCAAAGACTGGTAGCGGCCTTCCGGATTTTCATCGGTAACGCGCTGATTACCGCGCACCAGCTGAAGTGCCTTAAGGACATTATCCTTATTGATTCCCAAGGAACGCAACTGACGGCTCAACGGACAGTCGTCTGCTAATACTGATAACAGATAATGCTCCGCACTAATGTACTCGTCTTTAAACAAAGAAGCCTGTTTTTCTGCTGCATACAATTGTTCTGCAAGCTTTGGAGCGAGCGAACTCTGCCCAGATTGCCCGTATGTCTTCGGCATTCTCTCTACGAGTTTGACGACTTCATTCTCGAGCTGGCTTCTAGGGATTCCGAGGCGGTCGAATAAAGGACCGAACAAACCGTCTTCCTGTTGTAAAAGCGTAAGAAACAGGTGTTCGCTTTCAATCTGCGGATTATGATATTCGCGCGCAAGAGAATCAGCGCTCTGGATTCCTTCGCGCAATTTAATGGTCATCTTGTCGAAATTCATTGATCAACCCTCACAAGTAGTATGATCGGCACGCAAAGAGAATATACCCAATTAAAGAGGCAGGCGGCAAATGAGTTGGATACTTCGGTCAGGCAAGTTGGGTATGGGTTGTCGGTTCGAGCAACGTCATGTAGTTTGCCACGACCTCTTTTGCTCCCACCGCATCGAAGGCATCAAGAAATGCCAGTTGGAAGCAGAACGACTCCAGTAGAATCACCAGATGTTGAGTAATCTTATTGATGTCGCAAGAGCGAACCTGTCCATTACTGATGCCGATTCGCAATAGGCGTTTGAAGAGAATATGTAGTTTCGCAGTCCTTCGAAAGATGATGTCTGAGAAATCCATACCCTCTTTCTTAAGCTGGAGCATAACATCCATAAGCGAGGTTAGCTCATTTCGATACTGCTTAGACATATCGATGATATCGTTACAGATGGTGTTGATGCGGATAAGTACCGAATCCGCCGTATTCCAGGCATAATCGGCATACTTGGCAAACATTCTGCCGGTGACTAATTTTACAGCGTAGTAATAGATCTGCTCTTTGTCCTTAAAGTACTTGTAGATGGTCGGTCTTGAAATCCCGCATTCTGTAGCTATGAGCGAAAGGTTCGAGTCCCGGTAGCCTTCACGGGCGAATACCTTCAGCGCTGTTTGGAGAATTTTTACTTTTCTTTCTTCATGATCTATCTTTTTTGGCATACTCTCTGTCGGCGACCTCTCGAATCGTTCTTATATGTGCTACACTATAGCATGAATACGTCAAATACGCTATAGAATTACGCAATAAGGAAAAAGGAGCGCATTTCATGATAGTCGGATGGATAGTTCTGTTAGTCGGTCTGCTGACGGTATCAGTGGTAGTAGTTGCTCTCATAAGAACGGCGATTGCTAAAAGCAAGCACAATAAATTTTTTGAATCAAAAAATTTACCAAAGATTACAGTTGATCGCGAAGTAGCCAAAGTACATCTGGCTGAAGCAATCGCCTGTAAAACAATCGGGGGCCGAGATTGGGCTATGGTCGATACTGGTGAATTCACCCGATTCAGGAATGTTCTTAGAGATGCGTACCCGCTAATACATTCCAAACTAACTGTTCGACAGATCTCAGCTGACAATCTTGTATTCGTATGGGAAGGAAGCGACACACATGCCGAACCTGTTTTATTTTGCGCTCATCAAGACGTGGTTCCTGCAGTGGAAGAACAATGGACTCACAGTCCCTTCGGAAAAGACATTTCGGACGGGTATGTATGGGGTCGGGGTAGTTTTGATATGAAGGGGCAATTGATCGCCATGCTTGAGGCAGTCGAGCAATCGCTGAAAGAAGGTGTTATCATTCAAAGATCGCTGTGGATTGCACTCGGGTGCGATGAGGAAATCCGTGGTGAGAATGGTGCGAAGATTATTGCGCAAACATTGTTTGATGAGCATCGCAGATTTGCGTTTGTATTCGACGAAGGCGGGGCTGTAGCCAAAGGCTTTTTTTCGATGCTCACCCAACCGGTAGCCGTAGTAGGGATGGCGGAGAAGTCTTATGCCGATGTACGACTGACCTACCGCGGTCACGGTGGACATTCCAGTACCCCCGAGCATCCTACTCCGGTTGCCCGCCTTGCCCGCGCGATCCATCGTATCGAACAAAAGCGCCGACCAGCACGGTTCATCGCTCCAGTCAAGGCCATGATGCACTCTCTGGCTCTCGAAAGTCCGCTACCGATAGCAACAGTCCTGTACAATCCAAATTTGTTCAAACCTCTTATCGTTTCGTTATTTTCCAAAAATTCGACGATGAATGCGTTGATTCGGGACACACTGGCGGCCACTATGGTGCACGGCAGCGATGCTCCGAATGTAATAGGTGCAGTAGCGACAGCGAATATTAATATCAGAATGTTGTGCGATACACAGCTGGAAGAATTGATCGATTGGATGAAAAGAGTCATGAAAGACGAGCAGATAGAGGTAGCGGTCGCCTCTTCTAGCCCTGCTTCAAAAGCAACCGATTCGAAACACCCGAATATCGAACCGTTCTTCTGCGCCATTCGCGAGACGTTTAGCGATGCGGTGGTGTGTCCATACATCATGACCGGTGGCTCTGATGGATTATGGTACGAACAGGTCTCCGATTGTGTCGTAAGATTCTCCCCGTTCGTTATGGATAAGAACGAACTAGGAAGAATGCACGCCAACGACGAACGACTGTCGATAGACAATCTGGCAAAGGGTATCGAATTCTATCAGAGACTCATCGCACGATTATAATCAGATTTCAAAGGGGCACAGCGTCGCAACAAGAACAGCCTTGATGGTGTGCATACGGTTTTCGGCTTCATCGAAAACCACCGAATGTTTGCTTCTAAAAACTTCGTCGGTCACTTCCATCTCTTTCAAACCGAAACGCTGGTACACATCGGCCGCTATTGCAGTGTTTGTGTCATGGAAGCTTGGCAGGCAATGTTCAAAAATCACCTCGGGATTACCAGATGCTTTTACCAGATCCATGGTAACACGGTAGGGCTCAAGCAATTGTATCCTTTCGGCTGTTTTCGCTTCCTCTCCCATCGATACCCAGACATCGGTATAGATGATATCGGCGTCTTTGACAGCTTCAAAAGGATCGACTGTACATCGAATATCGCTATGAGTATCGCTTGATATTGTGGCGAGTTCGGCAAGAAATTCAGAAGGGACAGTAAGCTCTTTAGGCGATGCAACCGTACATGCCATACCGACTTTTGCAGCACCGATCATCAATGCTTTCGCAACATTGTTGCGTCCATCGCCGATATAAACGAGCTTCATTTTATGTAACGGTTTGTCGATATGCTCCATAGCTGTCATAAAATCGGCGAGTACCTGTGTCGGATGATCGTCGTCGGTCAATCCGTTATAAACAGGAACACCCGAATAGGCAGCCAAATCTTCCACGAGCTTTTGGTCGGATCCTCGATATTCGATTGCGTCATAATATCGCCCGAGTACTTTTGCGGTATCTTCGATCGACTCTTTTTTTCCCATCTGGCTGTTGGTAAGGAACGTTACCTGGGCTCCTTCATCGAAAGCAGCTACCTCAAACGCACAGCGCGTTCTTGTCGAGGTCTTGTCGAAGATTAACACGATGTTTTTGCCTGCCAGCAGAAGGTCTCGGCGGCCGTTACGCTTTTTGTCCTTGAGTCTAATTGCCAAATCGAGCAGATGTAGTATCTCCTCGGTTGAAAAATCTTTCAGCGTTAGTAGGCTCTTCCCGGTCATGTTCATCGTGATTCCTCCTGTTCTTCCGAATCTTCACTATCCGAAGCATTATTCCAATCCATTTTCAGCATATTTTGAGCATCAGAAACGGGCAACTCTTCGACCGAGGTAAGACGGCGACGAATCGTTGTAGATTTCTTGGTCGCCAAATCTAAATCTCCCGAAGCCTGATCAAGACGTTTCTTCGTTTTTTCCAACAACTCTCCAAATTTCCCGAATTCGGTCTTTACCGCTCCCAACACTTTCCAGACTTCACTGGAACGCTGTTGTATGGCTAATGTCTTGAAACCCATCTGCAGACTGTTAAGCAAAGCTGCCAGAGTAGTGGGGCCTGCCAAAACTACATGATGGTTGCGCTGTAGTTCGTCGACGATTCCCGGCATATTAAGTACTTCTGCATATAATCCCTCGAATGGCAAAAATAAGATTGCAAAATCGGTCGTATGGGGAACGTCGATATATTTATCGGCAATATCCTTCGCCTCGCTTTTAATTCTAATCCTGATTGCCTTTCGGGCAGTTTCGCTCAGATCGAGATTTCCTTCTTTTTGTGCGTCAAGAAGCCGCTCGTAATCCTCTTTTGGAAATTTGGCATCGATAGGGAGGAACACTTTGGAATCCTTGTCCCCCTTTCCAGGCAGACGTACGGCAAATTCAACTCTATCAGAGCTTCCCTGCTTCACTGCTACATTGGTAACATACTGATCGGGAGCCAAGATATCCTCAAGAATGGCGTGGAGTTGAAATTCACCGAGAATCCCGCGTGTTTTCACATTCCCGAGGACTCGCTTGAGGTCTCCCACTCCGTCTGCGAGTGTCTGCATCTCGCCCAAGCTCTTGTTGACTACCGTCAATTGCTCGCTTACCAATTTGAAAGACTGACCTAGACGTTCTTCAAGCGTGGCATGAAGTTTTTCGTCGACGGTAGCCCGGATATGTTCAAGTTTCGTAGAATTGTCGTTCCTGATGAGCTCTAACTTTTGTTCAACTTGTTCTCGTACATATTTCAACTGATTTTCAGTTCTCTCAGATAACTGTTCGGTTTTTCTAGAGACTTCGTTCAGGCTTTCCTGGGTAATGGAGGCGATTTTGGAAATGCTTTCGATTGAACCGAGTTGGTTCGATTGAAGCATCGAAATCAATTCGCTACGCAGCTGAGAAGATTCTGTTCTCTGTTCCCTTGTTGATGAACGAATGGTGAGCACTGTAAGAATCGACAGTACTGCACTTGCTGCGATAATGATGGAAACGAAAATATATGCAAAGAGCATCGGCTCCTGCCTCCTTCGACCTGAACGCAGGCATATCGAAACAGCCCCGGCCGTTTTCGGTCGGGGCTGGCGCATTAGAACACAGTTACGACTTCGCCGTTCGGATAGGTTTTTGCAACATAATCCTTAATGACCTGGCTTTGGAGAGCCTTAACCAAGGCAACGATGGCTGCATCATTCTCGCGTCCGGCCTTCACTGCAACAACGTTCACATACGGTGAGTCGGCACCTTCGACTACGAGACCGTCGACATTAGCGCGCAAGCCCGCTGGAATTGCATAGTTGCCGTTGATGACCGCTGCATCTACATCTTCGAGAACTCTCGGCAACGAAGCTGCTTCGATTTCGCGGAACTTAAGATTCAGCTTGTTTTCCACGATATCGAGCGGAGTAGCGGTAGTGCCTGCTTCAGCTTTGAGCTTTAACAAACCAGCGCTCTGCAAAAGCAAAAGGGCTCGGCCTTCGTTGGTCGGATCGTTGGGTATTGCGACAATGGCACCCTGCTTCAGGTCGGCAAGCTTCGAAATCTTTTTCGAATACAAAGCGAGCGGTTCGATATGGATACCGCCGGCATTTGCCAAATGAAAGCCTTTTTCCTTGTTGAAGGATTCGAGATACGGGATATGCTGGAAAAAGTTTGCATCCAGCTGCCCGCTTTCGAGAGCCTCGTTCGGCGTTACATAATCGGTGAATTCAACAATTTTTAAGGTGATTCCGGCACTCGCGAGTTGCGGTGCAACCAGCTGCAGAAATGCTGCGTGGGGCTCTGGAGTGGCTCCTACGGTCAACACATTCTGACTCTCTTTCGCTGCTGCACCAAAGAGCAACGATCCGGCAAGTAATAAAACGACAAGACTTACGATAAGTTTCTTCATAATCAACACTCCTATTGTTCATCGACGCGCCATCATGCGCGCACTTAGACGATTTCCAACCAACTGGATACATTCTACCAGTACCAGTATGACGATTACCGATACGAGCATCACATCGGGTCTGAACCGCTGGTACCCGTAGCGTATTGCCAAATCTCCAAGACCGCCGCCTCCGATTGCTCCGGCCATTGCCGAATATCCGATAAGGTTGATGATGGTGAGCGTGATACCGCTTACCAGTGCAGGCATAGCCTCGGGAATCAACACCTTGATGATTATCTGCATCGGTGTCGATCCCATCGCGCGGGCGGCCTGAACGACCCCCG
>LSQX01129075.1_pt2 | contig 11768 bp, 8 predicted proteins | sample 654561 | NCBI WGS metagenome assembly LSQX01 (sample SAMN04489861, study PRJNA283612) | anaerobic digester metagenome | isolation source: 4 biogas reactors fed with cattle manure at either 37C or 55C with and... | place: Denmark: Kongens Lyngby | collected 2014 | reverse complement strand
GAACACTGCTTGCTCAGGGGGCGAATCTGGGCTAGCCATCTTATTGAGGATTGCGATGCCATATGTAACCTGGATCATAGCATTTTGTGTGCTTTGTCTGCCCGCGAGTGCGGATTCGGCAAAGCCAAAGGATATGGCCTGCTCGGACTTCTTAAAAAGCCTGTATGATAAAACTCGCGAGCAATGGGAAGTGGCGATAGTACAAGAGGTCAAGGCGGGGCGCACGCCGGCGTTCAACAAGATATTCGTCACCATCAAAGTGGAGGACACGGACTCCAAGGGCAAGTCACATACGCTTCTTTACGAAGTGTCCCCCGATTACCTCGCGATCGGTTCCGATGTGGATTTTGTACGTATTCCGCTCACTCCAATGGCAGCACAGCCGATAGCCGACCATCTGAATTGTATATTGCCAACCCGCAAGATGGTCGATCAGATATATAAACAAGCCTCTATCAAATTGCCGCCCAAGCCCCTTACTGAAAATCGCAACTCGCTGTCCACATTTGTTGAACATAATCGCATAATCGAGTCTCAGCGTGTTGGCAAGCCCATTGGAAGTTTGGTTGCGGGGATCAAGAAGGATGTAGTCGTCACTAATCTGCTGCAGCAAAGGGAGAACAGAGTGGCCATTTATGGATGGCACCAACTCGACGGCAAGCCGATTCAACCGCTGACCACCGTTCATGTAAACTGGTATGTAGATTATAGTCACGGTATTCGGCTGGTGAAGCGGCAGGCGACTCTGGATGGCAAAGGCTGCGATCTGCGGGATTTGCTAAAAAACGCTGATTTGTGTTTTCTAATCAGCGACGAAGGCCCGATTGGAGTGCCGCACTATTAAGCAAGCTATTTTTCAATTTTTTGTGCAGGAAGGGTTTTGCAGAAATTGTCTGGAAGTTGAAATATAGTATGCGCGGGAGAGTATCCAGCCCGAAGTAAGGTGGAAGACAAAATGTCTAGAGTATTATTGTTAGTATGCGCAGTCGTGATGTTGTTTGCTGCTGGGATCAGCGGTGCTTCGGCGAAGACGAAGGGGAAGAAAAAAATGTTATTGGTAGCACACAGAGGCGAATCGTATATAGCGCCGGAAAACACGCTTGCAGCGTTTAATCAGGCTTGGAAGACCGGCGTGCCGGGTGTCGAATTGGATTGTTATCTGACCAAGGATAACAAAATTATCTGCATGCATGATGGTAATACGAAGCGCACCAGCGGCGTCGACATGGTTGTCAAGAACAGCGATTCGCAAGACCTGCGGAAGCTCGATGTCGGCAAGTGGAAGGGCGATAAATATACAGGCGAGAAGATGCCGTTCATCAGCGAGGCATTGGCAACGATACCCAAGGGGGGAGTTTTATTCTGTGAGATCAAATGCGGCCCGGAGATTATGCCGTTCTTGCGCGATGAGCTTGATAAGAGCGGAAAGCGCTCACAAGTCACTATAATCAGCTTCGGTCTGGATGTTTGCGCGGCGGCAAAAAAAATGATGCCGGACTTGCAGGTGTATTATCTTAGCTCCCCCGGTAAGGATGCTGAAGGTAAGCAGAAGCCCTATGGCGACAACATCATCAAGGCCTGTCTGGAAAACAATCTCGATGGTCTTAACATCGAATATAGAAAAGTGACCAAAGAGTATGTCGATCAGGTCAAGGCGGCGGGATTGAAGATGTATGTATGGACCTGCGACGATGCTAATGAGGCGAAGCGATTGGTCGAAGCCGGGGTTGACGGAATTACCTCCAATCGAGCGGCCTGGCTGGCCCAGCAGCTAGGGAAATAGGTGAATAGCTTACCTGAATTATCCAGCTTGATTATCCGAGAAGCGACGCCCGATGACGTTGCTTTGATGCTCGATTTGATTCGTGAGCTTGCCGATTATGAAAAGCTCACCCACACTTTGGAGGCGACTGAGGAATCTATGAGAGAGGCTCTCTTCGGGGATCGCCCAGTCGCCGAGGCTTTGATGGCATACTTCGACGATGAGCCTGCGGGGTATGCCATCTTCTTTCACTCGATGTCCACGTTTCTTGGCCGTGCCGGGCTGTATTTGGAGGATATATATGTCCGCCCTCATCTGCGCGGCAGGGGCATAGGCAAAGCTATGTTCGCAAACATAGCGCATATTGCAGTTCAGCGAAAATGCGGCAGGATGGAATGGCAGGTGCTGCGTTGGAATCAGCCTGCCATTGATTTTTATGATGCACTGGGCGCGGAGGCGATGGATGGGTGGCTGACGATGCGTTTGGCGGGAGAGTCGCTGACGAATGTAGCAAAAGATTGCGCGGACTCTGACTGATAGCACGCTTTTCACATAAGAATAGCACGAGTTTTAATGGCCGGTGCAACTGGAATTACGGTATTCTGAAAATAGAAAGTGACTTGGGGGATTTTCGTTAGATGATGGTAACGGTGATCGGCAGAGGTCACGGGGGCACGCGTGCAATGTCGCATACCCTCTCCGCCTCTGGTTTTTTTATGGGTGCGGAGATTAATGGCTCTGGAGATCTTATCCCTGCCGAGGATATGTATGAAGCCTGCCGGGTTATGTCAAAATATGTTATTCATACTGGCGGGCTGAACTGGGACTTTTCAAAACTGCACGAAATGCCTATCGACCCTGAATTTATACGGTTGGTGGAGTCTTATCTGGCGTCGGTGCTGTCTGATGAATCCGATAACAAAGGCTGGAAGCTGCCGGAGACTACTTTGGTGTATCCGTGGATCGTGCGAATGTTCCCGGATATATTTTATATTGATTGGACACGTGATCCACGCGACTCTATCCTGGGTGGGCATATGACCGATAATCTATCGGATTTCGGCGTGCCTTGGGATCGGACCGACGACCTGCGATTGAGCAGAGCAGTAAGCTGGAAATATCAGCGTGAGATCGTAAAATCGACGCCGAAACCGAAGCATTGGATCGAAGTGCGCTTCGAGGACTTCGTGCTCAATCAGCACGCCACATTGAAACGCATCGAACAATTCCTGGGTATGGAGCTGGCCAAAATCGAAGTAAACCCCCAAGCAGTGGGCAGGTGGAAGACCGATGACGGCGAACATGACTTCGATTTTTTGCGGGAAGATTTGATAGAACTGGGTTATATTAGCTCGTGAAACCCGCACGTTTTAGATAGGCGAGAATTGCGGCGACGTTGTGTTCGAGCGTCTCATTTTCCGAATCTATAGCTAAATCCGGCTGCTCGGGCGGCTCGTACGGCGCCGATATGCCTGTGAAGTCCGCAATCTCCCCTCTTCGCGCTTTTGCATACAGCCGCTTCGGATCGCGTTTTTCGCAAGCTTCGAGGGATGCATTCACATACACTTCCGAAAAGCTGCTTTCACCAATGATTCGACAGGCATTCGCTCTATCGGCTCGATACGGCGAAATGAACGACGCGATGACTATCAAACCGGATTCGTTCATTAACCTTGCAACTTCGGCAACACGTCGGATGTTCTCAAACCTGTCGTCAGCCGAAAATCCAAGGTCTCGGTTCAGCCCGTGACGCACATTGTCGCCGTCCAAAACAAAGCACGCATGCCCATCTTCAGTCAGTCTCTTTTCGACCGCATAAGCAAGGGTGGATTTGCCCGACCCGCTCAGCCCTGTCATCCAGATCGTAACAGGACGGTGTCCAAATAATCTGCGCCGCTCCTGAGCAGTCACATGCCCGATATGCGGGGTCAGATTCTTCTGTTTCGCAGTCATACTGCCCGCCGCGGCCCGCTGATAGGTATGCGATCGGTCTATCACCATCCCAGCCGCCACAGTAAAATTGGTGTCCGGGTCGATAACTATGAAGCTGCCGGTGTGGCGATTGGTCGTGTATTCGTCGCACAGAACAGGTTTTAGCAACTGCAGTTCTATTCTCCCGATATCATTGAGATGCAATGTATCGGTCGATTGGCGGCTGAGTGTGTTTGGATCGATTTTATATTTGAGCGTGGAAATACGTCCCCGCACAGTTTTTGTGGTATGTTTGATTACATAACGCCTATTGAGATTGAGCGGCTGGGTATCCATCCAAATCAGCAGCGCCTCAACCTCACTGGCTAGCCAGGGCACGTTGGCGGGGTGTGCGATCATGTCGCCGCGGCTAATATCGATCTCATCGGCAAGACATACGGCTATCGACTGCGGCGGGAAAGCTATCTCCACATCCTGGCCCGCAGTCAGTATTCTTTCGACACGGGTGACCCTGCCGGAGGGCAGCACCACAACTTCTTCCCCCACCCGCACCACTCCCGACGCTACAGTCCCGCAAAAGCCCCTGAAGTCCTGATTGGGCCGCAGCACATACTGAACGGGGAATCTAAAATCGATCAGGTTTTGGTCGCTGGCGATGTGCACATTCTCCAAATGGGAAAGAAGCGGCGAGCCATCATACCAGGGCATATTCGGGCTGTGAACAACTACGTTGTCTCCATAAAATGCGCTCATCGGGATGAATACGACATCTCGCGGCGAAAGTTTAGCACAGAATGCGGTATATTCATCGACGATGGAGTTGAACACATCTTCGGAATAATCGACGAGATCCATCTTATTGACGGCCACCACAAGGTGAGGAATTCCGAGCAGCGACGCGATAAAGCCGTGGCGCTTGGACTGGGTGAGCACGCCGTTTTTAGCGTCAATCAATATAATGGCCAGGTTGGCCGTCGATGCTCCGGTGACCATATTCCGCGTATACTGCTCGTGGCCTGGCGTATCGGCTATGATAAATCGTCGTTTTGGGGTAGAAAAATGCCGGTAAGCGACGTCGATGGTAATCCCTTGCTCCCGTTCAGCTTTTAGCCCGTCGGTGAGCATCGCAAAATCGATCTCATCGCGCCCGGCAGTCCGGGAATCCTTTTCGAGAGATGACAGATGGTCCTCATAGATATTCTTTGAATCGTGCAGCAAGCGGCCTATGAGTGTGGATTTGCCATCGTCGACGCTGCCTGCTGTGGTGAATCGCAGCAGGTCCTGAGTCAGTGAATTTCTTATTATTGAATCCAGATTATATGTCGGCTCCAAACAACTATCAGCTTTCTAACGCGGTTTGATTTAGAAGTATCCTTCTCGTTTTTTTTGCTCCATCGAGCTGTCTTGATCGTGGTCGATGAGTCGGGTGATTCGCTCCGAATGCCTGGCGACCATCATCTCCTCTATGATCTCTTTCAGGTTCGATGCCGTAGATTTCACCGCTCCCGTACAGGGATAGCATCCTAAAGTTCTGAAGCGGCAGACCAGTGTTTCCGGTTTTTCTCCCTCACGAAGCTGAGTGCCGTTGTATATGGGGACCAGTCTGCCCTCGCGCTGGATCATCTCTCGTTCGGCAGCGAAATACATCGGTACTACTGGGATATTTTCGGTGTAGACATACATCCAGACATCGAGTTCGGTCCAATTCGACAGAGGAAATACACGAATGCTCTCGCGTTTTTTGATGCGCCCGTTGTATAGATTCCACAGCTCCGGGCGCTGGTTTTTTGGGTCCCACTGACCAAACGAATCCCTGAATGAGTAGACTCGTTCTTTTGCGCGAGATTTCTCCTCGTCGCGCCGCGCTCCGCCAAAAGCTGCATCATATTCGCCTTCTTCCAAAGCATACAACAAGGCTTGGGTTTTGAGTTGAGCGCAGCATTTGACCGTGCCCAATTCCCACGGATTGACCCCGGCAGCGATAGCTTCTTCGAATCTGTAAACTCTCAGATCCGCCCCGATATCCCGACAAAAGTGATCCCGAAACTCATACATCTCCGGAAACTTCATTCCCGTATCAACATGCAGCAGCGGGAATGGTATCCTGCCCGGCGCAAACGCCTTTTGTGCCAGGCGCACCATAACCGACGAATCCTTTCCCACCGAATACAGCATCACGGGCCGCTCAAACTCAGCGACCACCTCGCGAATTATGTGTATGCTCTCTGCCTCAAGCGTTTTCAGATTTGAAAGATGCAGCGTTTCCACACTTAGATTATCCCGTTAAGCCCATCAGGAGTCAAGGCTGCTGCTCAAATCAGGTAGGAATTGAAGGTAGTTTGCACTAAGTGGGTCCTATTACCAGGAGGCAACTCATGAGAGTTTTACTATTAATTGCTGCTTTATTGATAGCAGATACTACCAAAAGTGCCCATTCTAAAAGCGGCCAATCGTTATTGAGCGAGCACCAGATTTTGCAGGCCCGGGAAAATGTGCAGAACATAGAACAGTTTTCCAGTTCCTTTGAGAGCACCAAAAACTCGATTGAGTGGGTGCTTGAAATGTCGGACGAAGAGTTGTGGAACTTCATTCCCTCAGCGGATCAACCTCGTGCAGTAAACGTGAGAATGGGATTCGACTGTCCGATCCACGGCATTGAAGTCTTCAAAAAAGGCGGCCACTACCCCTGGATTATGGATCGTGAGCACCCATACAAGCTCAAATGCCCGGTTGGGGGCGAGACATATCCCTCAAACGACTTCGACTCCTGGCAAAAAAACGGTAAGAAAGAAAAGCTCGACACCAGTGAGCCGTATGTCGATGATGGATACGGATGGGTCGATGCGGAGGGCAATCATTATTGGTTTGTAGCATACTATATCTTCTGGCAGCGATGGAGGAGGGATGTATTGCCTGTTATCCCTCGCCTGGCTCAAGCATACACCCTCACAGGGGACAGCAAATACTCCCATAAAGCGGCAGTGATGCTTGCCCGAGTAGCCTCCGAATATCCCAAGATGGATTATGGCGCCCAATCATATCATAACGGCCAATATCCATCGAAATACAAGGGTAAGATACTCGACCTCAACTGGGAAGGGGCAGGATCTGTCGTACCGATGGCTTCGGCTTACGATCAAATTTACAACGGAATCGATGCGGATTCAGAGCTAAAGTTATTTTTGGCAAGTAAAGGAATCGATGACGCCAAGGACTTCATTGAAACCAACTTCTTACAGCAAGCCGCCAAAGCGATCATGGATGGCGTGATCGAAGGCAACATGAATTATCAAAACCAGCTTGCCTTGGTTGCGGTTGTTCTGGATAACGATGATCCCGCCAAAGGAGCCACTACAAAGCAGATGATCGATTGGATAATGGATGGTGGCGGCGAAATGAATACGCTGCTATATAACGGGGTCAGCCGCGATGGTTCCGGGTCGGAAGAATCGCTGGGTTATATGGGGATTTGGACGGCTGCTTTCTTGAATCTTGCCACCAGACTAAAGCCTATGGGGTTGGATCTGTTTGCTAACCCACGACTGAAAAAGATGGTGGATTTCTATATAGACGCCACAGTAGCGGATAGATTCTGGCCGACTATCGGAGATGCGCTGGGCGATATGACGGGCGGTATGCGGCCGGAGTGGTCGGCCGGGGAGTTCAAAACCGCATATGGTGCTTGGGGTGACGAAAGATATGCCAAAGTTCTCAATCGCATCGGTTGGCCAAAACCCGGAATATATGACGCCCAAACACCTGATACCGCCCGAAAAAGTAAGACTGACCCGCTAGGCACCGCATTAGATTTGAAGTCCAGAGACCTTGGCGGATTTGGCCTGGCCGTGCTTGAGACAGGCAAAGGAGACGACAAGCGCGCGGCCACAATGCAATATGGGACATCCGGGGCCTGGCACGGCCACGATGATCGCCTCAATATCTCAATGTGGGCGCACGGTATGTGTGTCCTGCCGGATATGGGCTACCCTGCTCATTGGGGTGATAAAGCGTATACCTGGACAATGAGTACGCCTTCCCACTACTGCGTCGAGATCAATGAGAAAAAACAGTATAAAGTGCCGGGCAGGCTGCATTTATTTGCGTCTTCGCCAGGCGTTCAGGTGATGGATGCGTCTGCTGAGGCCGTTTACTCTGAGGCGTCACTCTATCGGCGTACTGTAGCGATGGTGGATATTTCGGAGGTTGATTCGTATCTGGTTGATATATTTAGAGTCAAGGGCGGACAGACCCACGACTATATTTTCCACGGACTGCCTTTTGGGGAATTCAGCGTCGACGGTATTACCCTTGGCGCGCCGCAAACAAAAGGCACGCTGCTTGGAGAAGATATCGAATTCGGTAAGTATCGCGAGGGCTTTGGAAACGGGGGCTATCAGTGGCTCACTAGTCCACGCAGGGGCAAGCCCGGATCGAGTTGGAGCGCGAACTGGTATGTGAAAGATAAAAACATAGGGCTGAGAATGACAATGCTCAAAGGCTCTGCTGGGGAAGTCATAGTTGCTGATGGCGAACCTGAAGCCAAACCCGGATATCCGGAGAAAATGGAATATGTGCTGGCACGAAACAAGACGGGCAGCAGTTCTTATGTGGCTGTGATTGAGCCGTATAAATCAAAACCGGAAGACGCGGCAAAGGGTTCGATCCGGCGTATATTGCCGATCGAGTCGGACAACTCAGCGCCGGAAAGCCTGATTGCGGTAAAGGTTGGGCTACCGGACAGGACCGATTATGTCTTCAGTTCGCTGGACGGCTCGACTAACGTCACGATGGATTCCGGCAAAATCGAATTTGGCGGAGAGTTCGGCTTTGTATCGGAAGATAATCGCGGCCTGAGGTCGATGTCGCTCGTTAACGGAACGACGCTGCGGCGTGGTAAAAACAGCATTCAAATGAAAGCTATTCCTCGCGCCAAGGTCGTTGTCGCCGACTATAAGAGCAATTCCATAACTCTTGATATGAAAGTGCCTGCGCCGAGTACATTGATCGGCCAGGTTATCACAATCTCCAATCCGATGCACAGCGCGAGCTATACAATCAAGAACGCGAGCAATAAAGACAACCAAACGACGTTGGAATTAGCGGCCTCGATGATCGAGGGAATCGGCGTTATCGAGTCGATAGACGAATCCGGCAAAACTGTTAAAACAAACAACCGGCTCGGCGGATACGGCATGAAATGGACAGGCTGGTCTATTCCGGGTCGGGCGCTGGTTAATGAGTCGCTGACCGACAGTTGGCTGATTACTGCGCATGATAACGGCAAGTGGCAAGTGCATGCTCAAGATGATATAGTGCCCAAAATGGCGCAGGCAGATGGCAAACCCAACAAATATTTCTATGTGGGCGAAGTGAACGTTGGCGATGAGGTTATGATCCCGGCTATTGCAAACGTCACTCGAGATGGATCCAAATATATCATGCGCGGCACTGCGCCGTTCGAATTCTCCGATTCAGAAGGCAAAAGAGTAAATGTAACTGCTGAAATGCTCGCAGAGCAAGGATAATTTGGGCTTCGTGAAGAAACCAAAAAAGTGACATTCACAGTCTAACTGATGGAGGAATGGCGATGGCCAGAAATATTTCGAGAAGAGATTTTCTAAAGGGGGCAGCAATTGGCGGAGTTGGGCTTTTGATGCTGCGGGACAGCCGCATGGCGTTCGGCTATGGAGCCAATGAGACCCTGAACGTGGCGATCATCGGTGCGGGCGGCAGGGGCGATTCTAATCTGCGCGCAGTGGCCAACGAAAAACAAAATATCGTGGCTATCTGCGATACTCGAGATGGGGTCCTCGCCAAACTGTCCAAGGATTTTCCGGATGCGAAGCCGTTTGCAGACTATCGCAGAATGTTCGATCGAATGCACAAGCAAATCGATGCTGTTGTGGTGAGCACCCCTGACCATACACATGCGATTCCCAGCGTGGTCGCTATGCAGTTGGGCATGCACGTTTATTGCGAGAAGCCGTTGACACACTCCATTTACGAAGCCAAGGTGATGCGCGATGCCGCCCGCAAGTATAAAGTGGCTACGCAGATGGGCAATCAGGGATCGGCGCTGGATGGACTTCGAGAAACTGTCGAGGTGATTCAATCCGGCGTGATTGGTCAGATAAAAGAGATTCACGTGTGGTCCAACCGCCCGGTCTGGCCGCAGGGAGTAACGAGATTTACCGAGACCCCGGAAGTGCCCAAAGATCTGCATTGGGACTTGTTCATCGGCCCGGCACCGATGCGTCCGTATCATCCGGACTACCAGCCGTTTAACTGGCGAGGCTGGTATGATTTCGGAACCGGAGCGGTCGGAGACATGGGCTGCCATACGCTCAACACAGCCTTCCGCGCACTTGATCTGCGCAATCCTATAGTCGTTCGGGCGGAGTCCCACGAGAAGACCGGCGAGAGTTATCCGAAGAGTTCGATCATCACATTTGTCTTCCCGCAGCGAGGCAATCTATCTCCGTTGAAGATGAAATGGTATGACGGCGGCTTGAAGCCGCGAGCGGATTTGATCGATGGGCGCGAATTGCCTGGCAGCGGAGTGGTTTACATCGGAGAAAAGGGCAAGATCTTCTCGCCTGATGATTATGGCGCAAAATACGAACTGCTGCCGAGTGCCGATTTTGAAGGGTACAAACCCCCTGCAAAAACCTTGCCGCGTTCACCTGGGCATTATGCGGAATGGATTCGAGCGTGCAAGGGCGGCGAGACTGCGTTTGCGGAGTTTGATTATGCCTCAGCGATTACGGAGACGCTTTTGCTGGGGAACCTGGCTATTATCACCGAGGAGCCTATATACTGGGATCCGGATAATATGAAAGCGATCAACTGTCCGAAGGCGGATTATTGGATTAACACTCCCTATCGACGGGGCTGGTCACTATAAATATCAAAAAGGGTGCAGAGCAGATTCTCTGCACCCTCTACTTTATATAATTAATTAAGGCAGGATGGCGGGTTTCGGCGGCAAGTTCATTCCAGGCTTGTCGACAGGTGGGACTGCTGAGGAATGGCTTGAAGCCCAAGTCAAGATACAGGTTTATGGCCACTCGCCGAAAGGTCTGTGTGCCCAGAACCACTTTATCGTGATATTCGGCCATTCTATTCAGGACTGACGTCAGAAGAGGCTTTGCAAGCCCCCTGCCTTGATATTGTGGAAGAATCGCAACCCAATGAACCCTGCCCCACAGTTGTCCGCAAAAATCCGAGTCATACCACGCCATCGCAGTCCCGATCGCCTGCCCGTTTGAATCGTCGAAGATAAAGAAGCATCGGCTCTCCATATCATTCACAGGATCCGCGAATTCGATAGCAAATCTGGATTGGGCATCCTCAAAAGTAGCGAATCCACCGGCATCAGCGTTGATTTGTGCCCAGATATCTCCCTCTCCACGCTTGAAATTACGCACAGAAAATCCCTGCGGCAGGGGATACTGGGGAATGTCGGCCAGGTTTTCTCGAATCATTATAACGGGGATAATATCAGCCATAGGATTATTATAACACTTAAGGGGTAGATGGCTAGCGAACGGATGCTCCGTAAGTGCACAGACGTCATGTTACGACTTACCATATGCAAGTTGTAAGCTTCATGTTTGCCGCAACTAACACGTCTGCGCAGGCGTCATTCCGCACAAATATGGTGGGCCCACTCGGATTCGAACCAAGAACCCAGCGGTTATGAGCCGCTTGCTCTGCCGTTGAGCTATGGGCCCACATCGTGCATTTATTCTACCACATTCCAGGCTCACGAGACAAGGGTGGAAGCGCTAAGTTTTAGGGGTGCGACATATTGTGTGCGAGTTGTAAGCGTCGCGTTTGCTGTGATAATGATGTCTGTGCGCAGGCGGCGGAACCCTCATCCTGTAGCTCCCTCTCAACCGTACCGCCCCCAAACGTTGGGATACGAACCGTGCCACAGTGAAGCATTTGCGCATTGGTTTCAAGGAACATCTCTCGTAGCGGCTTCAGCTCAAAACTGGGTTTGAGTGGGCTTAAAATTTCAGGTATAATCGCCCAGGGTCGGTATGGGCCGGCCGATTCCGAAATTTGTTGT
>LSQX01268739.1_pt1 | contig 11769 bp, 7 predicted proteins | sample 654561 | NCBI WGS metagenome assembly LSQX01 (sample SAMN04489861, study PRJNA283612) | anaerobic digester metagenome | isolation source: 4 biogas reactors fed with cattle manure at either 37C or 55C with and... | place: Denmark: Kongens Lyngby | collected 2014 | reverse complement strand
CTTTCATTTAAGTTTACAGTACGCTTTGTGTTTTTAGGAGTATGAATTATGAGAGAAATGCAAGAAAGATGCATGAAATGCATGAAAGAAAACGGTGGCTTGCAAGAATGCCCGCATTGCGGTTTTAATAAAAACCATCAACAGTTATCCCCTTACCTGGCATTGGGCAGCCTTGTAAATAACCGCTATTTGGTGGGTTTGGTTAAAGAGTCCACCACCGAAGGCGCCACTTATACCGCCTGGGATCTAGTAGCTTCAAGGCAGGTTAATGTGCGTGAATTTTTGCCAAATGCCATCGTTTCCAGGGAAGAGGGCAATAATGCTCTTATGGTAATGCGCGGGGGCGAAATGACTTATTCCGAATGCCACAGCGCTTTTGTGGAACTTTGGCGAAAACTGGCCGCTTTCAGGAACCTGCCGGCCATGCCCAATGTTTTAGACATTTTTGAAGAGAACGGCACATCTTATGTTGTAACGGAATATGAAAAATCTTTGACTCTTCGTGAACTTTTGCTTAAAAGCAATTCCGGTTCTCTAACTTGGGAAAGAGCGCGTCAACTTTTCATGCCGGTTATGGCAACCTTGGACCAACTGCACTCTTCCGGTATTATCCATAGGGGTATTTCACCGACCACTTTAGTTTTACACAGAGACGGCAAAATCAATCTTTCAGGCTTTAGCATAGCCCATGTTCGTTCTGCCGGAAGCGACCTTTCACCCGAACTTTTTGACGGTTATTCCGCCATTGAACAATATGACGCGCAAGGCAGGCACAGCCCCCGCACCGATATTTATGCTTTTGCCGCTGTCATGTACAGAACTTTGGTGGGCAGTGACCCAATTGATGCCCCCACCCGTATGCAAAACGACAGGCTTATGATACCCGGCAAAATAGCGGAGCAAATCCCCGCTTATGTCATAAACGCCCTGATCAATGCCTTGCAAATAAGCCCGGCGGACCGAACGGCTTCCATTAAAAGTTTTCGCGATGAACTTTCCGCTTCCCCGACGGCAGCCCTTGCTGCAACCCAAACCAGTGTGCAAGAACCCAGGCCCAAGGCTCAAATTGCGCCTAAAATTTCACTCTGGTCAAACATGAGCAAATTTGAAAAACGCAGAATTTTGCTTGTTACGGGTGTCACGGTAGCTGTTGGCCTTCTTGTAGTCCTGCTGATTTGGGGCATAGCCGGTCGTGAGGGTAAAAAGCCCGACTCGACAGACGGCCAAAGCACTTCAAGCCATATTTCTGAAATGATTGAAGTGCCCGACTTTGCTGCTTTGGGAACAATTTTAACAATACAGGCCAACCCCATATGGCGGGAAAGCTTTGACATAGATGTTATCGAAGTTTATGATTCCAATGTTGGCAAAGGAATGATAATTGCCCAAGACAAGGCCGCCGGGAGTGAGGTAGAAAAAGGAAGTAAGGTTACCCTGACCGTCAGCCTGGGGGCAGAGATGATTGAATTGCCCGGAAATATAATCGGCATGGATTATGAAGAGGCCAAGGCCCTACTTTCAGACCTGGGCTTTTCCGTTGAAAAAAGAGAGGAACCCAACGACGGTTCAAAGACCGACAATCAGGTCAGTGCCGTGAACTTGGCCGCCGGCAAAGAGTATTCTAAAGGCACAGCAGTCACCTTGAGGGTTTGGGCCCCCTACGATGATAGCAAGACCACCACCGCTACCCCTGCCGTACTCGCCACAACAACCACAAGGCGGCCCACCCAAACCCAAGCACCGACAACGGCGCCGACCACTGCAAGCCCAACGACCACCACAGACCCCGCGACGCAGCCGACCGAGCCAACAAGCCCAAGTCAAGAAAGCACAGTACCAACCGAGCCCCAGCCGACACAAGCGGAAGAAGAAAACGGCGATTAAAGTCGTCTTACAAAAGTAAATCCGTACGAGCTCAAGTTCGTACGGATTTTTTATATTTTATTTTGTTTTAAAATTTTATACCGCGTTTTCTTAAATATTCTTTTAAGTCGGCAATCCTGATTTGGTCAAAATGAAAAAGAGAAGCCGCAAGCGCTCCTTGGGCTTTGCCGTAAGTAAGGGCCTTATAAAAATCTTCCATCTTGCCCGCACCGCCCGAGGCAATCACGGGCACCGAAACTTTTTTAGCAACGGCTCGTGTCAGCTCCAAGTCATAGCCTTCCTTGCAGCCGTCACTGTCCATACCCGTTAAGAGGATTTCACCTGCCCCAAGGTTTGCCGCTTGCACGGCCCACTCAATTGCGTCAAGGCCGGTGGCTTCTTTTCCGCCGCCTATAAAGACCTGCCAAGATTGACCTCTGCTTTTCGCATCAATGGCACAAACTATTTTTTCGCTACCGAATTCCTTGGCAGCTTGGCTGATAAGCTCGGGGTTTTTGACAGCGGCAGAGCCTATCGAGAGTTTGTCGGCCCCTGCGGCAAAAAGGGGCTCAAAGTCACCTAACTTGTTTATTCCGCCACCGAAACAAAGAGGAATGTCGATTGCTTGGGCTATTTTTTTTAGGTTTTCAAGCGATGTTTTTCGCCCCTCGCCGGTAGCTGTAATGTCCAGCACAACCAGTTCGTCCGCCCCTTGGTTTGAGTACTTTGCGGCGGCTTGCACCGGGTCACCGGCATCGCGCAGGCCTTCAAAGTTGACCCCTTTGACAATTCTGCCGTCTTTTATATCCAAACAAGCTATGATTTTTTTACCCATTATTTCTTCACCTTCCAAAAGATTGCCTTATTTTAACACAGGCCGACTCTTTTTAACAAGAAAATTTGATTTTCAAGCCTTTTTGGCATAAGATTATTTTAAGAAAAAAGCATTAGAGGGGGTAGAATATGCGTTTAATACATTTGTCCGACCTACACCTGGGCAAGAAGTTATATGAGTTTTCACTGCTTGAAGACCAGCAGTATATTCTTAAGAAAATAATAAATATTATAGATGAAGAAAGGCCCGACGGGGTTATTTTAGCCGGGGATATCTATGACAAGTCCGTCCCCGTCACGGATGCCGTCGGCTTGCTTGACGAATTTTTGTCCGACCTGGCTACCCGTGATTTGCAGGTTTTTGTCATCAGCGGCAACCATGACAGCGCCGAGCGCCTCTCCTTCGGCTCCAAAATTTTCAGCCAAAGCGGTATTCACTTTTCCCCTTCCTACAAGGGTCAAGTCAGCCCCATTATAATGGAAGACGAGCACGGGCCGGTCAATATCTACCTGCTCCCCTTCATCAAGCCGACCATGGTCCGTCAAATTTTTGAAGGGATTGAACTTAAGAGCTATACCGATGCCGTCCGCTCTGCCATAGAAGCCATGGAAATTGATGAAAGCCTGCGCAATGTTTTAGTTTCCCACCAGTATGTTACCCCCGGCAAGACGGATGTGAATGTGGGCGGGGCCGACAATGTGGATGTGGATATTTATGAAATTTTCGACTATGTGGCCCTGGGCCATCTCCACAACCCTCACCATATTAAGGAAGAAAGGATTCGCTACTGCGGTACGCCGCTTAAGTATTCATTTTCCGAAGCCGATAAAGATAAAAGTGTGACTATAATTGACCTGGGCCCAAAAGGTGAGCTTGAAATAAGCACGGTCCCCCTTGTCCCCAGGCGGGAAATGCGGGCAATCAGGGGAAGCTATGAAGAGCTTAGTAAAAAATCTTTTTATGAAGATACAAGCTTGAGGGATGATTATGTCCACATCACCTTAACCGACGAAGACAGCGTCTTGGATGCCTTTGCCAAGCTTCGAATAATTTATAAAAACCTGATGCATTTGGACTATGACAACACCCGCACCAAGGCCCATAGGGAAGTTGACGGGGCCATTCGGGTAGATCAAAAAAGCCCCTTGGAACTCTTCGCCGAACTTTTTGAAAGGCAAAACAACCGTCCCATGGACGGAGAAGAAGAAAAACTGACCAAGCAAATGATTGACAAAATTTGGGAGGGAGACTTATGAGGCCGCTAAAACTTACCATCAGCGCCTTTGGCCCCTATGCCGATAAAACTGTAATAGAGCTTGACAAGTTAGGCTCAAGCGGGCTCTACCTGGTCACCGGGGACACGGGGGCTGGCAAGACCACAATTTTTGACGCCATAGCCTTTGCCCTTTTTGGCAAGGCCAGCGGGTCCACCCGCGAAAGTGCGGAACTCAGGTCCAAATATGCCGACCCTGCCACCCCCACCTTTGTGGAGCTGGTTTTTGAGTACAAGGAAAAAGTTTACACTGTAAACAGAAATCCGGAATATGAGCGGCCCAAAATGACCGGGGAGGGCCTAACAACCCAAGTTGCCGAAGCCGCCCTCTACCTACCCGACGGCAGGACCGTTAGCAAAAGCACGAGCGTAACCCAAGAAGTCAGTGAAATTTTAGGCATAGGCTATGATGAATTTACCCGAGTAGCCATGATTGCCCAAGGGGAGTTTTTAAAGCTTTTAAATGCCGACACCGATCAAAGAGTTAAGATTTTTAGGAAGGTTTTTCGCACCAAGGCTTTTGTAAGCCTGCAAAATGCCCTTAAGGAAGAAGCCAATAAGAAATACAGGGATTTTAGGGAGCTTAAAAATTCCATAGACCAGTATATCTCAATGATCACCACAGCCCCGGACGACCCCCTCATTTTCGAACTTGAGAAGGCCCAAAATGATGAACTGCCCTTTGAGGATACTTTAGCTCTGATTAATAAACTTATAAAATCAGACGAAAAAGCAGCCGAAGATTTTAGGGCTCGGATTAAGGCTTTGGACGAAGAATTGGCCCGTATAAACAACAACTTGGGCATAGCCGGCCAAACCCGTAAGGTTAGGGAAGCCCTCCAGGCCAACAAGGAAGCTTTTAAAGAAAAAAATGAGCAAAGCCAAGAGGTAAAAAAGCGCTTTGAAGAGGCCAAGAAGACCGAAGGCCGGCGGGAAGCCCTGACCCAAGACATAGGCAAGAAGCAGGAAAAACTGCCCCTTTATGATGAGTTGGACAACCTGGCCAAAAACTTGGACCTTAAAAAGGAAGAAGCTAAAATAAAGGCTGCCAATTTAGAAGAAGGCAGAAAAGATGCCGGGGAGCTCACACAGGGAATAGATGAAAATAAGGCCGCGCTTAAAAAACTTGAAAATGCGGGTGAAAACAAGGCCAAGCTTGAAAATGAACTTGAAAGGGCTAAAATCAGGCTCCAAGCTCTGACCCGTCTAAAAGAAGATTTAAACGAATATAATAAGCTGCTCGAATCCTACAAAGAGGCCAAAGACACCTATGTTTTGGCCGGCGAACGGGCGGCAGATTCCCTTAAGACTTATGAGAGTATGCACAGGGCCTTCTTGGATGACCAGGCCGGGCTCATGGCCCAAGGGCTGCTTGAAGGCCGACCCTGCCCCGTCTGCGGGTCTGAAAGCCATCCGTCACCGGCAGCCGTTTCAGATAAACTACCCGACGCCAAGGCCCTGGAAACCGCCAAGCTGACAGCCGAGAAAGCCCGTATAGCAAGTGAAAAGGCTTCGCAGGCAGCCCACGGCCTCAAGGTAAAATGCCAAGAAAAAGAGAAGGCACTGCAGGAAAAAGGGCGGGAATTGCTGGCCGATTTTGAGGCCGACAAGCTGCCAAAACAAATTGGGCAGGCCTTGGACGAATCCGAAAAAGCTTTAAGAAAATCCGAGGAAGATTTGGCCCAAAGTGTGCAGGCCCTCAAAACCAAGGAGGGCCTGGAAGAAAAGGCTAAGAAGCTTGAAGAGGCCTATGAAAAGCGTAAGGTCCATAACGATAAACTTGAAAAAGAATCCGCTTCGCTGACCGCAGAAGTCAAAATTCTTCAAGAAAACTTTACCAAAGAAAGAAAGAAACTGCCCCATGCCGACAGGGCCGCGGCCCTGGCAGAGTTAGAAAAAATTGAGCGTGAAAGAGCACTTCTTATTAAAGAGTTTGAAGATGCCCGCAAGGCCTTCGATAAAATTAAGGATGAGCTTAACAGCTTAAAAGGTGAAATTGAAAACCAAAACAAACACTTGAAAGATGCCCCTCAAATAGACCAAACGGCCGAGCAGGCAAAGCAGGCAGCCGCCTCAGAAAAGAAAGAAGGCTTGGAAGCCCGCCTGGACCGAGTCAATAACAGAAAGCATTCCAACCAAGGGGCCTTGACCAAGATAGAAGAAGAGAGCAGGGCTCTGAAAGATTTAGAAAAAGAGCTGGTGAGAATGCGAAGTTTAGCCGACACGGCTAACGGAAATTTAAGTGACAAGGAAAAGGTCAGCTTGGAAACCTTTGTCCAAATGCGGTATTTTGACCGAGTTATAACCTATGCCAATCGCCGTTTCATGGCCATGTCCGACGGCCAATATGAGCTCAATCGACGAAAAACAGCAAGTAATAAAAGGAGCCAAAGCGGCCTGGACTTGGATGTTACAGACCACTATAACGGCAGCGCCAGAAGCGTCAAGAGCTTGTCGGGCGGCGAATCCTTCATGGCTTCACTTTCTCTGGCCTTGGGGCTGGCCGACGAAATTCAAAGTTCCGCCGGCGGAATACAATTGGACAGCATGTTTGTTGACGAAGGCTTCGGTGCCTTGGACAGCGAAAGCCTGGAAAAGTCCGTCAAGGCCTTGGATTCCCTGACAAAAGACAAGCGCTTGGTCGGCATAATATCTCATGTGGAAGCTTTGAAAGAAAAAATTGACAAGCAACTTATCGTTAAAAAAGACAGAGCCCAAGGCAGCAGGGTTGAGATTATAGTTTAAAAGTCCCCCGCTTTTTATGGACAGCCGACTTTTAGAGTGTTATAATGAAATAGAATTATGGGCCTTGCCCTAATGTAAAGGAGAAGTGAAATGAAAAGACTTTTATCCCTATTTGTCGCAGTCAGCTTTTTGATGCTGGCCCTGGTGCCCGCTTTCGGCGCGGTTGCGGCAGAAGAGCCCACCCAACTGCAGTTTAACGAAAACGGGGAATTTAAAATCGTCGTGTTTTCCGACACTCAAGACGACTCCTTCCCCAACAGAGCCATGATTATCCTGATTGAAAGAGCTTTGAGAGAATTCAGGCCCGACTTGGTTGTCTTCGACGGTGACAATGTTTCCCAAGATGTCAACTTCCTTAACAGGGCTGCCATCCGCCAGTTGATTGAACCCGTTGCCCGCTTGGGTGTCCCCTATTCCTTTGTTTTCGGCAACCATGACGCCGAACGCAATGTTACCAAGCAAACCCAACTCAAACATTATAGGGAAAACGGCAACTGCCTGACCTATAATGCGGACGATTCCATCCACGGTTACGGCAACTGCAACCACACCATCCTCAGTTCCGACGGCCAAGACATTGCCTTTAACATCTGGATGATTGACTCCAACATGTACCATGAATCAGGCGGTTATGACATTGTCTACCCCGACCAAGTTCAGTGGTACAAACGCACCAGTGAAGCCCTGGAGCAAGAAGCCGGCCACAAGGTACCTTCACTTGTTTTCCAACACATTATTCCTCCCGAAATTTTTGATTACCTTGAGCCCGCTCCCGCAGGCACGGACCTACCCACCAAATCCCACGCCGGCAGAGGCGGCCGTTACCTGATGCAGTTTAAGGCCGATGCCAATGTCAGCCCTTCCGATTATCTCTTCCAAGAATGGCCCTGCCCGCCAAACTATAACACAGACGAAGTTGAAGTGATGGCAGAGCGCGGCGATGTTTTGGGTATCATTTCCGGCCATGACCACACCAACATTTTCACCGTTCATATGGAAAACGGAATTGACCTGATTCAAACCCCCGGCATGTCCTATCAATCATACGGTGCGGACAATGCCCGCGGATTTAGGGTCTTCACCCTGGATGAAAACGACCCCTGGTCCTATGAAACAGAAACCTACACCTATTATGAATTCATGACCCAGGATGAAATTGTCGAACCCATCGGCGATGCCCTTCAGTTCTTCAAAAGCCTTAAGATTATTGTGGAAGTTTTGATTGAGTCGATTGAAGAAGTGTTTGCGTTTTTGAAATAGAATTTATGGATAAGAAAACCGCCTGCGAGCAATCGCGGGCGGTTTTTTTATCGCGAAGCAGTGGCGAAGCAATTGCAAAGCGGTGGCAAAGCGTGGCTGCGCCACGGACATTGGGGCACGAGATTAAAATTTGTCAGATAGATTTTTTGCAAGGTTGCTCATTAAACATACAAGCTTTTATTTGGAATATCCCTTTGCTCGATACCCGCACCACAGGTGCGCTTCGCTATTGCTTTGCTATCGCTTTGCGCCCCTACCGCAATTTGCTATTTGCAATTTTCAATTTGCAATTAAGGTTGGCGTGGTCACACGCCAACCTTTGTCACTCTCCCCGAAAAGTCGGCCACAATTATGCCGTCTGCCCCGGGAATAAGATTATTAAGTACAGGTGCTGCTAAATGAATTTCTTCAAGGCTATTGCCGGTTGCCGGGTCTAACACATAGGCGTAACCGTCGGAAGCGCCGAAGTACAATTTGCCCTCATATAAAATGGGACTGCTTTCAACCGTTTGGGCACCCTTGCCCACATAGGGGGCTGTGAAGATTCGGGCCGGGCGGGTGTTTTTGTTCCAAAGGATTGTTTTGCTTTCCAAGTCAAAGGCAATCAGGCCCTTGTTGGCGGTTGGGATATAGGCCGCCTTACCATCTATGGCCGGTTGGCCGCTTGAAGATAGCGTATAACCCTCTAAAACAGTCTTGCTTGTGATTTCACCCCTAACCACATCAACTATCATTACGGCATTGGAATCGGCTACCAAGAGGGTATTTGCGTCAATTAGGGCGGGTGTGGAGCTCCTGAAGCGGATATGGCCGTCCCTGTTTTCCCAAAGCTTTTTGCCTGTGTTTTTATTGATTCCCACCAGGGCCCCCCAGTGGACACCCACAACCAAGGTATCGCCGGCTATAACAAACTCGGAAGCGGAGGCTTCGCCGCGGGACACATTGTTGTCCCAAAGTTTTTCGCCCGTGTTTACATTAAGGGCAAAAACATGGCCGGGGCTCCCCGCATAGACCACACCCTTTTCTGCAATTATGCCGGACATGGTGTTTTGTGAAGGCCAATCAATCAGCTTCTTTTGCCAAGCAAGCTTACCGCTTGCGGCATTTAGCCCGTAAACATTGCCGGCCGAATCTTGGGCGATTACCATGCCGCTGTCATAAACCGGCTTGTTGATAACCGAATTTTCGGTTTCATAATACCAAAGCAGGCTGCCGTCGTTTGCATCCAGGGCATGAAGGCCGCAAACCATGGGGTAAGAATCATCCATGGTGCCCACATAGAGCCTATCGCCTACCAAAAGCGGGTCGGCAAAGGCTATGTGTTGGCCTAGGTCCGTGGACCAGTGGCCGCCCTCGGGTGCGGCGGTTTTTTCTTCAAATTCATAATAACGCAGGACGGAAGTCATCTTGCCGTCTGCATCAAAATTAACATGCCTGGTCCCGCTCAAGGATTGGTCTATACCGCCGCAGTCGGGCCTGGCGGTGCATATGTTTATTATTCCATTATTGTCATTGACAAAATTGGTATGGTTGTGGCCGAAAAACCAGGCTGCCAAGTTATGCTCTTTCAGATCCAACTTTTTGCCCAAAAGGCCTGTGGAGAAAACATAGTCCGGAATATAGGCATCACGGTGGTTGAAGATAACCAGCTGCTTGCCCGGGTCCATGTGTTTAAGGTCATTTTCCAGCCACTTCCAGCGGTCGGTTTCGGCATAGCCGGGCAGGTAATCCGCACCGGTTTGGAAGGGGGTAATAACATAGTGAATATTGCCCACATCAAAGGAATACCAGACGGGGCCGTAGATGCTTTCAAAAAGCTCTTCGCCGTAAAGGCCGGCAACATAGTCATGGTTGCCCATAATGTAGTGAACGGGGACACCCATATTTTGACTGTTCATATCCTTAATGTGTTGCTTGAGGCCGTCTTCATAACAGATATCACCCAAATGGATAAGGAAGGCGGGCTCAATTTCATCCACCCAACCCTTAACATGATGAATCCAGTCCCCTACACCGCCGGCACCGATCTCAGAATCGGCTATGGCCAAGAAATCATGGGCTCCGTCGGGTGAAATCGGCCTTTCGCGGAGTGTAAAGTTGTACTCCTTTACGCCCAGCTTGGCGGGGATGTAAAATTCATCCGTGGTGTAGCCGGAAGGCACCGTCACGGTTATGAAGCGGGTTTTGGCCCAGCCCTTGAGGGCAAAGCTGCCGTCTGCGTCGGTTTTGACAACATTGCGGCCGTCGCTAACAAGCACATTTGCCATGGGGGCACCGCTGTTTTCATCATAAACCGCACCCTTGTAAAGTGAAAGGTCTTGCAAGCCACCCCACGCTCCTGTTCCTATTGCGATAATCAAGGCCATGACCAGCCTCAGCAATTTTATAAAAACTTTTGCCATTTTCTTCACTTTCCTTAAAAATACCTTATTTTGCCCATAAAGAGCTGACAGAGCTTTTCTGCTCGGCTAATCAGTCTAAGCGGCCTTTAATAATACCCATGGGCATGGGCTCGGGTCTTTCACAGGCAGAGTCGGGAAAATAGTGTTTGTTCATGTCAGAACTTTCGCCAAACCCCAACATTACATCCAATGCGTGATATGCAAGCTGCCCATTCGCTCTATGCTTTCTGCCCGTTCTAATGGCCCTTGCCATGTCTGCCACAGCCAAGCCCCTACTGTTTTCCTCGTAAATGTGTGTCAGGGGAACTTCAAGAAAATCCCCTCTTAAACGCTGAATTCTGACCGGGCCGCCGAAACAATTTGGATCGGGTACCTGCATGGTTCCTTCGGTTCCGAAAATTTCAATAAAGGGATGTTCACTTTTCCAGACATCAAAAGACATAATTATTGAAGCCAGAACTCCGCTGCTGAACTCCATTATTCCGTTAATATGAGTATCAACTTCAACATCAATAATCTGCCCATACTTATCCTCACTGGTTATGGTTCTGGTATCAAAGCCCTTGTATGAGCAGCCTGTCAGCCTTTTAACACTACCCAAGAGACTGATTAGGGCCGTTACATAATATGGCCCCATATCCAACATGGGTCCCCCGCCGCTTTGATAATAAAACTCGGGGTCGGGGTGCCAGGACTCGTGGCCCGGGCAGGTCATGTATGCCGCTGCTCCGATAGCTTTCCCGATATAACCGTCATCTAAATATTTTCTGCAAGTTTGTATTCCGGCCCCCATGAAAGTGTCGGGTGCGACACCGATCAAGAGCCCTTTTTCTTCTGCCAAAGAAATCAGTTCTTTGGCATCGGCTCTGTTAACTGCCATGGGCTTTTCACTGTGTGTATGCTTGCCGTGCCTTAAGGCTTCAATTGCGACACCATAGTGGTCTTTCGGGGTTGTAAGGTTTAAAACAAGTTCAATTTCTTGGTCTTTAAACATGTCATACATGGTGTCATAAATAACCGGGACATTCCAGTCTGCCGCTGCCTTTGCCGAGCGTTGGGGAATCAAGTCACAGACACCTTTGACATAGACAATTTCATTAAAAACTTGGGTTAAATTTTTAAGGTAGATGGGGCTTATATTACCGGTTCCGACAATACCAACAACAACCTTTTTCATAACGCACCTCAATAATTAAAATTTAATACATTTTAGCATCGCTTTCAAAAATGCTTGGATCAAGTTTTCTTTCTATAGCTATATCTTTGCCTTCAATAGCCCAGAGCATTCCCCTTCGCATAAGTTCTTGAGCTTGTGGCGCTTTTTCGAAAACATCGTCGGTGTGACCTAAAGAGTTATAGAAAACCCGGCCGTGCCCCCATTTCTTTGTCCA
>LSQX01212894.1_pt1 | contig 11770 bp, 12 predicted proteins | sample 654561 | NCBI WGS metagenome assembly LSQX01 (sample SAMN04489861, study PRJNA283612) | anaerobic digester metagenome | isolation source: 4 biogas reactors fed with cattle manure at either 37C or 55C with and... | place: Denmark: Kongens Lyngby | collected 2014 | reverse complement strand
ACTCCCGCAGCGGCTTCAATAACATCAGAAGACGAAACCCCTTGGATAAATCCAACCACAAAGGTTAAGATCATGGTGGTTAAACCGATAAGAATAATCATCCACCAATTAATATCGTTGTATCCTAAAATCAGTAGGGAGATAACTATACTCACCAGCGCTGTTACACCACCAAGTAAGCTTTTACCCATAATGAAACTATTTTGTGTCACCGGTGTTACATTCATAGCGCTCACCGTATTGTCTGACTTCTCCTCTACAATGCCTAAAGAAATAATCATTCCTGATAACATAATAATCATCAAAATCAACATATTTGTCAGTTGACCTTTTAGAGGTGGTTCGCTCTTCTCAAATGACAACACCTGAGCAGTCGTATTCTCTTTTGTTGCTCCTAATTCATAGAACACATTAATACGCTGGGCACCTTCAATGAAACCTGGCGCTTCATTTCCTTCCACCACTATTTCATAACCATCACCTGAAGGGATTATTCCTGGAATATCATCTCGCTTTAGCACTCGTCTTTCAACTTCTTCTACGCTATCAAAAAGTTCCACTTGAACATAATTTCCCATATATGTAATATGGTCCTGGTCATCACTGTCTAACATGGCAACTTTCATGGAACTATCCGTTATTCCTGGAGCAAGAAATAATATTCCTAGGGCTATAAGGACGGGAATTACAATAATATAGATCATCATAGAGTCCCTGGTCGCAATTTTCGCATCTTTTCTAAAAATTCTTAATATTTTTCCTAACAATTTTATTCCCTCCTTATACTGTTAATGATTTTTTGAATCTGATATTTGATAGGGCTAGTAAAATAATTCCACCTGCCACAAATACCAGAGAGTATCCTAAAACATATCCTACATCAGAGCTTCCAGTCATTATCCCCTTAAATCCTTCTAACAAAGGATAAGTGGGAAAGAATCTTAACCAAACCGGATCAAAACTACCGATATAGTAGGAGAATCCCGGAAGCATCATGGCAATCATGATTAAATATAGAACGCCAAAAGCCTTACTGATGGAGTCAAAGAAACTAGCCACTAAAAGTCCTAGGCTAGAGAACGCAAAGGATGAAACCATAAGAAATAGATAGAACAATGGATAATTTGGCTTCAACCCCATAATAGGGATAACCACAATACTTGAAGAGATAATCACCGTGGTCAGGATCACAAAGATCTTACTAAGCAAATATTTCCACACTGCTGATGGTGTCACGGCAAAAGCTTTAATGACTCCTTCATTTTTATCCAGAAATACATAAGACATAATGATGAAGAATCCCATCAACGCTCCCGAAAAAGCAATGAATATTGGAACAAATGATTCTCTATTATTTAGTTTCTCTGCATTTTCAATCCCTATTTGTCTTGTGATTTGTTGCTCTAGCATAGAATCTACGTCTTCCGAGACAAAAGCATGAACTATATATAAGCTCTCCGTATATTGCTTAGTTTCATAGCCTTGAGTATAGTAATCATAAGCTAACTCACCTTGATCATTCATGCTGATGGCAGCTCCAATATTTCCTGTGGTATTCGCAAGTCTAACCATATCTTCTTTATTTTCTAGCACGAAGGCTTTACCTAATACTTTTCCTGTTTCTTTTTCTAATGTACTAAATGTAACTGCGGTAACGGTTTCTTCAGTATCATAATCATAAGATTCCATGACACCGGTATCTATATTTGTAACTTCAAAACTCGCTGGTTTAAGCGTGAGCACCGTTTCTTCTTCCATACGAATTTGACCTTCTTGAACATTTTTTTCCATCATCATGGTAATAGCTTCTTGAGGCATATCATAATGGAGGTATTCTTTTGCTTTCCCATCAGGATTCTCATTTACTGCCACCAGCAGAATAATAAGGGCTACTACAGCTACAAAAATTTCTATGTAAAAATAAAATCCTCGTGACGCAATTTTCATCTCTTTAATATACGTACTAAACAGCTTCATCTAAATCAGTCCCCTTCCAGTAACTTGGATAAAAATCTCCTCCAATGTAGCCTCTTTAGAATGCATAGTACGGATATCGTATGATTTGATGATGTCAGCAATTTTATTTCGATCCTCATCTTCAATGGTCTTTAAGGTTTCTTTGATTACTTGACCTTCTTTAACATACTCAATTTCTATTAATTTTTTTCCATATTGCTGCTTAAGGTTTTTAGGAGTATCAATAAGTTTAATTTCCCCATCTAGCATAAAAGCCACACGGTCACATAATTCATCGGCGATGTACATGTTATGAGTCGTTAAAAATGAGGTGGTTCCTCTAGATTGCTCCTCTTTGATAATATCTTTTATAATGGCAGCAATGGCAGGATCAAGACCTGTGGTAGGTTCATCTAAAAACCAAAGTTCAGGTTTATTAATCATAGATCTGGCAAAAGTTAACCTATGCTTCATTCCTTTAGAAAATTCTCCAGCTCGGTCATTTTCACGTCCATCAAGCCCTACTAGCTTAAGTAGTTCATGAGGATCACGGGTAGGAACATCAAATAAATCTGCATAGTACTTTAGATTCTCCAAAGCAGAGAGTTTACTATAAACATTGGATTGCTCAAAGGAAACCCCTATCTTATTAAATCTTTTGTTATGAACTTTCTTAATGTCATAGCCTGCTACCACCACTTCTCCTTCTTGTTGTTTAAGAAGTCCTGTTAATATTCCTTGAGTGGTGGACTTACCTGCTCCAGATGGCCCTAAAAATCCGAAAGTTTCTCCTTTTTGCACTTCAAAGCTGATGTTCTTTACAGCCATTTTCCCATCATTATTATAGGAATGGGATAAATTCTTTACGCTAATCATTTCTTTTTCCCCCTGCTTTTCTTTAAGTAATCACTGTGGTTTTTATCACATTAATTATTATGAAGTGACTTTGATCAAACCTCTCATTTCTATTCTTTATAGAACATATTTTTAAGAAATGTACTGTATTCTTCCACTTCCATCTGAATTTCTTTAAAATCTATAACTCTCTTTTTGAGCTTAACTTCTTGCAGTAATTCTTCACTGAATTTCTCTAAAGTCCATCGAATAATATTCATGGTCTTTTCCATATCCAGACCTTCTTTAAACTTTGAGAAATCAATATTATGGGTATAAACTTTGTTCTGTAAATCTGGAGAAACCTTCTCTGTCTTTTTTCTCATTTCTGCAATAGATTTAGACTCCATGACCATAGATATAAAGTCATAGATATAAGGATATTGATGCATAACTTCACCTTTACTCATGACAATTTGCTTCATTCGTTCAAAAAAATCTGTTTCCGTCCAATTAATATTATTCTTCACAGCATGGGTCGCTGTCTCTATCATAAATTCTTCTAGTTTCTCATAAAGTTCTTGTTTATTCTGAAAATAGTGAAACAAGGATCCTTTGGAAATCCCCGCATTTTTCACGATAACATTGGTGGATGCTTTATCAAATCCACTTTTACTAAATTCTTCCAGGGCACTATTGATAACCCGGTCTCTCTTTTCCTCATCAATATTTTTAAAAATCTCATTCATTTTTTTATTCACCTCTTTTGTTTTATACTAACTGATTATATCTTTAAAATTTCATTGACCACTTCGGTCAATTTCATTATATCATTCACTGACCACTTTGGTCAATATGTATTTCTGAAAAAATGGCCTATGTTGAATCATTGAAGTATCGTTATGTAAGACCTATAATATCTCTAGAACATTCAAATAGTGATCGTCTAAACATCCTAGAATTTACTATTTTGAAATATATTTTCAAATTCTTGTAACGAATTAGAGATTTCTCACACATATTAGTAGGAGGTGATGGAGTGAAGGATATGGGAGACATTTATGAAGAACATTTTCAAACGGTTTTTAAGTACTTATACTCTTTGACTTATGACAAAGAACTTTCTGAAGAATTGACTCAGGAAACCTTTTACCAAGCCTTAAAGACCTATGCAAATTTCAGAGGGGAAAGTAAAGTTTCCGTTTGGCTCTGCCAAATTGCCAAGCGGCTTTGGTATAAAGAATATTCCCGAAGAAACCATCACACAATGAACTCTTTAGATGAACTTTCCGATCAGCTTCCTGGAAAAGAGAATCTAGAGAATAATGTTATAGAAAGCTCTTCGAAAATTTCTCTCTATCAAAAGCTTCAAAAACTTGATGAAAACACTCGAGAAGTTATGTACCTTAGACTTACTGGAGAGTTAAGTTTTCGAGAAATCGGAGAAATTTTACATAAAAATGAAACTTGGGCCAGAGTTACCTACTATCGAGGAAAACAAAAACTGATAAAGGAGGAGACCGTGTGATGAAAAAAGATCCTGATTGTTATCTCATTTTAGATTTACTTCCAAACTATATGGAGAAATTGACCAGTGATGAAACTAATTTATTTATTGAGTCTCATCTAGAACATTGTGACCAATGCCAAAAGACCTATATCGCCATGAGTAAAGAGATTAAAGATACCATTCCCTATCCTGCCATTGAATTTAAATTTCTAAAAAAAATTAAGCGAACTAAACTTCTAGGTGCCGGTTTAAGTGTACTTTTAGCCTTTATTTTCTCATTTATGGTTTACTCAGCTCATTTTTCAATGAACTTAGACCAATCAGAGTTATCAATAGCAATCACAAAATTTTTAGAACCCAATGAGTACAATGGAACAAGTTTTGATGCGTATGTTCTCGAAACTAAAGAAGTAGATGGTATTCTTATGGCCACCTTTAAGAATGAAAACCAAGAATGTAGAAATGGAATCGCCTTATTTAAAAAAGGGCTCAACGGCAAATACGCTATATATGAAGTCCAGACAGCAATGAATCCGAACACTTCTATCGTTCAGTTTTTTCATCTCACTTTAAAAAACGAAAATTATATTGCCGTTAGCGGCTATAATCTAGCTCCTAACATTAAGGAGTATAGTTTAGATTATTCCACTTATACCACCTCCGAAGCTTTATCTGATTTCCGAATAAAAGAGTCTCTTAAATTTCCAGTGAAAAATCAACAGTTTATTACTCTTTACGCTGTTGAAGAGTTGGAGAATCTCCTCAGTAAAGTTTCTGAAAACACTATGAATCCACATTATTTAACAGAAGGTTCCTTTTATAATGAAGATGGAATAGAGATTACTCCCAATTTTACTCGCGGTGATGATTTTGGGGATTTTATTAGCACCTCAGGTGGATACCGCGGTAATTCTATTCTTTACGTTTCTATCTTTTTTATTTTTGGCTTTGGGGCAATAATGACTCGATACTTTTTAACCGATTAATCCTTATCGTACTTTAGCTTATAGATTATAGACTCTTTATTTCAATTACTTGGCTTCACTTTTCACTTGAACAATATTAGTCTCATCTATAACAATCCATGGCTTGAATCTAAAATAACGTTAAACAAAGTTCCCCACCTAAAATCCTCATTGAAAGGATTTCAGGTGGGGAACTTATTAATCTATTTTTTTTCTAAGTTCATTAATTGTTTGAGTTGTTTCTTTAATCACTAATCCGTGTCATGGTAAAATCTAAAATGAATATATTTACTTTTCCTAAACCTTCATTTATTTTTTCAACATCTAAGTTTCCCGTGGCTTTTATCGGGTTAGAGGCTACTTCGAATTTAACTATAGTGTCTTCTGTTGAATATAGAAAGTTCCCCTCACTATCTCTACCTGCAAAGGTTTGAGTTTGCTCATCATAATCCCCAATAAGCACTGTCCCAAAATCATTATTCAACTTGATTTCCATATCTTTTCCTTCATGCTTAACATAGGCTTTTATGTTATTGAGCTCAGCTTTACTTCTACTTTGATCCACTAATTCTCCGTTAGATTGAATGACTTGTATTCCTCTAAAGCTTTCACCATTTAACACATATTCTCCAGAAAGATTTGAGCCCACCACAGACAAGTCAATGAGAGTTAAGTATTCCTTATCTTCACCACTTAGCACTAATTTCTCTTCTCTTATTTGCTTTCCAAAAAGAATTTTTTCCTCACTTGGGTCGAAAAATAACACTCGATCTGGCGCCCCTACCATCAGGTATCCCATCAATGTAAAATCTTTAGCCACAGCCCATTCATCATCATCCTCTGGGGCTATAGTCTCCCATTCCTCTGGAAAAGCTGAGGAGATAAACCCTTCTGAACCAGCAAAACGAATGGGACAGTTTTGATATTTACAGGATTCTCCTCCATCTTGAGGAGCCATTTCCTGGATTTGAAGAGAGTAATATTTATTGTAAGGCTCTATAGCTTTCAATAATGAACCGTACACTGCCTCTGTCATCCTTTCTTGCATAAATTCATTAATCCAAGGCATGGTTTTTTCATTAAACCGGGTGAATAAATCTCGCTTAAAGTTGGCGGTGAGCTCTGCTTTTTGATCAGCTGTTGGCGTGAAATAATTTTTTTGTCCCGCTTCAGCTATGGCAAAAGTGAGTGCATCGCTACCATCTTTATAAATGTCTGTCCAAAACTTTTCTGCATGAGCATTGATAGCATCTGTAACCTTCTTAATGGCATAGTTCATTCCTTCTTCTGAGCCCCGATTATTCTGCCATGCTTCCCAATAGGCATCTACAAATAAATTATACCAAGTCTTCTCATTGAAACTAGAATAGTCTTTGTAGTATGTGGTGAAAATAGTTTCTACAGTATCTGCCTGAATGGTTTTAGCCTCTTCAATTAATGTGTCTAGAACAAATCCAGTGACAGCTACAGCAAAGAAGCTAGCCGTAAACGCAGCTGAGGAATATCCCGTGCAAAAACTATACAATGTGCCGGAATTTGACGCGATATTTTTATAGAGGTTTACAGCAGTCTCATTTCTAGGTCCCATTGAATCTTTAGTCCCCAAGTCATACATGAGTTGGGCCCCTGCAATCATTAACGACACAATCCCTATGTCTTTTGAAGCTATTCCCGTTACCTTTTCTAAAGCGCTTCCTGCAGGAGCAAACAAAGCTACTGATGAGAGTATAGTGTCTCCAAAGGCTCCTAAAAGTCCATAATAAGTATTAACAGAACTTATGGCTGCATCCCCAGACTTAATCATTTGGTCTGTGGATGAAACGGTATTTCCAGTGGCAATATAATCTTTGGCTACGATTTTAGCCGGTTCCATGGACGTGTTCTTAATATAGTCCCAATAATTATAGCTTACTTTCATCTTTGCATGAATAGATCCTTTATTTTCAATATAATACAGTGAACCAGAGTACTCTTTATCAAAATAAGCCAGTCTGATGGGAGAAAGCGAAGTCAATTTTGCCGTGACTGTATGTTCTTCTAGGTTAACCTCCGCATTTAGAGGAATCCATTCTTCATAATCTTGATCATAGTGCAGCACGGTCACATAAGAGTCTTCCGCTGCTTTTGAATCAAAAGGAATCGTGATGGAAAGAGGAGCTCTTAAATAGTGCTGATCATCTAAAGAAATATCATATTCTATTCCTAAAAAACCATCTTCTCCTATTTTCTCATCCATCTTCTCTACGGTTAAATTCTTATCTCCTTCTGCGAGATTGAGAGGATTAACATCCACATCTATTCCAACTAAAGACACTTTAGGTTCATCATAGGAAACCAGAAGCGTTTTAGAATCACCAGTTTTCCCATTCATTAATCCTCCACCAAAGGGGATTAGCTTTATGGTAGCTGAAATGGCTATGACTATAAGTAATACGATGGATACCTTCCGAAAACTCTTTAGTCCTTTCATAGACTTAGAAAAAGTTTTAATTTTCGGGATTTCTTCGCGTTCTATTTTCTCCATAGAGCTCTCCATGGGTATAACTTCTGATACATCATGGATATGGAGATCTCTTGGCGTTCCACATTCAGGGCAATAGAGTTCAGCTTCTCGCATTTTATTTCCGCAGTTACTGCAATACATATGACCTCCCCCTTTACTATAAAATCACTCTAATTTTTAATGACTAGCACAAATAAAACAAGACCACTGCCCACCAACAATAAGCTAGTCAAATCAACATCGGAACGATCTTCCCCATTTATATTAGGTCTGAATCCTAAATATTGAACAGGAATGGTTTCTTTCATATGGCTACCCCCATTAAACACTCTAGTCACTGAACCAGTATATCGCTGCCCATCTACTGAAAACTGATAATTCACCTTGTACCGACTGGGATTTCTAGATGATTCATCATTGTTTAAGTATAAGACTTGTTCGTAATTAGTAACTTGAGCTACCGCAGGCTTACCTACCAACTGGAGGGCAGCATTTCCTATTCCCATGACTAAAAGCATGAGAGCTACCAACATCATTAGTATTTTAAAAAACCACCTCTTAAATCGAAGCCTTCTCATTTTTAGCTCTCCTTTTCTTTACCACAAGATAATGCTAGCCATGATTGTAAAGATAATTTCTTTACTCAGTCCGAAATTTTATTTTTTATATTTCAATTTTTCACCAAAGAAATCTGTTAAGGTATCCTTGATTTCCCTACCTGAAGAATAAGTGTGGGTGAACTTAATGGTTTCTCCTCTATTAAGAGATAATTCTAACTTCCCATCCACTGTGCTAGAGCTACTGTCATCACCAGCGAAAAAACTTTCAGAAGATCCTTTGAATAAGACCTTACTTATATCTTCATAGGGTATCACCATATTGGTGGGATCTTCTGCTAGAATCTCGTCCACATCCATGGTGTAATATCTTTGGCTAAACTTTGACCAATATTTCATCATCTCCGCAGAGCCTTTCAGAAATCCCAATCCTTTTTCTTTGATTTGATCTGACGCTTTTTGACTCTCTGCTTTTCGAAGAGCTCCACTTAAGTGGGCAAGAACCATCTCGTCTTTGAAAAACACCATGTAGCAAGTCACAATTTTAAGCATAGAATATTTACGTTGAACCTGCAGCATCCAAATGGCAGCCTCAGTAGTTGAGGGATTTTTCTGTTTTTCTTCATTTCCAGCTGAAGGGTCTAAACTCACTTTTGCTCCACAATTACTACAAAAATCACTTTGAGCATCTAGCTCAGCACCACATTTTCTGCAAAACATTTTCAAAACCTCCTTTGAAGTAGATGAATTACCTATAAAATTTCTTGTACTAGTAGCATTACCATAATCACGATAATCACGCTAGAGACACCAATGGTGATTAAATTCCCCATGGTGGGACCTGTTCTTATGGCTTCATTGTCCTCATAAGAAGATTCTAAGGTTTCATGATATCGGGGTTGACTCACATCATACTTTGATGGGCTTCTTGCGTCTTGTTCATTAGTCCTTATATTTCTAACATTAAAATTTTCATGCTCATTATTCTTATTTTCATTTAGCTTACTACTTTGGGTTATTTCGTTTGACTGGTCCACCACCTCTGGTCTTTTTGTTTCTTCTATTAAAGTTTCCTGTGAAGTTACTTCTTCTACCCTAACACTTTCTTGATCTTCATTTATCATCTCTTTAGTCTCAGGAAGCTTATATCCACACTTTGTACAAAACTTCGCTCCTTCTTTTAGGGGAGATCCACATTTCACACAGAATTTAGCTGCCATAGTATTTCCTCCTTCTTCTGCTTCTACTTAATTCAATTTTTTATGCTAGGTTCTTCTTTGGATTTAATCTATTTCTCTCTGTAACTTAAAATACCTTCAAGAAATTCAATTTTCCCATTCATGACATCTTGTCCTAATTCAAAGACATCTGCTTCTTCTGCAATTAATTCAAATTCAAAAGAACCCCCTTGATACACGGAATACACCTCTCCATAACCTGGTGCAATATAGCTAATATTAATGAAATCTGCTAGGAGATTTGTGTTTTTCCTCATAATACAGTTGTCAAAATTCTTGCCACCTGCTTCAATACTGACACCCATCTCCATGATTTTAAATTCGTTGTAAGGATCTTTCCAAACATCTCCCACTTTAGGATTATTCGGTAGCCATAACATATGATCTTCCGGATTATCATTTTGAATCAGATAAATTCCTTCTAAACCTTCTACAAAATGATAGATTAGTAAAGGTTCACTATCCTCTGGTAGCATAATGGCTTTGCTTACAAGAATTCCAGGATCTAAGTTTGCTGTAATCTCTCTTTCTTCTCCTTTTTCACCAGATGTATACTCATGATAATAGGTCAAAATCATGTTAGGCTGAGGAACATAACTCAAAGCGGGCTTTTCTACACTGGGCTCTTCTACCTGCGCTGGTTGTTCTATTTCTGTATTTTCTTCCAATGGGGTTTCTGGTTCTTGATTTTCTTCAGTCTCAGGTTCTTGAACTTCAACGGGAACTTTATCCATAGGTTTTTCTTGAGCTATAGAGGGAGTACCCTCACCTGTTCCTCCCGCAAGTTTTAAGAAAAGTACTGTTCCACTTAAGAGCACTGCTATAAAAGCCAACACCGTTGCTGTGATAAACCATTTTGATTTCTTCGTATTCATTACTTCATCTCCCCACTTTCTTTAACTTTACTTTTTTATTACTCTTGGATGTGATCTCTACCTTGGATGGTCAACTTTGTTTTAGTCAAGATACAATCTCTTACTCGCACAAAATTTTCATCTGTACAGAATAAAGCTATGCTATCTAAATAACCACTCTTTACTAATATAGTATTATCTTTAGGGTAGCATTTTACTTTAGTTATTCTGCGCCATGAAATAAATACATGTTCTCTAGACTGAGCCAACATTCCGGCTCCCGCTACTGTAGGTTTTCCTGAAATAAATCCTAAGAACACGGTCAAGCTATTTACTATCTTGTTTTTCTTTCCTTGTTCTTTTTGGGTATGACTAGTGATACCCTTACGGTCTAATTGAAATTCCACCTGATATTTACCCTTGTAGACCACCATGATAAAAATCCAAGTCGATATTAGAAGGGTATTAATCAGGATTACGGCATAGAAGGTATATAAACTATCATTAGATAGCATGATAAGAACTAAAATTAAAGTCCCAAAAGGGATTCCAATAGCTATGCATAACTGCTTAAGAATTACCCACCGCTTAAATATAGGTACACTAATTCGCCATTTTATCATTTCATCTATGATTCTCACCTTCTTTTTTCATAATATGTGTATTATTTCTTTTCCTACTTAAGCAGAGGACACTTACACCGAAAGCATACGTCATCATTAATGTCACAAAGGGTGGCACAAGCACTGCAAAAAATTATACTGTCTCCTGTCTTATCATATTTTTCATAAGAATTAAGTCCACCATGATGCCGAATCTTGTCTCCAGTATCATAATAGTTGTAAAGAGTATCATCGTTTTCATCAATAATTTCATAATTTTTACCATGATCTTGGCGGATAGTTACTTTGTACTCCACATAATCTTCATCCCATACACCATCCTCAGATTTATGTCGTCTGGTTTTTCTCTTCATTTTTTTGTCTACTACAACTCCATCCCAAGTTTTACTTCTTTTTCTTCCTAAAATCTGAAATAGTGCCATAAGAATAAACATGCCTCCTATACCAAGGCCTATGTATAATGCCTGTGGATTCTCCATATTATCTAGGCCTCTTTCTCCGGCTATGTAAAATCCAATAACTGAAATGGTCGCCAATGCTAGAGAAAAAATAGCAGAGTACTGATTGCTACTTTTCAGGTATTTATGAAAGGCATGATCTGATATCCTATCTGAAAATCCGACTCGGATCATCCCATTTGAATTATTTCCCTCTTCCTTTTCAATCCCTTGTTTATTTTCTTGCCCACAAGATGGACAATATTGATCTCTCCTGTCTCTTATACACATCT
>LSQX01207855.1_pt2 | contig 11770 bp, 9 predicted proteins | sample 654561 | NCBI WGS metagenome assembly LSQX01 (sample SAMN04489861, study PRJNA283612) | anaerobic digester metagenome | isolation source: 4 biogas reactors fed with cattle manure at either 37C or 55C with and... | place: Denmark: Kongens Lyngby | collected 2014 | reverse complement strand
TTTCAGCGCCATTTTGCATACAGCTGGTAAGAAAGAAAAGCAACAAGAGAGTGAGAAAGATGATCATCCTTTTTACTTCAAGGCGGTACATCGACACGTCCTCCTGTTTATGTAGTTACTTTTATTGTAGAGGAGAGGTGGCCCGTCTTTCTATCCGCAAAAGGGTACACATTTCATGTAGAAAAAGAGAAGAGACCATCCAAGACAAGGAAGGCCTCTTTTAAGCTCTAGGTATCAGATCATACTTATTTTTGGAAATGAAGCTAGGCTTTTAGAGAATCAATGCGCTGGTTGGGATTCACTGTATTTTTGTGTCAGATAAGACAAAAATTCCTCCAAGTTGAATTTCGCTTCGAGATCGGTGCTGATGTGTTGAACGGCTTGAATGTCTTCTCCAGCTCGTGATTTTACATGGAGAGCAGAACCGTAGGATTCCTCCGGATCGGCCTCTTCAGAGGGCTGATAATAGAACTTTGCTTCACGTAATATGCTTAAAATGTCCTGGGCTTCCTCTTCCTCGAGGGTGACGTTCTCGCAGTGATAAACTCCCTCATTATCTTGGCAGTCTCCTGTGAGTGTACTCCCTGAAGGAGAAAAGTTGACATGGAACGAGAAGGTATTGATCGCCGTTTCATGCGAGCGGCTCAATGAGATTTCCTCTATCCAGTCTGTTGGAGTGGGGAGTGAATGATAGACATTAAGTAGTGGCAGAAAAGAAAGTTGGTTCTCTTCAAGCACCTTGATTAAAAGAGGGCGGACTCTCTCTGAGAGATCTTGAGCGACTCTGGAAATATTGCCATTTTCTGAGTACGATAGGTTATTTCCGGAGACGTAGGTCACACGGAGCATAGACATTCCAGCACTGAGAGGAAGGCCTTCAGTCCAACTCGTTTTTCCGCTGAAGGTATACAGATCGCTTTGACTCACGATGTCTGTGAGATCGATTAAAAGTGCTTCATCTACTGCTATGGTGTATGCAACGTTATCCCATGGTGTCTCACCGATCGAATCTACCATGAGCACATAACCTTTTTCTTGAAAGATGGAAGCATTGTCTCCTATACGAATCTGCATGATTCTATCTTGTGGATCATACGGATCGATGCTGACATAGATGCTCCCATCCTGAAACTCCGTATTTCCGATGGTATGGAGAAAGAAAGACTCGATGCGACCATCTTGAGGGGTAATCGTTTTTGGGCTGATTTCGAAGATGGTTTCTTTCCCGGTCATTTTTTCCTCTTCCACCTGTTCCACCTGCATACATCCGCACAAAAGAGCCAGAAGGACGAATGTACTTATGGCAAGGACTCTTCTTCTAAATAAGTGATTCATGGATTCGTTCCTCTCTCTTGATAGGTATACCTGTCTTTATTATAGAGGCAAACAACAAATGTACTATCCGCTAATGGGTACAGATGTCTGCATAACAAAACTCCCTCGGTTAGGAGGGAGTAAAATCGGCACTTATTTTTCTAAAATGCGAAAGACCGCTTGGTTAAAATCTACAGGATGGGTGATCACAAGAAGGTGTGTAGAATTCTTCACGGGAACGAGTTCGAGCTGCGGAAGAGCTTCTTTCATAGCCTTTGCATCGTGGATGCTGTAGAGACTCCCTGGATCTGCGTAGATAAGCGTTGCAGGGACTGTTATGTTGTCGAGTTTTCCTCGATAGTCTTTGGTGAACATATCATTAAACAGGGTCACGAGGACATCGAGGTTGTAGTCACCCAAGGCTTCCATGGCCATCTCTTCTGTCTCCGGTGTCATCCGAAGAAGGGATACTTTTTCAAAAAATCCAAACCACCACTTTTTGAAGTCTTTTCGCATCTCTTTAAGGAAAACGGGGACGTCTTCTTTTGTGACACCGGCATGATAGAGTCCTGTCTTCGCTTCTTTGTCAGCGACAAGACGAGGCGTCATATCGACAAGGATCAGATGTTTGATATTTGACGGGGCGTATTTTAGGAGGTATTCAAAAGAGACGTATACACCCATTGAATAGCCAAGAAGTGTAAATGACTCCAGGTGCAAACTTTCTAACAGCTCGTGAAGATCATCCGCCAGATTTTCGATCAGAGGCAGTGTGTCGGGTACTTGGGATTCACCGTGTCCTATGTGATCCATGGCAATGACACGGTAGCCTGCTTCCAAAAGATCTTTCTTTAGGAAGACAAAGTTTGCGGTACTACCGCTCCATCCGTGGACCAAGACGACAGGTTCCCCTTTTCCTTTGTCTATGTAGTGAATGCGGTGATTCCTTGATGTGGTAAATATTGACATAATACACTGCTCCTTTACGGCGTTTTTCTGCCTTCTTCTAAAAAGCGAACGGCTTTTTCCAAGCGGCTTTGTTTTGTGGCTTCCGTCTTTACGCCCAAAATAAAACGAGCGTAGTTTCGCCGGTAACCCGGCGTCAGGGAACGATAAAACTCCAAAGCGTCAGGGTTTTTAAGGAGAAGCTCTTCCACTTCGCCCAGGCGATGTTCATAGTCTCCCACTCTTTGCGAAGGTCCTGTGGAGGGAGCAGGGCGCTTGGATAATTTCTTTACTCCCACCACGGTGAAGACATCATTGAGAGAAAACATTCGGTTAAATTTGAGATCGCTTCCCTGAAAGTATCCGTCATCGTCATCTACCTTGAGAGTGGGGAAGATGTCATCGCGATGGATAAAGGTATCATACACTTTGTTACCTCGCTTGGGATACAGGAAATAGATCACACCTCCTTCGCTGAGGAGATCTTCTCTGCTGACTTTTGTCAGAAACTTTTTCCAGACGTCGAGATCTTTGACAAATGTGACGATCAGTTCGTAAGGAGGGTTCAAAAGGTCTCGATCTCCTTCGACTTCGGCCAGTTCCGGAGCCGCTTCAGGAAGGTTGACAAGCGCCCTGCGGGTGAAACGATCCAGTTGAAACTTCTTACTAATCGCTTCTGTAGTAGTTAATGATAGCTTACTCGCCATAGATAACCTTTAATTCGACAAATGGCTCAAATCCGTAGATACCGCCTTCTCTTCCGTAGCCGGAGTGCTTCATACCGCCAAAGGGTCCGGCTGTCGTCTGCTTGCCGTCATTGACGACGAGGACACCCGCTCGTATATTCGATGCGACATGAAACGCTTCTTTTTCGGGGCCGAAGACGGCGCCGGAGAGTCCGTATACGGTTTCATTGGCCAAACGGATCGCTTCGTCGATTCCGTCATATTCTGTGATACAGAGAATGGGACCAAAGATTTCTTCTTGAGCTAGTCGCGAAAGATTGTCGACATCAGTGAAGATCGTGGGTGGGAAGTAGTACCCTTCGAGTTCTTCATATTCGCCACCGCACAGAAGCCGTGCACCTTCTTGCTTGGCGATGTTCATGTACTTGAGTACTTTTTCCTTTTGTGCCGTTCCGTTTAGTGGCCCGATACGTATGTCTTTATCCAGAGGATCTCCGACAGAATAATTTTTTATTTTCTCGCACGCCAGTTTCTCAATTTCTTCCTTCATGCTCTTAGGAACCAAAAGACGTGAGAAAGCAGAGCAAGTCTGGCCGGTATTGAGAAAGACTTTGTCAAGTGTTCGTTTGAGCGCGAGCTCAAGATCTGCTCCTTCGAGAATCACGCTGGGGCTCTTACCACCAAGCTCCAGCACCACTCGCTTTACATCATCCTGTGCAAGTTTGGCTACTTCTGTTCCGCCCTTAGTGGAACCGGTGAAGGTAACGAGGTTCACAAGAGGATCCGTGGCGAGGACATTGCCCACTTCCGCCCCTCTGCCAGGAAGAAGAGAAAAGACGCCGGCGGGGAAGCCCGCCTCATCGATGGCTTTGGTGATTTCATAGGCAACAAGAGGTGTTTTCTGTGAAGGCTTTAAGAGCACCACATTGCCTGCAAGAAGAGCCGGGACGATTTTTAAGATGACCTGTCCCATGGGATAATTCCAAGGCGTCAAGCAAGCCACAACACCGACACTTTCCTTGTACACTTTGTAGCCGTCATACTCATCGACCCAAGGATACGTTTTAGCAATCTTCATGTCGTTGCGGATATTTTGCAGATAGCCTCGAACGTGCATATTGAGGGCCAGTCTCACCGGTGTGCCGAGTTCGGAGGTAATAATCTCCGCCAGCTTTTCCTGGCGCGACTCTAAAATGGTGACAAACTTGTCCATCAGCTCAATCCGTTTTTCTACGGGCGTTGCGCGCCAGTCAGGAAGCGCTCGAGCGGCATGCTCGATGGCGAGGTTGACTTCTTCTTCTGAAGCGGCAGGCACATGGGCGATGATTTCACGGGTGGCGGGGTTTTCCACGGCTATTGTGTCTTGGTGTAAAGGGTCTTGCCATTTCCCGTTATAATAGAGTTTATTGGTCATAGTACTCCTCCTCGAGTCTCTTTTCGGCTGCATTTATAAATGTCTCTAGCACTTTGATGCGTGCGTGTTCTTTCTGATTGCCCTCCACAATGATCCAAGGAGCACGGGAGGTGTCGGTGCGCCAGAGCATTTCGTTGATGGCTTCTTCGTATTCATACCATTTATCTCTGTTGCGCCAGTCTTCATCGGTGATTTTGTAGTTTTTACTTTCATCTTCTTCGCGCGCTTCAAAGCGCTCGAGCTGGGTGTCAGGATCAATATGGATAAAGAACTTGAGCACGATGGCTCCCCAGTTGCTGAGATGTTCTTCAAATTCATTGATCTCTTCAAAGGCACGATCCCATTCTTCGGGCTTGGCAAAACCTTCTACTCTCTCTACCATGAGTCTTCCGTACCAGCTGCGGTCAAAGATGGTCATATGGCCTGTCTTGGGCAGATGGACAAAAAAGCGCCAGAGATAGTGGTATTGATGCTCCACAGGAGTCGGCGCCGCAATCGGCACCACCTCATAGCCTCGCGGATCCATTTCTCGCGTCAGGCGTTTGATGGCTCCGCCTTTTCCAGCAGCGTCCCATCCCTCAAAGACAAGCACCGTAGGGATTTTTCGGGTGTAGAGGGTGTAGGCAAGGTCTTTTGCTTTCTCCTGAAGAGGATCAAGTTTTTGCTCATAGACACTTTTTTCGATCCGCACATCCAGGTCCACTTCGCTCAGAAGATTCGGTATATCCATAATATCTCTGGATGTAGCCGGCTTCTTTTCTGAAGCGAGTGCATCGGTAAGCGAGCGGTGCACGATACGAAGGATTTCTTCTGCCGCATGCTTTTCATTGCTGGTATCAACAATATGCCACGGAGCAAAATCCGAGGATGTGTTTTTTAGCATCTGATCAAAGAGTTTCTCAAAGGCGTCGTAGTTGCCGATCTGATCGAGATCTCTTTGCGTGACGCGAAAGGCGGTGGCGGGATTAAAGGCCACTTCATTATGTCTTTCAATCTGCACTTGTCTACTGACAACGAGGAAAAACTTAAGGATTAGCATCCCGTCTGCTGTAAGAGAGCGTTCGAGATCAAAAATATCTTTGAGATTGTCTTGTTCAAGCCCTCTTCCTAAAAGATGGGTTTCGGTGAAGGTCTGATAATAAGAGCGGTCAAAGAAAGCAAAATCTCCTCTTTTGGGAAAACGGTTCCAAAAACGCCAGAGAAAAGGCTTTCTGTTCTCTTCATCTGTTGGCGTGTCAAAGACCTGCACTTTAAAGCTCCTAGGGTCCATGTCCCGGATCAATGCCTGGATCATACGACCTTTTCCGGCATTTTCCCAGCCTTCAAAGATGACAAGGACGGGAATGCCTTTGTCTTTTATCTCTCGTTGCAAACGGGCGAGATCCTTGGAGAGCTCTTTTCGTGACATATCTTGTGGATTCATATTCACTCCTGCATACAAGTTATTGTTTAGTATACCCGAGGGAGAAGAAAAGGAGACAGACGGATTTCATCTATAAGTAGATGTTTCACTTAGGATATGGTTCGGATGATATAATAGATAGACATTTTGTTCCTAACAGAAGATAGCCATGATGGTCAGCGCCACCTAACCTTCATCGGCTCATCCTCCGAAGGCTTGTCTTTTCGCTTAAAGAGATCGGTCAAGGACAGCGACTGACTCTGGAGATAGAGAGTAGAAGGCGCTTATCATAAAGGCCGGAGTGCATCGAATAAGAAACCATACATTGATCACATATTTTTACACAAGGAGGCATGATCATGAAAGTACTCGCCATCAACGGAAGTCCCCACATACACGGGAATACCTCGACGGGCATTGAACTCGTGAATGAAGAACTCGCCCTGCACGGCATTGAGTTAGAAAAATTTGATCTCGGTCTTCAGGTGATCAGGGGTTGCACAGCCTGTAATCACTGCGCGAAGACAAAATCAGGCAAATGTGTGTTTGATGATGACGCTGTGAATGAAGGCATTGAGCGACTGATGCAAGCAGACGCTGTTTTACTTGCTTCTCCTGTGCACTATTCAGGGATAACAGGGACAATGAAGTCATTTCTAGACCGCGCATTTTTCGCTACCTCCAGAGCGCCAGTCAATCCGTTTCGCCACAAAGTGGCCGCAGCTTTTGTCTGTGTCCGACGAGCCGGAGGACTTCCCGCCTTTCAGTCTCTGCTCCACTATCTTACCTATGCGGAGATGATTCTTGCCACGGGAAGCTATTGGCCTGTGCTGTACGGAGCTGCCCCTGGAGAAGTGCTAAAAGACCAAGAAGGCACCGCTGTCTTAAAAGAGATCAGCCGCAATATGGCATGGATTTTAAAGAACATGAAAAGCGGAACAACGCCTCCTCCAAAAAAGGAACCCAAACCGTCGATGAACTTTATTCGAGAGTAGTCGTTCACTACTTAAATGAAAAAGAAGCGATCTGTTCGATCGCTTTTTTGCTGTCAGTTCAAAATGTCAAAAGAGTAAATCTTCACAAACACGACGGGCGTCTGATGATGGGCGGTCTGCCGGAGAAGTACTTTTCCCCTCACTTCGACAAGCGTCCCCTCCGCCAGATCGCTCAGAGGACCATCGGGGACTTGGATCCAATGAAGGGTCAGATCAGAGGGCGAATATCCCTCGTATTGTATGGTCAGCTCCATCGGCTCATCAAATTCGATCGCTGTGTATTCAACGGTTCTGTTCATTGCGTCTTGGCCGGTTTTATACGCGACATGCCCTACAACCGTCATCTCATCAGCATTTTTGATGATCACCTTGTCCGGGAGCGGCTGATCGATAGCGGGAACGCTTTGGGCTTGGTTATATTCTTCATAGGGTACGCCGTCATCCCGGTAGAGGAATTTTTTTACATTTTCATGCAGTGTGTCAAGGGGGTACCCTTCTTCATGATGATAGCTAAAAGAACTTGCAGCCTGTTTCATCTCTGATTCAATGGAAGGACCGGCGAGCAGAGAAGTAAACCACAACTGCTTCGCCCCCTCCGATGCCATCTGATCGACTGTCTGTCGGATGCTCAGAACGCCTGCGTGAGCATAGAACACTTTCACCCCCTGACCTTCAAAGACATATGTCTGCGCAGGATCATCAGGAACGAAGTTCCCGCTGGAATCAATCTGAAAGTGGGCAATATAGGGATAATAATCTGTCACATACCATACTTGGCGCTCTCTCATCGAAGAGATCGGCACTTGGGCAAGAAACACCGTCAGCCAAGTCAAATCAGAATCCAGATATTCGACATAAATGTTTTCTTTTGAATAGGCAAAGTAAAATCCGTTGATGCTGATCATCTTCTCCATGACGCCTGAACGCAAAGTAAATACGTTGAAGGTGCAAAACATCCCGTTATGAGTGGATGTACGAAGGATCAGTTCGGGAATACCGTCTAGATCCAGATCAGCAAAGGCATACCCTACATCATAGATATTGTCAGCATGCTGCTCCTGCGGCGGATAGCTATAGTACGGATCTTCAAACAGTCCAAACTCCAAAGCGACGCCGGCGGGATCTTCCTGCAATCTTTTGAGAAATGGCAAGTAGCCTTGCACCATGGACGCAAATACTTCATCTTGATTGTCTTTTAGGCTAAAGAAGATATTCGGGTAATATCCCTCTCCTGTTAAAATCCCTACCTGCTCCTTGTGAATGTCTAGCGTCTTTTGCATCCATTCATCCGTGTCGACATTTCGACCGTAGAATTTATGCCAGAGGCTAAGTAACTGTGAGTCGGATTGGGTCATTTCATAGAAACAGTAGTTGCCACGCAGATTGACATACATCACGTTTTTCATCGTCTCATACGCGCGATGGATTTTTTCATAGTCGTGTACGCCAGCACCTTTGTAATTCTCCATATCTTCCACAAGTGCTCTGTGGATATCTGACAAGGTGTTGATCTCATACACCCGCTCCACCATCTTTGAGGCGCCGACCAATGCGTCCCCTGCAAACACGCCGATCTTTGCACCTATTTTAAATGCTTTGGCGAACTTCACCAAGTCGCTCGCTGTCGTGGCAATGCTCTGTTGGGATGGTTCCCAGAGATTGGGATTCATTGAATATCGATCATAAAAGGATTCGGCCAGGTCCTCTAATGCGTAGTCCATACTTAATTTGACCGTTTCGCTTTTAATCAGCTCTGCGCTCAGTTGAAGTTTGATAGAAAAAGTTTGATGGGTGAAGTCTCGAAGCGCCTTGGCTGCAAGGCGCAACTTCTCATTTGATGTATGATCGATGATCGATGTCAAAAATGCATGATGGGCTTTATAACTTTGCAGCATCTTTTCAAGGAGAAGATAATCTTCGGCTTTGTCAAAGACTTCGCTGACAAATCCGTCAGAAAACTCTAAAAATCCGAGATGGACAAGCTCGCTGTCGATAGACACCCCCATCGCCTTCTTTGCGTCGAGGGAGAGATCCAGCTCAAAGAAGGCGGCATCGGACACGATGCCAAGGCCGTCGAGCACCAACTTTCCGATGCTTTTCCAGGACGAGGAAGACAAGGGAAAAATCCTGTCGATCGTGTCGAATTCTCTCAACACACGGTCCGCACGGTCGAGATCCACATCCATGATATTTAACAGGTTGAGAAGGATCTTAATATTGGTTTCGACCGACGCGTCAATATCGAGCTTGTTGTCTATATTAGACGTAGCGGTTCTTTTGAGTCTGTCTACAGAGCTGTCCGTAAGGGTGGAGAGAAGCCAGACCATGTAGTTGAGTTTTTTGTCTTGACGGATTTGATCAGAGAAGCTCAGATATGCATAGTAGTCATGATTCGTGATAGAAGGCCAAATGCCGCTACTCAGTTGGCTCTGATAGTTTGCGTGGACCAACTGGGTGTATTGATCCATCTCGAAGATTTCGTCATACGCTTCGGGAAAATCTCCGTACGTGACATGTCTGTTTCCAAAGACCGCGAATGGGCTTAAGAGAACCAGACAAGCGAGAAGCAAACTGATGACTTTCTTCATGGGTTTACCTCCCTTTCCATGGCTTCAAATTCCATTTGCATCAGATAGTGGAGGAGAAATTCATCGAGTGTTTCGCCAAGCACCCGGTCTATTTCCTCAGAAGATGACAGCTCCCATTGTCCATGATTTTGAGTCACCCTCATGATGAATTCTTTTTCCAGGACATGGCGATCCATCTGCGCCAAGATTTCTTCGAAGAATTCTGTCTCGGACAGATCCGGTTGTTCGCTCATCAAAGCGTCGACAATCTTGACAAGGTCCGGAAGGGTAATCCGTACATTTGCCTTGCCGTCTGAGACGCTACTTTGATCGATGTCCACTTTCACACGTTGATAAAAGGCAGCGTCAATGGTCTGGAAAGGGAGCGCTTCGGGGGTCTCTGAATCCCCATCATGAAAGAATTTGGGAAGAAACAGGATCAAGAAGATAGAAACAACAATGAGGAGTCCAGCGAAAAGAAGAAAAGAACGTCTGCTTCTCGCTTTTTTTTCTGAAGATTTCTCACTTAATGGTTCAGCCAGCGACTCTGAAGAGCGCTCTCTTCTCGAATGAATCGGATGAGCGCAGCGGGGACAATGCGTGCCGTTTTTCTCTTCTAAGTGAGTGCCGCAGTTCGTACAGTACATAATGGCTCCTAATCATGTCGTAGATAGTTCGAGCGGATAGAACAGAGAGCTTTTTATTGATGGAGAAAAGTAATCTTTATCAGATAATAGCTGATTGACTATAATGTATAATCGAAGCTCACAAATTGCAACTAAGAAGAGGAGTTGACACGCGACGTTTCTAACAAAAAAAGTCCACTCAGACAGTTGAGTGAACCTAACGATGTATTTTTCGTTTAGATATAGTCGGAGATATAGGGTTTCTCAGGGAGTACGAGTCGATCCATCATCCGAGCGGTTTGCTCTTGTGTCTTGAGATGTTCCAACCGAAGAAGCTCCGTCGCTCGCTTATAGCCCATGAGCCACGTCGTCAGTGACCCGATGGAAAGCTCCACGGTGTGCATACTTTCTTCTGTGACGAGTTCCCCTTGTCCCTCGTCTACGCGTAAGGACAAACGCCGGTTGTTCCACTCTAGAAGAGGATCGGAAATGATCAGTGTGACATGCCCTGAGACATCTAAATTCCAGCGGTATGTCTTCAAAAAGGCCTCTACGTCTACAATGCGTCCCATGATATACGGGCGTATGTATTCTTTGATGTCGCTGTCTTCAAGGCCAAAGGCAATCGGCTCACTGTAATAGCTGGCGCCTCGGACTTCATAGACCATGGATTCATGGGCGCTGATGAAGCGCCTTAGCCCCTTCCAGCTCTCCGTATTAAGGTAGATCATCTCTTTAATGAACATGATGTCGTCTTTGATCAGATACACCATGTATCCGAGCGGCTGATGATCTTTGCTGTAGTAGACGGCGACGGTGGTGTCATCTTCATCCCATCGCCAGTACTCTTCCCAGGCGAGGGCGTTTCGGTAGATACACCCATGGGTTCTTGAGGCAAAGAGGGTGTGAAGGTCCTTGAAGTCTTTGTTCTCCCAGTCGACCCGACGAACGTATCCGGGAACGGAAATGTTTTTGGGAAGCTGGACGTCTCGGATGCGATAGTTGATTTTGTCTGATATGATCTCCCATCCTTTTTTTCGATATAAGGGAATGGAATAAGGATACAGGAGCGAAAGAGATTGCCCTGCATTCTTCATATGCTTAAGACTGGCTTTCATCAGTCGATTCATCAATCCATATCCTGTGTATTCGGGATACGTCGCAACACTTGTGACAAAGCCGATCTTCGTGGTCAGGGAGTGGACGTTCATCTCCAAAGGATACACGGCGAACTGACTGACCAAAGTATCGCCATCAAACGCTCCCAAGACATGGGCTCTTTTAAGGATAGGCGATTTGGATTTGATGATGTCGTCTTCTTCCCATCCCGAATCCTGGAGGATCTTCTCGGTGACTTGAAAGGCGTAGCGAAGCAAGGCGTTGTACTGATCGAGATGCTGATCTGACAACTCTCGCACAGCAAAATCTGACATAATAACTCTTTTCTGAAAGTAGGCAAAAAAGAAGGTCTCTAAATAGAGACCTTCTTACGATCTATTTACTGGTGTGTTCCGATTCTCCGTGTGTTTCTTCAATGGCAGCCTGCGCAGCGGCGAGCCTGGCAATCGGCACGCGGAAGGGAGAACAGGAGACATAATCAAGGCCAACGCGGTGGCAGAATTTGACACTCTCGGGGTCTCCGCCATGCTCTCCGCAGATGCCCAGTTCAATGTCCGGACGCACTTTCTTACCGAGTTTGACACCCATATCCATGAGGGCACCGACGCCGACCTGATCGATCGTGACGAACGGATCGCGCTCAAAGATGCCTTTTTCAAGGTAGTCGTCGATAAATTTCTGTGCATCGTCGCGGCTGAATCC
>LSQX01198644.1_pt1 | contig 11770 bp, 10 predicted proteins | sample 654561 | NCBI WGS metagenome assembly LSQX01 (sample SAMN04489861, study PRJNA283612) | anaerobic digester metagenome | isolation source: 4 biogas reactors fed with cattle manure at either 37C or 55C with and... | place: Denmark: Kongens Lyngby | collected 2014 | reverse complement strand
TCATGCAGGTTCAAGTCCTGTTTTCCGCACCAGCAGGAAACCGCAGAAAAGCCGATCCTTTCTGCGGTTTTTTCATGTCCGTCGGCGGTGACTTCAGAGCGTGGCGCCGCAAGCGCCGCAGTAAGCGGCTCCTGGTACAACCGCCGTTCCGCATTTCGGACAGAAATTTGCCCGGCTCGGCGCACTGTACGCGTCCGGCAGCACTTCATCGTACGGCGACAGGAACAGCCAGTCGATCGTCTCACCGTCTTCCGCATAACCGATCGCACCCCGCAGCGATACGACATAATAACTGTCTTCGCCTGCAGGATTCTCTTCATCGTGCATGTGGGCATCGCGAAACAACCGTTCCCGGTCATAATGCTCATCATTTGCATACGCAAACGTCCACCTGCTGCTTCGGCTGGCGGCACATATGGCCGCCTGACTCAACGTATCAAATCGATCCATGGTTATCATCTCCTCCTATTTGAACAAAGGATTATCGCAGCGATCGCAGCGATCATTCGAAATTTTATTCAGCATGCTGCAGACATTGCAGTAGATAATCCGGTCTTTCGACTTATCGTATTTCTCGTACGTGCCGAACATGGGATGAAACCGCACGCGGTCACCGACTTTCAGATAATCGTGCATATGGCGCATGCTGTCCCTTTCAACAATCGTCTTTTTCTTGCCCGAATCAGTTCTGATGACAGTGGTGTACTCGGTATACGTTCTGCCGTTGCTCTCCGAATGGCCCCGCTGCTCCGACCGTTCTTTCGAGTATTTATCCAGCACAGTGCCTTCCCAAAGCGGTTTTTTCGCCGCTTTCAGACGCAACAGGCTGACCACCAGCATGATAAGCGAAATACCGACCCCGATTACGAGTGACTCGCCGAACGGGAAATCGTCCATCAAAAGACCGGCCAGCGGAAATCCGAGCAGCGGTACAAAGACCAGAACCCACATGCAGCCGATCGACGATTTGCGGTTCTTCTCTCCGGCCGCCAGAATTTCAGGTGACCGGTACCGCTGCGAAAAACCGACCAGATTTGCGGTGTCGTCCTGCCGATGCGGCACAGCCGGTTCAGGCCTTTTTTCCTGTTTTGCGACCGTCGGCATCGTACTGAGGTCAGCACCGCATCGAATGCAGAAGTCCGCACCATCCGGTATTTCAGCGCCGCAGGACGGGCAGCCGCTGATGTCGTCTTGTTCAATTCTGAAACCGCATGCTGTGCAGAAGGCAGAATCGTTTCCAATCTTTTGTCCGCATTGTCGACAGTACATGGTGTTGTCACTCCTTGTGCTTAAATGCCGGTCCTCGCCCGTCTCTGCGATATACGTATCGCGCCTGAACCAGTTGCTGGCACTTTTCGGTACTGTTTCAGCTTTCCTTTGCCGCTTTTGTTTCCCAAGTGTGAGCCAGCCGTTCACAACAAGCAGAAGCATAAATGCCAATACAGGCGCCGAGATATGGTAAATAAGGCCAAAAGCCCCCATCTGGTCAAAGTCGGTGAGTTCAGCCGGCTTATTGATATACGGAAGAAAAGCGAAGTATCGGATCAGTTCCGAACGCGTTTCACCTTCTTCAAGGCGCGGCCAGGCCTCGTCGCTGAGATAGGTGACGTAGCCGCGATACGTCCTGCCGGCGCTCGAAAACGTATAGCTCTTGAAAATTGTGCGCGAGCGGTTTGTGTCGGCACCGCGCGAATCATAACGGCTGCTGTACGTGTCGACAGTGCCTCTCGCGATATTGCCCCACAAGGCCAATGAAATCGTGCTGATGCTTTGATACACCGCAAACAGCAGCACGGCACTGACCAGTATGCGGATAAACGGGTTGATCCGTTTGCTATTTTTTTTTGCCATTCTGTCTCCCCTGTGCCTTCTTTTCACCAGCCGCTGACTTCCGCGCGCACCCCCGTTTCCTGTCGGAATTTTCCGGCAGTCAGCCCAACCGATTTTTTATCGGTGAGACCGTGCGGCAGCTGCACCGATTCGCTGCAGGTGTCGTCACCGAAAACGAGCCAAATATGCTCGCGGTCGATGGAAACATGGAGCAGGCGAATGCCCTGCACTCCATTGCATCCCCAGCGATAAACACGGGCGCCCCGGCGGAGTCCGAACGTGGAAATGACAACATCCTGATCCGGCACCGCCAAAATGCAGTTGTCTTCGATCAACGCGGCCGCACGGAGCAGCCATGCGTGCCGGCAGAACATGCCAAGCGGCAAGAGTGAAAGGGCACCGCATATCCGCGCCGCCTGAGGCATCTGCAGGATTGCGAGCAGCACAGCCGGAACCATGGCCGCCACAGTCAGCCAGGCCAGGTGACTTTGTTTTGCCTGCAAGGAACTCACACTCTGCCTCCTGCCTTATCGGACAATTCTGCGGCAAAAGACAGCGGCTGTCCTCATGCAAAAGCGCGATTGACAGCAACCTGTGCCTCACACTTTAGTATGAGATCTCTCTTAAACAGCTGAAAAAGGCTTAACGGCTGGTTTATGCCTGATGTTTCAGAAACGAGCTGATCAGTTCAGCGCGGCTGCTGACATCGCATTTTGAGAAGATATTGCGCACATGCGTCTTGACTGTGCTTTCCGTAATAAAAAGCGCGGCGGCGATTTCCCGATTTGACTTGCCTTCAAGCAGTTGCTGCAGAACGTCCTGTTCGCGATCCGTGAGCAGATCGGCAACCGCTGACCGACTGAGCACGTTGTGCTGACGTTCCAGATCCATTCGCTCATATGCATCACGGTATGCATGGCTCTTCATAATCAGATTGAGCTGCTTTTCAAGCGGCGGCAGAATCGCCAGCGTGATACAAACCACAGTCAGTGCGATGGCGGTCACCTCCGCATCGGCAAGCGCGGCTGACGTCATGCCGACGCCCAGGATGCCCCCGAGCCAGACCCCCAGCACATTCGCCGACAGCCCGATGCCGAATACATTCGCCGGATTGAGGCCAAGTCCGAGCATCTCGCCAATCATGCTCCACCAGAAAAGGTCAAAAATACCCATGGAACCCAGCATGAGCGTATTGATCACCAGATAATCGAGTGCGCTGTGCCCGAGCAGCATGAACAAAAGAAATGCCGCGATCATCATGGCCATGGCGATGTACAGGAACGTTGCGCGACGACATTGAAACTTGACAAGAACGCCTCTCATGACTGCAATGGCGGTGACATACGGCAGCGCCCAGTACCAGCTGATCAGACCGGTCAGGTGACTGAACGCCGGATTGATCACCTGATACATCAGACCCGAATTGATGGTGATGACGACAATGAAGAGAACGAGCATCAGGAGCGGCCTTTTTACATGACCCACAGACTTTTGCCTCGTCTCTTCCGCTTTGTCCGCATGCGGCAGCAGCCAGGCAAAACCGACGCCGGCTGCAAGGCACAGCATCGCAAACAGAAGCGCAGCACGGCTGGATATATGCAGCGAAACCAGATTGATCGAGATCATGAGCAGATTCGAAAGAATCAGCACATCGGCACATGTTCGAACGCGTCTTCCGGACGGAGTGCAGGCATGCAGATAAAAACCCCAGGCCGAAATGGCCATGCCGAGCGCAAATCCCGCAGCCAGCAAAGCCGGCTGCCACAGTGGCGACGCCGGAAAGAAAAACGGTATGCCGGTCAGCAGACAAAAGACGGAACCGATCAGCAAAACCCGTTTGGCCTGCCGCAGCGATGTCACAAGAAAACCGCCGGACAGCAGGCCGAAAAAATGGGTGATGATGACCGACAGGACGTATGACTGCACATCGAGGCCATTCGCATCCAGGAGAGCGTAAAGCACCTGCCCTTCGAACAGAAAGGAAAGCAGGTATGCCGACAGAAAGGAAAAGGCGGCGACAGAAAGGAGGCGGACGCTTGTTTGTTCCGTCACGACATCATCCTCTTCTGCGAGGCGCGCACCGCTGGAAAACGGCCGAACCGAAATGAACATTTGATCATGAACTTACTCCCCGGATGCATTATACCGCGTTGACGGCACAATGTTGTCGTGAAATCCTGCTCCCTGTGACTCGGACATGGCATGCCCTTTCTTGAAGGGGTATGCACGACGCACGCCCAATCGACTATTTGACCGCGCCAACATGCATGTGCGCCTATGCTGCGGCGGCCTGCGGGCACACGAAGGTGTCGACACCAACGAAGCAGCAGCGTTGCGTGTCAGAGAGGGAATGGGCGCGTAAGACTCCCTGCCATGACAAGACGTTTATCTGGCCTGGGTGCTCGGTGAAACAAAAGACGAATGGACTGGCGCGAACAGATTGCGGAGGCAGTCGACGGACACCCGGATCTTCCGCTAATCATCCTGATGGACGACATGGGAGGCCATTGTGGGCCAAGTCGCCTGCTGCGATATTGAAGACGACGCGTGCAGAAACTGGCTGCTGTCCATTACGGTCGATGTCTTTCAATAGGTCGTTGATTTTCCTGAGCGTTTTCTTGTCTTGCGACTGCCAGTGCAAGTAATCGTCCCTCGCGTCGTCCGACCACACCTTAATCAAAGTCGATCTCGTGGATCGTGCCTCCTGTCTCTTCCATCTGTTTTATGGATTTTCTAAGTCGGGCCCAGCCCTGAACGACCGGGATTCCTGGCCGATTATGCGTTGAAATGATCGCACTTTTGCTTTGTCGGCTACAATAACCGTATGGCATGCACATCCGAAAGCACCGTACAACTGAATATTTCCGTGCGCGGACTGGCCGAAGCACAGAGCCGTTCGGGCGGTCTCGCGGGTACGTATTACGGCGGCGTTGACGGTCTGGCCGGCATACGAACCCACCAGCGCTATTTCGAAATGCTCGCCGCTGATGAACGCGTTTCGCAACTGGCAACCGAACAATCGCTGTCCGAATCATATATTTCCGAAGATACCCGGCTCCTCGTCAAGGGGCGCGCGGACGCCTGGTTTTACTCCGGCGATGATCTGGTGCTCGCCGAGGTAAAAAGTTTCCGAGGCGATGCCGCACGCCTGCCGCGCGGCGGCGAGGCGGTCCACTGGGATCAGGCAAAACTGTATGCGTATATGCTGCTCATCCTGACGGGCAATGAAAAGCTTGTCATTGAGCTGACATACGTGTCGGCCGAAACGGATGAGACGATCATCCTGAAAAAGGACGCCGACTTCGCTTCGCTCGAATCTTTTTTTCACACCATCTGCCGCTCTTTCGTCGAATCGACACGCAGCCTGCGTCGCTATCTGGCCGCGAGAAACGACGCCAATAAAGCAGCTGCGTTCGCCTACGATTCACTCCGGAAGGGACAAAAGGCACTGATGCGCCGCGTCATGGATTCAATGCTGTCGACCGGCATCCTGCTCGCCAATGCACCAACCGGAATCGGCAAGACGATCGCCACGCTTTACCCGGCGCTGAAAGCACAGGCCAACGGCAAAATTGACCGCATCTTCTATCTGACGCATACGACCTCGACTCGTCTTGTCGCGGCTGATGCACTGGCCGACCTGCGCGCAGCGGGTTTTCTCATCCGGGCAATCACGCTTTATGCAAAAGAATCGCTGTGTCTTGAGCCGGATCTGTTTTGTGACCTGAAGCGCTGCCCCTATGCAGTGGAGTATTATGACCGGGTGCCGGAGGCGCTGAGCGCGCTGTATCGGCTGCAGGCAATCAATCCCGACAACCTGCTCCCTGTCGCAAAAAAACACCGTGTCTGCCCGTTTGAGCTGTCACTGGATGTCAGCATGTGGTGCGATATCATCATTGCCGACTACAACTACTGTTTCGATCCGCGCGTGCGGCTGCAGCGCCATTTTGGCGATGAGCACGAGGTCATGGCGCTGCTGGTCGATGAGGCGCATAATCTGCCGGCCAGAGCCAGAGAAATGTATTCGGCGAGGATCCGCTTCAGCGATCTGACGAACGTGTACACACTTCTGAAGTCGAACGAACAGGCACCGCCGTGCGAGGGGCAGCCGTCACTTCAGGCCATCGTCGATATCGCTGCCGAACAGCTGATTGCCTGGCACAACCGACTGGCAGCCGTGGCCGCATCGCTCGCGGAGCCGGCTGAAAGCGGACCGCGCGGCTTCACTCTGCTCGATCCGCAGATTACGGCTTCCGATATGGCAGGCACGGAGACGTTCGTCGCGACAAGGCGTCTTCCGGACCATCTGCTGCATGTGCTTTCACGCGTTTACCGTGCGCTCGGGCTTGTCGTCGAATCGTTCCCCGACTGGGAACATAAGATGCCGCTCCTGCACCTCTGGTTTGATCTGGCGTTCTTCCTGCGCATCGGCCTGACCCAGTTCAATGATACGTATCTGCTCACACTGAACAGGGAAAACGGCGGAGACTGGCTGCTGAGCCTCCAGTGCCTCGATGCGAGCGAACCGATGTGCCGCAGCGTTGCCGACGGCATCGCACGGGTCTATTTTTCCGCCACCTTGTCGCCGCTCACATTCTTTCTGCCGCAGCTCAGTCTGCCTCAGGACGATGTCGAAACGCTCATGCTGCCTTCGCCGTTCGCCGGGAAAAACCGTCTGGTGCTGGCCTCCGATGTTTGCTCCATACGCTACAAGGATCGTCAGGAATCACTTCCGCTCGTGACGGAACTGATCCGTACCGCCGTGTCGCGCCGCACAGGCAATTACCTCGTTTTCGCTCCATCCTTTGCCTATCTGAAGATGCTTCGGGCCAGGATCGAATCGTCCAGCTGGCCGGCAGACTGGGACTTGATGTTCCAGACGCCGGGCATGTCGAATCCGGCGCGGGCAGGATTTTTAAACCGCTTCAACACATATGGTGCAAAAACGCTGGTTGCCTTTGCCGTGATCGGCAGCCTGTTCAACGAAGGTGTTGATCTGACGGGCAGCCGCCTGATCGGGGTCGTCGTTGTCGGAACCGGTCTGCCCGGCATTTCGCCTGAGCGCACGCTGATGGGTGAATACTATCAGCACCGCCTGGGCGACGGCTTTCGCTTCGCCTACGTTTATCCCGGTTTTAACCGCGTTCTGCAGGCTGCCGGACGTCTGATCCGGAGCGAAACCGACCGGGGGTTCATCCTCCTGATCGATGACCGCTACAAGCGGGATGACTATCGGCAGCTGCTTCCCGAAGAATGGCAAACGCGGCATGTCGGCGGTGCCGCCGACATTGCCGCGCACATCGATGAGTTCTGGGCAGATTAATTTTTGGTGTCAATTCTGCCGGTTTCGCGCAGCTGCTGCGTCATGCGCCTGGCCGTTTCCGTCTGAGCGAGCCCGCCAAGTGCCGTCTCTTTGAGCGCGACGGGCATCATCCGCCCAATCGATCCCATCGCGAGTACAACTTCATCCACTGGTATTTTGCTCTCAACACCGGCCATCACCATCTCTGCGCACGTAATCGCTGTCGCTGCCGCCGTTCCGTTGCGCTTGATGCATGGCACTTCCACGAGTCCGGCCACCGGATCACAAGTCAGTCCGAGGAGCGCTTTCAGAGCGAGTGCGACGGCATGGCCGCATTGTTCCGGCGTTCCTCCCAAGGCTTCGGTCAGCGCACAGGCAGCCATCGCCGTGGCCGAACCAATCTCGGCCTGACAACCGCCGCCGGCTCCTGAGATGCTGGCATTATTGGCCAGCATAAGCCCAACTCCGCCGGCCGTCACCAGGAATTGGAGCTGCGCTCTGCGGTCAAGCGTCAAGGCGTCCCGCACGGCAAACAGCACGGCCGGAACCACACCGGATGACCCGGCTGTCGGAGTCGCACAGATGACGCCCATGGACGCATTTACTTCATTGATGGCCACGCCGTAAGCAACAGCCTGTGACACAATCGGCCCCAGCAGCGTGGTGTTCCGGAGGCGGTATTCATTCAGCCGCTTGCCGTCCATACCGGACAATCCGGCTCGCGAAGTGACGCCGGCCAGGCCGCGTTCACATGCTTTTTCCATAACCTGGAGCTGCTGTTCCATGCGCTCCAGAATAACCGTCTCCTCTGTTTCGCTGTGCCACATTTCATGCTGCAGCATGGTTTCACCCAGACTGCACTCACGTTCACTGGCCTCCTCGATCCACATGTGCATTGTTGTCAGTAGTTTCATCGCTTACTCCATCGGGGTGACCATCGCAATGCCGGGCACCTTCATCATGCTTTCAACCGTTTCGTCCGGCACCTTCTGGTCGGTTGAAATGACCATCAGCGCGTCCGCCCCGCGAGACCGCCTCGATACGGTCATCGTGCTTATATTTATGTTCTCCACGGCCAGTCTTGCCGTAATGCGGGCAATAATACCGGCCTTGTCGATGTATTCGATCAGGAGCGCCGGATTCTCATCATCGATCTTGACTTCAAAACCGTTGATTTCCGTCGCCTCAACCATCCCGCCGCCGATCGAAATGCCGGTAAAGTCAAGTTTGCCTTCGTCGTCTTCAAGACTCAGACGAACGGTGTTCGGGAAATCAACCGCATCGTCAGACGTGCCGATCGTCATGTCGATGCCGTGAGAACGGGCGATGTCAATGCCGTCCGGAATGTCCGGATTGTCGGGCGACATGTCGAGAAGTCCCGAAATAACGGCGACATCGGTGCCGTGACCTTTGTAAGTTTCGGCAAACGAGCCATAAAAGGTAATGCCGACCCGTTTCGGTTCACGGCCAAATATCTTGCGGGCCAAATGCCCGAGCCGGACGGCGCCCGCCGTATGCGAACTCGAAGGTCCGACCATAACGGGGCCGATGATGTCAAAGATGCTTTTATACTTCACGTCGTGCATCCTCCTTTTTCTTCCACCTGATTATCTCCGGCGGCTGAAGGCCGGGATATGCTTTTTCCATCGTGTACTCAATGTAATGCCAGATCCATTGAAGCACCAGCTGACGTTCCTGCTCGCCGCTCTGAACGGTCAGCAGACGTTCGAGCGGTGCACGTTCGGCATGAAGCAATACGCGCAAAAGATATTCCGGCATAAACGTCACATCATCCACGCCCGCACGGTGCAGCGTGCACAGCGTGCCGGCGGCACTGCGGCTGAACGCAAAGGGGGCTTTTGCTTCAGCGTGGCAGACCACGCAGTTCGCCAGATGCGGTGCAAACCCGATGCCTGCCATCAGACGCATGGCGGCGAGTGCAGCCGAAAAAGCCGGATCGTCGCGGTCGGCCAATGCATACAGCGCGTATCCGAACAGTTCATACATCTCGGTATGGCCGCTGTCAAATCTGGCGGCATCCGCGAATAGCGATGCCAGCCGGCTGGCCTCGGCCAGCCGCTCGTAATCACCATGAATGCCGTGAAACGCGTACAGGACATCCGCATTTTTGACCGAATAACGCCCGGACTTCACGTAGAGAACAAATTCCGACAGCGTAAACGGCATGGAACACGACACGAATCGGCTTTTCGGCCGCGCCGCACCACCTGCGTAGGCACTGATGAGCCCGTGTTCCCGCGTGAGAAGCTGAAGCAAACGGTCTGCCTCACGGATGCTGAACGCGCTCAGGGTAAAAGCCTTCACGGTCAGGTGGTGTTCGGACATGTCAGGAAAACCCCAGATCCTTGAGTTTCGCCTCAGAATCGCGCCAGCCTGACTGTACGCGCACCTGCAGAAACAGCGTGACATCCGCATCAAACAAGGTCTCAAGACTCGTTCTGGCTGCTGTACCGACCGCTTTCACGCGTTCGCCTTTCCGGCCGACCACCATGCCCTTATGGTTTTGGCGGTCGCACACAATGTCCGCTTCGATCGTGATTTTGCGACGCCCCTCGGACTCGCGTTCGGCAAACGACACCACCTGAACGGCCATGCCGTAAGGCAGTTCTTCCCGCAGCTGATAGACCAGTTCACGGCGGATCAGCTCGGCCGCCAGATCGCGTTCCGTCTGATCGGTAAAATTATCCTCGTCGAATATCCACGGCTGCTCAGGTAAAAGACGCGCCAATTCATCCAGCAGAAGGTCGACGCCTTCCCCTGTCGCTGCCGACAGCGGTACAAACGCGCAAAAGCAGTCAAACTGCCGGTAATGTTCGATCAGGGGAAGCATGCCGGCTTTGCTCCGCCGGTCTATTTTATTCAGCACCAGCACGGCCGGCGTATTTTCGGCTGCAATTTTCTTGATCAGAAGCCTTTCGACATCGGCTGCAACCGGTTCTGAACCGGCATCAATCATCAGAATGATGACATCGGCTTCAGCGATGACGGCATTCAGATTTCTCATCATAACACCGCCCAAAAGATCATTCGGCCGGTGCAGACCCGGGGTATCGAGAAAAACGAACTGATTATCTCCCCTCGTCGCGACACCGCGGATGACATGCCTTGTCGTCTGCGGCTTCGGCGATGTAATTGCGACGGTTGCCTCCACCAGATAGTTCAAGAGCGTACTCTTGCCGACATTCGGACGGCCGGTCAGCGCAATGTATCCGGCTCGCCGCTCACTCATTTTGGTCACTCGGTTCAATCATACGTTTCTCCATCGCCCGCATCAGGCGTGCATCAGCCACATCAATGTGATCATAGCCGATCAGGTGGAGCGCACCGTGCAGGGCCAGATATGCAAGTTCGCGCGAAAGACTCTGGCCGATCGTCACGGCCTGTTCTTCGGCGCGCTTCGGGCAGATCACAATATCGCCCAAATGAAGGACACGGACTCCGCTCGGCCGCGTTTCGAAATCAAAGTCTTTGAGCCGTGTTTTCAGCCGGCCGTTTTTGAATAGCAGCATGGGAAATGACAGCACATCCGTCGTGGCGTCGATGCCGCGCTGCTCCGCATTCAGCCGGCGAATTTGCAAAGGCCCCGCGAAAATGACGTTGATCTGGCATTTGTCGCCGGCCGCCTCAACGGCCGCAACGTCCTCAGACGTCAGCACGGCGCGGGAGACGACATCATTCAGCAAGACCCGATAAGGCCCGACCTTATATATGTGCTGCCAGTTAAGCAGACGGGCGTTCATCGGCCGGATACTGTACGCGCTCGTGATAATGACCGGCGTACACCTGCAGGAATGATTGCGTAATCAGCTCCACATCGCGGAATGAGAGCTGTGAATTCACCAGCTGGTCCTGTTCCAGCTTGAGGCGAATGACGCTGCGGATGATTGTCTCTGCGGCGGCCACATCGTCAACCTGCTGCGCTTTGAGTGCCGCTTCGGTCGCGTCCGCGAGCATCACGATTGCCGCTTCGCGGCTGCTCGGTACTGGCGTTGCGTAGCGATAATCATCGGGATTCGGAGGTTTCGTGTTGTTTTGCTCGGCCAGCGTCTGTGCCTTGGCATAGAAGTACTGCATCACGCTGGAACCATGATGCTCCTGAATGATCTGCAGCACCGGCTGGGGCAAACGGTGTCGTCTGGCAAGTTTCAAGCCGTCTTCGGCATGCTTCCGGATGATCTCGATTGACGCTTCCGGCGTCATGGTGTCATGCGGATTCGTTCCCGCCTGGTTTTCCACGAAAAGCAGCGGATTTTCAAGTTTTCCGATGTCGTGATAGTAGGCGCCGACTCTGGCAATCATGGCGTTGGCACCGATGGCTTCGGCAGCGGCATCTGCCAGATTCGCTACCATCATGGAGTGCTGGCTCGTGCCCGGCGCTTCCACAAACAGCCGTTTGAGAAGTGCGTGTCCCGGCTGGGACAATTCAATCAGTCTGAGCGGCGAAACCGTGTTGAAGATCAACTCGAACAGCGGCATGATGCCGATTGCCGCAATGACGCTGACGATCGCCGACAGCCCTGTCTGGATCGATGTATTGGCAATCTGCATCCAGGTGCTCTTCGTCATCAGGCCGTAGCCGGCTGTCATGGCCAATGTCGCCAGTGCCGTCATCAGGAT
>LSQX01308990.1_pt1 | contig 11771 bp, 12 predicted proteins | sample 654561 | NCBI WGS metagenome assembly LSQX01 (sample SAMN04489861, study PRJNA283612) | anaerobic digester metagenome | isolation source: 4 biogas reactors fed with cattle manure at either 37C or 55C with and... | place: Denmark: Kongens Lyngby | collected 2014 | reverse complement strand
TCGCCATCGTTGTCCTCTATCAGGACGACACGATATCCTCCTTCCATCAGGTCATCCCCGGCATGGTGAAGTGGAAGGTGGTCCCCTTTCCAGGCTCGCTCTCGAACCAGATGCGCCCTCCGTGCCTTTCCACGATCTTCTTCGTTATCGCCAGGCCGATCCCCGTACCAGGATACTCGGCCCTGCCGTGCAGGCGGTGGAACATCTTGAACAGNNTCACGGCGTTCCCGATAAGGTTCTGCAGCACTTGCACCATCTGCGCCTCGTCGGCATACACGACGGGTAGCGACTCGACATCCACCTCCGCATCGGCCTCCTCGATCGCCATCCGCAGATCGCTGACCACGCTCCTCGCCACATGGTTAAGATCGACCGGCGTTCTAACGGCCTTATTCGATTCGATGCGCGAATATGCCAGGAGATCGTCTATCAGCTGGCGCATCCTCTCCGCCCCGTCCATGGCGATCTTCGCGTACTCGGCCGCCTTGGGATTGAGCTCATGGCCATGCCTTCGTATGAGCAGTCCAAGGTATGCCATGACCATTCGCAGCGGCTCTTGAAGATCGTGCGATGCGACATATGCGAACTGTTGCAGGTCTGCATTGGACCGCTTGAGCTCCTCCTCCGTCCTTCTTAGGTCCGAGATGTCCTGGTTCGTCCATACCGCTCCCGTGATGTTTCCCGCTTCATCATGGATGGGCGCGGCCGAGATGATGAGGGCACCTCTGGTGCCATCGTACTTCTCTATGTCGAAGGTCGATGTGGAAGTCTCCCCCTTGAGGGCCCGCGCCGCCGGCCAATCCTCTGGCTTGACCGGCTCCCCGGTCTCCGGCCACCACGCTCTGCACTTCGAATAGTCGGATACGCTTGTCAGGGTCAGCTCTTCGTTGCACCAGATCCTTTTTAGAACGCCATTGTCCAGCACGATGCCGCCTTCGGTGTCGATCACCCCCACCGCGACGGGCGTGTTGTCAAGTATGGCCTGGAGGCGTGCCCGTTGCTCCTCCGCCCTGTTCTGGACCTTCTTGAGGCCAGTGATGTCGATGGCCATCATGCCGTATGTGCCGTCTTCCAATGGCACCACCGAGACGAACATGTGCCTATCCAGCAGGGGGTCATGATAGTCCTCGATGGAGGCCGAGGTGCCGGTCGCCATGACCTCCTTGATGGCTGAAATGGGAGTTGCAGGGGCGCCGAGGTCCCTATACATCTGGCTCACCCTCTTGCCGATGATCTGACCCTTGCGCAGGCCAAAGATACTATCTACAACAGGATTTGCATCGACCCATTCCAGGTCGACGACCTCTCCCGACCCGTCGATGACAGGCCGGAAGATGGATACGGCCTCATGCAGGTTCTCGAAGAGGTTTCGATGCTTCGCCTCCTTCTCCTTCAGCGCCTTCAACGCCTTCCGCCTTTCCGTCACGTCTATCCAATGTACCATTATGCCGGACGGTGTGGGGTCGCCCCTGATATCGAACCATTTGTCGGAACACAGGCTCTTGGTCTCGAACTTCTGCTTCTCACGGCTCTCCATCACCTCGCGGCATGTGAGTTCGAAGGATGTTCCTAGAAGTTCCGGGCATTCCTCCCATATCATCTTTCCAAGAAGGTCCCGGGTCTTCTTTCCGAAGTTAGCCGCTGCGATGTCGTTCAGATAGATGAATCGCCAATCATGGCTTAGTGCGAAGAGACCGTCGCTGATTCCCTCAAGGACCTCCAGCTTCTGGCAGGCGTCGTCCTTGAAGTCCGGTTGGCACTTCTCATTGGTCACGTCCGAGAATAACGCTACCGAACCCTTGTGTTGTCCGTCTTCATCGTGAAACGATCGTGCCGTCGAGGATACCAAGATGTATGTGCCACCTCTCCGGCGCATTCGGAACTCCCGGCGCCCCACTTGCTCTTCGCATACCCCTTGCGCATCTCCGTCGAAGCCGAGAAAGCCAAGGTCCGCAGGCCGTTTGCCGATGATCTCGTTCGGCGCGAAGCCGAGAATGGCCGCCCCGGGCTCGTTTATGAGATCCGTGATCCCGTTCTCATCAAGTACCCAGACGCCTTCGCTACTCAGGTTCACGAGGGTCTCCAGCATTCTGGTATCAAAGGTCGACGTGGCCGATTTCTTCCACGCTCGAGAGCCGGACAAATCCCGGTTCATGGGAGTCTAACGAATCACGCTTCCACTTATGTACTTTTTCTTTTTGTAGAACTGTATTTACGTCAAGAAGAGGTTCGGACCCTCGCTGAAGCTCATCCAGGGGCGACATGCGACCAGGCTGCCTGTTATATGGAGGCCATGTCAGAGTGATTCTCCGGGCGGCGGGCGTATCACCGCCGTCATCTTCGTGCACCCAGGGAGTATGCCTTGCCCACCAGCTCCCCGAGGAGGTAGTATGAGCCATTGGAATAGACGAGCGGGTCCACCTTGGCAGGGTCGGGCATGCCGTCGGTGATGCAGTCCTCATCGACATGTATGTCGATGACCTTGCCCACATGGAGATTGTGGGAGCCTAGGTCAGCGGTATGGTATAGCTCGCATTCGATATTGACAGGGAACGTTCTTATCAGTGGGGCGCTGGACAGCTTCCCATAGAACACATCGAATAGTTCAGACTTATCCTCCTTCCTTCCCGAGACCATGCCGCAGTAATCGGTCAACACGGCATCCTTGGATGAAGGGATGTTTATGCTGAAGGTCCTGTTCTCCATGATGCCCTTCTCCGTGTACCTGTTCTTGTTGACCGAGATCGACACCATCGCTGGCTCCATGCACGCCACTCCGGCCCATGCGACGGTCATGAAGTTCGGCCTGCCATCAACATTGGCGCCCACCAACACCGCTGGCATTGCAGCCATGTAGGGCCTGGCTCCGATCGATTTCTTTCCCATGACGTTTGGATTGACGTCCGCAGACAAGAAAGTATCTCGAAAACCAACAAGTCCGAGATCGGATCTATTGGCACAACTGAAAGCGCAAGGGTGTCAAGACATTCTGAAAGGTCATCGTTATGTTCAGATCGGTGTCGTTAACAAACAGCTCCTTACCGATGGAAATCCCGGAATCGAGGAAAACGCCCCATCTAAGAAAAATTTGCCAGAGGACGCTCTCACTCGAGTTGACAACGCCCAACGCAATGAAGCCCAACGGTCGAACGATGGAGACCTGTAGTTTCGTGTCTAGCACAGATTCGTTGGAGTTGTGCCTCGTTCCACCCATGCGGCCATCGTGGCCCTCAACGTTGAACCTTCATCCGCTCCAGCAGTTCGTCGAGCCTCGAGTATGAGTCCTCCATGCCTTCTTCCATCCCGCTCTCCATCATGCCATCGCGGTCCTCGACCGAGAAGAAGACCGACTTGCCTACAAGCTTCGTCCGGTTACCTGGCAGTTCCTCGAACCTCATTATCTCAAGGACTGCATGACCGGGCTCTGGCAGACCTTCATACTCGAAGGTGTCTATGATGCGCTCCGGCGGCGAGACCTCATGATAGACGCCGTGGAAGGCATACGTGTTTCCGTCCTTGTCCGTCTGCTTGTATCGATAGGACCCTCCGGTCCTCGCCTCGAAGGTCTTGATGTCGGTCGTCAGTCCCCTCGGACCAATCCACTGTGCATAGAGCTCAGGATCGGTGAACGCCCTGAACACGATCTCCCTCGGAGCGTCCACCTCGCGCTCTATCACCATCTCTTGCTTGCCTGGTTCCGCGATGATCTTCACCGTTCCCTTCGCCATGTCATCGACCCTTCGGAACACTTCCCAGCTTATCGTATAATAGGGTTTCATCACCCCTTCGGCCGGGGTGATGCGTTCCAAGGGTCAGGCCGCCTCCGCATCGACCCGTGCGTCGGCCCGGCGTTCGATGGCCAGTCCCATGACGAGCGCAATCGTGGCGATCGGCAATCCGATGATGAGCGGGTCGACTACCGTGAAGGGGGCGTCGAGGAGCGTGACGCGGCCGAACAGCATCTGGGAGATGCCGAGCGGTTCGGCTTCGGCCTTGTGCACGAACACTGTCCATAGGAACCATGATATGGCCCCCGCCGCCAGGCTCAGGCTGGCCGGGAACGCCGAGTGGCGCTTGCCATACAGTGCATACACCAATGAGGGGAGGAACGCGCTGGCGCACAGCCCCATGAACATCGCGGTGGCGCGTGCGATGATGTTCATGGGCATGCTGAGGGCCAGGGCGACCGATACGATCATCATTATGAGGGTGCCGACCTGGGCGATGCGCCTGGACGGCGTATCCCGCTTGGTGAGGTGCTTGTACAGGTCGTAGCCTGCAGTGGTCCCCATGGTATGGAACAGCGAGCTGAGCGTGGACATGGCGGCTGCCAGTAGGACGATGAGGAACACGGCGACGAACAGCTCGGGCGTGGCGCTGTTGATGAACAGTGGAATTATCTGATCGAAATCTCCCCCCGCGGCCGTCAATGCGATCTGCCCTCGGTCGTTCCAGAACCACACGTTAGTGAGGGGCCCTACCGTCAATGCGACACCGGTGGTCAGGAGCATGAACGGACCGCCGACGGCGACCGCCCGATTGATGGCGCGGTCGTCCTTGGCGGAGAGGAAGCGGACCGTCAGCTGGGGCTGTGCCAGCACGCCGATGCCCACTCCCATGACGATCGTCGTCACAAGGGTGAGCCACGCACTTGAGCCCAGCTCAGGCATCGTCGTCCATGACCTCAGTCCTGCCTCCTGCAGTCCCATCGGTATCTGCGGGGACAGTTCGGAGAGGGCGGTGAATCCTTGAGTTGGCCCCCCTACGGAGACGAGGGTTATGACCAGCAGGATGGTGAGGCCGATGAGCATGAGGGCGCCCTGCATTGCATCGGTGTACATGACGGCGATGAGTCCACCGAATATGACGTAGGAGGCCGTTATGGCGGCGAAACCCAGAATGGCTACGTTCCTGTCTATCCCGAAGGTGACATCGATGAAATTGGCCCCGCCGATGATGATGGCGGCGCAATACAGCGGCATGGCGACGATTATCATCGCCGCGGATGCGTACTGCATGAACGACGAGTCGAACCTCTTGCCCAGGAAGTCAGGGAAAGTCATGGCGCCAAGCTTCCTTCCCATCCGTCGGATCCTTCTTCCGAAGAAAACGAACGCTATGATGACGCCGACCAATATGCAGAGCACCGTCAGCCACATCAGACCTGTTCCATACACTGCGGATATGCCGCCGAATCCCACGATGGCCGAGGTGCTGATGAAGGCGGCCCCGTATGACAGCGCGAGAACGACCGGACTGATCCTCTTCCCGGCGATCATGAAGTCATCTGCGTTCTTCGTTTGCCGGTACCCGAGATAGCCCAGGTACAGGGTGGCGGCCAGGAAAACGGCTGCGCATGCGACGAAAAGTGTCGTATCGACCATATCAATCGGCCTCGTTCCTCTTCAACCATCCATATACGATGCATACAACGGCCAATCCAATGGCCAGCCCATACGCCAGCAATACCTGTGGGTCCTCGATGCCGAACATTAGCTCACCGGGGAGTAGATTCAGGTCGGATGATAGGGGATTGGTTATATCAATGTTACATGTTAACATGGGTCAAGACATTGACTAACACGACCTACCGTTCATCCCCTTTTCATATCATCAGGGTCTAACATGAAGATCAAGAAAGTAGAGAGGGGATGACGTAGGGCGACAGGTCGGACGCCGGTCCGTTCTCGGCATGATGGAGGGCAGGTCGCGGTCACTTCGAGCTTTCCGCCATGATCTCTTCCTCTGCCGCAAGGAAATCACGGCCCAGACGCTCGAGTTCTTCCTCGTCGAAGGTCTTGTCCAAGCGCCCGAGCGCCCGCTCCTCCTCAGCATCGAGATGGGCAAGGATGATGCCACTGAAGACGAGCCATTTCGGCATCCACAGTTCGTCCTCCGGAGCAAGTTCTGCTAGCCTGCTCATGACGTTTCTCGATGCTGCATGCCACTCCTCGGCCTCGAGAGCTGCCTGTCTCGTCCTCTCATCCTCCTCCATCCTCGGGAACAATACCCTCTCCTCGGCCCTGCCATGGGCATTGAGCTTGGAACGCACCTCCCTGAACAACCTCATCTGCTCCGGCGTGTCTTTCGACGCGGCTTCGGTGACCTGATCGATCAGGTGACGGAACTCCTCATGCTGCTGCTTGATGACAACGACTATGTTCATGGCCCTCATCTAGGTATGCATCTAGCGATATTGAACGAGTTCGCATCATTGGCGACGTTGAGGCGGGCGGGTCATCGACGTCGAACGGCCTAGCGCTTATATCCATTGAGTGACAGAACAGGATGCGGAGGTCATGGACCATGCCTAGCTGCCATGAGATGAAGATGGATCAGGTGTACGTCTGCGAAGGCTGCGGCCTAGAGCTCAAAGTAGTGAAAGAGTGCAAGGAGTGCGGCACCGAGGAGCGGACAGAAGCATGTGAATGCCCCCAGGGATGCACGTTCGACTGCTGCGGCGGTCCGATGCAACTGCGGAGCTGAGAAGCCGTCGGGGCCGCTGCCCGGTGAGTCGAGAACTTCATCGGCGCGCAGCCCTTGACACCGTTCTCCGTCAGCGAGGTGCTGGTCAGTTCGTCACGCCGTTCGCTTATTTTTTGAGCAGCATCGCTACTGCCCTCCGTTCTTGCGGTCGCCGGCCATTCTCACGGATGGATGCACCCCGACCCATCATCTTCCCGGATGGTTCGGAAGGCACCTTAACCCACTACCATGAAGGGAGACGATGAGGGAACATGCATGACGGACAGCGATGCCTGGGGCAGACTTCATTACCATCGAGGTTCGAATGTCCGTCCATGAACGTTCAAGGGTCGGTCAGGAAGGAGCGCATGCGTTCCTTCTATGCCTCCTTCATCAGGAAGAACGGTCTCGCGTTCGATGTAGGGGCCAATCATGGCGAGCGCGTCGAGACCTTCCTCTCCCTGGGAGCGAGGGTCGTGGCGGTGGAGCCGCAACCGAACTGTCTCGCCGACCTATACGCCAAATTCGGAGACGATGACGACGTCACCATAGTGGATGCAGCCGTCGATTCCCAAAGTGGCTCGGCGACCATGCATCTGTCCAACAACGACATGGTCTCATCGCTCAATCCCGACTGGATCGCTCGCGTGAGGGCGGGAGGGCGGTTCGATGACTCGACCTGGGACGAGATATTGGAGGTCAAGACCGTCACCCTGGACGATCTCATCGACGAATTCGGCGTTCCAGATTTCATGAAGATCGATGTTGAGGGAAATGAGCACAAGGCGCTGCTCGGCCTCAGCACCCCGGTCAGGGCGCTGTCCTTCGAGTACACCCCCGAGGACATCGATACGGCCGTGCGCTGCGTCGAACGGCTTCAGGCGCTCGGCGATCATGTGTATGACCTCTCCCCGGGCGAGACCTTCGTGATGCGTATGGGAAGATATGTCAGGGCGGATGACATCATGTCCGCGTTGGATTCGCTGGCCAGGCAAGAAGGGGAGCCGTCCGGCGATGTCTATGCATTGCTTTCGGACCTAGAACGATAGAAGTCGTTTGGAAGTCGTTTGATCCAGGAACGTTCACTCACTGGACCTTCTCCGTCTCTCCTGGGATCCCTTCGAACCCTCCTGCTGGGAGCCTCCGGTCCTCTGGGATATCTCCTCCTCGACACTTCCCCTGCCTTCCTGGACCTTTTCCTCGCCGCGCTTCTTCATCTCCTTCATTTTCTCCTGCATCTCTTCACCTCGCCGAGAACCCTCGGCCTTCCGCCCTTCTAGCCCACGGTATTACACCCTTGGGGGAGATATTCGCGGTCAGCGGCGGAGCGCCCGATGTCCGAACGGGCCTAACGGCGAGCTCTCGAGCATATGCCCATGGTCGCCGATGAGCGCCACACGGTGTCAAGGAAGGATGTCGGAACCGATCGCCCATCCTCTGAGCACGTGGTCTATCACGTTCAAGGAACGGGGCCGTCCCTGCCACCGCAGATTTCCAGTAACATATAATTAGGTCGAGTACGGACAAAGTGGCGGGAGTGACATGATCGACCTGAGCAGTATCATGGCCAGAAGGGCGGAGAACGTGACGGCGAGCGATCCGGACCTTACGGTGCGGTACAGCCTATACACTGACGATAGACGGGAGTGGGGCATCTTGCACATTCTCGATCCCATGGAGAGGGTCGTCGGTCTTGAGTTCTTCGAGTCGGAGGACAGTTGGACCAGGCCCAATGCTGTGAACGATTACAACATGGCCGCCCATGAAGGGTTTCCGGTCTCGGTCGTCATCCCGGATGCGGTGTTCGCTCAATTCATCAGGAACGTGCATGACCGGGGAGGGGAAGGGTTCTCCACATACCTGCTGAGCGAACTGAACCTTGCTCCAAGGATAAGGGCTTGAGCCCCGCCGGCCAACGTGCACCGGTCCGCCGGGGGACGGCAAGCCCGCCTTGGCAAGGCGGGAGGAGTGCATCTCGGCCCCGCCGGAGGAGCGGAGCGAGATCCTTCCGTGTCCTGATGGCCGTGACGCCTATGCGGACAGTATGCGCATGAGGTCCTCGTCTCCTACGGCGATATGGCCCTTGTCGTAGAGGCGGGATGCGAACACCCTCCATCGCTCGTTTCGCTCGAAAGTAAGAGCGAAGCGCTCGAGCGATGCATCGATCCATCCATGGTTCGCGAGGCTCACCGCTGTCCAGAAGGACAGTTCCTCGTTCTCAGGGTACGATGCCTCCGCGGCGGAATACTCCTTCAGCGCTTTCTCCAGATCGCCCATGGCCAACGCCGCGTTCCCGGCGGCCAGTCGCTCGTAGGCCCGATGGGCCCTCAACAGGCGGGAGAGGTCGGCCAATGGATTCGAGGAGTCTTCCACCCTCAGATCGGTCACACGGCCCTCCCATGACCTGCCGGTCGATGCCTTTCGGACCACGAGCAGACATGCGGACCGTCTTCCCCTTATGTCCCCGCCTTCCCCTTCGGCCGCCTGGAGGGCGGCCAACATGCGTTCGGCCAATCTGCCCTTGGCACCCTGAAACGCGTCCGCCATGGCCTCCGGCACGGTGGGGCGCAGCATCATATTCGCCTGTACCGAGAAATCAGGCCCGATGATATGACCGGATTCGGCGATGCACCCGCTTCCAGTATAGGCAGCTACGTTGCCGCGGACATCGACCATGGCCACCTGCCTCACGTCGCGGTGCTCGTCCTCGGCGATCAATGCTGACAGCGCCTCGCCTGACATGAGCCCGGATTCCATGAGGTCCAACCCCCTTGGGCCGTAAGAGATGTCGGTGAACGATTGGGTGACAACCACCCCAGCGCCGGAACGCGCCCAAGGAACTACCGATCCGACAGAGAACCAGTTCGACTGCACGGCTGCGCCCATCGTCCCCTCGTCATCATCGAACGCCGCTATCGAATACGTGTGAGCGAACGGTTCTCCGTTGAACATCGATGTCATGATGTCTTGATGGTCTAGCCGTCGATCTAATCGCATGCATCGGACATTGTTCACCATGATAGATACCGATGCGGGGAGATGGAATGGGGAGCGAGCCTTACCATCGCCATAGGTGTCGATCACCTACGCCAGGAAATGTTCCGCCGTAAAGGATCAAGGATGTCAAAAAAAAAGAAAGGGGGAGGAGAAGAAGGTTTAGGTAGGCACCACAGGCCGGAGCCATATATACCTGGTCTGTCCCGCATCCTCGTATTGCAGCAGAGTGATGTCATCGCCCCTCTGCAGCTCGAAGACATAAACGGTTCCGTTGGTAATGTTGGACTCCGTGGTTTCGGCCGCGATAAGCCCATCCTTCATGGACCAGCCCATGAGGCTGACGTCACCTGGAGTGTCTCCAGTGTCGTTGAGGGCAACGAACAGGCGGGTAGCGGTTTCGTTCCTCTCATCCCACACCATCGACACGGTTATGCGTCCTGGTTCCTGGGGAGGCTGTTGCGGATCGATCTCGAACCTGACCGTCTGGTTGGAGTCCTGGTCAGGCCAATAGTAGATGGCGCTGGGCGTCACGGTCGCATTGAGCCTGAATCCGACCATGAACGGTATGGCGGTGTCGGGCTCCAGCGTTCTCACCATGTTATGGTTGCGACCCTCCTCGGCTTGCACCCATGTTCCATTTCCAAGGTCCAGCCAGAAGTCGCCAGGTTCAATGTCTATGGCGCTGGTTTGGTTGTTCGTGCCGATGACCAAGGCCAGGATCACGACCTCGTCCTCATTGAAGAACAGGGGCATGGGGCTCATACTTCCGTTGGCGATCGTCCAGGCGCTCGGCGATTCGAACGTCAGGTTCTCGATCTCGGTTATGTTCTCCGGAGCCTCCATCATCACCATCGGCCCAAGTTCCTCCTCGAATTCGCTCATCGCGGTGATGCCGAGCTCGACATCCCCGGTGTAGGAGATGGCATTGATGAGCGAACCGTTCGTCTGGAATCCTAGCACCACATAAACCGTGGAGTTAGGTCCGATTATGATGACGTTCCTATTCAGCGACTGGACCTCGCCTCCTCCGATGAGCGTGGCGGTGAAGTTGCTGCAGTCCAGCTCGATCTCCTCGGTCTGATTGTTAGTTATGGCCACCTGGCACAGGGCATCGGGTTCCTCGACGGCTTCAGAGGTGTTCTGGAATTCCTCGATCAGCTCATCGAACGCCGAGGCGTTGGACTCGTTGGTGCCGATGTTGACCACGGCGCCGCTAACGCCCTCAGACCCGCCTGGCCTTCCTCCTGGTACATCACCTGGTCCTTGGTCGCCCGAGTCCCCAAAGGGGTTCAGCAGCATCACGCCCACTGCCGCCGCGACTATGACCACTACCGCGACGATGGCGGCGACTATCGCTGTGTTTCTTTTCATTCCTATCCCTCTGCCGCCCTGCTGTGATCACCTGGTGGGCAGGCGACCACGGCGGCCTGATTAAAAATGAGCGTAACCGGTCGGATTTAATGTTATCGCATTAGATAAGACCAATCCATAAGATAACTGGACATATCGATATCGATGTTATATTTCGAACGATATGCAAGGAATACCAAGGCCCTGATGACCGGTGACGCCATTCGCTAGAGGCACTTCGCCCATGCATAACCCTTTTATCGCGTCGCATGTTCTGTCGATTCGGATGGCTCAGGTATCGCTCCTCTCCAGGACCAATGGTCCATGGGCAGGGTTCGAGAGGAAGGTGATCGCTGCGGGGCCGCATGTGGGATGGGTCAAGTTTTCCGGACTCCGCCGGTTCAATCTGCGCAAGAGCCCATTTCTCCCGGCCGATACCAGGCGGACCTACCATCTTCCAGAGGACATCGAGATCTACGAAGATGAGCTCGTGGAGCTCGAGGTCGGCCAGCCGCTCAGAAGGATCTCATCCCTGGAGAAGCGCTCCACCTTCGCCAGGGACTTCGAGGAGCATTACCTTGTGGAGAACGTGCGCCGGCGGTCGTTGGAGATGCCGCGCCCGTATCTGGACCGCGGCGAGTTCCTTCACCGATTGGTAGAGAATTGGAAAGGTGGGGAGGCCGACCATCTGGACAAGGCTCTGGCGCTTCAGATGCTGTCCTGCCCGCGCACCCCTCTGGGGCCTGGGGGCATCGGCACCCAGTCCTTCGACCTCAGCGGCGAGCCAAAGGCGTTGGACCACCTGAGGAGGACGCTGGTCCGGCACCTTCCACTGGAGTTCTCCCGCCCCAACGGCCGGTTCGAGCTCGCCTTCCTATCGTCCCGGGAGGACATCTCCGCCTTGAGGGGCCGGATAGCTTCCGACCGGGTGGAGGAGGCATCTTACAACTATCTCAAGA
>LSQX01401010.1_pt1 | contig 11772 bp, 8 predicted proteins | sample 654561 | NCBI WGS metagenome assembly LSQX01 (sample SAMN04489861, study PRJNA283612) | anaerobic digester metagenome | isolation source: 4 biogas reactors fed with cattle manure at either 37C or 55C with and... | place: Denmark: Kongens Lyngby | collected 2014 | reverse complement strand
TAATTGGTTTTCCTCTGATACTAGCATCTAAATATATGGTAGCCGAATCAAATTCCCCATAACCACAATAAGTATTGTAATCATTATCATAACCATTTGGACAAACAGCGTCGCTTGGCATTGTGACTGTTTTCAGTACATATGATACATAACCACTAATATTATTTACACTCTTAGCCATTATGGATACAAAGCCAGATTGGAAAGGACCATTATATACCTTCCAATTTTCACCACCATCTAGACTATAGTAGTTAGTTATATCACTTCTTGAATCATATACAATGGTTGCTGTTGTATCCACCACAACTCCAGTAATTGTCACTAATGGATAGCCAGCATTAGATGTTATCACTGGGTTAGCAGGTGGATTTAAATCAAGACATGTTACAACCTTGTTAATTGTTGTCTCGTTTCCATATTTGTCGGTTCCTTTTATATATAAAGTAACAGTACCATCTTCATTCATTAAGTTTCCTAGCACTATATCATATGATGACAAGACAACTGGAGCAGTATAGTTAGTCCATTTTCCATTTGTCCCTATCTTATATTCCATTTTTGTAGCATCACCATATTCAATGGTTGCCTTAGCATATACATCTAATGGTTTATCTGATGTTATCGACGTTGTAATAACTGGACCAACATTATCAACATAGAAAACATTACTTCTTACTTTAGACTCATTATCATATATATCCTTAGCATAAATCCATAAGTAATATTCACCCTCAGCTCCACTTGGGATTGTTAGTGTATCCCCGCTTGTAAATGTATCAATAAACTCTTCATAACTTGGTTCCTCTGCCTTTTTAGTCCATAAATATTTGACTTCATCAGTATTTAAAGCTTTGTTATCAATTACAGTAACAGTTGTACTAGCTGTCTTTGCATATGAACCATTACCATTAGTACTAATCGTTATTAAAGGAGGCGTTACATCAAAAGTCGGAGGACGATTATTTAATTTATATGGATTTTCAAGAGTACCATCACCACTTAAGACTAGAACATTACTTTTTAAATTGATGAGCGGTCTAATTGATAATAATGTATCTGCAGTTGTTTGCATTAAACCAGCATTAGCTTTTACAGCAAACACTTTAGTTTTACTAGCTGCATCAGCATTCATGGTTAAATAGTTATAATTTTTAGATAAGAAGTTATTTGATCCACATCCTATACTATTATATGACTTACAACTTCCCATTCCAGTGAGCATATAATCAGAACTGTTAAGTAAACCAATTGCCACTTTGTTATCTGTCTTACCAGCAAATATCCCGCCCACAGTTGTTTGATCAAGACATTCGTCTATTTTAAAATTATCAATATTATAAGGACTATTTATACCACCAATACACCAGTTAACAGGCTCAACTAACACACCTTTATCTGGTTCATAGAGATTGTTATACCACGTTTGTAATTTACTAGATAAACTAACAGGAGCATTCCATTTGTTAGAATTGCTAAGATCGTATGGATGTACCTCAATATCATCTATACTAATCTTACCATTTCCTATAGGTGCATTAGCACCATTTTTGATTCCTTCATAAATTATTTTTAATCCATTTGTATCACTTTTAACAATACGCCACATTAATGGTCTTTCATCATATGGAGATACTGCACCAAACTCTATCCAGTTATTTGGGTTAGAACCAATAAAATAATCAGCATAATATTTAGGTACAAAATCATCAATAGCAGAAGCTAGTGATACTTCTCTAACAATAATTGTTCTTTTTTTAATTGCTGTGTTACCGGCTTTATCAGTAGCGGTAAAAGTAACATGATATGTGCCTTCGATTGTCGGAACCACATTGCTAACAGTTACTAAACCAGTAGCGTTTAACCCACTGTCCTCATCTTCTGCAGTTGCCCCAGCGTCAACATAAGAACTATCAATAGGTAAAACAATAGACGACAAGCCATTTAATTTAATGGTAGGGGCGACATTATCGACAGCAATAGCATTACTAGAGAAAACACTTGTATTTCCTTCAGTATCCTTAGCTATGACATGAAGATAATATCTTCCTGTCATATCACTTGATGTCATTATCTCGCCACCACTAGTAAATGAATTTACAAAAGCTGATTCTGATGGTGCTATTAGCGATTTAGTCCATACATATTTTAAACTTCCTTTATCAACCGGTTTTTTATTTGCAGTCACTACTACAGTAATTTGGTTATTCTTTTTATAAGTTGAATCACCAATTGGAGTCATAGTAATACTTGGTCCTTTTAGCGGTATAACTTTTATGGTCCTTGTGACTGTTTTAGTAATATTAGCGCTATTTTTAACACTATAAGTAACACTATAAGTACCAACAACATTTGGATTCAAATTAGTTGTTGTTTTAATTTTACTAGTAACATCACCATCTTTTTCATCTGTTGCTATAGCACCAGCTTCAACATATATATCACCTACGTCCATTATATATGGATTATTACCATTTAAAGTAATTGTGGTTTCTGGATTTTTTACAACAACAATTCTTTTCACTGTCGTTGTTTCAATATAACTATTAGTTACAGTATAAGTTATATTGTATGTTCCAGCTAACGATGGATTTACTGTTCCAGATGTAACAATGTTATTAGTCAAATCGCCATCCACTTCATCAAGCGCTGTTGCACCCGCATCAACGTAAGAATCTCCCACTAAAATGGTTCTTGGATTATTCCCTAATACTGTTATAACCGGTTTTGGTTTGTACACCCTAACGGTTCTTGTTCTTGTACTAGTAACACCAAAACTATTAGTAACACTATAAACAATCTCATACGTTCCTGCCTTTGTAGTATCAACAACACCTTTTACGACCAAATTAGATGATATATCGCCATCGATAGGGTCAATGGCAGAAGCCCCAGCTTCATTATAAGAAGTATCAATACGTACATCTACACTACTAGGACCATTAAGCTTAATAAGAGGTACTGGATTATTTACATTTACTCTTCTTCGAACAATCGTTGTATTACCTGCACGATCAGAAACTGTATATGTTACGTAATATGTTCCAACAACACTTGGATTAACAGTACTAGTTACTTCAATTTTAGAAGTTATATCACCATCATAATAGTAATCAGTTGCTGTAGCTCCTGCATCGTTATATGTATTATTGATGAGTATATTAACAATATAACTACCATTCAAATAAATTGTTGGATACGAATTATCAATTAAAAATGGCTTACTCCTAGAATATGTTACATTGTTGTATCTATCTTTAGCCGCGATATATAGAAAATAATAATCGGTCCCCTTTGGTGTTGTAATTGAATCACCATTATTAAAAGGTGTCCTAATATTATCCTCTAAACGTCCAACTCCACTTCTTGATCCAACCCACAAATGTTTTAAACTACCCGATACGACCGGATATCTAGAAGCAGTTGCAGTGACTTTTGTTTCATTTTGTTTTTTAGGGGTTAAATCACCGTCTGGCGAAAACGTTATTGTAGGTCCTGCAACTGGAACAACATTAACATAACGATATGCTGTAGTATTTCCTCCAAGACTATTTTTTACTGTATATTTAATTTTATATGAACCAAGTTCTTCACCATTAACAGCCGCCACTTTTTGTTCATTTTTATAGATTGTTTTAATAATACTATTGGTTAAATTACCATCCACTTCATCTAGAGCAATTGCACCAGGTTCATTATAAGTAGTTCCAATTTCAACCAACATATTACTATCACCATTTAAAGTAATAACTGGCTTTGGTACTTCTACAATAACTCTCCTAATTAATTCTATAGCACCTTTATTTTGACTATTCACCACATTATATTTAACCTCATAAGTACCAAGTTGTGAGGTATCAACAGTACCAGTAATAACTATACTAGATGATATATCACCATCATTCATGTCAAAAGCCTTCGCACCAGGTTCTAAATACTGGTGATTCAATGTAACATACATAGGATTTTTACCATTTAAATTCAAAACAGGTCTGTCTTTCTCAACAACAATAACTTCTCTTGTTATTGGCAATGCCTCGTTACCATCACTATCAGTAACGGTGTAAACAACTTCATATGTTCCTGGAATATTAACATTTATGTTACTAGATATATTAACTAGAAAAGATATATCACCATCTTGTTCGTCATATGCTGAGGCACCTTCTTCAACATAAGTATCGCCCTCTTTCATTACAAATGGATTCATGCCATTTAAAGTAATAACAGGCTTATCTAAAAGCCCTACCATATATTCTTCTAGAATATATGGGTCTTCTATTGAGCCATTGCCAGCATAGTATTTAATATCACTATTTACATTAATAACAGGACGCACTGATACAATTGAAGATGCTGTAAGTGAAGTTGCTATTTGACCTGCATTATTTATACTCCAGGCCATATTTGGAAGATCACTTCTAGCATTTAAAGTCCACCAATGATATTTATTTTTATATAAAAAGTTATTTAATACATCATTGCTATTAAAGGCACATTCATTACCACTTCCAGCATCCCTATAACTACTAACACAAGAAGGATTTGAACTAGTCGATAAAAAGTCAATAGCATTTGTCATTCCAACAACTGATTTACTAGTTGTTTTACCTATAAAGTTACCACCAGTATCGTTATTATTCGAACTATTATACTTAAGAAAAGTATCTAAATAAGTTGGATTATTATAAGGTATACCACCAATATTCCAATTACTAGGAACGACATAATCATTTATATTTATAACATAAACACCTTTAAACCAACTATTTAACTGATTTTTTAAACTAACAGGGCTATTCCATTTATTAGTACCAGTTTTATCCCATGGTACACCGGCTGTACCATCAAGTACAACACGACCATTTTCAGCAGGTTGTACTCCCTCATTTTCACGTCCCTCATAAATCATTTTTATGCCATCATCATCAACTCTTACAATACGCCATAAAAGGCCATGATTATCACTTTGATCAATACGTCCAAATTTTACCCAGTTATTAGGATTAGCACCAACAAAATATTTAGCACCATTTTTGTCCTTTAATGATAAATTATCACTCAATATAGAAGTTTTAAATTCATCATTATAACCATCGGTTTGACATACCTCGCCACATTTTAAATAAGCTTTATAATCATATGATTTTTTAACATTATCAACAACAACATATCCTTCACATTCGGTTTTACGATCGTCAGGACTATATATAAGTGATATGTATTTTTTAGCTTGAAGACTTGATAAAGGAATAACAATTTCAGTACCTTTAGATATTGAAATTCCATCTAGCTGGACATAATTCTTACCCGCTTTTTCCATCATACCTAAATTTATCATACATGCTTTTTGCTTTGATAATTTTACTACATTTGTTATTACTGGAACTGTAATTGCTAAAATTATACCTAAAACAGCTATTGTTGCTACTAATTCTATAACAGTAAACCCTCTCTTTTTATATAGATGTTTATTAATCATATAATTATCAACTTCCTATCTAGCATACTACCCTACTAAAATTATATCATAAATGGCAAAAACTACAAAATGACAATAAACCATTTTGTAGTTTTTGCCATTTTTTTGGGATTAATCTTTAATCGTATAATAAAGAACTGTTGCTAACAGTTCTTTATATTTATTAATGATTTTCTTTTTTAAAGCATAAAAACCAATCCAAACAATATATTCCCATCGCAGGAGTTTTAGATATTTTATTTGCACCTCCACAAGTATTAGGTGCTGGTAAAATAACATCATCACCAGGTCTCCAATCTGCAGGGGTTGCCACACTATCTTGATCAGTCTTTTGAAGAGCCATTATAATTCTTTTTAACTCATCAAAATTCCTACCAGTTGTCAGAGGATAATAAAGGATTGTTCTAATAATTCCTTTAGGATCAATTATAAATACTGCTCTTACTGCTTGGGTTGTAGATTGTCCCGGTTGAATCATGCCATATTTTTTAGCTATATCCATTTTAATATCTTCAATTAACGGGAATTTTATTTCAATATTCTCTATACCTTTATATTTAATTTTATCTCTTATTGTTCGTAACCATGCAATATGAGAATATATCGAATCCACACTAAGCCCAACCAGTTCTGTATTTAACTCTCTAAATTCATCCTGCATCATTCCAAAAGTAATAAATTCAGTTGTACAAACAGGTGTAAAATCAGCAGGATGAGAAAAAAAGATAACCCATTTTCCTTCATAATCACTTGGAAAATTTATATTACCTTGAGTTGTTCTAGCTTGAAAGCTCGGAGTTAATTCACCAAGCATAGGCATTCTATAAATTTCATCCATAAAAACCATCCTTTCACTATAAACTACCACTATCACTTTATGGTTTGAAGCAAAAAAATAGACCTAGGTTAAACCTAGGTCTGCTACCACACACTTTGTGTGGCATTATAATATATGCCCATAATTTTAAAAAGTATACTATCTTTTATCATTTTCTGTTTCTTTTATAATATAAATTGGTCTTTTCTTGGCCTCTAAATATGTTTTTGATAAATATTGACCAATAATGCCAGTACAAAATAATTGAACTCCACCAATAAAAAACATAATACAGGCTAGTGATGGCCAACCTGTTGTAGCGTCACCATAAACAAGTGTTTTTATAATTATGAAGATAATGAGAAAAAACGCTACAAATAAGAATAACATACCAAACAATGATGCCATTACAAGCGGCACAGTTGAAAATGCTACAATTCCTTCAATTGAATATATAAACAATTTCCAAAATGACCATTTAGTAACACCTGCAACCCTTTCAATGTTTTCATATTCTAACCATTTTGTTTTAAAGCCAACCCATCCAAATATTCCTTTAGAGAAACGATTATATTCTTTCATATCAACAATTGAATTAACCATTTGTCTAGTCATTAGTCTAAAATCTCTAGCTCCATCAACAATATTAGCTTTAGAGATTTTATTGATTAGCTTATAAAACATTCTTGCAAAAAAACTTCTAATTGGAGGCTCACCAACTCTACTAACTCTTCTTGTTGCAACCGCATCATAATCTTCTTCCTTTATTATCCTATACATTTCTGGTAGTAAACTAGGTGGATCTTGTAAATCCGCATCCATTACAGCAACATAGTCACCAGTCGCATTCTCTAACCCTGCATACATGCCTGCTTCTTTACCAAAATTTCTAGAAAACGATATATATCTAACTCTCTTATCTTTCTTTGATAGACTCCTCATAATATCCAACGTTTGATCCTTTGAACCATCATTAACAAATAAGAATTCAAACACATTTTTCTTCATCGAATTTGATACCTTATTTATCTCTTCATAAAATAATGGCAACGACTCTTCTTCGTTATAACAAGGAACAACAATTGATATTTTATCCTTTTTCACACGTATCACTCCTAATTTTTCCGATTCACTACATATTAATGATAACATAAAAATAACAAGTGTCAACAATTAGCATTAAGGGATGTTATTTTTTAAATGTGATAAATTTGCTAAATATATAATTTAATATTATCACAATAATATTAACAGCTATTTTAGATACCATATCATTAATGTACATCAAATCAATTAATACAAACATTAATAACATATCAATACCAAAAGTAACTAAACGCCAAGTATAAAATGATAATACTTCCTTCATTTTGTCTTTAATTGTTTTGCATTCACACTCAAAGACATACTTACGATTAGTAATATACGCGAACAAAACAGATAACAGCCAAGCAATAGTATTAGCTACATATTCATTTAACATAAAAACCCTTGTAAATAAAACATACACAATAATATTCACTAAAGTCGTTAGTACTCCAAATATAAGATATAGTATAATTTCACGATTCTGTTTAAACAATTTCAACATTACTATGATTCCTCCTCAACATAAAATATAAAAAATTTATAATTGCAAGGTGTTATTTGAATATCTTTTTCTTTTGGAATATTATAATACTCTTTAAAAGTCTTGATATGATATTCACCACTAGGATTAATCCCCCATACAGCATAATCTGGAATCTGTTCTATTTCTATAACAGGTTTGTTTTCTCCTAATTGCTTATTAATAGAAACTAAACGTTTGTGATTTTGGTAATTAACATTGTAATACAAAATTATATATAAGAACATGATAATACCAACTAATAACTTCCCCACACAAACATATGGTTTTATGCTTTTAACTTCACTAATCATATCATTAAAAACAAAGAGTGTTACAAATAATAGCATATATACAGTAAACAACGTTGTTCTAGCCCCCCATATTGGTGACAACAACATCACTCCATTTGCTATAAGACCAATTAAGATGAAAAAGATTACTTTAGGCCTATCTTTAAAACAAATAATAACAAAAGATAATAATAACAATAAATAGAAACACCAATAAATAATCATTACCACATTAGTTTCGTGAAGAAAGCTTAATTTTCTAATAATATCAATTAAAAACATATTATTTAACGCTGGTAAAACAGCAAAGTTTAAGACAATAACCATAACAGGTATAACATTAATTAATAACAATAACAACAATCTAAAAGAACGGTTACTAATCTTTTTAATAACCATATAACTCAATGCCACCGATAATGCCAGTAATAAAAAATTATTCCCGATCAGTGTATAATAAATAAAATTAGGTATGTTAATTATTATTTTTGTTAAAATAGGAGCCTTATGAAATTCAGAGGCTTCATAAAGTATACGACTTGCAGTTCCAGGACTAAGTAGCATTGCTAGAAACGAAGTAAGTGATATACATAAAGCACCCACAAGAAATGGATTAAGCCTCTTACTTTTAATAATAAAATAAATCAAAAGAAAGGCATTAACAACAACTAATACTGCCCCAGCACTCTCAACAAACATTGGAATTAACAAATTTAAACCAAATGAAACAGTATACAAAAAAGCTTTATTTTTAACCTTATTAGAAACGTAACAATCCATAAGATATAAATAAATAACAACCAATACAAGTGGTGTAAAATAAGTTAAATTACCAGCTATCCATATATATGTTTGAGTAAATATATCATGGCCAATTAGTAAAATCCCTAATACATACAAAATACTAATTATTTTCACTTCTTTTGGCCTAATTAACTTTATTGTTAAAAGATATAGTATAACCATTAAGGTAGCGTTAAAAAGACACCAAAGCCATTTATGGTAAGTCAACATGTTAATTAATAAACGACTAACAAAACGCCCCTCCCAATCAAAATACATACCAATAGCTTGACCAATCCAACCTCTAATACCACGTGTTCCAATAATATAATTACCCCAATCATCGCCATTTATAGGGGCGAGAAAAAATATAATTAAAAAGAAAACAAAAATCATAAAAGCAAAGAATAATTCTGGATACTTTAAATAATTCTTTTTTATTTTTTCTACCACGTTACCACTCTCTCAATTATCAATTCTTCATAACTTGTAAAAAACAATTATTTTTATTCTATATCTTTTTTCGATATTCTATATCAGATTTAATAATATCTTTAAGTCCATATTGTGGAGCCCATCCGAGTATTTCTTTAGCTTTTATATTAGAAGCTATTAATTTATCTGGGTCACCTAGTCTTCTTGGACCTATTTCATAATTGATGTGGATATATTTATTAACCTCATCAATTATTTCTTTAACAGAATAGCCTTCATTTGAACCTAAATTAATAGTAAAGGATTCTTTTCTATCAACCAAGTGATGTGCTCCAAGAACATGAGCATATGCTACATCAGAAACATGTATATAATCCCTAATACAAGTCCCATCTTTTGTCTTATAATCATCACCATAAACTGATAACTTTTCTCTATAACCAAGCGCCACTTCCGCAACAATAGGAATAAGATGGGTAATTTCTTTTTTATTATAGTTATAACCTATTTCAAGAGAAGCGTCTGCCCCAGCCACATTAAAATATCTAAATATTCCATAATTTATGTTATTAGCATTGCTAACCCACTTTATCATATTTTCACATACTAATTTAGTCTCACCATATGGATTAACTGGTTTAAGAATATCATCTTCAAGGCATTCATCATTTAAAGAATTACCATAAACGGCAGCTGTTGAAGAGAATATTACATTCTTAACATTAAACTCTTTCATTACTTCAAGCATTAACCTTACGCCTTCAACATTGTTATAGTAATAATCAAGAGGTTTCATAGTACTTTCGTTGACTAATAACTTAGCCGCAAAATGCATAACAACATCAAACGGTTTTATAGCACATTCTTCTTCAAAAACCTTAATTAGATCCTCTCTCTTCGTTATATCACCTAAATAAAATTTGGCGTTTTTATGAATGGAATTTCTTCGACCTGTCGATAAATTATCCATTACAATAACCTCGTTATTTTCTTTAATTAATTCATACACAGCGTGACTGCCAATATAACCAGCACCACCAATAACTAATACTTTCATGCCATTCCTCCTAGTTTTAATTATAGCATATAACTTCCCAAAAGAAAGGAAGATTAATTTTGATTTAATCTTCCTGTAACTATCTTTACTATCTCTGTTATTTTTTCTTTATCATCAATTGTTTCAACAAAAATATCATCACCGTCAATAATTTCTTCTGCCACAACGACTTGGACATCTTTTTCAGAAACCAAATAAAGATATCGTTTGTCCTCTTGCTCTACGATTTCAACAACAAAATATTCTTTATTATTATCAAGTGTAATGTATTCTCCTTGGGTTAGTCTATCCACATTAATCACCTTTCTATCTTTGCTTGCCTTCTTCAATTTGTTGCTTTTCCATATAAATGGTAATACTACGTTCCATTACAACTTCTAAAGCTGAATTGATAGTATTTATCTTACGATTTATTGTCACAATTTGTTCTTGATTATCATTATATTCTTTACTACCCTCTGCTAGATATTTGTTTTTTTGTTCAGCTTCAATTAGCTGTGATTTTAAAACACTCTTTCTAGTATTGTACAATCTACTTGCTTCATTAATTCTATCTTCTTCAGAAACTATTTCATAATTAGTTTTATCTTGTTCATATTCTTTTTTAAATTCACCATAATTAGCAATCGCATCATCAAGCCTATTACTATCTAATGATTCAACCTCACTATTTACTTGTAATTTTTGATTTTCAACAATTGCATCAATTAGCACATCATACTCAACAATAATTACATCTTTTAATCCCTTAATAGTATTTGCACTATAGTGATCTTCTATATAACTTTTATTAGCCTGTTCTTTTTCCTCATCAGTTATATTAGGAACATACATTTCATCTCTAAATGCTTCTGTTGCACGATTTCGAGACTCCCAATCTTTGTCCGCACCATTGATAAACATATATGTAAGACCAACAGTTAAAGCAACATAAAGTGTTCCGGCAACTATTGTTTTTTTAATTTTTTGTCTTTTAATAACACGCATACGTTCTCTTTTTTGTTCAGCTAATCTACGTGCACTTTCATTATAATTCATTCCCATATAAAACACCCTCTCGTACTTCTAGTATATAACAATTACACTGTATTATCAATAACCAGCCATTATAATATTAATCATTTGACAATGTTAAAAAATAATTAGTCTCCAAAATACTTTTGTTTATATTAAGAGTTTCATTTACTTGTTTATTTCTATTATTAATATAATCCTGCCCAACCACATCTCCTATTAAAATTTGATTATTTTTGTAATAAACATTACCATCATACCAAGAATAATCATTAAAGAAAA
>LSQX01010341.1_pt2 | contig 11773 bp, 6 predicted proteins | sample 654561 | NCBI WGS metagenome assembly LSQX01 (sample SAMN04489861, study PRJNA283612) | anaerobic digester metagenome | isolation source: 4 biogas reactors fed with cattle manure at either 37C or 55C with and... | place: Denmark: Kongens Lyngby | collected 2014 | reverse complement strand
CCATAAAATTCTACGAAGAACCCAAAAATGTCCGAAAATTGACCCAAAAACCTAATTTTAGGCAAAAATTCGCAAAAAAAGTTGCAATTTTCAAAAATATTTCTTGCATTGTCCTGGAAATGAGCGAAATTAGGCCAAGTTAGCAAGCGGATTGCTTTGGAGGCATGACGATGAGTGAAAGTCAACTTACTGGCGCGGAGGCTTTGATCCTGATGCTCGAAAAGATCGGGATCGAGATTATCTTTGGAATTCCCGGCGGCTCGGCAATTCCTCTCTATGACGCGATGTACAAGGTTCGCAAGAACATGAAGTTTGTGCTGGCGCGTCACGAACAGAACGCGGCGCACATGGCCGACGGTTATGCCCGCGCCACGGGCAAGCCCGCCGCGGTGCTGGTGACCAGCGGACCCGGTGCGACCAATACGGTGACCGGCATCATGACCGCGCACATGGACTCGATTCCCATGATCGTCATCACGGGGCAGAGCGTGCGGGCCATGCTGGGCAAGGGCGGCTTCCAGGAAGCGGACATCTTCAACCTGACCATGCCCATTGTGAAGCACAGCTATCTGATGAAGAACGCGAACGATCTCCCGCGCGTCATGCGCGAGGCCTATCATATCGCCACCACCGGACGGCCCGGCCCCGTGCTGATTGACGTGCCCAAGGACGTGGGCACCGATCTCTGCACCGTCAGCCTCGATGGTGATCTGGATCTGCCTGGCTACAACCCCAAGCCCCGCAGCTTTTCGACGGAGACGCTCGACAAGATTGCCGCGGCGCTGGCCAAGAGCAAGCGCCCGGTGATTATCGCCGGGCACGGCGCGGCGCTGGCCAATGCCGACAAGGCGCTGCGCGAGTTCGCGGAATTCATGCAGATTCCGGTGGCGTCCACGCTGCTCGGCAAAGGCGTGTTCCCGGATTCGCATCCGCTGAGCCTCGAAGGCCTCGGCATGCACGGCACCGCCTATGCCAACCGGGCGCTGGTCGAGTGCGACCTCATGATCGCGGTGGGCGCGCGCCTGGACGACCGCATCCTCGGTGTGCCCAGCATGTTCTGCCGCAACGCGGTGAAGATTCACATTGATATCGACGACGCCGAATTCGGCAAGCTGGTCCAACTGGACATCCGCTGCCACGGCGACGCCAAGGAAGTGCTCGAGGAACTGCAGCCCCGCCTCCAGAAAGGCGACACCGCCGAATGGCTCGAGACGCTGGCCGGCTACAAGAAGAAGTGGCCACTGTCCTATTCGCGCCGCGGCGGGATGCATCCGCCCCAGGTCATCGACGCGCTCACCAAGCTGACCGGCGGCCGCGCCATCGTGGCCACGGATGTCGGCCAGCACCAGATGTGGGCCTGGCAGTTCTACAAGTGCGACCGCCCCTGGAAGTTCATCTCGTCCGGTGGCGCCGGCACCATGGGCTTCGGCCTGCCTGCCGCCCTCGGCGCGCAGTTCGGCCGCCCCGATGACCTGGTCGTGGCCATCGTCGGCGACGGCGGCTTCCAGATGACCATGAGCGAGCTGGCCACCGCCGCCATCCACAAGCTGCCCGTCAAGGTATTCATCATGAACAACCACTATCTGGGCATGGTCCGCCAGTGGCAGGACATGTTCTACGACGAGCGCTATAGCGGCGTGGACCTCGAGGGCAACCCCGACTTCGTGCAACTGGCCAAGGCCTACGGCATTCTGGGGCTCAACCTCAAGCGCATGGCCGACATCCCCAAGGTGCTCAAGCGCGCCCTGGAACACCCCGGCCCCGTGGTGGTGAACGTCGAAGTGGCCAAGCATGCCGAGGTTTATCCGATGGTGCCGCCCGGCAAGCCCCTCGAGGAAACCGTCCTCGAACACCCCAAACGCAAAAAGGGCCGCCCGCGCAAAACCGCGGCCAAAACCGCCGCCAAAGTTTGAGAATCAGGGAGACAGACCATGAACCGATCCATGCCCACCCATAACCTCAGCATCTTTGTGGCCAACCGTCCGGGCGCCCTGGTGCGGATTGCCCAGGCCTTCTCGCGTCGCGGCTTCAACATCGAAAGCCTCGTGGTATCGCCCGGCGCCCGCTCGGGCTTCTCACGCATGACCATCACCGCCAAAGGCGACGATGCCGGCCTCGATCAGATCATCATGCAGTGTTCCAAGCTGGTGGATGTGCTCGCCTGCCGCAAGCATACCGACGAGGAAGTCGTCGCCCGCGAACTGGCGCTGGTCAAGCTGGCCGTCAACAGCGCGGAGCGCGGCGAGGTCCTGCAGATTGCCGACCATTTCCGCGCCAAAACCGTGGACTTCTCGGACACGTCCATCGTGCTCGAAGCCACCGGCGGCTCCGAAAAACTCGATGCCATGGTCGAGCTGCTGCGCAAATTCAAGATTGTCGAACTCGTCCGCACCGGCAAGGTCATCATGGCCCGCGGCGAGAAGGCGACCTGATCCGCCTCCGGCGGACCGCACCCAATCAAAAACAACAACCAACCGGGAGAGACCTCATGAGTATCGTACAGGAATTTAAAGAATTCGCAGTCAAGGGCAACATGCTCGACATGGCCGTGGGTATCATCATCGGTGGCGCGTTCGGCAAGATCGTCAACTCGCTCGTCGCCGATGTCATCATGCCGCCGATTGGCATGGTGTTGGGCCAGGTGGACTTCAAAGACCTGGCCATCACCCTCAAGGAGGCCACCGTGGATGCCGCCGGCGTGGAAATTGCCGCCGTCAAACTCAACTACGGCATGTTCGCGCAGAACGTGGTGGACTTCCTGATCATCGCGTTCTCGGTTTTCATGGTCGTCAAGGTCGTCAACCGCCTGCGCCGCAGCGTGGAAGCCGAAGAAGCCGCCAAGGCCGCCGAATAATTCAGACTCCATACGAAAACGAGCACGCGCGCTGGTCACCCCGGCGCGCGTCTTGGTACGTCAGACATGACATGTAGCTGGGGTGAAAGTCCCCAACGAGCCGAGGTAAAACGGAATCGGATTGTCAAAGGCCAGGGCGCTGTCGCGAGGCAGTGTCTGAAGGAAGCCGCCTGCAACACCTTGGTTGCCAAGCGCCTGAAGATGTCCGGCATGCATTGGGCGCCAAGAGGACTTGTCCGTATTTTATCGATTTGAACAACTTTGTTTTCTCTATGTTATAAGGAATTCTGGGCAAGACGAGCCACACTCCCATGTGTTGCATGGACAAAAAACAGACGTGCACTCGGACCGAAAGGAGAACACTCATTTGAGGTGGTCGAGTGCCGCGTATGACGTATTTATTGCATAATGCATGGCATTGTCGGCCAACTGTAATTATGGAGAAATGAGATGATGGCATCTCCTATGATTGCATGGCCCAATGCATTGTAATGGGGATCCAGCGCATAACGAATATCAGCTCGTTGATTTAATTGTGCGGCAACATCACAATATGGGATATCGAGGTCATCACAGAGTTTTGCCAGATACTGAATGTGGTCAGTCGTAATATTGATAACGATAAGCAATGTATTGTTTGACAATGCGATATTATGAATGTGTTCGATCCACTCTCGCGAAACATTCGCAAGTGTATCATTGTCAATAGAAACACGGTCACTTGCCTGTGCCCATAGTTTTGCGTCGCGATCTGCAATGGATTTTGACACAACGGCAATACGGATTTTGACACTCGCAAACGAATAAAGCCATGACGCTGTCAGTGCGTTATGAAGCTTTGTGCCGAAACGACGCGCGTAATAGCCATGATATAACCGATCAATCGGCCTACTATGGGCAGTCGTAACTTGTATTGGCGTGGTATCATTTAAGACATTAGCACGCCATGCTCGGCGAATGTCCTCTTCAATAAGACAAAGAAATACCACGCAAGGATTCAATGCTTGACCATAATGTTCATAATACTGGACCATCTGGTGCAGGCCATATCCGGGTACTCCGGAGTTCTGGATGAGGCTATTAGGAAATGCGTTGCGAACAAGATCACTAAAACGATTTCCAATTGGCACTCCTTCACCAAAAGTTTGAGAGTCTCCGAGAAATAATGCCACAGGTTGTTTGCTGGATTTATAAATATTAAATGGCTCGTCGCGGTGACCGAGGGAGTTAATATCATATTGAATAGCAAAATCTGAAGTCAGAACCGGCCCAGAGGTTAAAGGTTTCATCCGGTAGCCGATATGGGGATCGCTAACATATATTTTAGGGAACCGATTGAATGAAAAATTACGATATGGAGCGATGCTCGTATCTGTTATTACAAAGATGAGTCGGAATAAACATTCCGCGAGAACTATGCCTAATATTAAGGACACAAAAGGATAAATGAAATGCCGGCCTTTATGAAACGCAAGAAATATAAATAAAAGCAGTGTGGCAAACGGAGTAGATATGATAAATATTTGGAGAACGATGTGGTCTAGCGCAAGTTGATAGTGTGATAGGGAATGAATGATTGCGCCTGGAAGCAGGTGTGGCAAAATGTAACCACGATGAAGTGCCCAGAGCACTACGCCCCTCAATAAACCGAAATATGCAATAAGCGAAAAAAATAAAATATACAATGTTAGTTTGCGGATTGTCATAGTGTTTTAAAATTAATCTTCTGCGATGAATTGAAGACAATCAAAAGATGCTGACCTTAAGTGTTATGCTCACGTCGTCCAATCTAAACTGGGTGGAACAAGATGTCCAACATATTAAAAAACGTTATATGTGTATTGAATATTCTATATGGTGCTAGTGCGAATGCTGGCCGTAGGACGCGAGAGGCTAGGGTCTACGTCCGCTGTGTCTCTATTGGATGGTCGTCAAGATCGCCAACCGCCTGTGCCGCAGCTTGGAAGCCGAAGAAGCCGCCAAGGCCGCCGAATAATTCAGACTCCATACGAAAACGAGCCCGCGCGCCGGTCACCCCGGCGCGCGTTTCGCATTATGGGGTTTGGCCGGCCTGCGGCTGGTCCGGCAATGGCTGGCGCAAGGTGACTTCGCACAGGGGGACGCCCCAGGTGTTGGCGTTGCAGCGTTCGCGCCATTCGGCGCCGAGGTCCGTCTTGCGCCACTGGTAGATGCCCATCACGCGGATGGCGGCGATGCGGTCCGCCCATTCGCGGAATTGGCGCGAGCCTTCGCGCGAGAGGCGCGCCACCCGCGTGTTGCCATGGAGCAGCCAGACGCCGTCGGCGCGATCCTGCCAGTCGAGCGCGTCGCCAACACGGATGCGGCGGATGACATCGGAGACCAGGGCAAAGGGCCGGGGGGAATAGCGCCCCAGGGTGGCCAAGTCCATGAAGGATGGTCCCAGCAGGCGGTAGGTTCGCTTCGGGAGTTCGGCGCCGTCCGGCTTGTGGTCCGTCGAGACGCATTCCACCGCCGCCGACGCGCGCAAGGGATCGAGCAGAGGGCTGGGCGCATCGGTGCGGTCCACCACGGCCAGGTGCTCGCCGGCGCGCGTCATGCCGACATAGAGGAGGCGTCGCGCTTCCTCGGTACGCCGCGCCCCGCGGGCTTCCCAGCGCCCCGCCACCGCCACGGCGCGGTGTTCGCTTCCCTTGGCTGCGTGGATGGTCGAGAGCCAAATCCCGTCGCCCCCGATGCGCCCCTCGCGGCGGGTTTGCGCCAAGTGCTCGTGAAGGTGTTCGATCCATTCTTCCGCCAGGCCTGTTTTGCGGGGAGCGTCCTGGATGGCGTGGACGAGCAGATCGCTCCAGTGCGACTCGCCGCAGATGGTCTCGATGGACTCCAAGCATTCACGGACGGTAGCGGCGGAGAGCAGCTCGCCCGTTCGGGCTTGCAACTGATCGAGGAGCATCGTGGCTTCGCGCATTCGCCACAGGGCGGGAAGCGGATTCGCGGCCGAGGCGGCATCGCGCGCGAGCCGGATGCTGAGCGGAATTTGCTGCGCTTCGGCGGCGGCGCGGAAGGCGTCCAGGTCCTCATGGTGGACCGCCAGCACCGCCATATCGCTCCACGCCAGCCCGTCGGCGTGCCACTGGCGGACTTGCTCGAGCAGCGCCGAGGTTTGGGCGGCCTGCGAGCGGGCGGCCAGCAACCGGACCGGGGCGCCCGCTGACTGCTTTGCGCGGCCCCGATTCACATGAAGCGTGATGCCGTGTTTCATGCGGTCGCGATTTTGTTCGATGAGGCTGTTGGCGGCCTCCAGGATGTGGCGCGTCGAGCGATAGTTCGAGGTGAGTTCGAGGCGGCGGGCGGAGTAATCGAGTTCGAATTGGCGGATGAAGCGGACATTGGCGCCGAGGAAGGAGTAGATGTTTTGGTCGTCGTCGCCGACGGCGAGCAAGCTGATTTTGGCGTCGGGGTCCTGGAGGGTGCGGCCGGCGAGGGCGGAGACGAGGTCGTACTGGAGGTCGTTGATGTCCTGATATTCGTCCACGAGAATGAAGCGGAAACCGGCGAGGATGCGTTCGCGGACTTCGCTGGCGTCGTCGGGGGCGGGAGCGGTTTGGCCTTTGAGCAGGGCGATGGCGTCGCGGATGGGTTTGGAGAAATCCACGGGGGCGGCGGGTTCGCCGGGCTTGGCGGCGTCTTCCGCCATGGAGCGGAACGAGACACCGGTCAGGCGCATGGCGAGGGCGTGGTAGGTCATCACCGTGACGGCGGAGGCGGCGGCACCGATCAGGTCGCGCAGGCGCCGGCGCAGTTGGACGGCGGCATCGTGGTTGAAGCAGAGGGCGAGGATGGCGCGGGCGGGGACATGGCGGACCTGGACGAGCCAGGCGATGCGGTGGACGATGGTTTTGGTTTTGCCCGAGCCAGGGCCCGCGAGGACGAGCAGGTTGCGGTCTTCGCCGGCTTCTACGATTTGCCGTTGGTCGGGGTCGCCGAGGTCCTCCACAATGCGCTTGTAGGTTTTGGCGGTGACGGCGCGCTCGAGTTCCTTTTCCTGCCTGGGCAGGTATTGCCGGATGAAGGCGGATTTATCGAGCCGGAAATAGTCGAGCACGAGCTGGAGGGCGGCCTGGATTTTGGCGGTACCGCGGCGGGCGTATTCCAGGATGACATGGACTTGGAAGGTCTTGTCGTCGTAGTGGTCGCTGAGGTGCTGATAGTGGGCGACGCCGTACTGGCGGGCGGGTTCGGCGACCATTTGGAGCGTCATCGCGGAGCGGAAGAAAGCGAGTCCGCGCTGCAGGCGGATGACGCCCAGCTCGTGCAGCCAGAGCAGGATTTGTTCGGCGGTACGCGTGGGCTGGACGGGTGGCGGGTAGAGGAGCGAGCCTTCGAGGGCGTTGCAGAGCTGCTCCATGGTGAACTCGACCTGGGTGTCGGCGCCGGCGGGGGCGTCGGGGGGAATTTGACCGATGAGCGTGTCGAGGACGGTGGCGGCATGCTGACGGCGTTCAGCGGCGACGCGCAGGAGTTCGTCCATTTCGACATGGAGGTGGACGCGGTGCATCGTGCCGCCGCGCGGCTGGACGTTCAGCAGGCGGCTGCCGTGTTCGCCGATCGAGCGCAGGCCTTGGATGAGAATGGGGATTTCCGTTTGAGGGACGGCATGCTCTTCGGTTTGCAGGCGGCGGATCAGGAGGCTCATATCGAGCACAATGGGCTCTTTGGGCACAACGCCCTGCTCGCTCCAGAGGGAGAGGATGTCCTTTTCCAACCCTGTGAAGCGGGCGAGGCGCTGCCGTGCGGTGTCTTTGACCTGATAGCGGAGATAGGCGGTGAGACGCGTGCATTCGCGGAGAATATTGGCTTTAAGCATGGCGCGCAGCTCGGCAAAAAAGAGGCTGCTGACGGACGGGCTGCCGGGCGCCAGGCGGTGGAGGCTCTTGAACGAGTCGAGGGCGGTGAGGCGGTCCACATCCACGCCATCGTCCATGCGCGCGGTGACAAACTCGTGAAGGATGTCCCCCCAGAGGCGCTGGCGTTCGGGGGATTCGCCGAGCTGTTCGGCAATCTGTTCGGCCTCGTTGCGCGTTTGCGCGATGGGCCGGGCTTGGAAGACGCGGGTGACATTGTCGTCGCGCTGGAGAAAGCGGTCGCGCTCGAGCCAGGAGATGGCGGTTTTGATTTTGGTGTTCAGGGTTTCGCCGTGGTCGCCGTCAAATGTTTCCTGCATCCAGGGGTCGTGGAGAAGCTCGCCGGCGGAGATGACGAGCTTGTCGCCGTGGCGCCGTTTGAACTTGCGCAGCGTGCGGAGGATTTGCCGGATTTCGGCGCGGGACAACTTGCTCATGGCGTTGATTTGGAACTGCCAGTCGGCGTCATCCGCGTCGTAGAGCAGAATGCACTTGGCGGGATTGCGGTCGCGTCCGGCGCGTCCGGCTTCTTGCAGATAATTTTCGAGCGAGCCGGGCATGTCGCCGTGGATGACGAGGCGGACATCTTCCTTGTCCACGCCCATGCCGAAGGCGTTGGTGGCGGCGATGACATGGAGGTCGCCGGCGATAAAGCGGTCCTGGACTTCCTTCTTTTTCTCCGGCAGCAGGCCGGCGTGGAAGAAGTCGGCATTCCACCCGCGTTTTTGGAGGTATTCGGCGGTGGCTTGCGTTTTGGCGCGGCTCGAGCGGAAGACGATGACGCCGCCGCTGCCGTATGGGGCGAGGTGTTCGTCGAGCAAATCGGCGATGACTTCGAGGCGTTCGGCGCCCGGCGGCGACGGCATGACTTGGAACTCGAGTTCGGCGCGATGGACGGTGGACTCGAAGAGCTCGAGGCGGGCGGGTTCGGGCGCGTCCCGGTGAATGCGCTGATGAAAGGCGCGGATTTCTTCGATCACATCCGTTTTGGCCGTGGCGGTCATGTAGAGGATGGGGGGAATGGGCTGGCCCATGCGGTCGCGGATGAAGCGTTCGGCGTAGAGATAGTCGGTGCGGAAATCGTGTCCCCATTTCGAGAGGCAGTGGGCTTCGTCGAACACCCAAGCGCCGATTTCGCGGGTCTGCACGGCCTTGATAAAGGAGGCGTTTCGGAGCTGTTCGGGCGCGACATAGAGCAGGCCGATGTCGCCCATCCGGATGCGGCTGAGGACATCGGCGCGCTCGAGCGGCGTGAGCAGGCCGTTGATGGTGGCGACATGGGCTTGCGCGGCGGGCACTCGTTTCGCCAACTGATCCACCTGGTCCTTCATCAGCGATTGAAGCGGGGAGATGACAATGGAGAGCGAGCCGCGCCGCTCCATGCGGGAGAGGGCGGGCAACTGATAGCAAAGGGACTTGCCGCCGCCGGTGGGCAGGATGGCGAGCAGCGACTGGTTGGCAAACGCGGCTTCGACGATTTGCTGCTGCAGGCTGCCGCCGTCGTCGTCCCGGCGGAATTGCTCGAAGCCGAACCACTGGCGGAGGCGGGCGAGCGGATTGAATTGCGCGCGGCACCAGGCGCAGTCGGGGGCATCGCAGGGAGTGTCGCGGAGCTGGTCGGCGAGAGCGCGGGCGCAGGGAAATTCGTTCCAGACCCAGCCGGGGAGAACGGAACGGCCGTCGCCGGCGACCGACAGCCAGGCGAGGAGATAGGCGAGCGCCATGCGGTCGTCGCGGGTCGCGGGGATTTCCAGGCGGCTGGCGGCGGCGCGGCAGCCGCCTTCGGCGGCGAGCGTGCGGATCAGGGGGAGCAGCTCATCGTGCGGCAGCGGCGGGTCGGGGAAGAGGAGTTGGAAGCCGCGCGAGACGGCTTCGTTGCCGGCGGCCGCCAGGCCGTGCAGGGCGGAGAACAGGCGGGGATTGGAAGAGCGCAGGTGTTGGAGGGCTTGGAGTTCGTCGCGGAGGAGATCGCTGGCAAGCACGGCATCCACGAGCGGATCGTTCACTTCGCGACCGGTGGGTTTGTAGGATTTGTGCAGCGAGTGATAGGGGTTTTGCGGGAAGCAGAGAGGCGAGAGTTCGAGGGTGTCGATGACGGGCAAATCGTGCAGACGTTCGAGCGCCGGGAACTGCGCCTTGAGAATCCGCACATCGTGCCGCCAGAGATTGTGGCCGATCAGCACGCTGGCGTTGGAGAGGGCATCCGCCAGGCGCTCTTGAAGCAGCGTGCGGTTGTGAGGGCCTTTCCAGCGCCACGCCATTTTGGGCGGCTGCCCGGCAATGTAGAGACCGGCCTGATGGATTTTGCGTCCTTCGATGTCCGTTTCCAGGTCGAGGTATAGGGCGCGGCTCAACATGGGGTTTAGCCTAAACCCCGGGGTGGATTGGGCAAACAAATAAAGAGGTTTGTGCGAAGGTTAAGATTTGTGTCTATGGTTTTGACGGGTGCGGTAGAGGTGTTCGGTGAAGCCGCCCTGGGATTTGAAGGCGGCGGCTTGGGCGGCCACTTGGCGGTCCAGCAACGCGGTTGCGACGCCGATGAGGACGAGTGCGGCGTTGGCGGAGATTTCGGAGAAGAGGATGGACTGGATGGACTTTATGGACTGTATGGACTGGATGGATTGGATGGACTTGGCGCGTTGTCCATTGGGTCCATACAGTCCATCCTGTCCATCTTTGGAGACGGCCTGCACCCACGCTGCGACATCGTCGGCGGTGGCGCAGCGGCGGTTGACGAGGGCTCGGCGGCGCGGGTCGTTTTTGGGCCAGAGGAGCAGGTTGCGTTGTCGCAGGAAATCTTCGTAGTCGAGGCGCAGCTCGGCCAGGCTGGCTTTGGCAATGTTGGTCAGTTTGAGTTCGATCTTTTTGGAGGTGGCGCTGGCGACACTGCCCTCGGCGATATTTTGGACGCCGGAGCGCGCCGCCTGCACCATTTGGTCGTGGGTGCGGCTGCGCCGGTTGATGTATTTGTTGCAGAAGCGAAGCGTGACATCGTGGACCAGTTGCGCGACCTGAAAGCTCTTGAGATTCCGGAAACCGCCGTGCTTGGGAATGAGGTCAGAGGCGGGGTTGGATGGCTTTGGGGGCATGTTTGATTTTTCTCAAATTGAGGGGGGAGAAGTCGAGGGGAAAGGGGGGGGAATGGACTGGATGGATTGGATGGATCCCGCTGAAGCGGGACAGGCGGGATGGGCGGGGCCATTTTGTCCATAAAGTCCATACTGTCCATTCTGGTTTCAGGCCTCTTTCAGAAGCCTTCGAAGGGGGCGTTGTCGGGGGTGAACCAGCCGAGGTGGTGGTGGGCGAAGCGGGAGGGGGCGTGGAGGAGGGGTTCGGAGGTGACGCGTCCGTCGCACCAGGCGATGTTGGCTTTGGTTCGGTGTCGGAAGTGGAGGGTGGGCCAGGCGCTGCCGCCGCCGGCGAAGGCGGGGGGCTCGGCGAAGGAGTATTCGATGAGGGTGGCGTTGGCGCCGCTGCCCTGGAGGTAGGCGGTGTCGGCGAACATGAGGGTGTGGGCGGGTCGGGCGAGGGCGGCGGGGGGCATGCCCAGCGCGTGGCCGGCGCCGTTGGTGAGGGAGAGCTGCGAGCCGACGCCGTGGGCGTTGTAGCCGTAGCCGCCGCAGGAGGCTTCGAAGCCGTTGGGGGGCGGGCGGAAGGCGGGGCAGCGGCGGATGTGCCGGCTGGTGCCAGTTCCGCCGAGGTAGGGGGTGAGGGGACCTTGGGCGGCGTCGAAGGAACTGCCGGTGCGGGTGCCGTGCCAGCGGCGGGTGTTGGGGCCGTCGATGTCGGAGGCGGCGGCGACATAGAAATTGTGGTCGGCGGCGTAGGCGATGTTGGCGGCGGCGAGGGCGCGCAGGTTGGCTTTGCAGGCGGCGGAGCGGGCGGCGTCGAGGGCAGCGGGGAACAGGCCGGCGGAGAGGGCGGCCAGGAGGAGCAGGACGGCGATGACGATTAGGAGTTCGATGAGAGTGAAGCCCGCTGCACTACATGTTGCCGCTCCGCTCGCAAAGTCTCGCTCGCTCGCACGGCGTTCGCC
>LSQX01245968.1_pt2 | contig 11774 bp, 15 predicted proteins | sample 654561 | NCBI WGS metagenome assembly LSQX01 (sample SAMN04489861, study PRJNA283612) | anaerobic digester metagenome | isolation source: 4 biogas reactors fed with cattle manure at either 37C or 55C with and... | place: Denmark: Kongens Lyngby | collected 2014 | reverse complement strand
ATAATAGGTTCTGGGCAACAAAATTTTGGCTGTTAAATATAGCTATTTTGTGGTAATATGTATACGAAATAATCATAAGGGGCATTACATTCTATGAGAATTCTTATACTAAATGGTCCTAATCTGAACTTATTAGGTACCAGGGAACCCTCTATCTATGGCCAGACAAGCCTGGATAGTTTAATCATGGATCTGGAAAAGCGCGCCCATGCTCTGGGAATAGAGCTGTATCACTATCAATCCAACAGCGAGGGTTCTTTGATAGATCAAATTCATCTGGCTATTGACAAGGCCGATGGTATTATCTTTAATCCTGGCGCCTATAGCCATTACAGTTATGCTTTGCGGGATGCTATAGCAGCTGTAAATATTCCGGTAATCGAAGTACATATTTCAAACATAAGTGCAAGAGAGTCCTTTCGTAACTTATCAGTTATAGCTCCTGTATGTCTTGGACAGATCAGTGGGCTTGGTTTACATGGCTATAGTTTAGCCTTGGATTTTTTGGCTGATTACCTGGCGGAAAAGCCACTTTCGTAACTTTTCGATTATACTCTACATTTTATTATGGATAGGAGATGGGAACTATGATTTCTGCAGGAGATTTTAGAAAAGGTATGACCATTGATATCGATGGTCAGGTTTATACGGTTGTTGACTTTCAACATGTTAAGCCGGGCAAGGGTGCAGCCTTTGTCAGGACAAAGATAAAGAATGCCGTTACCGGCAGCGTATTGGAGAGAACCTTTAGTCCCAGCGAAAGGGTGCCAAGAGCTCATGTTGAAACCAAGGAGATGCAATACTTATACAACGATGGGAATCTCTACTATTTTATGGACACTGAAACATACGAGCAAATCCCCTTAAACCGTGGACAAGTTGAAGATGCAATGACATTCATTAAGGAAAATATGAATGTAACTATTAAATTTTTCAAAGGAGAAGCATTCTCGGTAGAGCCACCGTTTTTTGTTGAGCTGGAAGTAACAGAAACCGAGCCGGGTTTCAAGGGAGATACGGCTACCGGGGGCAGCAAACCCGCTACCCTTGAAACGGGTGCTACTTTAAACGTACCCTTGTTTATAAATGTAGGTGACGTGATCCGGGTAGATACCAGAACAGGGGAGTATATGGAAAGGGCTTGAGGGGAACCATATTGACAAGGTCGTAAGCCAATAGTTATGGCATAAAGCAAATCATGTATAGAATAAGAGGATGAATTATGGATTATTTACTGGAAAAGGTTGCCTATCTTAAGGGATTGATGGATGGTCTGGAAATCGATGACAGCACCAAAGAGGGGAAAATCTTAATAAATGTCGTTGATATTCTCCATGATATAGTGCATGAAATTGCCGATTTAACCGCATCCAATGATGAACTGGACGAGTATATCCAGACTATCGATGAGGATCTGTCGGATATAGAGTATGAATTGTACGGCGATGATGATGAATATTGTGACGACGATTTACACTATATTGAGGTTGAATGCCCCCATTGCCAAGAAACAGTTTATTTTGCCGATGATCTTTTTGAAACGGAAAATGAATTGTATTGCCCCAATTGCAAAGAATCCATATATAATGAAGATCTATCGGATCCCGAGGACTAAAGAAAATTATGAAACTCAAATAACGTATGACACTTGCCATGTTAAGTACAGAGAAGTATGGTTGTATTGACCGGTTATTGCCGGTCTTTTTTTATTGGAAATAAGTATAAACCAGTCCATATGGACATAGGTATATTATACATATGGAAAAAAGGACGAGTTAAAATGAAACAAAAGACAGATGGTTTGGAATACTATTTTCAACCCGTATTGGATGCTTTACCGGATAATTTTAGAAAAATGATTATGTCTGTCTCTAAAGAGATATTAAGGGAACTGGAGGAAATCAGAGTTCGACAAGGGCGTCCCCTCATGGTGTATAGCCGTGGAAGGGACTATTTTCTATGTCCTGACGGAAGCGTGTCTCGTTATCCCAAAAAGGCTTATGTAGTTACAGATCAGGATGCACGGTGTATACTGGAATTAATTTCCGACTATTCGATTTATGCCTTTGAAGAGGAACTAGCCAGTGGATATATAACCCTTCAGGGCGGATATAGGGTAGGAATATCGGGTAAGATGACCAGCGGTAAAGACGGTATTATTAGATTTCAACATATAACATCTTTCAATTTTAGGATTGCCAGGGAAATTCGCAATGCATCCAACAAAATTATCCCTTATGTCGTTAAGGGAAATCGGATATTTCATACCTTGATACTATCACCCCCACAGATGGGAAAAACGACTTTAATACGTGATTTGGCCAGGCAGCTTAGTAATGGTTTTCCGGGATTTTCAGGAGTTAAGGTGGGAATAGTGGACGAACGCTCGGAAATCGCGGGATGCTATCAGGGAATACCCCAAAATGATGTAGGTGTCAGGACGGATATATTGGACGGATGTCCAAAAGCTACAGGGATAATTATGCTAATTCGCTCCATGTCTCCTGATGTCATAATAACCGATGAAATAGGAAAACCCATGGATGTCATGGCAATAGAGGATGCATTAAATGCCGGAATTACCATAATTACCACAGCCCATAGCCACGGATTGGAAGATGCTCAAAGAAGGCCTATTCTAAGATCCTTGCTTGAAAACAATGTTTTTCAAAGGATCATGGTGTTAGGAAATAGTCTTGGTACAGGTACTTTGGAAAAGGCTTATGACCTAATTGAAGGGAAGGAGCTATTGGACCGTCCCATTAGGTAGGATGCAGCCTTATGTATTATACAAATCCTAATAATAAGGGGGAGGAGAGAATGGTATGTTAATGAAAATAATATCCAGCCTCCTAATCATCATTTGCTGTTCTCTATTGGGAGTACATATGTCTCATCGCTATACCCAGCGGATTAATAATATCAGAGAATTACGCAATGTCTTATCTCAACTGGAAACTGAGATTGTACATTATTCTACTATATTGGCCCATGCAATTAGAAAGTCCAGTAAATCTGTCAAGGGGGACTGGAAACCGGTTTTCGATAATATAGTGGAAGCTTTGGAGAGTAGAATGGAGTATTCCCTGTCAGAGGTATGGCAGGAATCCCTTAGATCCCTGAAACATAACCCTAATATCCACAAGGCAGAGTATGAAATAATGCAAAGATTTGGGTTGCAGCTTGGAAACAGCGATAAAATCAGCCAGGAGAAATATTTTCAACTTACCCAGGAGCAATTGAAGATAGAAGAAAATAGTGCAAGGGAAGAACGCCTTAAATATAGTAGGATGTATTATAACTTAGGAATATTACTGGGTCTGGGCATAGCCATAATACTCTTTTAATACAAACGAATGGAGGAAGAGGACGTGAACATTGATATTATATTTAAAATAGCTGCTGTAGGCATATTGATAGCTGTATTGAATCAGGTCCTTTTAAGAGCTGGCCGGGAGGAGATGGCCATGTTGACAACACTGGCAGGTGTGGTGGTTGTACTACTAATGGTAGTTAACTTAATTAATAATTTGTTCAACAGCATAAAAAGTATCTTCCGTCTGTATTAGTAATACGGAAAGGGGACTTGCTTATATGGGTATAGTGCAAATATTAGGAATTGGTATTATTGCTGCCATTCTTTCTGTCACCATCAAACAAGAAAAACCTGAATTTGCTGTAATGGTTAGCATCGCGACAGGAATAACGATTTTTTTTGTAATTGCAGATAAATTACCATATGTTATCGATACATTTAACAATATTATAAGTAAAACCCAGGTAAACATGGTATTTATCTCAACATTAATCAAAATAATTGGAATTGCATACATAACTGAGTTCGGATCCCAGATATGTAGGGATATGGGTGAAGGTAGTATAGCCTCGAAGATAGAACTGGGGGGGAAAGTTATTATTATGGTCCTGGGCTTACCAATCATTACAGCTCTTACCGAAACCATTCTGGGAATATTATCGTAAGGAGATCTATACCTATGAAAAAATCCATGTTGATTGGGATGATATTAGTTACTCTGCTCTTTCCCATGAGGTTAATACAGGCACAGCCTGAATCCAACGGTGATCCAGGTGATGAGATTCGTAGGATAGCTGAGGATCAATTGGATAATTTGAATATCGATCAATGGAATGAATATATAAAAGGTATAGGCAATTATCAAGAGAATATTTTTATCAACATGGATGCAAAGGAAATGATAGTTAAAATCCTGAACGGGGATTTTGAATTTGATTGGAAAGAGATATTTCAATCTATTGGAAAGATCCTTTTTAGGGAAATTTCCTACAGTTTATCTCTTGTTATTAAAATCCTGGCAATCGCAATTATTACAGGTGCCTTAGGTAATTTTAAAACCAGTTTTAGCAATTCATCCGTAGGTGAACTGGCTTGGATCATTTCCTACATTATGATTATCATCCTGGTAATACAGAGCGTGACCATTGCTTTGGATACTGGAAAGAATGCAATTGATCAAATGACATCCTTTATGAGTCTCATATTTCCGGTACTCCTGGCCCTCTTAATAGGAATGGGGGGCATCGCGTCATCTAGCATTTTACAACCGGCTACAGTGATATTATCCAACGTTACAGGAATATTCCTAAGAAATGTGATGATACCCTTGATTTTTCTTTCCACAATTCTAATCTTGGTAAGCAATATTAACGAGAATATAAGCCTGGGGGGCTTGAGCAAATTGATTAAGAATGCATGTGGTTGGACTTTGGGTATTATATTCACTATTTTCGTGGGTGTCATTAGCATACAAGGAATTCTTGCGGCATCTTTCGATGGAGTTTCCATACGAACAACCAAATATGCCATTGAAGCTTTCGTGCCGGTAGTTGGCAAAATGTTCTCACAAACAGTCGATATGGTTATTGGCTGCTCACTGATACTAAAAAATGCTGTGGGCGTGGTCGGGCTAATAATTGCAGCGGCTATATGCTTGTATCCTGCGCTAAAAATCATATCCTTAATTGCGATTTACAAGCTATGCGGTGCACTATTAGAACCCATAAGTGATAAAAGGGTAGTGACCTGTATGAATGAAATAGCCGGAGTCTTGAGCATGCTATTCATCACTGTAGCGGGTATTGCCATAATGTTTTTTATGACCATAGCATTATTAGTAGGGGTGGGTAATATAACTATTATGATGAGATAGAAGGTGCGAGACGGAAATGAATCAATGGATTTCAAATATTCTGGGTGTAGTAGTATTGGGGATATTGATGGACATGATCATACCGACTGGGAACACAAAATCCTATGCTCGATTCTTTATAGGTTTAATTATGTTACTGGTTATGATTCAGCCTGTAGTAAACCTATTAGGGCAGTTCCCGAGTTATAGTGAAAACTTGTGGTCTGTTAAAATAGACCCGGAATTGGAAACTATAGATACGGCGTCCCATATCATCGAACTGAATCAGGAGAAGCACTTGCAGAGGATGTACAAAAATCGGCTGGAAAAGGATGTAATAGAAAGGACCAGGCCGTATATACCAGATGTTGATGTTACGGCCGATGTTACTTTGGTAGAATCTCAAGGACCGGCTGCTTATGAAATTGATTCAATCCAAATTATCCTGGAACCAAGGGATCTATACAAGATCCAAGAGATTGAAATATCCGTTGATTTGGAGGCCGACTGTCAAAGGAAAAAGCATCTCAAAGATACCCAGAAGGAGATTGAAGGCCTTCGTCAACTAAAAAAGCATCTTTCAGAAACTTATGGAATTGAAGAATCAAGAATACATATAAGTAGTGAATAAAATACCTATGATAAGGGGGCTTAACAATGGAGGGAAAAAGTGGTGCTCTAAAAGAATATATAGCTAAATTGAAGGAAGTAAAGAAGACGGAATGGATAATGATAATTCTTGTTCTTTCGATAATAATAAGTATTTATGCATCTACCTTAAATAAATCATCAAATACTAACCAGGACGACACCCTCCCTGAGTCACAATCAGGCCTGCATTGGATAGAAAATGATGATAATATCGAAAGTCGTGAGGAGCAAAGACTTAAGGAAATTCTATCCACGATAAAGGGGGCAGGGCGGGTGGAGGTAATGATTACCTATGTATCCAGCAAGGAAATTGTTACAGCCATGAATACAGTTGAATCAACCACAACAACAGAGGAGGAAGACAACAATGGAGGCACCAGGCTTATTAACCAGAATGATAGAAATTCGCAACCGTCAACATTCAACGATGCGGAAGGATCCAAGCCGATCATCTTAAAGGAGGTGGAACCAGAGATCAGGGGAGTAATAATTATTTCTGAAGGGGCCAACGATATAAGGGTAAAAATGGAATTAATGAAAGCAGTTCAGGTTGCTTTGGGCATCAAGCCCAATCAGGTGGAAGTTTTCCCAATGAAGGAATTTGATTAGGGAGGATGATTGAATGTTTATATTAAAAAGGAAAAATTTAGTTTTGGGAATGCTTGTGGTTCTTCTAGTGATTACAGGTTATTTAAACTTTAGATATAATCAAAATTTGCTAAATGATAGTGAAAAAAATGGATTGGTAACTAATGAGGACAGAAAGCCCGCAGTGACCATTAAAGATGTGGCAAAGGATGACAATTCAGTTAGCGGAGATAGCCCAGAGCAATCCGATTCTATAAGTACAACAAGCAGTATGGGATTTTTTGTGGAATATCGATTCGACCGTGAGAATAAGAGAAAGGAAGAAATTGATTACATAAAAGAGATTGTTGATAATCCTAACTCCGAAATCGAAATGAAAAATGAGGCTCAAGCACAGCTATTGGAAATAACAAATATCATGGAAAAAGAATTGACCATAGAAGGTCTGTTGAAGGCAAAAGGATTTAAGGATTCCGTAGTTATCTTTAATCAGGATTATGTCAGCGTTATAGTAGAAAAAAATGAATTAGCACCTGAAGAGGTAGCTCAGATTCTAGATATTGTTAAGAGGGAATCAGGTAAGACTGCGGAAAACATTAAAATAATACCAACTAGTCAATAGAGCTTCCATTTAGTCTAGTTGTTCTATTTATGAGTGGAGATTACAGCAAAAAGACTATCAGTGGCATTATCATGGTAAAATATGGTTGAGACTATTAATTTAGCTTGACATAGTGTTCAAAAAGATATAAAATTAATTTATCATTGTAGATTATGGGTAGCCGCTTTTTTATATAAATATTTATGCGCTATCCAGTATGGTAAGCTAGGTATTTATTCTTTATACTTGGCAAGCAGCAAAATTGATAAGAAAAATAAGAACTTAAAAAATCCACGTATCGTCTAGGCCGGGGGTGCAACTCGGCTTGGATTTTATTAACAGAGAATGAGGAGGTGTCCCTAACCAGTGCCAGATTTACTACTACAGGTATTTGTCCTGGTAGTAGTAGCTATTGGGGGAATGGCGATAGGATACAATTATCGGAAGCGGATTGCAGAGGGGAAAATATCCAGCGCAGAAGAAGCCGCTAAGAGAATTGTTGACGAAGCCGAGAAACAAGCTGAAGCAACGCAAAGAGAAGCTATACTTGAAGCTAAAGAAGAAATACACAAACTGCGAAACGAATTTGATAGGGAAGTAAGAGATCGAAGAAACGAGATTCAAAGGATAGAACGCAGAGTCCAACAAAAGGAAGAAAACTTGGACAGAAAGATGGTCTCCTTGGAATCAAAAGAGGATTCTCTTAACAAGAAGAAGAAAGACATTGAGAAAGTAGAACAGGAAATCCGTTCTATACACACAAAAAGATTGAGTGAATTAGAAAAGATTTCCGAAATGACTAGGGATCAGGCCCGTGAAACGCTTTTACAAAGCGTGGAAAGGGATATTGCACACGATGTGGCCGTAAAAATACGTGAGTACGAAAATAGAGCAAAAGAAGATGCTGAAAGAAAAGCACGCTCTATTATTTCCTTAGCCATACAGAAATCTGCTGCTGAACATGTGGCTGAGGCCACCGTTTCTGTGGTCGAATTGCCAAACGATGAAATGAAGGGTCGTATTATAGGTAGGGAAGGAAGGAATATCAGAACCCTGGAAACAGCGACGGGGATAGATTTAATTATTGATGATACACCTGAAGCAGTTATCCTGTCTGGGTTTGATCCAATACGTAGAGAGATAGCCAGAATTTCACTTGAAAAGCTCGTGTTGGACGGAAGGATCCATCCCACCAGAATTGAAGAGATGGTAGAAAAAGCCAAAAAAGAAGTAGAGAACCAGATTCGGGAAGAAGGAGAGCAAGCTGTTTTTGAAGCAGGAATCCATGGAATTCACCCCGAAGTGGTTAAACTGCTTGGTAGATTAAAGTTCAGGACCAGCTATGGGCAAAACGTACTAAGACATTCTATCGAAGTTGCCCGTTTAGCAAGCATCATGGCGGATGAATTAGGTGCAGACGTAAAGTTAGCCAAGCGTGCTGGATTACTTCATGATATAGGAAAGGCAGTAGATCATGAGGTGGAAGGGCCACATATACAAATTGGCGCAGATTTAGCCAAGAAGTATAAGGAAAGTCCCGAAGTAGTACATGCTATTTTGGCTCACCATGGCGATATCGAAGCAAATACTGTTGAGGCAGTATTGGTTCAAGCCGCTGATGCCATATCTGCGGCAAGACCAGGAGCTAGGCGTGAAAGCCTGGAAGCCTATATAAAACGTTTGGAAAAGTTGGAAGAAATAGCAAATTCCTTCGCAGGAGTAGAAAAATCCTTTGCAATTCAGGCCGGACGTGAATTGAGAATTATTGTTAAGCCTGAAAAAGTCAGTGATGACCAAGCCATCCTAATGGCTAGAGACATTGTAAAAAGTGTTGAAAAAGAATTAGATTATCCAGGACAAATAAAAATTAACGTTATTCGAGAAACTAGAGCTATTGAATATGCAAAATAAGGTGTAGCAACGCTACACCTTTTGTATTTTGCCACCATTTAAAGCAAAAGGATCTAAAAAAGAAGGATATCTTGTTAGAATGTAGAATATTATAATCATAGACCAATGAACGAGGGGGTCAAATCATGGAAGTATTGAAAGTATCATCAAGATCTAGTCCTAATTCAGTGGCGGGAGCCTTAGCCGGAGTGCTAAGAGAGCGCGGAACAGCGGAATTACAGGCCATTGGTGCAGGCGCCTTAAATCAAGCAATAAAGGCAGTAGCTATTGCTAGAGGATTTGTTGCTCCCGGAGGTATGGATTTGGTTTGCATCCCAGCTTTTACAGATATTATGATTGATGGTGAAGAACGAACTGCAATGAAACTCATAGTTGAACCCCGCTAAACCTACCAACTAAAGGTAGGTTTTTTGATAAGTATAGATCGTTACAACATTACAAGATCGTTACATTATTACGATCAATAATTAGCCTGCTGCTTATATAGAAATGAGGATTTATCATGATGATAATAGATGGGCACTGTGATACCTTAACTCATTTATTGGACAAATCCAGTAATTTGTATGATACATCAAATCATGTTAGTATAGACACCCTGCTAGAAGGGCGTGTTAAAATTCAATTCCTTGCTGCTTGGATCGGCCCAAAGCAGAGATACGGACCGCCACTGCAAAGGGGTATTAAATTAATTGACAGGTATTATACTATGATAGATGAGAATCCTAACCTCTTGATTCCAATATATCAATATGGGGATATTGAGGCGATAAAACCCAATCAGATTGGTTCAATACTTGCTGTCGAAGGTGGAGATATATTAGAGGGTGAAATATCCAACTTAAGGATATTACATAGATTGGGCGTACGCCTTATTACACTGACCTGGAATAACAGAAATGAAATAAGTGATGGTATAATGGAAACTAATAGCCGTAGTGGGCTATCGAGATTTGGATTATCTGTAATCCATGAAATGAATAGATTGAATATGATAATAGATGTGTCCCATATATCAGTCCAGGGATTTTGGGATGTAATAGAGCATTCCTTGGACCCTGTTATTGCATCCCATTCCAATGCTGGTGCTATATGTCCGCATCCTAGAAATTTAGCGGACGATCAAATACTGGCTATATCCAAGGCCGGGGGTATGATAGGGATCAACTTCTATCCTCCCTTCTTAACTGAGGAAAGCCCGGCAAGTATCGAAGATATCATACGACATATTGAATATATAGCAGGTATTGTCGGCATAGACTCACTGGGATTTGGATCAGATTTCGATGGGATAGAGCAATTACCAAGAGGTGTAACTGGACCCCAGGATTTTCCTAAAATCGTTGATAGGTTGTTACAGCTTAATTACCCAGAAAAGGACGTGCAAAAAATTTGTTGTGACAATTATTTACGAATAATTAAGAGTATTCTAAAATGGTAATGCAAAACAATCAGAGCAATCCTTCACAATTTAATAGACTATAGCCATATTATGTGTTATAATTGGAAGAAAATGATGGAACAGAGAGTTAATCTTTCATTTTGGGAGGCGGAAGAGATGGAACTATCAAGAAAGAACCTGGGTATTGCTGCATCTTTAACATTGGAGATAGACGCAAAAGCAAAGAGGATGAAGGGACAGGGAATAGATGTTATTGGTTTCGGCGCAGGTGAACCCGATTTTCCTACACCTTCATTTATAATAGAAGCTGCTAAGGAAGCCTTGGATAAGGGCTATACTAGATATACGCCATCATCAGGAATTATGGAATTAAGACAATCAATCTGCGACAAGCTGTTGAGGGACAATAAAGTTTCGTATGAGCCCAATGAAATACTGGTATCCAACGGAGCAAAACATTCTCTCTACAACATCTTCCAGGCTATATTGAATCCCGGAGATGAGGTCATTATTCCTTCACCATATTGGGTTAGTTACCCGGAAATGGTAAAAATGGCAGATGGTATTCCTGTATTTGTAGACACTATGGCAGAAAATAACTTCGGTATCAACCTTGAGAAATTAAAGGAGGCTATAACCGGTAGAACCAAGGCCATAATAATCAATAGCCCAAATAATCCCAGTGGGTGTGTTTATAAGAGGGAGCAGATTGAAGGTATTGCCCAGCTAGCTTTAGAGCATGATTTCTATATAGTATCAGACGAGATCTATGAAGAGCTATTATATGATGGGGCCCAACATTTGAGTATAGCATCATTGGATCCCCAAGTGAGAGATATCACCCTATTGGTAAATGGGATGTCAAAGGCCTATGCGATGACAGGTTGGCGTATAGGTTATACTGCGGGAAATTCGAAGATAATCAATGTTATGGCCAATATACAAAGTCATGCGACATCCAATCCCAATTCTATTGCCCAGTATGCTAGTTTAGCGGCATTAAACAGCTCTAAGGATATCATCAAGGATATGGTATCCCAATTTGATACTAGAAGGAGATTCATGGCAGATAGAATTAATGGTATTGCAGGAATATCCTGCACAATACCTCAGGGTGCTTTTTATGTTATGATGAATATTAATAAAACATTGAATAGAATGCACAATGGTCGGGTCTTGGGTAGTTCCCTTGATTTCGCAGATGCACTCTTGGAATCAAAGAATGTCGCTGTTGTGCCGGGTATAGCCTTTGGTGCTGATGGATATGTCAGGCTATCCTATGCTACATCCAAGGAAAATATAGCTGAAGGCTTGAATCGTATAGAAAGTTTTGTCAAGGAATTAGTATAGGCAGGGCAGATCTGATCATGCTTGCCCTTATTATTAAATAGTTGAACAAGAAAAAGAGTGGATATAATCCACTCTTTAATAATGGCAGGGGAGACAGGAATCG
>LSQX01372156.1_pt1 | contig 11775 bp, 4 predicted proteins | sample 654561 | NCBI WGS metagenome assembly LSQX01 (sample SAMN04489861, study PRJNA283612) | anaerobic digester metagenome | isolation source: 4 biogas reactors fed with cattle manure at either 37C or 55C with and... | place: Denmark: Kongens Lyngby | collected 2014 | reverse complement strand
CCGAGAAGTCGTTCATGGGCACCCCCCTCGACTACTGGTCCGAGAATATCGAGTTCAGCTACGAACCCGGCCAGAAACCGCCGTCCAACCAGGTCGTCGCCCGCTCGAATCTCAGCCCCGTTGACGGCAAGGACGAGGACCGGTCCGAGTTCGAGGTGGTAGCCTCGGCATCGGCCAGCCCGGCGTCTCCTCCGCCCGCGAAAGACGGCGGACTGCAGAATGTGATGGCGGGCGGCGCGATACGGGTCCGCGGGAAGTCTGCCCTGGTCCCTGGGGAAGGCAAACCGCTTGACTTGGGGATGCCGTTTCTTGCTGAAGCCGAACCGCTCGACACCTCGGACCACCCGGATTTCAACAACGACCCGAATCTGGTCTACTGGCCGGAACACAACACCGAAGCCTACGACCATATCGTCGAGAATCCGTTCCGGAAGGTGGCCGACGAGGCGTTGTCGACGTTCTCGATCGACGTGGACACGGCGTCATATGCCAACGCGCGGCGGTTCCTGAACCAGAACGCCCTGCCGCCGCCCGGGGCCGTGCGTATCGAGGAGTTCATCAACTACTTCGACTACAACTACGCCCCGCCCGACGGCGAAGACCCCTTCGCGGTGCATGTCGAGGTGGCGTCGTGCCCATGGAAACCCGAGCACCGGCTCGCCCGAATCGGCCTCAAAGGCAAGGTAATCCCGCCCGGCGCCCGGCCGCCCTGCAACCTGGTGTTCCTCATCGATGTGTCCGGCTCGATGCAGCCTGAGAACAAGCTCCCCCTGTTGAAACGCGCGATGGAGCTGCTCGTAACCCAGTTACGCGAGGATGACCGGGTCGCCATCGCCGTATACGCCGGGGCGTCGGGCCTGGTGCTGCCCCCCACCTCCGGAGACGCCCACCGGACCATCCTCGAAGCGCTGAACAACCTCCGGTCGGGCGGCTCGACCAACGGCGGCGAGGGCATCAAGCTCGCCTACAATACCGCCACCGAGAGCTTCCTGAAAGACGGCGTCAACCGGGTCATCCTGGCCACCGACGGCGATTTCAACGTCGGCATGACCGATGAATCACAGTTGATCGACCTGGTTGAATCCAAGGCAAAGACCGGTGTCTTCCTCTCCGTGCTCGGCTTCGGCATGGGAAATCTCAAAGACGCCACACTGGAACAGCTTGCCGACAAGGGCAACGGCAACTACGCCTACATCGACGACATGGACGAAGCACGTAAAGTGCTTGTAAAAGACCTGTTAGGAACCCTGGTTACCATCGCCAAGGACGTCAAGATCCAGGTGGAATTCAACCCGGCGCTGGTCCAGGCCTACCGTTTGATTGGCTACGAGAACCGGAAACTGGCCAAGGAAGACTTCAACGACGACACCAAAGACGCCGGCGAAATCGGGGCCGGCCATACGGTTACGGCGTTGTACGAACTGGTTCCCCCGGGGACGGCCCTCGCCATTCCGGGCGTGGATCCGCTAAAATACCAGCAGAATCAGCCCGCGCTAACGGATGCCGCCAGTTCCGGCGAGCTGTTTTCGTTGAAACTTCGCTACAAGAAACCGGATCAAGACACCAGCAGGCTGCTCACGTTCCCGGTCAGGGACGAAGGCACCGCCTGCGAGAACGCGTCGGAGGATTTCCGGTTCGCCGCGGCCACCGCGGGATTCGGAATGCTGCTGCGAAACTCGGAATACAAGGGCGCGCTCACGCATCAGCTGGTCTTGACACTGGCTGAACAGGGCCTGGGTAGGGACGAACAACACTACCGCGCCGAGTTCATTGGACTGGTGCGGAAAGCGCACGCCTTGGCAAGCCAGTGAGCATGATGGGCCGGGGCAGACCCTCATCCACCTCGGGGTCTCCCCGGCCCCCCCTTTTGCGTACCGCTGCGTCACCGTGCCGGCGCTCCCCCCAAACCCGCTCTCTTTGGGGTATAATCCCAACAGGGGAATGATACGCCAAAACGCACATGGCGCATTTTTCAGCCATTCAGGGGAGGTTTTGAGCGGTATATACGGGGCTATGGTCCCGGTAATTCCATTTTTCGCTGTTTTTCATAACGAAGTATGGTATAATCTCCGGGGATCCTGCAGGGGACCGCATCAGTGGAACGGGGAGTTGCTGGGCTGGGGATGGGGAATACCTATGGCGAAAGCGACATCACACACGGGCGAGGGATGGGATCGGCTCGAACGGCTGGTTCTCGATCTTCAAGACATGTCGGCCGACGGGTTCCGGTCCGGGGCGGAGCAGATTGCCAAAGCCCATGATCAGCTCGAAGCCGTCAAGTCGAGCTTCGCGACGCGGGGCGAATCCGCGGCACAAGCCGTGAAACAAATCATGGGCGCGGTCCAGCAGCTTCGAAAGACCACCACGGAAACCGTCGCCCTGCGCAAGACCATCGCGGGCCTCGAAGAACAGCTGGAACTCCGGACCGGCGAGCTTTCCGCGCAGAAAGAGGCGGCCCTGCAGGTCGAGAAACGGCTCTCTGAACAGGACCAGGCGCTCCAGGCGGCCAAGCAGCGCGTCGTCGAACTGGAACGACTGGCAAAGGAGGCTCAGCAGGCCCTGGAATCGGAGCGCTCGGCCAGGGCCGCCCTCCAACAACAGCTTGACGATACCGAGAACACCGTGAACGCCCGCAATGTGGACCTCGCACAGGGCAAAAAACAGCTTGAGGAATTCACCCTCAGCGCCGCCGAAAAAGAAAACGAGCTGACCCACCTGAAAAAGCGTGTCGGCGTCCTGGAAAGGGAAAAGAACGAGGCGGATGCCGCGCGCGACGCCCAAAAAGCCGAACTGGACAAGTCCAGGACCGAACTGGAAGCCGTGCGGGCCAACAAGAAGGTAGCGGATACCGAGATCGCTTCGCTGAAAAAGGACCTGGAAAGCGCGCGTGCTGAAACCGCGGCCCTGCGCGAGGAACTCGAACGCGTGTCCGGCGCAGCCGCGCGCGTTGCCGAACTCGAAGCCGCGCTGAAGACGGCCAACGATCGGGCGGACGCCCTTGAGACCCGCCTCAAGGAAGAGATGGCCGACGTCGCCCGGGCCTCCTCGGTCGCGGAACAGCTCGCCAAAGCCGCTAAGGAACAAGAGGCCTCCAGACGGGAGATCCAGTCCCTGCGGGCCAGCATGCAGGGTTTCGCGGCCCGGGGGAGCATGCCCCTCGCGCCGGACCCGGCCGGCGCCGAACCCGACGAAACGGACCCGGAAAAGCCCGGCGTCCCGGCGCCGCCTTCCCTTCCTGAAGCCGACGGACGCCGCTGGAAACTCGGCGAAATTCTTTGGGAAATGGGCGTGATCACGCTGGAACAGCTTGAGGACGCGCTCGAAGAACAGCGCCTGAACCCGCAGGCAAAACTCGGGACCATCCTCGAGGAAAAGGGCTACGCTTCGCCGGAAGCCGTCGCCCAGGCGGTCGCGTTGCGCGCCGAAACCGAATACGTCGAAGTGGACGCCCGGTCGATCGCGCCCCAGGTAGCCAGCCTGATCCCCGCGCGCCTGGCGTCCCTGCACAAATGCATCCCGATTCGCGCGGACGAAGATACCCTGACCCTCGCCATGGCCAACGCGCTGGACATCGTCGCGATCGAAGACGTCGAACGGGTCAGCCAGCGCCGGGTCGAGCCCGTCGTGGCGACGCTGCCGCGAATCCTCGAACTGATCGAGCAGGTGTACGAACGCAGCCCGTCGGCTCGCGGTTGACCCGGTGACGCTGGGAACAGCGCTCCCCGAACGGACCGCGGGGGCGCCGGTCCCACGGGGCTCAATCGCCCAACCGGTAGAGCCGCAGATCGTCGAAGTACACCGCCTCCCCTGCTTCAAACCCGTCCACGACAAGAATGGGCAGGATTTCGGCGACGCGATCCATGTCCGGCTCGGTGATACGATGGACCACCGCGAGCGCCTGCCACGTGCCGGGTTTCGGAGAGAGCTTCATGGACGGCGTCAGCACGTTGTTGCGGCCGGCGTCCCGCAGGGTGAATGACAATTCCACCGTGCCCGCCGGGCGCTGGCCCTCAGGCGCGAAGACGTAACAGATCAGGCCGTAGCGGCCGGGTCTGGCCGGCAGCGCCTGCACGGGTCCGCCCCGTTTCACCCCCTCGCAGACCACGGCGCAGCGTCCCGAATGGGCGGCGGCATCGGACCGGGCCATGCGCCCGGCCCCGTCGCGCAGCCACCAGGACCAGCCTTCGGCTGCGGCGCCGGAACCCTCCTCGAACGACGGGTTGCGCGTGAGCAGTTCGCCGTGCTCCGCCGCCAGATCAAGCAGCATCGCGGCCTGCTCTTTCACGTGCGTGTCGGGCGCTTCCGCGGCAACCCGCGCCAGTTCGTCCCGGAGAGGGCTGTCGGGAACGTCCAGGAACCCGATGAGAGCGCCCAGGCCCGCGGCGCCCATGGCGTCGTCACCCAGGGCCGCGTATTGGGTCATTGTGAGCGGATGCCGCAGGACGGGATGGCCGGGGAAAAGCTCCAGGGCAAGCTCACGGCGTCTGGCCGCGTGCCCGAACCGCTGTTCCACTGAGGTGAGAAGGGCCACCGCCTCCTCGTGCGTGGCCGGGGGGCCCTCGAACGGCGCATCGAAATCAAACGCGTACGCCGACGCCTCGTAGTACTCGAACGCCTGCAGCAGGAGCCGCGCACGGTATTGCTGGGGTTCGGTGACCGCTTTCGCGGCGGCGGTTTCAAGCCAGTGGCGGCTCTGTTCAATATCCTCGCGCGAGATGTCGCGAAGATAACCCGGACTGTAGAAAGCCAGGTATTGCCCGTCTTTCGTGAACCAGCCGGAATCCAGCACGCGGCGCGTCCAGAAATCTTCCCAATGCGCGTAGTACTGCTTGAGATAGGGGGCGCCTTCCTCCCCAACGCAGCGCACATACCATTCATCGAGCAGCGCATCGACGTCCGCGCTGGGGTCCCACTGGAGTTTGAGGGACACGTACAGTTTGGGGCCCTCGCCCCAGTTGGGATAGGCTTCGGCATACATGGCGCGCACCCCGTTGGCGTACCCGAACCGGTAATAGTCGGCCATGCGATGAAACCACACGCGTGGAAGGCAGTACGGCGAACCGTAGATGTAGTCATACCACCCCAGCAGCGGGCTTCGGGCGTGCCAGTCCTGCGTAAGGGCCTGGCCGGTCCCGCGGAGTTCAGGATCCGTCCATTTCATGCGGTCGTAGGTCATGTACGGAATCAGCCGGGGGTGAACCGAGACATGCCGGGGCGGCGCGGCGACTTCGCTGTAGGCCAGGCACCCGAACCACTTGTCCGGGAACCGCGCGAGCACGCCCTCGATCACGCGATTGGCCCAGTCGTAGTAGAGGTCGGAGTAATCGACGCGGCCGAGGAAATTCTTCTCGCCGGAGATCCGCGCCCGGCACGATTCGCATTCGCAGTAGCCGCTGCTGTCGTTCGCGCCGAGGGAATACGACGTGGCGTCGGGGTGGGTTTCGAAATAGGCGATGATGTTCTTGACCGCCTCCTCCACGATGCCCGGCGCGGTGAAACAGGGCTGCCAGTGATGGGTATCGTTGGTTGGCGGGAGGAAGCGCTGGCCGTCCTGGATCGGGAAGAACTCGGGATGGCTCGCGGTATAGGTCTCGGGCGGAAACAGGTGGAGCAGATAATGGTGAAAACTGACCCGGCCGCGCATCCGGTTGCGCCGGGCCCACGTGTCTTGCGCCTCCCCCTGCAACCCGCTGAACAGGCGTGAAAACACCGCCGGCGCCTGGCGCACCGGCTCCGCCGGAACCGACAGGCTGCGCACCGCGGGCACGTCGTCGCCATGCTCGCCCGGGAGAAGCCAGCGCACCCCCACGTACCGCTCGAGAAACTCGCAGACCCCGAATTCCGTGCCCCAATCGGTGGGGCCGGCAACGACAACCATCCGGGGGTCGGGGAACGCGATGTCGAAACCGTCCTCGTCAAGACCGGTCTGCTCGGGGGGTTGCCAGGCCGCTCCCCGGCCCACACAGATGACCGTGCCTTCCGGCGGCAGCGCGTTGACCACGGGCAACCGCGCCCCGGTGGCCCGCTCCACGTAATCCACGAGCAGCTGCGCCGCCGCCTTCACCTGCGCCGAAGCGGCCTCCTCGACGACGACCGTCGCGACCGGCTGCCCCTCGCGCACAAGGTCAACGGCCAGGGCGTGTTGACAGACCGCCGCGAAAAGACACAGAGCATACACCCAGACCGCGACACACCGTTTCGGAATTGGCATGGTGCTTCCTCTAGTTCGAGAACTCTTCGACAAACGCTTCCGCAAGCGCGGCATACCCCGCCTGCTTGAGTTGGGCCACCTGGTGCTGATCGGCCTGTTCGCGGCGGATGCGGCCGCTGATGCTCCGGCTGGACACCGGGTCCGGGACCAGCATGGCCCATTGCCCCGTGCGCACGTCGACAAGCACCAGCTTGAGGCGAATCCGCATCTCCTGCGTCTCATCCGGCACGGCGCGGCCGACGATAGGGACCCACGACACCGTCTTGGTCGCCAGGTCGTACTGCTCCGCTTCGAGGACGCCCCAGTAGCAGGCGAAGTAATCCATGCCGCCCCGCGCCGCGGCGAGCCGGAATGCGCGAGCCATATTCGTCTGGCTCTGCTCCTTGGAGACGAGCCCGGAAAACGGCGCGATCCGGTAATGCGCCGCCATGGCCGTCTGCATCGGCTCGTCCGGGAAAAGGGCGCCCGACTGCACCAGCATGACGGCGCTGCCCTCGGCTACGGCAAAGTCCGCCCGTTCCTGAAATTGCCGGGTAATCTCCTCATCGGTGATCGGCTGCGCAGGATCAACGCCGATGAGACTGAACTCGGAGATCTCACCCTGGTACAGGTCGTTGCCGCCCCACCGGCTGTACCCGGAATCGGAGATCGACCGCGTAGACATGCACCCGCCGCCCACAATCAGCGCCGCCACCGCCACCCAGCACTGCACCGAAATCGCCCGTGATTGATGTGTATCCATGGCCAGGTTCTCCTCACATGGACAGGACCGGACTCCGAACTCCGTACCATCAATACCCAATACCACCCGGGACGTTCCAGGTTTCATACGGCCGGCTGTGCCCGCACCACGGCGGCCCCGTTCGAGTGACCTTCCTCGGGCGCCTCCTCTCAGTCAATGCCCCTGGAACCCGTCACCGTACCGCCTCGACGCCCATCTCTTCAAACTGGGCCGCGGCATTCAGAAAGTGCGCGGTAATCCAGAAGACCGTCCAATCCTCGACGTAGCCGCCGCGCAGACCGAAGGGGCTGTCGATCTTGCCCCGTTGCGCGTAGTTGGTGTGCTGGGGCTGTTCGCCCTGGCTCCCGTACGGGTCGATCAACTGTCCGCAGCTGCGATACATCACGAGCGCGAGCTGTTTCAGGCCGTCGTTGCCGGTCAGCAGGCCGAGCTTGTAGACGGATGGCGCGATCAGGACGCCGTAGACGTCAATGTGCATGTTCTGGACCGATACGGCGGTCCAGCCGCGTGTCTTGAACGCGTGGTCTCGCAGACGCCCCGGGGGAAGATCGATGTCCCACACGACGACGTAGGTGAGCGTGACGTCGCAGGCGTGCCGGGCCCATTCCAGGTAGCGGGCCTCCTTCGTCGTTTCGTACAGGGCCAGAAACCCCTGAAACGCAGCGAACGCGCCTTCCTTGTCTTCGCAGCTCGCGTCGAGCGTTCCGCCCCAATACGGCTCGCGCATGGACAGTGACCGGGCGGCATAGGTCTCCCCCGCCTTCTCCGCGGCACGGAGGTAGTCGCCGTTGCCGAGGAGCCGGTAAGCGGCGCAGAGAGGGGCGATAAAAAAGGCCTCGTCCGTCGACGTGGGATTCCAGTCGTCGGTCAGAATGCGCCGCGCGTGGAAATCGCAGGCCCTGCCGAGAAACGCGCGCCATGTTGAATCGTCCAGCCCGGACTTTGGGGCGGCCTGGATGGCGTTCGCGAAACTGAGCATTGCCTGACCCTGCGACAAGGGCTCGTGGTGGTCCCACGTACCCGTATCGCAGTGGTACCACGTGTGAAATCCGCCGTCGTAGAAGGCGGCATTCGTCAGGAAATCGAGCGACTTCTGCGCGCGCTCCAGGGCCGCCGGATCGCCCAGGCGGGGTCCCAGCACCTGGTTGGCATACCCGAGCGCGGCCGCCTGGCCGCACCAGCCCATGACATAGATGGGTTTATCGGGGTATTTCGTGTAGCCGGCCGCGTCCCCCGCTTCGTACCACCGGGTGTTGGAAAAGCGGTATTTGGCCCGGACGATCTCCGCCAATGTCGGCAGCCCGTCGACGCGATAGGGGTCGAACAGGGCCAGGCTGGTCCAGACCGGCCGTTGAAACCCCGCGCCCTCCCCTGGCACGGGATACGCCTCGAGCCAGAAGGTCTTTTCGATGACCGCGCCGGGCGGCACGTTCAAATACGCCTCGTCGTACGGCAGGAATCCCGGTTGCATGGCCTTGACCACGCTCCGCTGCCCGTTGGACGCGCACGGCCCTGACAACAGGGCCAGTTCCGTGCCGGTGTCGAGCGCACGCAATCCCATCGACCACCATTGATCCGGCAGGTTCCCGTACGGCGCGGGCGACGGCAGCGCGTGCAGGGCCGCGCCATGGAAAGCGCCCTCCGCCTGCCATTCGAGGCTCGCGAACGGCATGGGAAACCGGTGTTCTTCATAAAACGCCTCTTCGCCCGGCGTCCCGGTGTAAACAGGGGTCCGGCCGCTCCGCGCGCCCGAGGGATTGCCGTGATACAGGATCCCCGGCAAAACCACCCCCGCCCCCGCGCCGGGCGTCTGAAACCGCACAGACACTGTGACGCGCGCAGCCGGTTCGGCGCCTTCCCAGACGTACCGGCGAACGCATTTGACCGCCCGGCCGTCCGGCCGGTAGGCGTCCGATACGCGCCAGGCGCCCCGGGGCGTCTCCACCGTGCCGCGCAACACGGTCCATTCGCCGCACGTCTCGATCTCGCCGGCGCGGGCATGCCGCCAGTCGGCCGGCCACTTGTCGCGCCAGTCCATCGCCACCGACCACAGGCCTTCCGGCGGCGAGGTCAGCAGCACGCGGTCCCCGGACAGGAGCTCAACGGCCAGACCTTCGCCGGTTTCGCGCACGCGGAACGGCGTCGGTTCCTGAGCCGCCGCGGTCTTCATACTCGCGGCGGCAAACAACACGGCAGCCACAGCGGCCACGCACCGAATGCCCATACCGTTCTTCCTCCCAATGCAGAAGCGGCCTCCGGAGAGGCCGCCTCGTTTCACCAGGTGCGCTGCGGTATTCCTCGCGACCCGGACGGTCACGGAAGTTCCTTGACGCGGATGTTGCGGAAATAGAGCACGTCGCCGTGCCCGCAGAAACCGAGACGTCCCGAATCGCGCAGCAGACCGGGGTGTTCCTTGCCGTCCATGGTGCCGTTCTTGCTGGCCTCTTCGATATTGGCATCGACGATGACTTCGCCATTGAGCTTCACGACGATGTGACGCCCTTCCGCGATGACTTCCTGCTCGTTCCATTCGCCGACGGGCCTGAGAAAGCCTTTTTTGGCGGGAACGACGCCGTAAATGGACCCGTGATACTGGTAGGGCTGCAGCTCGTTGTACTTCTCCGCGGTGTCGTCGAGAATCTGCAGTTCCATGCCTTCATAGGCGGCGTGCGCGGGCATGGGCACGCGCACGGCCAGACCGTTGTTCGCGCCGGGCATGAGCTTGAACTCGAAGCGCAACACGAAATTGGCGTAGTCCTTGACCGTGTACAGATTGCCGCCGGGCTTGCACACCAGCAACCCGTCCTCGGCGGCATAGCCGCCCGTATCGCCTTCCCATCCGGTCAGATCGACGCCATTGAACAGGGCCACAAACCCCTCTTCGGGCGCGGAGACGGCCGCTTCCGCCGGAGGCGCCGGGGGAGCAATGGCGGCCAGGTGCGCGTCGATCTGCTTCCGCACGTCCTCGCTGTCGGTGCATGCCCTGGCCTTCTGCAGAATGGGCGCCACCTCCGGCGCCGCGAGGCCGGGATCCTTCTCGCCCTGCGGGCACGCGATCTGCACCGCGGCAAGGGCGGCATCAACCTTCATCTCGTCCACATCAAGATACTGGGCCACGAGCTGCAGCGATTCCAGCGTTCGGATGGCTGCAAGGCCGGAGAGCGCCGCGAGCCGCTCTTCTTTGCGCCGGGCCGCATCCAGCGCTTCCTTGTACTGCGCCACCTTCTCGGGGGGCGTGATCGGCGCGGCCGGAACCAGCCGGAGAAATCCGCCCAGCGCCAGCACATGATGCGTTTCATCGCCGGTGGCCTTGGCAATTTCAAGCAGGCGGGGCATGGCCAGCGGATTCGGCCAGTCCGACAGCGCCCGCACCGCCGCGTCCTTCACCGCAGGATTGCCGCTGTCGGCGGAAACCACGGCCGCATGGTAGGCCTCGTCGGTCCCCAGCGCGGGAAGCGCCGGCAGCAGGTCGGCACGGGCCTGCCCGTCATGTTTCGCAATCGCGTCAAACAGCGGCGCCGGTTTCTGCGAAGCCAGCGTCACCAGCACCGCGCGGGCCGCCTCCTTCTCCGCATCCGTGGGCGCCCCGGTCACCAGGGCCACCACCTGGGCGGCGTCGCCCGGCCGGGCCGCGGTCAACAGGGCATCCAGCGCGGCCAGTCGGACCGATTCGTCGCCGTCTTTGGCCTGCGCGAAGACCTCCCGGCGCACGATCTCGGCGTGCCGCTGTTTCAGCACATCCAGCAGGGCGATGCGCGCCGGGGCCGGGGTCTTGCCCAGAGCCTGTCCGCAAGCCTTGACGACCTGTCGCCCGGGGATGCGCAGCATCGCCGACTTGATGGCCTGGATCTCGTCGTCCTCGGCCCCCTTGCTCAGGCGGTCGAGCATCGGCGCGACGGCACGGCTTCCGGCAATCGTGGTAGCGGCGTCAATGGCGGCCAGGCGGACCACCTTGTCTTCGGCGAGAATCTGCCGCGTCAGCGTGTCAGAAACGATGTTGTCGCCCCGGCGGCCGAGCATGGCGATGATCTCGGCCCGCACCTCCGGCGATACGTCCTGCATTCGGGCCAGCCACTGCCGCGTCGCCTCCGTGGACGGGAACCGGGCGGCGAGTTTCAGCGCCGCGGCCCGGTAGGCGAGATCCGGATCGTCCATCGCAGCCAGCAACAGGCTCTGCGCGGAAGGATGGCCAATGTCGGCGAGGGTCGCGAGTGCCGCCGACCGGACATTGACCTGACCGCCGGACATGAGGTATTCGCAGATGGTGTTGGCCGTCTGCAGGTCGCCCGATTCGGCCAGACGCCGCGCATAGGCCAGACCATACGACGCCACTTTCGCCTTTTCGTACGACGGCGCCGTTTCATAGGCCTGGCGCATCGGCTCGAGGGCCTGCGGCACGCCCATTTCCGCCAGCGCCTGGTACGCCACCAGACGGATCTCCCGGTTCTCCGACGCGGTGAACGGGACAATCTTGTCCGCCATGTCCGACTGGCGCAGCTCGCCGAGCGCTTTCATGAGCGTCACGGCGCGCGGGCCCTGGGCGCCTTCAAACGCCGCCTTCAACGCCGGCGCGACGTTCTCGGTGCGAATGGCGAGCAGCGCCTGCGTAGCGGGCTCCACCAGCGTGTCATCGCCCAGGTACCCGGCGAGCGCGTCCACCGCTTCGGCGCCGCCGCACACCTGAAGCTCGCTCATCAGAAACGCCTTGACCTCCGGGTCCGCGGCGGCTCCAAGCGCCTGCAGGAACGCGCCGGATACCATCGCGCGCGCTTCCTCGGCGTCGCCGCGCGACACGTGATTCGCCACGCCGCTCAACAGAAAC
>LSQX01249906.1_pt1 | contig 11776 bp, 6 predicted proteins | sample 654561 | NCBI WGS metagenome assembly LSQX01 (sample SAMN04489861, study PRJNA283612) | anaerobic digester metagenome | isolation source: 4 biogas reactors fed with cattle manure at either 37C or 55C with and... | place: Denmark: Kongens Lyngby | collected 2014 | reverse complement strand
TCGTATAATTTCAGCAAATTTTGTTGCCATTCTCAACCCCCCCAGAAATATTCAAGAGTGACAAGGGGACGGTCCTTTTGTCACTTTATAAAGCAGCTTGCTGATCAGGTATACCGTCCCAGGTCCTGCCTTCCAGCATCCTCCCCGCTTTTTTCTTATTGGTCCCTCCCCATTGCTTAAAGAAGAAGGGAACATCATTGTCATAACACTGCTGACGAATGTCAAGCACCCACTCTTCCTTCATAGGACGAGCCCCGGGGCCTGATTCTCCGCCTACAATAGCCCAGTTGATCCCCGTGAGCTCCAGCTCTTTTATTTCCGAAAGTAACGGCTCAAAGGATATAAATTTGATCTTTGCGCCGGTACTACGCAGGCTATCGATCCTGCTTACATATTTTGCGTTTTCAACGGTGACGCCCATCCAAATATTATCATTCCAGGACAACTGAGATGATAATTCCTGCAATCGTTCAGCCCGCTTGGTTAAAACCTGAAAAGTATGCCAATTGGCCTGCTGCATGGTCTCAAATACCCGGTAAATGAATTCCACCGGAACATCCTCGTGAAACAGATCGCTCATAGAATTAACAAAGATTGTTTGCGGTCTCTTCCATTTTAACGGCGTCTCCAACATTTGCTCATGCATCGTGACTTCAAAGCCGTTGACATAGTTCGGCTGCCCCATAGCTTTCAGCCTCAAGGCCATTCTTTCTGCATAACAATGCTTACAGCCATCACTTATTTTTGTGCAGCCTGTCACCGGGTTCCAGGTCGATTCTGTCCATTCGATAGTTGATTTACTACCCATATTAATCGCTCCTTTTATTTGTCTTCAGATTGTATGACTTAATATGTGATTTGCGCCACGGAGTGATAAATCAATCAAACAGATAAACAAGTGCTCTAACTGCCGACCCAGTTATTTTCCCAATCCCTTTTACATTAACATTACCGCTTCCTGCAAAAGCGTCAATATAACAGAGTTTAAATCTATCGCGATTCATAACTTTAAAGTAAAAAGATAAATATTCTTCTAAGACTTCAAGTTTGATAAGTGTCCAAGTCCCCCAAATGCTTGCACTTAAAACCCTCCCTTGTAATTATTCCGAACATTCGTTCCTTTACATATTATTCCTTCGCAAAAGATAAAATACAACGCTTCCAGGATTTTTGTCTTGAGATTTATAGAGAGGACAACAAAAGTGCTTACACACTACAAAACAAAATCTTTCTTAGTATAAGGTAAAACCTCGATAATATTCTCCAACTGATTTTGAATCTCTGCAGGTTCAGCATCAATAATGTCTAATTGAATGATTTTAGCGGAAACATTGTTGTCGGGGACATTGATCTTAAATTGAGCCAGTTCACTGTCGGTAATGGCATTGCCGGAAAAGGCCGGGTAAACCAGATAAATATTGGGGCAGTCGTAAGCTGTTGCATAAGCCAGCATTTGATAAATATCGCTTTGCTGAACAGACACTTTGCCATCAACAATTGGATTCTTATATTTTGCATCCAGGATAACCTTCACCTGGCCGTCTTTTATAAGGGTTATGTCTGGTTCCAGCAAAAACGCCGGTTTATTATCCCTGTCGGTCCGGAAAGTCAGATACCTTTGCGGTTTATGATGGCACACTTCAAAGCCTTCCGCGTTCGATAATTTGCTTTTTGCAAGAATTTTATAGATATATTGTTCAAAAAGTCTATTCAGCGGCACCAGGAATGTGAAAGTCAATTCATCACCTTCACTCTGCCCGGGCTGCCGGTTATAGTAAAACATTTTGGCCATATTAAACAGTGGCAAGTAATTCTGGTTTAATCGGTTGAATTTCACCTCACGGAATATTCCCGGGTATAATCTGATGGGATCTACTTCTTCCAGATGAATCAGCGCCAATTTTAATGCCTTTTTGTTAAAAGAAATCTTCGTCTGGCTGAGCAGGCGTAGCATGGTGGTCTTGATAATCCGGTTAAGAAGGTTATTAATGCTGAATTCTTCATAGCTCACATAATGCATATGTTTGCGGAATTTATTTTCTTTTATGGTTTGGGTAAACAAAATCCTGCCTTTGATAAACTGCATATTATCTTCAAACTGCTGGTAGGAACGATGAATTTCACGGTTAAACAAGCGGTTGAAATGTGCAACAAACATACCGATAAAAATCTCCAGCAAATCGTTCTCATAAGCTTCTACCGAAATTGGGTCCGGAATCTCCTTGATATTTAAAAAATCCGCATAGTTTAAGAGGCGCAGCAATAAACTAATTGCTTTATTGAGCTCGGTATCAGCGTCTGGCTTCTCTGTCGGTCCATTAGCCAGCACCTTGGGAAGGATCTGCAAACGGGTGCCATTGCGATAAATAAACCCGACATAATGCTTCATCAGTAGGCTGCCGTCAGCCTGGAGAATCAAATTCTGAGTTCCCCATAGTTCCTTCAAAGCCAGTATATCTTGTTTTTCTTTTTCACTTAAATCCAACCGGGTTGTTCGGTCTTCATAAACTGTAATTAATCTCTTGTTCATACCTGCCCCTATTTGATAATATCCAGCAAAGCAGCTTCAAATTCTGAAATAGCCTCATTTTCAGCAGTTGTATCCATATAATTCACACTGCCCTGGTCAGTAAAGAACCTGGAGCCGACAATACTTTTCAACGTGCTTATATCATTATAAAAATAGTCTAATAGCAGCGGGATGATCTTGTAATACCATACATTATAAAGGTCGGATAAATTAGCTATATCCATGAAATAAGAATGACCAATCCGATGATCCCGGTCCAATTGCTTATTGATCGATTCATTTATTGTTTCCAGCAGAATGGCCAGGTCAATACGGTCATTAACTTTGGCCGCACTTATCAATGATGGATCGTCAAACACTTTATAATCCGGCTCCAGCTCAATGAAGGCAAATCTCCTTCTTAGTGCAGTATCCAGCACAGCAATGGAACGGTCTGCCGTATTCATGGTGCCGATTATATAAAGGTTAGCCGGCAAGGTAAAACTTTTCTTCGAATAAGGCAATGTACAGGGGATACTATCCCGTTTGTCTTTTTCTATCAAAGTTATGAGCTCGCCGAAGATTTTTGCCACATTCCCCCGGTTTATCTCATCAATGATCAGATAAAAAGGCGTAATGGCTTTCTCAGATTTTTGTTCTTCCGTACCCCGGGCCAAAAGTGTTCTAATATCTGACATGTTAAGTTTCTTCAGCTGGTAAATGGTCTTTGGGTTAAGCCCGGTTTGACCGTTCATGCCATAAATATCTGCCGGTTCTTCAAAGTGTTTTAACCATTTTACTTTACGCCGGTGAGGAAATATCATTTCATCTTTCTGATAGTAATAATCCCCGGCAACCACCACGATATCCCGAATCGTTTTTGGTCCTTCATACACCAACACCACATCACCAGGATTAATTTCATTGACCATGTAATTAATGGTACTGGCATCATTGGTCGGTCTGGGGAGATCGCCTTTATCGTCTTCTGGCAGCAATGCAGCATATATCTCCTCATAAGTCATGCCCTCAAGGGACTGGTCATGAAGCCAGCCAATGGCGATCATCTCTTTATCTTTACATGTCTTGTATATATCCTCTTCCTTATAACGGGCTCCCAGAGAAATCTTCCAGATCTTGCTGGATTCACTGATTGTTTCCGTACCCTCTGCATCTTCCTCCTTGATGAACTCAATCGATGCTGCATTGGCCATCCGTTTTAAAATGCCGTCTTCAATCTTGTATTTTAAGTCCTGGCTTCCCTCCTCCTGTTCATCATCAGCCAGGACCGGGCGAATGCCTTCTACGAACTCTTCATAGGAATAGGCTTGGTGGAATGTAACAAATTCTGCTCTCTTTTCAGCGATCACATCTTCAAATGATACACCTTCCTTCCTCCTGCGCATTTGTTCATAACACTCAACGATACGCATAGCAGAATAGGTTTTCCCGGTTCCCGGCGGTCCGTACAGGATAAGATTAGGATTGAAATCCAACAGTCGCGCATATTTTTCGTAATCTGAAAGGTCTGGGGGTTCTTTTCCATTCTTCTCTATCTTGGGAGAACTACTTCTCTTACGCCCTACCAGTATATTGTCATAAAGGGCAATCGGACTTGACACTCTAAAAGCTCCTGTTTCTTCCAAATCTTTGATGACTGATTCAAGATACTTTTGTTTCATCGGAGCATTATCTTTTAGGGCAAAATCTAGCAACTTGTCCAAAGAATATCTTTCACCCTCCGGGTTCCGTTCCAGATACAAATCCCATAAAACATCATAATTGCTGTAATCATTTCCATCCCATATATGAATACCTTTTATTTTCTTCTCAGGTAGATTATTGATGGTTACTCTTATGTCTCCTGGCTGCATACTTAATTCTTTGTCTTCCAGCGCAACAAATATTTTTCTTAAATTATTGGCAAAATTTATATCCTGAGGTTCCGGGCTATCCGGGCTGGTCTTTATAGGAAGAAACCCCATATGGCTGAAGCTTTTTGCACTTCTATTAAGCAGGTTTATATCTAATTCGAAGAATTTATAACGCACGAATTCATTTGATAATCTTAAGGGTTCAAAGGTCTTTACCACTTCAAATTCAACAACCCCGGTTTTGTTTATATTATTGAGCCGGTTAGTATATTCACTGACCCTCCAAAGACTTTCGATCTTTCCTTCATAAATCGGGAATATATAATCACCTGGGCGAATCCTTCCATAAGATTCCGAACCTCTTGGCCCACCGGCATAAAACCTTTCTTTTATTTGCTCCGGATATTTGGAGCTGAATTTGCCGAAGTATAAGATGTTGATCCCCTCCTTCAATATTCAAATGAATCCATTTCATAGCCCCGTTTTCTGGCAATAAATCTTTTAGAGTAATAAAAAAATTCCATTGCTTTTAAGTGCTTGTTGGTTTCCAATTAGCTGACAATAATCCATATACTTGTCAACCCCTACTCCCATAAATCACTGATTGTCTTCGCTTCCTGTAATTTTGCATAAGAAGTATACCTGGGGGATTGCGGTGCTTTGCCTTTTCCTTTGCCAGACAACTTAATTTTTTTTATTGGTTGTGCATCATCTTTAAAATAAACAATGTATTTATTCGAGTCTTTATATTTTTCTATTCGCTCAACTTCAGCTATATGAGTGACTGCCGATACAGGAGCTACCTGGTATGCTGCAATGTATTTGATTTTATTAAGCATTGCTGAAGAAATCCTTATTTCGTACCAGCATTTTTCGCCAATAAAGACCTCTTGGAACCCCTCTTCCCTCGCTGGAACTACAATAGTGTCCAATTCGTCAGGATCTGTAGACGGAAACACATCGTCTAAAATATCATCCTGGAAGGGTGTGAAACGGTGTAATACTTTATCCCCTGCCACAAAACTCTGCGCCTCAAGGACATCAGCAGAAATCCTTATCTTGGATAACACTCTTTCCAATTGTTCGGTCGCATCATTGATGACTATAATAACAGCGACCTCCTTTTCGAATATTAAACTATCCATTAACTCATTAGCATTCTTAAATTCTGTGGATGCCTTCAGGAAATCTTCAAGTTTCTTCTGCTTTTCGGGGTCTTTGTTGATATCTTCCAGCAAAATTGTTTTAATCTTGTGTTTGCTGATATCGGAGGATATGGCGAAGCGTAAAATTTGTTCCCCTATATGACCGTAAACATCATGGTCACTCAATTCGATTTCAACAAAGTATAAAACCGGATCTTCATGAAATTTTAAATCTAAATAATAGCCATCAGGGATTGCAGCTCCTTCTTTTGGTATCCCAATTCTCTTTTTTATATCAAAATAAATACCTTCTTTGCCGAATATCCTTTCGGCGTTGGCAATAATCATTTTTTCATATTCAGCCTCGTTTTCATATTGGTATTCTTTGAATAAAACACCGTTTTCGTCAATTATCCTATACATAATATCCCCCCTAGACCTTTCCCATAATATTTAACAAGGTCTGGTAGCTGTCCACATCATGGTATTTCACCTTGCTGGTGGATAGTTGATTAAAAAGCCGCTTGGCACAGGCTATTTTGGCTTGCTCAATCGGCCTTAAATTCAGGCTCTCCATGGTTCCTTTGGTTTCGGCGATAAAATATATATGCTTGACCGCTCCCTCGTTGAAAGCGATGGCCCAGTCGGGAGAGTAGTTGCCCACCGGGGTGGGTATGGAAAAACCTCTGGGCAGTTTGGCGTAAACGCAAACCTCATCAGCTCGGTCTATATCCTCAGCAAAACGCCGTTCAACGCTCTTTTCCGCAATCCCATCAGTAAATACATAATCCTGTATGTGCTTTTGGGCGCGGAAGGCATTTTTGAAATCACCAGCACTTTTTTCGGCAGTGAAAATATTGCTGTCATATTGGCCATCGACCTCATTATATGTGATATGCTCAATAATCATATTTGCTTTTTCTTCTTTAATAAGGCGTATAGCTTTGGAGATAAACTCTTCCGGATTTTGCCGGAACATATCAAAAATGTGATTACTTATCCCGGATAAAATTGCAGCAACTGTTCGACGGGTCAAAGTTGTTCCTTCGGCAATTTTTCCGATAAGATCATATTTGATCTGGCTCATTTCTCCATAACGTATTGTGCCTGTCCTTACCCTGCCATCAACAAAACTGTCCCCGCGGGCAAGAGAATGTTCATCCATATCGGCTTTTTGCTCCCCCGTTGCCACCTGGTATTGCAGCTGGGTTACAAACATCTTTTCATTCAAGTTCTTTACCGCTTTTGCTATCAACTCATCACTGTCAAATTCAACGGTATATGCATATTTATGGTTTATGTATCCCCACAGAGTCTGAAATTCTTCTTTATAAAAATTATCATTAAGTAAGTTTTCTTTGATCTTTGTTATATTACCATCCTCTATCATGGCCTTGAGAACACTTTCGTCAAATACACTATGAATCAAGATATGCACACCATCAGCCAGCGTCGTGATTCGTTCCGGCAGCTGGGCCAGTGCGTTATTTTCCAAATCAACCCGGTATTTTTCAGTAATGTCATCATTTTCATCAATATAATCATTTTTAATAAGATAGCGGTATATATCCCGGGCCTGATTCACATCCAGAACCACCGGCTGTTCTCCGACAAATACGGTTTTGCCGGTAAAGTATTCCTGAGTTGCTTTAGTTGGGCGGTCATATAAAGCTTCCTTTATCCCGGCCTGCAGATCAGTAACAAAATCCTTATAACCCTCACTGGCAATAACCGTCAGCTTATTTATAGAATGAACCGCATCACCAATAATCTCCCTATCCATCCGATCACCGCTTTGATTCACACAAAGTCTAAGTCCTCTGCCTACTTCCTGTCGTTTAAGAGTTGGACTGGTGCCGCCATGTTTTAAAGTACAGATTTGAAAAACATTGGGGTTGTCCCAGCCCTCCCGCAGAGCTGAATGAGAAAAAATAAACCGAACCGGTTCTTCAAAACTGAGCAATCTTTCTTTATTTTTCAAAATCAGATCATAAGCTGATATATCATCACTTTCGTCACTGCCCCTCTTGGTGGTGCTGTCAATCTTGCGTCCTTGCTTATCAATGCTGAAATACCCGGTATGGGTCCTTTCCGGCTCAATGCTCCTAAGGTATCTGACATAGGGGGTATCTTCCAGGGTTATATATTCATTAACTACATTGATATATTCTTCTTCGAATAAAGCTCCATACTCTGAATTCACTTCATCACCGGCCTCATTATAGACCCTGTATTTAGCAACTTCATCTATAAAGAACAAAGAAAGGGTTTTAATGCCCTCCTCAAACAACTGCCGCTCCTTTTCAAAATGCGATATTATTGTTTCTCTAATCTGAATGCGGCGCATATCCTTTTCTGAAACATCCCCCGTCACCTGCCCCCTATAGATTACCTCTCCATTGGTGAAGGTCACTTTTCCCATTATGGGATCTATTTCGCTTATGTGATAGCCTTTATATTGCTCCATACTATTGGAAACAGCATATAAATTATCATCCACCTTTAAAATACGACTTTCACGGTTAATTGATTTTTGATACTTTACCTCCATTTCAATTTTAGCCTGAGGAGGTTTGCTGGGGGAAACAAGGATATTTTCCAGGAACAAATAACGATTAACGCCTTTTAAGTTCTTAAGTTCAAATCCTTTTACTTCGATTTTCTTTACCAGCCTTTGATTATATGCATCAACGGCATCCAGAACATAGATCAGATTATGATGCTGCGTATGAGTAGCAGAGTAATTTAAGCAAAACAAAGGATTAAACCCTTTTAAGGCCTGCTGTGTCTTTTCACCCCCCATCTTCTGGGGTTCATCCAATATAAGTATGGGGCGGTTGGCTTTAATAACATCTATAGGACGGCGGCTGCCGAAAACATCAAGTTTCTCATATATACGCCGCGCTTCTTTACTCCTGCCCCCTTCTTTCATGGAAGTATTAAAAGCCTGAATATTTATTATCATCACATTGATTCCCGCACTGGAACTGAAATTATCCAACTCAGTCAGATCCTTGCTGTTATAAATAAAAAACCGCGCCTTCTTCCCGTAATGTTCCATGAAATGATCCTGAGTCATTTCAAAGGATTTTTTTACCCCCTCTCGAATGGCAATGGAAGGAACTACTATGATGAATTTACTCCAGCCATATCTTATGTTTAGCTCAAAAATAGTTTTGATATATACATAGGTTTTGCCAGTACCGGTCTCCATCTCCACATCCAGGCTGCAAGCCCCCAGATGACTGACCAAAGTGTCTGACTGCTTAATGTTATTACGGGCCTGCATATTGCGAATGTTCTGTAACAGCTGACTGCGGCTCAGGCTCAGCTTAGCATTCACAAAGCCCAATAAATCCTCAATAGAAGTTTTTTCTTCAGTAGCAAATAATGATTCCTGAGGTTCCATTTCCTGGCTGAACATACCCGGATCTCGCAAATAGCTTACCCTCTCAATAAAGGGCTGTCCGGCAAAAATATTTACCACACTGTTTACTGCCTCAGTTTGAAAGGGCTGTATTTTGAATTTGAATTTCATTGTTACAACACCTTCCTTACCGTGGAGGGACTATAAGCAGCAAAAATCTGTTCAAAATTGGCGGCCACACTGTCACTGGCAATGGAGCTGTCCCGAAATACGGCATAATAAGGCTGCTTTTGAGCAATTTCGGTGATAACTTCATTGCTTACATCTCTATCAAAACAGGCCAAAAGATAGCCGTCGGCAACATTAAATACGGTTTTGCCCCCGATGTTTATTTCTTCAATTTTGCTGGACAGCAGAATTCCCAGATCCAACATCACCTGAAAAAGCAAATCCTCCGGACTGCGGTTAGATTTTACATTATCAGCAAACAACAGGATATCATCCTGTTTGTAATCAGTCGGTTTATAATACACATCCTCCATATTGGTGGAATCTACTTTTAAAACTCGAAAACCAATATCCAGGTCCTGTCCCATCAAACCAGCTTCATCTTTTATCTTCTGCCCGGCCCGGCGGATGCGTTCCTTGCCGATTTCTACAATGTTTTTATAGCCCGCTTTATGGGCCTCTGACTTTTCATCCGTTTCTTCCGGTAGCTGTATCATGATGAATTTGCGTTCGCCCCCATCTTCGGCATTGAGCTGCATTACGGCATGGGCGGTAGTGGCGGAGCCGGAGAAGAAGTCCAGGATAATAGAATCCTTCTCCAGTATTGTAGCTGTTGCGACCAGAAATTTTACTAATGCCATTGGTTTGGGGAAACTGAACACCTTACTCCCAAATAAATCAGACATTTCTTTTGTTCCATCCAATGACATACCAATATCATCTGGCAATCTGGTACTGACGGGTTTCATCCCGAAATTTCTCCCGCTTTTTCTTTCATCATCTTTTTTAAAATACCGGAAAGCAGGTTTGGTAATTTTCAAAAAATTATAGTCTCCGGGGAATACAATCCTGTTTTCTTTGTAATATTTTGGGAAGGTATCTTTGGTCATTGCCCACGTTCTTAAGGGATTAGCGGGATATTCTTCTCCTGTTTTAGGATTAACCATAATAAAATCACTATTTGGTCTTTCCCCAGCCGTTCTTTGAGTAGTTAAATCATGGATCCTCCACGGTTGTCCAGGTAAATCTGGTGTTTCAAAATACTTCCTTTCCTTTCCTTCAATACTGGCGAAAAAGCTCTGCGTTTTTGCGTATGCTCCAATCCACTCATAATCTTGCGAGACACCAAACGGAACATCAGATTTGGCAGTTCTTTTTCTCCAAGGAAATGTTGCAATATAGTTAGCAGAACCAAAAACTTCATTGCAAACCTTTTTCAAATTCTCCACTTCATTATCATCAATGCTTATAAAAATAACCCCGTCATCAGTTAGCAAGTCTTTTGCCAGTTTCAGCCGGGGATACATCATATTCAGCCAGTCGGTATGAAACCTGCCGTTGCTTTCCGTATTCTGTACCAGGCGATTCCCTTCTTCATCAAACTGACCGCTGTTAGCCAAATATTCACTAGTACTACGGGCAAAGTCATCCTCATAAACAAAATCATTGCCGGTATTGTAAGGAGGGTCGATATAGATCATCTTCACCTTGCCCAGATAGGTTTCCTGCAGGAGTTTTAATGCATCCAGGTTGTCACCTTCTATGTAAAGGTTTTCTGTGGTATCAAAATCTACACTTTCTTCGCGGCAGGGGCGCAAGGTTTTGGCAATGGGGGCATTAGCCAGTAAAATTGATTTTTTCTTATCCGGCCAGGTGAATTGGTAGCGTTCTTCAGGCCCATCTACTACAAAACTGGACAACTCCTGACGCAGCACATCAAAATCGATGGCTTGCTCAATGATAGCTGAACCATCTTCCCTGTAACCTTTGGTCACCTCGGTCAAGGTGTTAGGGAACAGTTCCCCGATTTTTCTGATGTTTTCCTCCACCTTATTCACGGAATGCATTTTTAATTTTTCCATTGCTTGTCTTCTCCTTTTGCACCCATTTGTTTCTTCAATTCTTTGATTTCGCTATATAAGTGCTCTTTTCTTTTATCAAATCAGCACATTCCCGGTCCGTGGATTTTTCCGGCAATTCATTTCTTCATTTCATTTCATATTCAATACCGTCTAGACTACTTTCCCAGTTCAGACAGCAGGATATAGAATTCATGTTTTCCCTGGAGAAATTTTTAGCTATAGAAGTGGAAGGGATAAATATTAACTGCAATAAATCCACTTTATTAATTGGGATTCTTTATTCCTGACAGACATAAATAGAAAAGCAAGCCGCTGCTATTGATACACGGCTTCCTGTTCTGATGACCTGTTCCAAATCATCCTTTACTATTTTAGTGGTATTGTTGAATACTTCCATCAGGCTTACCTTCGCTTAAATATTTCGCACAATGTTTTATAAATTCTATTATTTATGGTGTTTTCCTGCTAAATATTGCTATTTTTATATTAAATAGACTATTTTCCGTGTTAATTCTAATTTGAAAACTCCCCTGCCTGATATAAATATCCCCCCACAAAAAAATGCCCAATCATTTTTGATCAGGCATCGGTGCTTTATTGATATTTATTCTGCTAGTCCACGCTAATCCTTCGGTCGTTCCTCCCTCAGAATGCCACATTGGTTGTCGACCAGGCCGTCAGGGGCGTCGGCCCCTGCGGCCGGCCTTTTCCTCACTGTAAGCTTATTATTGCCTGCCGCAGTTCGGTGATGGCGATGGTGAGTTCGCATAGTTTTCCTTCGACGCGTATCA
>LSQX01213165.1_pt2 | contig 11777 bp, 14 predicted proteins | sample 654561 | NCBI WGS metagenome assembly LSQX01 (sample SAMN04489861, study PRJNA283612) | anaerobic digester metagenome | isolation source: 4 biogas reactors fed with cattle manure at either 37C or 55C with and... | place: Denmark: Kongens Lyngby | collected 2014 | reverse complement strand
TAAGTTATCTCACCGGATTTAAGGCGCTTAAAGATGCTTGCCCACTTAGGAAGGCGATTTCTATAAATAAACTCAAGAGGGATGAAAAAATTTCCCTGCTTTAATGAATAATCTGGATAGACATATTGACCATCTTTAAAGTCCGGTCTAAAAATATGGCAAAGAGATAGCTCTAATTCTTCTGGAGGTTGAGAGATGTCATCTAATTTCTTTCTTACCCCATTTTCTATTACGCCCCGGTAGCGAGTTTTGATACCATGCTCTTCAAAAAGTTCATAGAAAAAAGCTCCTATAAGTGCCAGGGCCCTACCCTTGTCTGGAATGGTATCTGGCATGCTTCCATAGTCAAATATAGAAAACTTGTCAGTAAAAAAGAGGCGTCCAACTCCCTCTTTTAAGTCAACTGCCGGACTTAATATCTTAAGTTTTTTTACGCTTCCCATCTCTTACTTTCTCATCCATATCCCTTACCCTAAGCGCAGAGGTCTCAAGGCTTTTTTCCAGGGTTATTTCGATGTTTTTATCTGAAAGAGCAATAATTTTAGCCGCCGCAAGTGCCGCCTGCGAAGCTCCCAGAACCGTCATCGGTGCCACCCCACGAGGCATGGAGAGTGAGGACAAAATGTCCATACCTGAAAAATTTTTACTCAAGGGCGGAGCCGCTATAACTGGAAGTGTTGTGTTAGCGGCAGCAAATCCGCTCAGTGAATCACTCAAGCCTGCGACCGTAATTATTACTTTAAACTTATCAGCTGCTTCTCTAACTATCTTAAGAGCCTCTTCTGGTGTCTTGTGGGCAGATGCCACTCTCAAAGAATGAGGGAGTTTTAATTCATCAAGAGCTATAGAAATCTCTTCGCAATAGGGTAAATCGCTACCTGACCCCATAATTATAAGGACTTTACTCATGGATTATTTCCTTTTTCCTGCACAATAACTTTTTTCACCGCATCCGTTCTAAAATCAGAAAAAGAAGATGGCGCTTTTTCTTTAAGAAGGCGGAGTATTTCTATAAAAAGAAGCCTTATCTCTAGCTGGGCACCTTCACTTCCGCGAAGAATAAGCATATGCCTCAACTGGCGAAAATTTGCAGTCATCACAAGACTTGTTTCCGTGGCATTAGGTAGTAAATACCGGGCATCCTCTTTTTTGATTCCCATCTCAATAAGTGTAGAATAACCCTCTGAGAGGGCTTGCATCTTCTCTTTAAATATAAGCAGGGCCTCCTGATTGGCCTTTACTGCCTGAGGTATAACATAAGTAAAATTTTCCTGTCCAACATACCTCTGCGATTCTTGTGAAAAAGAAAGGAGCCGATGCCTAACAAGCTGGTGAGATAAGGCACGACTAACGCCTGATATCATAAAAGAAGCTGATGCGTGTTCTAAAACTGAAAAGTGTCCAGCCTCAATCAGCATCCGGATAAACCCATCGGAACTATCTGGAGTTATTCTATCTTCAGATTTCCAGCATATTCTTCCGGCCTCTTCTATGAGTTTATCTGCTTCCTCGGTTATTTTTAATAATTTTACTTTCATTTTTTAATTCGACATCAATACCTTAACTTGAAACCCTTATCTTTGAGCTTTTGAGCCAGGGCCTCTAGGCGATTTTTTGAAATCGGAGGTAAACTCCTCATTGATTCTGACGCAGCATTCTCCCCCCGAAAGGACTGTAGGGCCCATAGTGAACCGGAGGGTAGTATGTCAACATTATACAATACTTCATCCTCTTCTGCGATACCTTCAATAAGTGTAGTGCGAAATTCATAACTATGACGCGGATAAGAAGATAAGACTTCAATACTTTCCATCACCGATTTTAGACAAGCCTTAACCCCGGTGGCTCTATCGTAATCTTTTTCTCTTAAAGCACTTTTTATATCCATAGCAATATAATCCACTAAATCTAAGTCCAAGATTTTCTTTAGAAGCTTGGGATTTGAGCCATTGGTATCAAGCTTTATCCTAAAACCGGCCCTCTTAATTTCCTTTAGAAGAACCAGAATATCATCTTTAAAAAGCGGTTCCCCTCCAGTAATAACTAGACCATCAATCCATTTTTGTTTTTTAGAAAGATATTTCATCAGGTCAGAAACTTTTTCTGTATCGGCGATTTTAAAGAGAGAAGAATTATGGCACCAGGGGCATCTCCAGGGACAGCCGGATACAAAAACAAGGGCTGAGGCTTTCCCATCCCAGTCTATCATAGAAATTTCACCGAATGCGGCTAGTCTTCTAAATGAACCGCCGGAGTAGAGCTCCATTTAGGGAAAATCCCGCATAAGCGGGCCAGATCAGAAGAGAGCCAACTGAGAGGCTCGACCTTCTTGACTTGCCGGAGACTCTACTATCGAATCTTTTTTCGGCAGGCGGTAGATCTTCCTCTCGGAAAACTCTTTCTGCTTACCCTTATTCCAGCTGGATACGGGCCTGTAGTAACCCACAACACGGCTGTAAACCTCGCATTCACTATCACAGTCTGGACAATTCCAGTGCTCTCCTGAGATATAGCCGTCCTTGGGACAAATACTGTAGGTGGGAGTGATGGTAAAGTAAGGCATAGAGGATAGTTCCGCCAATTTCTTTACCAAGTTCTTACAAGAAGTCGCAGAAATATTCTTTTCACCAAGAAATCCATGAAAAACTGTTCCACCGCTATAAAGAACCTGGAGCTCCTCCTGATGTTCAACCGCCTCAAATATATCGGAGGTGAAAGATACCGGTAACTGAGTAGAGTTTGTGTAATAAGGGGTGTCATCCTCTCCGGCTGTGATAATATCAGGGTAAGCCTTTTTATCCAATCGGGCAAGACGATAGGAAGCTCCTTCAGCGGGGGTGGCCTCCAGATTATAAATATGCCCAGTCATTTCTTGGTAGTCCAGAAGAGCTTTACGGATATGCTCTAGGACTTCAGTCGCAAATTCTTTTCCCTCGGGCGTGGCAATATCTTTTCCAAAGAAATTAAGACAACTCTCGTTCATCCCAACTATGCCTATGGTGGAAAAATGATTGTCCAGCGTGCCTAAGTATCTCTTTGACCAAGGAAGAAGGCCAGACTCCATATTTCTATCTACTTCTCTTCTTTTTATCTCCAAAGATTCCTTTGAAAGGTAGAGGAGTTCATCAAGTCTCTCAAAATAGTCTTTACGGTTTTTGGATAGATAGCCTAGTCTGGGAAGATTGATAGTTACAACCCCCAGACTCCCCGTTTTTTCTCCAGAACCAAAAAGAGCGCCGGTCTTTTTCTTTAGTTCCCGAATATCTAGCTGAAGCCGGCAACACATACTCCTGACATCCCCTGGATTGAGGCTGCTGTTAACAAAATTCTGAAAGTAGGGTATCCCATACTTGCCTGTCATTTCAAATAAAAGGTCGGAGATTTCACTATCCCACTTAAAATCTTTTGTGATATTATAGGTCGGAATCGGAAAAGTAAATACTCGGCCATCCATATCCCCCTCTAGCATAACCTCCAGGAAGGCCTTGTTTATCATATCCATCTCATCCTGAAAATCAGAATAGGTTTTATCTTGGCTGAATTTACCACCGACAATAACTGGTTTATCCTTCATATCCTCTGGCGGGACAAAATCAAATGTTATATTTGTAAATGGAACCTGATTGCCCCACCGGCTTGTTGCATTAATGGCGAAAATAAACTCCTGCATACTTTGCTTTACCTTTTTATAGGAGAGGCCGTCATAGGCAACAAGTGGAGCTAGATAGGTATCAAATGAGGAAAAGGCCTGGGCTCCAGCCCATTCGTTTTGAAGGGTCCCTAAAAAATTTACTATTTGCCCCAAGGCGGCGTTAAAATGTTTTGCGGGCTTAGCAGATATCCGACCTTTCACACCATTGAAGCCCTCTAAAAGAAGCTGTCCCAACGACCAACCAGCACAGTAGCCTCCGAAAGATCCAACAGAGAGATCATGGATATGAATATCTCCACTTCTGTGAGCCTGAGATATTTCCTTGGGGTAATTATATTTTAATGTATATTCTGCCAGAACTGCCCCAGAAATATACTCCTGCATGGCCGAAAGAGAATAGGAAACATTAGAGTTTTCCTGAACCCTCCAGTCCTGCCGACCAACGTAAGACTCAACTAAGTCACGGATTTTATTTGAAAAGGCATGTTTTTCTCTCTTTTCATCACGCTGGTGACGACGTAGAATATAACTTTTTGCGGCATCGGTATAACCGTAATCAATCAAGGAAGCTTCTACTGCATCCTGAACATCTTCAACAGAAGGAGAGGTGTAACCAAATTTTTTCTTAAGTTTATGTTCGACTTCAGAGGTTACTTTCGAAGCGGACTTTTCATCATGACCATTGCCTAGGGCGGCAAGTACCGACCGGGTGATTTTTGAAGGTTTGAAATCAACTGTTTCACCATTTCTTTTTTTAACTGATTGAAGGAATCTTTTTGACATTTAGTATAAAAAGGTTTGTATGTAAACTGCGACTATACCCCAACTTTAAAGGCCCCCAGCAAATTTGTCAAATTGAAAATTTTCTATATTCGAGCAAAGAGAATTCAATCTTTTTTCAGGAAAAACAGGGGGGGTAAGCTCCGTCAGAAAAGAGTGCGGTACTCCTAAAAAAGCTCTCCTTGACCAGAAAACTCATTGGCTTTAGAAGCACCCTTTTTAGCCAGCCGATCTGCCTCTTCATTCCAGCGATTTCCCGTGTGGGCATCCACCTTTACCCATTTGATATCAATCCCGCTTGAGGCAACCTTGTCTCTATATGAAGAGGTAAGTGGAAGCTTGGCCTTCCAAAGCCCCAGGGCCCAGCTCCTCAAGCCTTCATAGTCGTAGTAGATGCTAACCTTGCTTATTTTTTTATCCCTAGCCCACTCAAGTGCTTTTATGACCGCTTCAATCTCACCGGCAACCTGGCGAGTATTGCCAGCAGTTTTAGCATCCACAGGACCACTAAGATGAGCCACAGGAGAATTATCCTTTAAAACAACCGCTCCATAACCAATCTTGTCCGCAAGACAAGAGCCGTCCACGTAGATATGATAGCCTTTCCCTGGACGGGCAGATTCCCCATGCCAAATTTCTTTCAACCTTTCCAAAAGAAAGGAGTGCTTTACCTGCCTTAAATCTATTTTATAGGTATTTTTTTTCGGACTATGGTAGACAGTCAGCTCTTCACCAGTTGAAAGCTTTATTTTTAAACTATAGTCCCGAAAAGAATCTTCCTTTAGAGATGCTTCAACACCAGCTTCCTTTAGGTCCTTTAAAAATTCTTTGATTCTTTTGGACCTATGCCAGGAATTTTTAAATTCAGGGTTCAAGGAGGTCAAAACCTGTCTCCTTATCTCTTTGTCGCGAGGAAGCGACACCTGTAATTTCCATAATCAAAACTTCCATTACCTGCCAGACCCTTACTCCACTTCGTATGCAACCAGTCACAGCATTTTCTCTTCTTCCAGCAGTGATGTGCATATGGAGGATTGGGGATCCGTCCGGACCAGGGAAAATAGATCCCGTCCCCATCACCTCGTGGACATTATCAAGAACTGTATGGATGGTCTCAATTTTTTTCGCACGCCCATCCTCTGGTCCGCAAACCAGTTTTGAATCCTTGTCGGCACCTCCCAGAATAATTACACCAGCTGACCTTATGTTTTCCTTTAGGGCAAGAGCCTCTATCTCTTCGTGAACTATTTCTCCGTCCTCCAGGCGAACGACAAAAACTCTTCCAGGCCTACCTTCAGTATATTTCATGGTTTTGTGCTTTTTCCTTATTCATATTATCGGAAAGTCTCTCTTTCAAATATTTTTCCGATTCGGGCGATAAACCACAGAGGGATATTTCATCATACAAGCTTTCGCTCCAAGCTCCGCCTAAAATCCCGTTCACCCGAGCGGCAGCCGTAGAATTAATTATATTTTCTCTGGTTTTATAAATTTCATGGAATTCAGCAGATAAGAGACGGCTCTGAAAAAGGTAATGCTTCTGATTATGAGTTTCTGCAGAATATGAAGCAGTCACTGGATATATTGAAGTTTGAACCCCAGGATGGTCTTTATTCATCCTTTCAATTCTTTCCGAAGCCTGAGCTAGATGATGTGGCATAAAGTAAAAAATTGTGGAGGCATACCTACGGTCCAAGGTAAGTGAATAAGGGTCATGACTAGCGAAAAATACATCTAACAACGAAGAAAAATCTATGAGGCTAGAAAAAAAATCTACCCTAACAGCCTCGCTATGATCGCCGATTCTTTCAAATGTTGGATCTTCCGCCATACCGCCGATATATAGGGCGTGCGTACTCACCACACCCTTGAGCACTCCGAAAACTGCCTCCAAATCCCAGAAAGGACCAGAAGAAAAAATCAAGGTTTCCGCGTCCCCAATATAACTGCTATCTATGGGAGGAATGTTTCTCAACTGATATCAGAAATTCCCGAGCAGGGTCCGGAGGTATTTAATTTTCTCATTACAGACACGGGTCAGGCTATCCTCTTCCTGAGCCCGGGCTATTCTGGCCTCATTCCATAGCCAGTCGAATCCTGCATAAATCTTATCATACTCTTTGGAAGTAACTCCTTCCCAAACTTCTGAGCGCTTTTCCTCCAGACTACGGGCATCTCCCAATTGGAGAGATTTGAAATCAGAAAAATAATCTCTCAGAGGAAGCCGCATGTTATATTCATCCCAGAGCGTCTGCTTATCATCCAAGGAAGTATCCCTTTGTTTCTCCCAAAACAGGAGAATATCCCTTATATGATTGAGGGGCTCAAAGCCCTTCTTGCCTCCGTCATATATTGCACAGGCCTCAAGAGCAATATTGATTTTCTCAAACTGTGAGTACTCAAATTCTGGAGCAATCAGGGCTCCGAAATCACGGCTCCTCAAAAGATCTGTGTCAGCCATGGTGTTTTTTATCGGGGTATCTGGAGAGGCAAGGGCAAAACAACCTTCTAGATAGCAGATAATTGTTTTCTCGTATCCAGGATACTTCTCACGGAATATTTTATCCCATTTTCTTAAAACTCGGGCACCTTCACGACAACCAATAGTAATAAAGATAAGATTCTTAATACTGTAATTTTTAGACTCCATGTAAGCATCTAGATATTTCAAGGAATTATCAAAAGATACCCCAGAAGCCACTATGTCCGAACAGTAGAGCGTCGCATTATCCGGAACGACAAATTTTCTATAGTGATCTTCACTAATTTCAAAACTTCCTTCCTTGAGCACCCTCTGACTGGAAATATATGAACTACTATGCCATTTAAAGCCAAAGGCCTTGTTTAGGGCAGAAACAAGCTCAAAGTTTAAGGCACCGCGCAAAATATGGAAAACATTAACGCTTTTAGAATCAATGCTGCTCAGTTTTTCCAGATGATTGATTCCTTTCAGTGCTGCGGTTACCCCATTCCTCATTTTCTCCCTGAAACTAACGCTAACTATCTCGGGATAATTCATAAGGTCGCGTGTATCACGGGTAGAGACTATATACTGAATTATATCTTCAGCTTGATCTTCGACTATTTTATATACAGAAGAGGACTCGTCTTTAAATTTTCTTACCAGCTTTGCCATCTATTTTAATCCTTTCATGTAAAATCCTGTTCCACTTGCTTGCGGATCTTCTCTTTTAGAATTTCTATTTCATCGGGACTGAAAAATATGCTGTGAGGGTTGAAAGCAATGCCAACAAAAGCTTCGTAGTCAGAATCATAACTTTTCTCTACGCGGGTGACTCGACCAGGCACAGGGAGAATTCCTAAATCTATTTCATCAAAACTTATTGAACAAGTTTTTCCCTGCATGCTCTTAATCTCATCATAGCTAAGACCGCTCCCACTTATCCGGGCTCCAAGCCCAGTTAGACTCAACCCAGTAGTTAAACCTTTGACCCTACCGTCTGATTTTCCACAGGAGAAGGATATATTGAGCTGCCTTTGAACCAGCCTTTCAGAAAGTTTAGTAGTATGAGAGAATCCGCCATGATCTTTCAAGAGCTTAATCATATCAAGATGGCCACCCTGCTGGGCCACGGTGAGAGGGGTGTATCCAAGATTATCTTCACTATTTACGTCAGCACCCTCACTAAGAAGTATCTGGGCAACATCCGTATGGCCCCTTCCGGCAGCAATCATGAGCATAGAAATACCAAAAAGCACCCTGTAATTTACATCAGCCCCATCCTCTAGGGCACTACGGACCCCTGAAGGATTATTTTTATTAACTGCATCAAGAAGAAGATCATTAATACTCATAAATATACTCCTCTATATTTCACTCAGACGCACATCACCTGAGACTGCTTCCGCTCCCATTATATTTTCCAGCGCAGAGTTAACCTTATCTACTATATCAGATTCATTGATTTTAATATCCGAATCCCCACTCTCCCTAAAGGCTTTTATTACGGAATAAACAGTTGCATCCTCTGCTCCAGAAGCAGGGATAAAAAACCGTGATTTCTTATATCTTAACTCCTGCAAAAACCCGAATGCAGTCAGATCAAAAAGAAGATTGTTTACAAGTTTTACTGAACCGCCAACACTTTCAATAACTTCTTGGGCGGGAACAGGCTTCTTGGTGGCAGAGAATTTTCTAAAAACAGAAGCTGCAACAGTAAGAGCAACCTTATCTCTGAAATAGGAACTAACTTCATTAGATTTTTTTGCCTGCCGGTAAATCTTATGGTTTTGAACTGCAAATGAGATTTCTGCACCTATCAGAATGATTGTCCAGCTGATATATACCCACATAAATACAAGTACCAACTGAGAGAAACTTCCGTAAATAAGATTAAATTCAGTAGCCCGAGCAGCCCAGTATACCAGTGTCTGCTGGGCAGCATGCCATAGAAGGCCAGCGATAGTGCCACCAGCCAAGGCTGGCAAGAGCTTCACAGGAACGTTGGGAAGGACTGAATAGAGGAAAGTAAATCCGAGGATGGTAAAAAGATAGGGGAGCATCCCTAAGGTAAGAAATATATAGTCTCCTACTACCTCAATGGCAACAGAAAACCCAAGTGTTATAATCACAGGTAAAAGAATTATTGCTATAAAGTAGTAGGCAATTTTTTTAAAAAATGGCCGATTCTCTCTGGCCCCCCATATATAATTTAAATGATGCTCCACTTTCATAAGAAGAAGGAATGCAACCTTAATAAGAGCCAAGGCCCCTATTATACCAAGAGCACCTAACTCCGTATTATTTACATATTCTACAACTCCCTTTGAAATTTCAGGATTGAGAAGTATGTTATTGAGAAAAACCACTCCGTATGTATTCTGAAGTCCCATATATTTAAGTACTACGAATATTACAGCAAAAAATGGAACAATCGCAAGAATTGAGTAGTAGGTTAAGGAGGATGCAAGAACCATACATTTATCCCGAATAAAATCATTTATTATTATTAATAGAATCCGAAAAAGTTTGAGCCCGTTCCCCAAAAAAAAGCCATAGGAATCTGGGTCAAGTTTCCAAATTTCAACTTCAAAAAAGTTCCTGACTCTTTCAATGGGCCGAGGAAACATCATGAAGTTTCCCCCTTTAGTGAATACTCTTTAAGGGCCGTACGATAAACTTGGTAAAGCTCTGCTGTCTTTTTCGGTATATCTTTTCCAATAAAACCCCTTACCATAGCTACTCTCTTGGCACCAGCCGATACTACATCTTTTAAATTGTTCTTATCTATTCCCCCCATAACAGTAAAGGGGAGGCTTGTAATTTTTTTCACTTCACTGATAAGGTCCAGCCCTACCGGATTCATCCCCTCTTTTGTCGGAGTTTTAAAGATAGGGCCTATGTTAATATAGGAGGCGCCCTCTGCCTCCGCCGCCAGAGCCTCTTCTACGCTGTGGCAGGATTTTCCGATTATCAAGTTCGGAGCCAGCTTCCTGGCCTCCTTAAGGGGCATATCATCATTTCCAAGATGAACTCCATCGGCAGAAGAATCCAGAGCAATATCAATATCATCGTTTATTATCAGAAGAACATTTTTAGCTAGGGTCATTTTCCTGAAAACTTCTGCCAACCTGGCCCGCTCGGTCTTTGTTTGTTTTTTTTCCCTGAGTTGGACAACTTTAATGTCCGTTTTTAGAAGTTCACGTAGAATCCGAACCGGCTCTTCTGGATTTTCTCCGGAAGTGCTTATTACAGGGTAAAGGTCAATATCACTAAATGAAGGTTTCATCCTCCCCCCACAAAACGCACGATTTCTATACGACCTCCCTCTTTGAGCGGAATATCAGCGGAGTCGGTTTTTTTGAAAATTACTCCGTCAACCTCTACCGCACAATACTCCCTTTTTAGAGAAAGTTCTTTAAAGAGCTCTAGAAGAGTTTTTGAATCCGTCTCTCTTTCTTTTCCATTTAATATTATCCGCATAGGTTTTTCTCTGAGGGAATATAGCCCTTATCCCAGTCTTTGAAAACTGGACTTAGACCTGCACTTTTGATTGTTTCCATTATGTCTACAACTTTCCTTGTATCGGTTACCCCAAACTGCTCACAGACTGACCCAGGATTGAGATAGCCACCAGGAGCCGTCTGCGATTCAGCGCTCATGTGAGTAACTCCATATTTTAGAAGATTATCTCTCATCACAGGTGATTCTCTAGTAGAAAGATATATAGGGGTATCGGGAAAACACAAGCGCATGGAAGCAAGAATCTTTACAAAATCTCTATCGCTCACTGGATAAGGAACCTTAAAATCCTCACTCTTGGACAAAATTCTGGGAAAAGAAATTCCAAAATTTACCTTCCAGTATTTTTTAATCAAATAATTTAAGTGGGAAGCAAGGGCTAGGATTTCCTCCTTCCAAGGTGCAAGACCAAGTAGGGCCCCAATATTAACATTGGGTATACCCGCAAGCGCGGCCCGCTCAGGTGTTTCTAGACGCCAGCGGTAATCTTTTTTGCTACCAGATATGTGATAGTCTGCATAGAGGTTTTCATTATAAGTCTCCTGATAGACCGTAACCCCATCTGCGCCCGCAGCGTAGAGTTTTTGGTATTCAGAAATTGAGAAAGGGCTGAGTTCAAGTGAAACAGAGCTGAAAGTTTTTAAAAGAGGAGATATAGCGTCACGATAATAGCTGTGACCTGCCCTAAAAGGATCCTCTCCCCCAACTAAAAGCACACTCTTAAACCCAGCACTGGCCAGATATTCAACCTCCTTCTGAGTCTCTTCGGGGGTCAGTACAGTACGAGGAATATCTCGGCTAGAGTTGAAACCACAGTAAAGACAGTGGTTGCTACAGTAGTTGGATAGATAAAGAGGTGCATAAAGGTTTATTCGTTTCCCAAATCTTTGGTTTCTGACTCTTCCAGCTTCTTCTAAAATAACCGCTATATCCCTGTCGGACGACTTAGCCAGAAGTTCTCCGAGATCTTCTGGCGGAAAATGATTCGTTCCGTAAAAAGAATCTGTGATATAGTCCCGACTCATAAGTTTTTACTGCTTATTGCAGCGATTCTATAAACCCCTCGGCTGGACTACTGGCACGGGCCTCTTTGGAAGTGCTAACTCCACTATGTAGAAAAGCTTTCCTGCCAGCCTGAACTGCAAGAGCAAAAGCTTCAGCGACTTCCACTGGATTAGAGGCGGAAGCTATGGCGGTATTTACCATTACAGCATCAGTTCCCATTTCCATGGCTTCAGCCGCATGCGAGGGCATACCCAATCCAGCATCTACTATAACTGGAACGCCAGCCTGCTCTATTATTATCTCAATCATATCCCTTGACTTAAGACCCTTATTGGTCCCAATGGGAGAGCCCAAAGG
>LSQX01130398.1_pt1 | contig 11779 bp, 9 predicted proteins | sample 654561 | NCBI WGS metagenome assembly LSQX01 (sample SAMN04489861, study PRJNA283612) | anaerobic digester metagenome | isolation source: 4 biogas reactors fed with cattle manure at either 37C or 55C with and... | place: Denmark: Kongens Lyngby | collected 2014 | reverse complement strand
TTTATATTCTGTTATATATTTATCAATTTTACTAAAAGCTTTTAGCAAATGAAAAGCGGCAGATTATGGAATGATAATTGTTTGTCAACAGTGGGTCCAAAGTCCAAAACAACCGAGGATATCCCGATGTATCCGGATAGTCCGGGAATTGGTTTATCGGGGGATTATGCAGTTGCTTCCATACAACCTATCTGTTAAACTAAGATTAGGTTAAGAATCGAGGTGTAGTATGAAATATATTCAAACAGTCACCGGAAAAATTCCTGCCGATGAAATGGGTATCACGACAACCCATGAGCATTTATTAATAAAACAAAAAAATTTTAATGCAGAACAGCACGGTGAAGACGAGGAATATCTTAATCAAAAGGTATGCTTGAGAAACAGGGGCAAAATCCTTTACAATTTACATAAATATCCTGATAATGTAATACTGGACAACCCGGATCTTATCACCAGTGAGGTCTTGGAATTCAAAAAGGCGGGCGGCAAAACCCTTATTGATTGCACCTGTCACGGTCTTGACCCAAATCCTGAGGCTGTCCGCCGCATAGCCTTAAACGCAGGTATCAATATTGTAATGCCGACCGGGGTTTATACCCATCCCTACCATCCTCTATGGGTAAAAGACCTTTCGTTTCAGGAGCTTGCAGAGCTTTTTGAAAAAGAAATAAACCATGGGATTGCCGGCACTTCAATCAAAGCGGGATTTATCGGAGAAATCGGCATTTCCTGCTTTAACAACGAGGAAAAAAAAGTAGTTAAGGCCGCCGCAATAGCACAAAAAAATACGGGTACAGCAATTGTATTTCACATGAATCACCAATATACAACAGAGGTTATTGATGTTTTGGAGAAAAACGGAGCCGATCTGTCAAAGGCAATCATCGGACATTGCGACCACATGTTTGAAAAAATTGATTATTTTGAAAGCCTTCTGAAAAGAAAGGTCAATTTGGCTTTTGACACTTTCGGGATGGATATTACCCTGTCTCATGAGTTGTGTTATCCGAATGACTACGGCAGATTTTCCGCTATCCGCATCCTTTCAAACATGGGGTTCATAAATCAGATTGTAGTCGGGCATGATGTTTGTTTTAAAGTACAGCTCAAAGAATTCGGGGGCTTCGGCTATTCACATTTGTTGGAGAACGTGGTTTTGGTCATGAAAAACAACGGATTTTCGGAAGATGAAATAAACACCTTGCTTGTTAAAAATCCGGCGCGGATTTTCGGGGTGGAGGAAGACTAATACAACAGTAAGGACGTTGTTGTTTTCCGTTCGAAAGGGTGCAAATCCATGGATACTATAACGATTAAAAATATAAAGCCGACGATAATGTTAAAAAAGGCCGAACACAACCTCAAGCAATTGGTGAGGGTTTTAATTCACAATGACGGAGAGGAATGTTCGGGCATTCTCTCTGCAAAATACGGCGACGTTATACTCGGTACAACCGATATTTTTATGCGTAGCGGCGAAAACTTATGTGAGCTTTTTATTGACGAGCCTAACGCTGCCCAAAAGGCTGTTTTTACAGTAACCAGCGGGGAAAAAGTCACCCGAAAAAGCAAAAAATTATTTCCGCCCCGACATATGAGAGTGCATGTAGTGCATTTTTCTCACCACGATCTGGGCTATACCGATATTCCGTCCAATGTATTAAAGGAGTATTATAAGACACTTGATGATGCGATAGATTACGCTGAAAGTACCGCCGGATATGATGAAGAATCCAAATTTCGTATTGTGATTGAGCAGATGTGGTCGCTTGACTATTTTCTGAAAAATGCGCCGGAGGACAGAGCAAAAAAACTGATTGCCCTTTTAAAAAGCAGTCAGTTTGAGGTTACTGCGCTTTTCGGTAACATGATAACCGAGCTGTGCAGCCATGAAGACCTGTTGAGAACCGTTTATCACAGCACAAAGCTGAAGAATGATTATGGGATATCCGTATCGTCTGCAGAGCACAATGACATACCGGGCTTTTGCTGGGGGCTGTCAAGAGTCCTGACGGATTTAGGAATAGATATTTTTTGTCCCGCTCTGCCTCTTTACTATGGGTGGGGAGAGAAAAAATATCAGTCTTTTTGGAATACCAAAGAGATATTCGGATTTGATGCTCCCGGGGCCTTTTGGTGGGAAGCACCGACGGGTAAACGCATTTTGTTTTGGTGCAACAACTGGGGTTGTGGCGGCGATGTGGACAGCACCCTTCCGCATATTGAAGAAAAGCTGATGGACTTTATTGAAAAGGGATATCCGTTTTCAAACATCCGCTGGCCGGTTATCGGAGGAATGCGTGATAACTCTCCCTATATACAAGGATATTCGGATACCATCCGCAGATGGAACGAACAGTGGGAATTCCCGCGCTTAATAAGCAGTACAAACGCGATATTTTACAAGGATTTTGTAAATGAAGTTCCCAAGAATCTACCTGTGTGGAGAGGGGAGCTCCCGGGTCAGGATTATCCCACCGGAACAACTTCGACCGCAATTACGACTGCCGTTCACCGTAACAACCAGTCCGGTCTGACAATTGCCGAAAGTCTGGCAAGTCATTCCTCTCTGCATACGGACTATCAGTATCAGTCTGAACGCCTGAGCGAGGCGGTAGAAAACCTCTTGTGGTACAACGAACATGTATGGGGCTATCATTTCCCTTGCGGGCCCGCCGCATTAACCTCGGAGCATTCAAAAGCCATGTGTGCCTACCGAACAGAGGCATTTTTAAGCGAGGTTCGTGATAAAGCCTTAACCCATATAGCAGACAGCTTAAAGCTACAAAGAGGAGAATTGTACCTCTTGGTCAGCAATCAAACCTCGTGGGATAAAACCGCTCCGTTGTCTGTCCCTATGCGTGAAATGGATTCATCCGGCAGTACAATGCGCACTGTTTCTCCAAAGGAGGATTCTGAGGGCGGCGATGTGTTAAAGGGAGTTCTACTTGACTATCGCTGGCATGTATCACCGGATAAGGACTTTGCCGACGGGAAGTTTCGACTGATTGATCTGTCTGAGAATACAGAGGTTGTTTATGACATAACAGAGCTTGAAGATGCCTTCGAACCGGAAATCTATGCACCTCAGCGCTTCGGGTTGGGTTCGGGGAGCAGACGTTTTGGTTTTTTTGAAGACCCGATTATTTTAAAGAGAAACATTCGATTTATCGCAAAGGATATTCCCGCCAACGGATATAAGGTTTATTGGCTTAAAAAAACGGATGAGTCTGTCGTTCCGAAAACATCAAAAAACATATCAACATCTCAAACTACGATTGAAAATGAATTCTACAGAATAAAAGCAGACCCGCAAAAATGCATAATTACAAGTTTATATGATAAAACGGCAAAACGTGAATTATGTGATGCTGCGGAAAAGGGGTTTTACAGTCTTACCGTTCGCGATAAAAATAATTTGAACGGAACGGGAGAGAGGCGCACCGGAATTAAAACAGTAAAAGGTGCAACCTATAGTTCCTTTCAAATAGAGGCGTCCGCATACGGGCATCCTGTTGTAAGACACCGTATTACCCTGTTTGCCGGCATTAAAAACATCTATTTCGAAAGCAGTATTTTAAAAGACCCGACACCTCTTTTAAATACACACCTTTCATTTAAACTGTTTGCGAAAAACCCGAGTTTTAGTTATGAATCAGCTTTGGGTATTGTTAGACCTGTAATTGATTATTTTCCGAATGTATATTCCGATGTCATTTCGGTTCAGAGCTTTATCAGAATTCAGGACGATGATTACCACATTTTATGGTCCAGCCTTGATGCACCTGTCGCAAGTCTTTGCCGCATATGGCCGGGGTATGTTTCCCCCGCCCACCGTTGTCTCTCTGACGATAAATTTCGCCATAAGCCTCAGACAGCAGAGGACTATTCCCAAAACGGTCACATCTATTCACAGTTGTTTAATAATAATTTCGGAACCAACTTTGCCGTATCACAGACGGGCTTATGTGTGTTTCGCTATTGCCTGACAACGGGTGAGGATAAGCTTTCTGACAGTCAGGCTGTCAGATGGGGTTGGCAGACAAAAACCGCCTTTTCCACGTTGTTTACAGACAGAGCCGCACCGAACGGTAAGCTCCCCGCCATTGGACAGTTTGTTCAGACAAACAATCTGAAAACCCCCATATTAAATTTCAAAAAGGCCGAAAACGGTAAAGGGTTTATTCTACGTCTTTGGAACTTCTCCAAAAACATGGAGAGGGTTACAATTACCTTCCCATACCTGAAGGTTAAATCGGCAAACCTTACGAATCCGGCAGAAGAAGATAAAAAAGGCGCAAAGTGCGATATTTCGGAGCAAGCAGTATCTGTTAATGCGCCTTCAAACGAAATTATTAACATTAGAGTTTGTTTTTAAAGCTCTATACAACATAAATTTAGCCTATGCTTATATGGGGGAATTAATATGTTCACATATATACACTGCTATATGCCGCAGACATTCGACGCGTATGTAAAAAAAGGGTTTTTCGGGAAAAACGACGGTGTAAAGATTCATCAGATAATATCTCTCAATGACAGTAAAAAATTTAATATGATGGCGGCAAAAGGGTCGGTATTGCATTCGATAATAAAGAATCTGAACTGTTTTTTTTACGTTGATCGGCTTCAAGGAGGATGCTTTTATGAAGATTATCCATTCGACCTTGAACTTATTAGCGAATATCAAAATATATTAGGTGATAAATTCCTAGGATTTCAGATGCATGAATGGATGTCCAATTTTAAGTCGGATTTGGACAGAATCACAAGCTGTTGCGCGGATTGGAATCAGGAAAGCATAGAAAAATCGATACTTAAAACATATCCTTACCCATATGTATATCTGGAAAGTCAGACAGTAGCCGAATTTTCTTCAAAAAATAATCCGCAGACCATAGAAGAGTTTCTTAAACAGTCTGTTGAAATGTTCTCAAAGAGACAAAAATCTGTAAATGGACTTATTTTACCGTGTGACAGCGCATATATGGCACCAAAACTGGAAATTGAACTTGGTGCAAAAACTATAACGCCTGAAATCGGCGCACAGACCGCCAATACACGCATACAAATCAGCTATATGAGAGGAATGTCGCGTGCATATGGTATTCCATTCGGAACATATTATGAGCCTTGGGGTGGAGCTCCGTTTTCGGCCTGTTATTATAAAAAGGACAACATAAATGAATGGGGTATAGGGGAAAGCAAAGATTTTCCATTCGTTACTCAGGGAGAAAACGGCGGAAGCTCGCGTTCATTGCAAAAAAGACTACACCTATATTCATATCTGAGCGGAGCAAGGTTTATAAGTGAAGAATGGGGGATGTGCAACACCTTTTATGATTGGAATGACTTTGAAATCACCCCATATGGCAAAGTAAAGCTGGACTTTTTACGCTTTGTTGATCGCAACCCGGATATTGGGAAACAGTATACACCAATTGCTGTTGTTCTTCCCTCGGATTTAAGGGTTCTTGATTTGTTTTCCAAGGAAGACGAATATTTGGGTTATCCGGTATCGGGTGACAAATTAAATACTATAAAAATCGTTAGAAAAGGATTGGAAATCCTTTTTGCGGCATCATCAGATATGCTGGGAAATGAAACAAAGTCTATGGTTAACAGCAGGATGCCGGATGCCTTTGATATTATTCATGAAGATAACACCGCGGCTTTAAAAAATTATGAGTATTTGGTAGACCTCACGTCTAACCCGCTATTCTCCAAAAAGCACAATAATATCTGTGATATCCATGATGTAATGGATATACTCCACCTTCTTCTTCCGGTAAATGTTAAGGGCGATATACATTGGTTTGTGAACAAGAAAACCGACGGACGATGGCTGTTAACTATTTTTAACAACAGCGGGATTGACAGATCGGTTGAAAAGGGTGAATTAACGATTCCCGAAGCCGCAAAATCGGTTGAAATCTTTATGAAAGACGGAGCAACCCTGAAACGAATAGAGGGTAGTGATAAAATAAGCTTTAATGATAATAAATATACCGTCACAATAGACGGCGGGGATTGGTTTTTTGCAGAGTTTTAATTAATTTTCGGAAAGGAATTTAATTATGAAAAATAAGGTTAAGATTGGGATAATCGGTCTGGGGTTAAGAGGAGCGTCAATGCTTGAATACATATTAGCCCCCATGAATAAAGATGATGTAGAGATTGTCGGGCTATGTGATTTTTATGAAGACAGGTTAAAAAACGCCGTTGAATACATAAATAAGGTAACCGGCAAAAAACCGCATTCTTCAACACAATATATGGATATTATTTCAATTCCGGAAATTGAAGCGATTCTCATTTTCACCTCATGGGAAATGCATATACCGATTGCTGTTGAAGCAATGAAAGCCGGGAAGTATGTCGGAGTCGAAGTTGGTGGCAGCTATTCTATCCAAGACTGCTATGAGTTGGTTAGGGTCTCAGAGCAAAACCAGATACCCTGCATGATGCTTGAGAACTGTTGCTATGGCCGACGTGAGATGATGGCGCTCAATATGGAGAGAAAGGGCATACTAGGTGATATTATACATTGCACCGGCGGCTATTCTCACGATCTTCGCGAAGAGATTGCATCCGGAAAAGTCAATCGCCATTACAGGCTAATGAATTATCTTAACCGTAATTGTGATAATTACCCGACCCATGCTTTAGGTCCCATTGCTAAAATTTTGAGGATAAACAGGGGAAACAATTTCTTGTCGGTTGCCTCTTTTGCCTCATGCTCCAAAGGGCTGAGTAAATACTTTAATGACCATGCTGACAGGTTTTCTGAATATAAGGATTGTTCGCCGGCTCAGGCAGATGTGGTAACAACAATTATAACCTGTGCCGGCGGTCAGACAATATGTCTGACACTTGATACCACATTGCCGGGATATTACAGCCGACATTTCGGTATTTTCGGTACAAAGGGCAGATATATAGAAGAAAATGATTCTGTGTTTTTAGATGGTGAACATAATCCCGATAATGAATTATGGAAACCGCAATGGGGCAATGCTGCGGTTCTGGAAGATAGGTTTGATCATCCGTTATGGGAGAGTTACAAAAATGATGTTAAGCAAGGCCATGGAGGAATGGATTGGCTTGTTATACGCGCTTTTGTAGAGTCTGTCAAAAACCGGGAACAGACACCGATTGATGTTTATGACACAGCAGCGTGGATGAGCATAAGCGCTTTATCGGAGTCGTCAATTGCTTTGGGCGGCACTCCCGTACCCGCACATGACTTTACACACGGTAACTGGGTGAAAAATAATAACGATCCTTTACGTAATAAATACACGTTAGACTAAACAAATCCGGCTGCAACACCAAATGAAACAGCAGACATAAAAAGATAAGTAAATGAGGGATGTTTTTTGAATCCAATAATAGGTTTAGTCTCTCTTGCGGGTCAATATGAAGTTGGCTTTAACGAAACACCATGTCTTTTTAAAAAAGCCGCAGAGGGGCTTGAAAAATCAGGGTTTAGCATTATTAAAGCAGAAGATGTAATTTATGACGGGGACACAATGAAAAAGGCCGCAAACACTCTAAAGCACAGGGAGTTTGATGTGCTTTGTGTTTGTATTGGAACATGGAGTGAAGATCACCATCTCCTCGACCTTCTCGAATATATTGATAAACCTGTTATACTCTGGGCATTCCCGGCAGTAGATACCGGCTCGCTTTGTGGAGCTCATCAAATATGCTGTGTTCTGAACGAGCTGAATAAGGATTATTTTTTCGTCTACGGTGAAACCGATGACAAAAAAATATATAAAGAGATAGGTAATATTGCAAGAGCGGCTGCATTAAAAAACAAGCTTAAGCATGTCAAACTGGGCAGTATCGGAGGCAGAGTCAAGGGTATGACCGATATAGCCTTCGATGAACTTGAGATTAAGGATAAAACCGGGATACGAATAATCAATCTTGATGAAAATGAGTTGGCGGAGGCTTTTGAGTCAATAAATCGGGATAAGTGTTCGGTATATTGGGAAGATGTAAAAAATAAAGCCGGCAGGGTTTCTTCATCTGATAAATATGGGATTGAATCGGTCAGGTACTATTTTGCGATGAAAACGTTAATAGAAAAATACGAGCTTGAAGGCATAGCGGTTAAATGCTATCCGAAATGGATGGGCAAGGTATGCCTTGGATTTTCACTATTGTCTGAGGAAGGAATTGTCTGTGGCTGTGAAGGCGATATAAATAACACCGTAAGCATGAAAATACTATATGAGCTTTCTAATATTCCAACCCATAATACAGATTTGTTATACCCGGATTATAAAGCAAATACCATTTTGTTTTCACACTGCGGCTCGGGCGCTTTTTCAATAGCAAGCAATAAAAAAGATATTCACTTTGCACCTGTTAGACTTGCCGATACCGGGGTTTGTTCGTTGTTTCCTGCAAAGGCCGGAAAGGTTACCCTTATTAACATTGTCGGAAGAAGGGGAACTTTTAAAATGACTTCGGTTGTCGGTGAAGCAATCGAATGTGGAATGGAGTTTCCCGGGAATCCATTAAAAGTGAAATTTAAAAAGGATGTATATGAAATAAACAGACTGATTGCAGATGAAGGAGTCGGACACCATTGGATTGCCGGTTATGGGGATATGGAAAAGGAACTAGAGTATTTTTGCAAGCTCAACCGGATACGGTTTTTAAAAATTTAAATGAAGTAAGCTCACATTAAACAGACCCTTTGTCAACAATCGGGATAAACCCGTAAAATAAAACCGTATGGATAAGACGGCTTAATCGCCGCTTTGTCCATACGGTTTTATTATCTTTATCATTTTACAAACTCCATACTTTGGGCAGATACGCGCACCTGTTCGATAAAGTGAAGATAAAGGTCGGTGCCCTGATTGCAAAGACCTTTATCATTCGGTCTTGAGCACAAGGACGCATAGGTTTCTCCCACGCGCCGCTCCACGTTCTTTTTGTCCCGCACGCAGAGGTAATAGAATGAAAAAGCGCCGGAGGACTGCAGGTCTTCATAAAAGTCAGGAGCGGTCTGCCTGAGAGTCTCATAAAATATGTTCTGGGCGGTTTGGGCAAGTAACGGGTTGGGAAGGACCTTTTCCAATCCGATCTCGACCGCAAAAGCGAGAAGTATCCGGCGCTGGGTAAGCAATACCGAATCCTCGGAGACCTGCTCTCCCTCAATTGCGGCGACGTCCTCTGCCATTATGGCGCCGAGGCGGCGTGCCCGACTGAGGTTTCCGTTGGCCTTTTCCCTTGCCAGCAGCCGCGACATTTCTTCGGTATCGTCCGCCGCTTTCTGCTCTCGGAAGACCTCGCCCGCAATCTTCATATCACTGTCGTCGCTTCGCACTTAAATCCCACCTATCCAGCCTACTTTTTCTTTCGCTTATCTTTATAAGACAGCAGCGCCTGCAAATCCTCGTCCGGCATGGTCGCGCTTCCCAGCGGGCGGGCATAAGGGCTGTACATCCCATGAAAGTCCGAGCCGCCTGTTTTGAGCAGATTATGCCGGTCGGCAAAGTCCGAAAGCCGCCGGACATCCTCTTCGGTGTGGTTCGGATGCCAGACCTCGATTCCGTCAAGCCCGAGCGAAACCATTTCTTCAAGCAAATCCTCGCTGTGGTACATGGGAGGGTGCGCCATGACGGCAATCCCGCCCGAGCTGTGAATCAGTTCGAGCACCTCGCGAAAATCAGGATATTCCGGACTGATATATGCCGTTCCCTGTTCGGGAGAAAACAGTTTATCATACAACTCGCCGTAAACCGAGTCGGCATAACCGGCGTCCATCAAGGCATGCATGATATGCTGTTTATATATATTTGTGCTGCCGGTAGCACACTTGACAATCATATCGGGAGAAATGGGGTAATACCGCATGACCTTTCTGACCATTGCCATCGAGGCTTTTTTTCTGCTTTCGCCCACCTTGCGGCACAGCCCCTCAAGCCTGTCCGGAGTGTCGGAAGCATAGCATAAAAGATGCACCTTCTTATTGGTCTGACTGTCAAATGCGGAAAACTCCACTCCATGGATTACATTCAACTGGTGACGCTTTCCGATAATCACCGCTCTGATTGCACCGGCGGTTGTATCGTGGTCGGTTATCGAAATGGCAGACAACCCGCGGCGCTTCGCCATGGCAATAATCTCTTCAATACCGACAGAACCGTCCGATATTTTTGTGTGACAATGCAAATCGGCCGCCATTTCTACACCTCCCCCTGACGATTTAACTGCTGTTCTTTACGCAGAGATTGAGAAAAATTCACTGGTTTTTGCACACCCTTATGACTTGTGAAGCGCGCCGTAAGCGCGCTTCGTGCTTGGATATATCCGATTACTATAATCTAATTATACACTGGTATTTGACGAAAGACAACCCTAAAATGCCCATTCGACAGAATAAGATAGAATAAGACATAATCTGTTATGTGATTCACATTAGGATATTGGTCCTTGTAAAGACAACGGGAAACGATATATTGAGGAAATAAAAAACCGCCGCGGCAAAACCGCGGCGATCCCCCATTTACCTACAAGACTTAACAAATTAAATCTTTTGGGACATTTCCTTGGCGCATGCAGGACAGACATTACGGCCTTTGAAAACCGCGATGTCATCCGCATTACCGCAGAAAATGCAGGCAGGCTGGTACTTCTTGAGGATTATTTTATTATCCTCAACGAAAATCTCCAGCGAGTCGCCGTTGTCAAGCTCCATGGTTCTCCGGAGCTCTACCGGCAACACGATGCGTCCCAGATCATCGATCCTTCTTACGACACCTGTGTATTTCATTTTTTCCCCCATTTCCCGACAGCATTGTTAGATGCATGTCGAATTGTTAGACTTTCTAAAGAAACATTACCAAATAAACCAGCTTTTGTCAACCTCTATTACGCAAAAATTTTAACGGAATAATCGCAAAATATTTGTAATATATATCTATATATTGTGCTTGTTGTGGCAAATTAACACGAAATTTGCAATTGGGAAAATTTTATCCGGGAGGCCGGGAGGCATGTTAAACGTAATCTGGGTCGGAATAATGCTTTTGTCCATCGCGGCGGGAGCTATGACCGGAAGACTGGACCAGGTGACAAAAGCCTTTTTGGGCGGAGGCGGAGAGGCCATAACCCTGGCGCTTACCCTCGGCGGCGCCATGTGCCTTTGGGGGGGCATCATGCGTATTGCCGAAAAGGGGGGGCTTACCGCCCTTCTTGCAAAAGCGCTGGCTCCCTTAATGAGGCTGCTGTTCCCCGGGCTTGACCCTTCGGGGTCGGTATGCAGGGCCATACTGATGAATATGGCGGCCAACTTCCTGGGGCTTGGCAATGCGGCAACCCCGCTGGGCATCCGCGCGATGGAGGAGCTTTCAAAAACCAATCCGGATCCGGATTCGGCATCCGGTCACATGATAACGTTTGTCGTTCTTAATACTGCGTCAATTCAGTTCCTGCCGACAACCGTGGCAACGCTGCGTCTTAAATACGGGGCCGAAAACCCTTTGGATATCCTCCCCGCGGTCTGGGTAACCTCGATCGGAGCAGCGGCGGTATCTGTGATACTTTCCCGATTGCTGGGGATTAGAATAAAAAAGCGTTTTAAACGAGTATCCGCGGGCAACCTGAAGGTGAAAGCATGAATGCGGTAAAGCTGCTTTCGGTTTGGTCCGTGCCGGTGTTTGTGTCGCTGGTTTTGACGGTTGGCGCGGCACGGCGGGTACAGGTTTTTGACGAGTTTTTGCTCGGCGCCGGAGACGGGCTTCGCACATGT
>LSQX01270311.1_pt1 | contig 11780 bp, 16 predicted proteins | sample 654561 | NCBI WGS metagenome assembly LSQX01 (sample SAMN04489861, study PRJNA283612) | anaerobic digester metagenome | isolation source: 4 biogas reactors fed with cattle manure at either 37C or 55C with and... | place: Denmark: Kongens Lyngby | collected 2014 | reverse complement strand
CCTCGCCCTCATAGGCACTCGTTATGCCCTCTCGTGTGAGCCTAACACCCCTTTGTGTTATTAAAGCCCTACCATCCATTGTGGTTAGCCTGTACCCCCTTTGCCCACTCCCGTATTTAGTTATTAAATCGTCCTCTTTAGTCCAGTCTGTCATAATTAGTCAAAGTAATCTCTAATTACCACCTGCTCTGGGTCATCACTTATCGTATTCACCAAAGCATTAGTCATTTCGTCCAACTCTCTGTAAAACTCACTCAAACTCAATTGCGCCTCGTCCATTAACCCCTGTCTTGCCTTAGCCTTTGCTACTGCATACTCAATGGGTAAATCGTTAAACTCAAATGGTAAGTTAGGCTCGTCCTCGTCGTCCATCAGATCGTTTACGTTCTCTACATACAACAACCACAAACCCTTGTCCACGTCATGCCTTGGGGTTGGATTAACCTCTATGTTTTTACCCCTTACACTATACTGAGGGGCTGTTTCTGATATGTTAGTACTTACAGGGTCTCCATAAGCATTACTGTCCACTCTATTAGCCTTGAACCTACCACTCCCGTAATCCAATTCCACCCTCATCATACGCCTAAAATCACTGGGTAACCCGTACAAGTGCTGTCCCTGGGATAAGTCGGCTTTTGAAAGTCGCACGTAATAGTCCTGCCCAAGTGAGGTTATACGATTAACTACCTTCTGGTAGCCACGATTAAGATTAGCCTTTACCTCTGTATTGGTAACCAAGCCGTTGTTGTTGGAAACATCCAAGTTGATAAGCTCACCAACTCTGTTTTGCATATCAAGAAACGTCATTGTAATATATCTAAATTAAATGGGTTCCTCGATACCTTATATAATTATACCACGAAATTAACCAATACTGATTTTCCTCTGAACAGACTCTGGAAGTAAACTCCTATACAACTCCACTAGTCTAGGGGCTAGTAAATCAACGTTACGCTCTTCACTCACCCATTTGTAGGCGTTCTTTACCATGTCCTTTTGTCCTGGATTCTTAATCAGTCGCTCCACAGCCTCTTCAAGCTCCTTTGCGTTCTTGTAGGGTATAGCCCTGTCCTTAATGTATGGGCTGTATGGTAATTGGTCTTTTACTATCATAGGTACACGCAAAGCCGCAAACTCCATCATTTTAAGCTCACTCTTATAGGAATTAAAGTCTGTATCAGCAAGTGGAATAAGTGCAAAGTCCAAGTCCAGTAACTTCATTCTGTAAGGGTGTGCGTCAGAACTTACCCAAGGGTGAAACTCTATATTCAACCCCTTAAAATGCTCTGGGTAACTACTCCCCGCCATGACTATTTTTAGGTTGTACTTTTTACTCAACTTCTCTAAAACAGGTACTGCGTCTTTCCAGTCCCCACTATGAGAACTACCGCCACTCCAACCAAGCCTAACCTCGCCCTTAGCCCTTTTCCTCTCCACCCTAACATCAGGGTAAAAATTCAAGTCCAAACAATTACTCACTACCGCACTCTTGTCGGCGTACCTGTCCCACAAGGCCGTTAATGTAGGCGTTGGAGAAGTTGCCAAATCACAAGCCTGTAAACACCATAGCAAATTGGTATGCTGAGTTAGGTTGCTGTACCTGTTAAACCCCTCTGTAATCCCCGTAACCCACAAGGGGAAACCATTCTGTTCTATCACACTCTTTTGCTTTTCCGGGGCGTTCTTGTAAAACTCTGTCTCCTTTACATTGTCCACCTTAACCCAAACGTCCTTGGAACCAAACTCCTTGTAAGCAGAATTACTAGGACTAACCTCTAAAGTATTGTCGTCCCAGTCAAATACCACCACCTTGTCAGGCCAAGACTCTTTGACTATCTTGATAAACTCGTACGTGTTCAGCCTACCCACTATCACGTCAGAAGCCTCTACAAGCTGCTCTATGTACTCCTCACCCACCTTGGGAATACCGCTCTCTGCTATACCCAAACGTGTAAAAGCCTCGTTAAATATCTTAACCCTATGGTAACCACAACCCCCATCGTCTGCTGGTAACCACAACACCCTTAACTTACGCATAAAATCCTCGGTTAAAATTATATAGTCCTACGATCCACCGCCAAACAATGCTCAAACTCCATGTCAGTACGCAATACCTTTTTAAGCTTGTCCCCGTTCTTAGGGTCCATTATCTCCTCCCCATACTTGGCCTTAATACGCTCTGCTACTTCCAACGGAATAGTTGCGATTTGCCTAAACTCCCTGTCCCCACTAAACCCGTCTGAGGCCCTTTTCATTTTGGCATTAGCTAAATAAATGCCGTCAGAGTTCTTATAAATCCCACTCGCCATTTCCCTCTTTTGGCGTTGAATGTTCTCTATAAGCCTTCCAACGGCTTCCTTGAATATCGCTTCTTCTCTCTTGTCTTTTGGTGCTAAGTCTTCTAAATTCATAAACCGTATTAACTAAGAGGGGGGAAGTCTCCCTCCCCCCAAATAGGACTAATAAGCAAGTCTGGTCGCTTTACCATTGTACTTCTCAGCATAAGAAGCAAGTGTAAGCTCACCAACAACTGCGAATGTGTCTGCGTCTGCAACCTTGGCTGCCTCTTTCTTGGCAACAGGTCTTAACTGTGGAATCTTCCAAGTTGAAGAATCCAGTACAGCTAACTCGTCATCAGGCATGTGAATGTCTGAAACTACCTGTAATACTCCGAAGTTAGAATCATAAACTGCAATCGCTGAAGTAAACTTCTTGATTGAGTCTACATAACTTCTTGAGTCGTCAAAGAAAGAACTCATTTTGTTCCTCTGTTTAGGAGAAACTAAAATGGTGTCAGGGTCTCCACCAGCAGAGTAAATATCAGCTAACAAACTGTTAAGCTCTGTTTCGCCAATGGTTCTACCTGTCGCTGTACCAGAAGATACATTGGTGGTTATCCAAGCAAGAATACCTTTAAGTTCTCTTGCTGTGGCCGAAGCACCACTGACTGCACCCGACCCGTTGATTAAGGCCCTTTCAATATCTCTACCCAATTCTTTAAGAGACTTTTCTACCTGCCAAGCATACTCGTCTTTGTAGCCTGCTGGGTCTGACGCTCTCTGGGATTCGGATACCGAACCTACCTTAGCAAAAATCTGAGTGTAGTTTTGACCCCTTGTAGGAGAAGCCAGTGAGCCTGCTGAATAAGTGAATCCCTCCACTTGAGCGTTGGCTGTAGCTGTCGCATAAGAGGCAATTGGCCATTCGTGAAGAACATTCTTTGCCTTCACTTTAGGGAGATTAGAAAACATTGGTGTTTTCATTTGTCCCATTAAGACCAATACATCTGTCAAATCTTCGTGGTTGGTTGCGACATCATAAGTTTGATGTATAGCCATTCTAATAAGTTCTAAAATTATAACCCTCGGTTAATCGGGAATGCTAACGTACTTCTTAAGAAACTCGCTCACATTACCCGTTTGTGCTGCGGCTGCTAAATCGGCCTTCCTTTGGTCTGTCTCCTCGTGTACAGGCCTGCCTGGGGCTTCACTGTAAGTACTAGACTTCTGAGACTTGGCTTTACTCTCGGCTAACCTGTCAAGATTCATCATCTTAAAGGCCGTCTCGGGGTCTGTAATTACGTTCCCCTTCTTGTACTGGGTGTCCATGAAGTCCGCTACCTTCTCAGGATCAAACTTCGGACTGCCGTCTTTCCCGTCGTACTTCTTTTCAAGCTGGTCCATTTGACTAACAAACCTCTCCTGCCATTTGTACTCATTAAGTTTTGCCTCTACCAATTGAGCTACTGTGTCTTTGTCCACATAACCCATTGATTCAAGCTCACGCCTTGCGGCTTCCAATTGCTTCTGCCTAGGGTCGTCCACTGGGGATACCACTTGGCTTAATCTATCAGCAATCTCTGCCTTAGCCCGCAACTCGGCCATTTGCTCCTTCATTTCATTGAGCTCAACGACCTTCTCTTGAAACCTCTCGTAAGGGATTCTGCCCTTCTCTGGCTTCTCACCTTCGGTGTTTAACTGCTCCTCAGCAGATGTATCAGGTGCTGTTTGTTCGACATCAGACGAGCTGTCCACAGTTGCCTCTGTGCTTGTTACGTCCATTTCCTCATTGTCCATAAATATACCCACATTTTAACGAGTTCTGTCTCGCACGGGAATAAAATTATATAAAGAACTCAGGCTTGTGGCCTTTACCCATTATACCACATGGCCTTTGTGTAAGAGGCCCGAGGAAGCCCCCTACCCAAAAACCACAAGTTTACATAGGTATCTCTGGGTCTAAAGGCACCTCCTCAGGAGCCCCTACAAGCCCCTCAGAGCCCTCTAAAGGTGGTTGTCCACCCTCTAAGGCCATTTGTACCTTTAACCCTTCCAGTTTTTCCTCCTCAAGTCTAGCTTCTTCTTCCTCTGGGTCTATGTCATAATTTTCAAGTAATGTCTTTCTACTCAAGTCTCCACCGCCCCTTAACATGGTTAGTATCTCACGTTTACCCTCCTTAGTGTGGGCCACCCCACTACTTATTCTAACCTTTACCTCAGGGTTTCTTGGTATTTGTACAATTTCCATTACCTCACCCCCTAAATCATAACCCATGACATCTTTTCCGTCCTTTACAGTCCTAGGGACATTCTCTTCACCAACCTGCCCACTGATAATGCCAAACATTTCACCCCCCTGGGTTCTGAAAGGCTTAGTAATCAATTGGTGGTCGTAGGCCAGGTCTAAAATGTCCTCACCAAGTCGTGCCAAAGTGTCCGCTAAATTGTCTATTAAATCAATTATGTTAGTGTAAGCATTTGCAACCAAAGTATCAAACGCCACCCCTGAAGTAACACCCGTTGGGGCCTTACCCATAAACGCCTCGTGGGCTGCACCAATGTTTTGAATGTACTCCTTAAGGTTGTTTATCTGGTTAAATGGGGTTGCACTCATGGGCTTCATGTCCATTTGGGCCACACTGTGACCTGGCTTATGCCTTAGCACCTGCCCGTTTCGGTTATTGATTATCTTAATGCCTGAATTAGAGTCAGTTATATACTTACCCTTGGAAAAGATTATATTGTACTCAAGTATGGACTTCTCCAAGTAATTAAGCGCCTTGTTAAGCGGTACTAGGTTCTTCACCCAACCCTCGCCATAAAGCTCGTTTAAGGATATATCAGGAAAGTACAGTTCAAACGGCAGTTTCCTAAACTCGGTAATCTCATTCCTTAAAATCTTCCCCTCACACTCAGTGATTACTCTAATCCCGTCCTCTGTAACAAACCAACCCTCATGTAAAAGCAGGTTCTCAGAACTTGTAGAAGACTCACTGTTGCGTGTGTTAATCAATTCCTTGTACATACTCTCGCTCTGTTTGCTGGTTGTACTTAATTCCTTCACCACCTTAGTGTCATAATGCGGGTTCTTTTCTACAATTTCCTTTGGCCTTGATACAACCTTAATCACATACCTAGCATTCTCAATACCTGTGGCATAAGGGTCTATGTAAGTGTCAAACGGATCCAGTACCTGCAACCAAGGCAAGCCCTCCCCATTGTCCGCCTCGGCGTCATAACCATACTGGAATATACCCTGCCCATACAACATACCATAAAGCACCGCCTTTTTAGTTAAGTGCTTAACATGAAGCTTGTCATACACAAACGCCAGGTACTCACCAAGTATCCTAGAAGCATTAGAGTCCAATGTGGCATAAGGCAATGCGTCCACGTCCCAAGTGGGCTGTGTTTTAGTAACCGCCCCCCTAATCGCCCTGCACGTTGCATACACTTGGTTAATGTAAAAATCCATGGGGTCTTTACTGCCAAAGGACAACTTGCCCGTATTCTTGTTATACCTGATACTGTGGTTGCCCTTGTAATAAGAGTTATTAATAAACCACTGTCTTTCAACGTGGGTACTTCGGTAGTTCTTACTCTCCTCAAACTTGGTGTTTAAGTACTCAAGCCAGTACACCTCGTCGTACTTCTCCTTACTCTCACGCTCGGGCTTGCCTATTAAACCCCGCACTGTGTCTTTTAATGCCATGTTCTATTAACTAAAGTTACTCCCTCGGTTCTATAAAAGGTATTTCGTCAACTGGTATCTCTACCTCCTCAGGCTCTTTCTCTTCCTTCTCGTCCTTGTCCACCGCAGTTATAAAATCCCCCAAAGTCTCGCTCTTAATCAACTTGTACAACCCCTCACGCTCTTTCCTGCCTGAAACTAACTGCACTATACAAGTAGCCACTAAACCGCCTACCGCTACAACTGCAATTATCAATATCATTACGTTCATATATAATTATATCACAACTAATATATCTCCCCCCTGTCCTGTAAAAGGTCGCCCTCCTCTACTTCCAGAAAGTCTATCGTGTCTGGCTCGTCCCCTTCCTCTTCCTCTACCAACCTGCCATATATGTCAAGCTCAGGTCTCTCAAACCAGTCTGGCCTACTCATCGATATATACCTGAGACTGTCCAAACTATGATCTTTTACCTTAAATGGCCTATTAGCGTCTTGGTCACTACCCTCCTTAACCTCTCTCCACCTGTACTCGCTTATTTCCTCCCTTAACTTCTCGCAACGGTTAGTGACGAAGAGTTTATTCTCTTTAATCAGTCTTGTAACCCTACTAATACCTGCTAACACGTCATTGTTACCTTTTACAAGTGGCCAACCCTCTTCAACCAATTGGTCAAAGATACTCATTGTGGAAGTGTTCTCGGTTTTCCTGCTGGCTGGGTCTATTATGTAAGCAGTTATATCGTCACTCTCAAGCCCATTCCTTACAAGCAACGCCCTTATGTTTCTGGATATACCTGGGGCGTCCAACTGAACGTCCTGTACCTCGTCTAGCACCCATAGGTTGTGCTTGGTGTCCTCCTTAGCTAAAAGTATCGCAGTTGGATTAGTCCAACCTATATCAATACCAATAAAGAATATGTCCTGTAAATCTTTCTTGGGATAGCTCTTAATATGCCTTTCGAACTCAAAGTCAGGATATATCAAACCTACAAAGTCCTCAAACAACGCCAAATACTCTTGGTTAAATATAGGGGTTGGGGTAGTAGCCTTCTGGTATTCTATCTGTTGCTTAGTCCAAAAGGGTGAATCATACACGGTGTACCTGTACGAAGCATAACCGTCTTCCCCCGCTACACCCTTGTCATACAACTTAGAAAACAACCCCTTACCCTTGGGTGTACCAATCACCTTGGTCTGGTTTTTACTATCCTTTATCATTGCACCCAACGTGTTGTACCAAAGGCTCTCCTTTTTAAGTATATGGCCTGCCTCATTAAGTACTGCCCTCTTGTAGTTAAACCCCTCTAAGTTCTCAGGCTTTTGTGCCGACCCAAAGTCTATACCACCCCTAGGAAGCTCTAGCACCTTCTTTTGCTCATTCCACTTCACGTACTTAATCACTGGGGAAAGTATGGGTAAAAATACCCTCTTGACGTACTTGTCTATATTGCCATGCACTGTATCCACCCACAAGGTCTGCTCCCCTAACTCTAAGGTCTGCTCTATCAACCACTGGGCTGTATTGTAAGTCTTGCCCGTCTGTCTACCCGCTGGTATTACCGTTACATGGGAAGTGTCCTTTAGGGCTGGAAGTATAAACCCAGGGTACCTGAATTCTAAATCAATCTTCTTCTTCATCAATAACCCCCGTCTTAACCGTTATCTCAATGCCTGTACCCGCCTCTATCTCGGTAGCCTGCTTAGGATTACCTATCAACTGACTAATGATGTACTTATTAATATCAACCCGCACCCTATCGTCCTCTGTAGTGTCCCTTAGGTGAATTAAGTCCTTCATAGCTTTCTCTAACTCCCCGTTATCCTCACAGTACAACCTAAAGAACTCACGATCTATACCATTAGCATACATCTTGTTCTCTCTCGCCTCTACTTGTTTTGTAATTTCTTTTGCCATTGTACGAATTACAGGTTAACTAATCCATTATACCATTACACCACTTTCGCCGTCCCCACAGTCTATCTCATCATCCAACAGTACCAACTGGCCTCTGTTCTTGTAGTCGCTTCTAATGTCGTATATCTCGTCCCACATGTCAAAGAACCAGTCCCCCTCTATCAAGCCCGTTGTAAATATACGCTTACTCACAACCAAGCACTCATTAAACTCACACACAGGTATACCAAAACCCTTCCAGTATTTAAGCATAATCCCGTTGTAGTCCTTGTTAGTGTAATACATAAGCACAGGACCTACCGCCAGTTCCGCCCATTTGTCTGGGTACACAGAATGCCATAAAAGGTACGCCGCTATCCCCTCACTACTGGTACTAAATCTGGCCTCCGTCTTGTTCATGACCCCAACTCCTTTAACTTCTCCTCCATGTCCGCCAAAGTCCATTTTGCTATCTCGTTCTGGTGACAAGTCAACCACTGGAAATCCTCCCAACGCTTGTCCTCCATCCAGAAATGCCCGAAAATGGGGTTCTTGTGAAACGAGTCGTTCTTGAATAAATGACAACCCGCACATACACAAATTCCATTCGCCACTTCCCACCTTAACCTGCGATTACTCCTGGAAACATAATGATGTGAATTAAGAGACTCCCTTTTCCCACATACCTCACACTTGTTACCAGCACGCTCTTTAACCGCCCTGCTCCACGCCGTATCTAACTTCTTAATGAGTGTTTTTTTGCTAACTTTATGGGGCATTTGTATATTTATAAAGTTATTAAATAATCTACTACATTTTACTACCCCTGTCAATATAACCCTTACGTCTACCTATCCTACGCCTACCAACTGTCCCTGCTTCAAGTAATCTGGGTATATCCGCCTCGTCAACCATGTACCGCCCGCCAACTATTTTAACGGGTATATCACGAACGTTTATCCTCTGGTACAAGGTCTGTATATGCACTTTGTTTTCATAGCTTATCTCTGCAACGCTTTTCATAAGTCTGGATCTAATTTTAATTTATAATGATTGGCCAGTTTCTCGTACTCCCGCTTGTAGTAATCCGCAAACTCCTCACGACTAGGCTCTTTGCCTAACTTCTGCTTTAACACTACCCACATGATATCCCTTAATCGCCTAGAGGGGCTTTTACGATTGTCTAACGTATCGTTCTCAGGCAGGTTGGCTATTATCTCGTCAACGTCAAAGTCCACCTCGTTACCCACCACACTGTCGGTTAATACCACAAAGCCAGTGTTGCCTCGGTATGAGTCTATACTAGCAATATCACTACTACTAACCTCGACTAAAGACTCACACCTAAGGCTTACGCTTCCATCCGCACGCCTGTTATATGTTTTAAGTTCTATAGGTATTGTGTACATAATAATCTAGGCAGGCCCTAGGTCACCCTATGCCCACAACGGGTTATGGATCAGGAAAGAGTAAACTCCTTACTGTCCCGTTATGAGCCTTCCTTCGGAGTACCCGCCTATGCCTATACACTCGCTAATTTTGTTAGCCAATGTAAAGGAATAGACCCACGAGAACCATGTTAAAGTTCCTCCATAAACTGCCTCACAGAACTCGCCCAATGTACAGAGTTCGGAGGACAATACACTACCGCTATATCCTCAACCTCTACCAAACCTCTGTCCAAGTACCCCTCACGCAAACCCTTACCAACTGTTTCTATGCCTTCCTCAAAACTTCCAAAGGAAACCCTGCCCCAACCCCAAGCATTAAAAGGCTTGAAGTTAAACTTACCACCACCACTTTCAATGGTAGCAATCGCAGGTAGTAACCTCCAGTCTAACCCATACCTGTCCGCCACTTCCACAAATACATCAGCATACCCACCAAGAGGAGCACCCCTTCCATTAAAAAACTCCACAATTCGGCTGGCTCTCTCTACACTCTCCTCTATCGCCTCAAGCTCCTGTTTGTCCATGAAAGCTTCCTTAGGAACTACCTCTACTAACCCGTCCGAGTACGTGGTAACCCTATCACCACCCACCCACTCTACAACCGCACTAGAACCCTCCACCTCTAAAACCTCTGGGTTCTTAGGTACTACCAATTTCCCGATCAACAGTAAAATTGTATAAAGAACTACAAGCAGAAACACACGCCTAAATATAACCTCACCACGCCTCTGCCCGTCCAGTAGGTTAATCTTAAAGGACTTAAACCTACCTAACTTATCCCTTAATATATTCTTCATAATGAATATATAATAATTTAATTATATATATTTTACACCATACCTTCCGTCATGTCAAGTATCTCTTTTTGGTTATTTTTAATAAAGTCCTTCCACCTCTCAACGTAGGCTATCCCCTCTACAATACACTCGCCATTCTTCTGGGGAATAAACAAATACATGGGAATTACCTCTCCCAAAGCGTACCTGTACATACTCAGTTGGTCTTCTACTTTCTTTAGTTTCTTTAAGTCCCTGCGGAACGGCTTACCACTCCAAGCACCCCAAGTCTTAACATCCGCAATGGCCTTTTTAATGTTTAACCTGTCGTTCTTAACCAGCATATCAAACCTACCTGCAAACCCAAACTCATCACAATACACCTCTTGCTCACTTTTGACTATCTCCCAACCCAACCCATAAAGATGATCCACCGCCTTCCTGTAACCCTCGTCCACATCATCTACCACATCCGCCCAGTCGCTTATGCCATAAAACTTGTTTTCAAAATACTCATGATACTTAGTACCTAAACTCGCCGAGTGTTCTGTAATCCACTTAGGATCTATGTTCTGGGACAACGCCCAGTTTTCAAAACCCTCGTTGTCAAAGCCGTACATCATATCAATTATGGAGGTTACACTTATGTAGTTTTTCTTGCCCTTACTGTATATCCTCATAAGTATATTGCTAACAACATAACCAACCCAATGTATCCCACAAATGAAAGAACCAAAGCCAAGGTAAACAACCTCCCCCACTTTGTGTTCTCCTCTTTTAGATTGTAGCTATTCATTCTTCTTACTGTTTAATTTAGATAATTTGCGTTTTAAGAACCTATATATAAAAAATCTTCTATGGTTTAACTCTTTGTCAAATTCTTCCAATATCTTTTTATAGTTCTCTGTATTTATATACAAACTATCTTTGTCCACTCTTAATTCATCTCCCCAGATAGCATACTTTAGAAACAAATCTCCGAATTTTCTAGTCCTCTTCTCCATATTACTTATTGTCTTAATAAGTTATATATATAATCAACACAATTAACAACAACTCCATTACCACACATCTTGTACCTTTGAGTGTCGCTTATGTCTACTTCCTTTCCATCTATAATACCCTTAGCAGTCCACCCATCTTCTAGTCCCATAAGTCGTTCACACTCAGTAGGAGTCAATCTTCTTATTCGCATATCTTCAAGGATTTTTGGACTATTACTAGAACCAATCCCACCATTTCCCTTTGTACTTGTTTCCCCAGACTTAATAGTTTTACTAATTCCTCGTGGGTCTAACACATCTCCATTCTCTCCTCCAGAATTATAAATATTCCCAACAATTTCTACTCCAGCGTTCTTGTTTTTAAGTAAACTAGGTCTATTAGGACTTCTAGGTTGTAGGTTGTGGACTATAACCATACTATCTGTTTGTACCGAAGTTATTGAGTTAGCATTGCCAGTATCGTTAAACTCGGCTTGTTTACCATTACCCCTGTTTCTAGCCGCTACTGCATACAACCCAGTCTTTGCTCCTTGTCCTCCTCCGTTAGCTTTCAAGGTAACATCCGTTCCGTCTGTATCAAATATATTAGTTCCATCGTGTCCTGTGTTTATAATCTTTTCAATATCTTTTCCTGACTCTCTTTGCTCAAATAGTATTTCTCTTCCACTTCCTTTTCTAA
>LSQX01250222.1_pt1 | contig 11780 bp, 9 predicted proteins | sample 654561 | NCBI WGS metagenome assembly LSQX01 (sample SAMN04489861, study PRJNA283612) | anaerobic digester metagenome | isolation source: 4 biogas reactors fed with cattle manure at either 37C or 55C with and... | place: Denmark: Kongens Lyngby | collected 2014 | reverse complement strand
GCTGCTGTTTCATCGGTAATCAACACATTCACGTAACCGGCAGAGCAAGCAGCGATGATGCCCGGCGCTTTCTCCCTTCCGCCTGCTACCGCAATGGAGTAGGGCTTATCCCGCAACTTGTCCAGTTCCAAACCAATCGTACGCGCGTCCAGGTCCGGATTGCAAATTTGTCCGGTAATATCGAAGTAGCGGGAACAGATGTCGCCCACTGCTCCCTTTTTCTGCAGACTTACAATATCTTCAGCCGTAAAGTACCCTGCCTCAACCAACACTGAATTGGTAGTGGGAACCCCAATACTGAAAACGAATATGTTAGCCACGTCTAACATGGCGAAAATTTCCTTGGTAAAACTCTCCCTTTTCAACAGGTCTGCTACATGTTTGTCATCTACAATCGCTGGTACTGGCAGGGTATATGACGTAGCATTGTATGCCTTGCTCAATAGAGACAAGATTTCCGTGCCGTTGTTCTTGGAGCTGTACCTGCCAACCGCGCCGTTGCTTTGGACAAACTTCACCCCGCGGATCCGTTTCATGGGCCTTGCCCTAAGAGCGACTTCATACATGGTAGTTCCCCATGAGACTCCGATGATGTCGTCATTGCGCATAATGCTTTCCAGGTACCTTGCTGCCCGTTCGCCAATCCGCTCCTTTATCGCTTGAGGGTTGGATTTTAGACTGGGACAGACAATTGCCTTCTTTAGGTTGAACAACTGCTCCAAAGCTATCTCCAGTTCTGAAGCTTCTCCGAAAGGATTTCTCACGGTAATCTGAACAATCCCCTCTTCCTCTGCTTCTTTCAGCAGACGGGAGACGGTTGGTCGGGAAAGATTCATGAACGCAGCAATTTCTTGCTGCGTATAATGACATTCATAATATAGTTGTGAAGCTTTAACCATTTGCTTGACTCGCTTAATGTCTTGCATCTTTAACCCGCCTAACTAACTGATGCCAGGTATTTGCAGTAATGTTTGCACCCTATTATACAATAATGATATCTTTCGGACAAGCATCTAGTAATCACCGTCTCCCTGGGGACAACAGCCTACTCCTTACGAGCCCAGCCCAGCGATCTTTCGACTGCACGCTTCCATCCGTTATACAACTCTTGCCTCTTCTCATCCGGCATCGTTGGTTCGAATGTTCTGTCTACCTTCCACTGCTCAACGAGCTGGTCTGTATCTTCCCAAAAACCAACAGCCAAGCCTGCCATATATGCGGCGCCTAAAGCTGCCATATCTGTCACTACAGGTCTTTGCACAGGTACACCCAAAATGTCTGCCTGGAACTGCATCAGGAAATCGTTGCCAACGGCTCGACCATCTACTCGCAGCGAGTCTAGGCTGTGCCCCGAGTCGGCTACCATTGCGTCTAAGACATCCTTCGTCTGGTAAGCGATGGACTCTAGAGCTGCTCGAGCAAAGTGTTCGCGAGTTGTTCCACGTGTAATGCCGACAATGGTTCCTCGTGCGTAACTATCCCAATACGGCGTGCACAAACCGGTGAAGGCCGGGACGATATAGATGCCGCCGGAATCAGGCACCATTTGGGCCATTTTTTCTGTTTCCCGCGCATGCTCAATGATGTGCAATCCATCCCGCAGCCACTGAACAACCGCCCCGCCTACGAAAACTACTCCTTCAAAAGCATAGACGATGTGGTCGTTAATTCCCCAGCCCAAGTCGGTTGTGACTCCGTGATCGGACAGAATAAACTGATCTCCGATGTTCATCACCATGGCTAAGGAAGTTCCGTAGGTGTTCTTAGCCATCCCCGGCTTAAAGCAGGTTTGACCAAAGGTGGCCGCGTGTTGATCTCCAGCTATTCCGGCAATGGGAATACGAACTCCATCGAAAAGTTCGGGCGATGTATAGCCGAAAATTCCACTAGATGGACGGGTTTCTGGCAGAATCTCCCGGGGTATTTCCAACATGGCCAACAGCTCATCATCCCACTTGATCTCTTTCACATTGAAAAGCATTGTACGGGATGCATTCGTATAATCTGTGGCGTGGACTTGACCGCCGCTCAGATGCCAGAGCAACCAGGTATCCACCGTGCCGAAACATACCTCTCCCGCCTCGGCTTTTTGCCTTAAACCGGGAACGTTATCCAGGATCCACCTGATCTTGGTTCCAGAAAAGTAGGGATCGATTACAAGCCCGGTCTTTTCCCGGACCATCCTCTCATAGCCCTGGGCTTTCAAGTCCTCGCAGATCTCAATTGTTCTGCGGCACTGCCAGTTAATGGCATTATGATATGGTTCGCCCGTTGATTTGTTCCAGAGAATGGTCGTTTCCCTCTGCATGGTGATCCCGATGGCCATTATTTCCTCTGGCCGAATCTGCTTTGTTTTCAGCGCTTCTGAGATACAGTCTTTGGTAGTCTCCCAATACTCCCGGGGATCATGTTCAACCCAGCCCGGATTGGGGTAGATCTGCCGTATCTCCCTAAAGACATTGCTTACAGGTATGCCCTCTCTATCAAAGATGACTACCTTGGTAGTTGTGGTTCCCTGATCTATGGCTAGTATATATTTCTTTTCCACTCGTCTCCCCTCCCAAGAGTGAACAACTGACTAGATCATGGATAATCCGCCGTCAACAATTACCATTTGTCCTGTACACCAGTCAGCTTCCTCGGATGCTAAGAAGAGAACCGAACCGATATGATCTTCCGGCTCGCCCAGACGGCCCAGTGGAATATTACTTTCTAAAGCTTTACGTGTAACCGGATCCTCGAGGGCAGCTTTACCTAGCGGAGTTAGGGTAGTTCCAGGGCAGATCATGTTTACATTAATGTTGTATTTCCCCAACTCGACGGCCATCGCCCTGGTCAAGGACATGACGGCCCCTTTGGAGGCGCTGTAGGCTGCATGGTTTGGTTCACCCACTACCGCTGCCTTGGATGAAACGTTAATAATCTTGCCCTTCTTCTGCTTGATCATAATAGGAACTACGATCTGCGAAATCAAAACAACTCCCATTATATTTACTTCAAACATACGTTGCCAAGCTTCCTCAGTCTCTTCCCAAAACTGTCCGCCACTATGAATTCCAGCGTTGTTAACCAGAACATCGATCCTGCCAAACCGTTCCATCACCGCATCAACTGTCGCCTGAACCTGTGAGCGTGACGATACGTCAGTCTTCATAAAAACAGCCTTTTCGCCTAGTGCCCTTTCAACCTCTTTGCCATTCTGCTCGTTAATGTCAATAATGACCACATGAGCCCCTTCGCGGACAAACCCTTTGCAAAATGCTTCTCCTAGTCCTTGACCCCCACCAGTAACCAAGACCACCTTGTCTTTGAATCTCATAGAATATCCTCCTTTTACTTCACAATATTGATTAGCTTACGTGGAGTCGTAATAATGCTCATACCGATAGCGATAAAGGCAAAAACAACAAGCTGTATATCCTGACCGATGGCCAACATAGACATTCCTGCCTGCATCCAGGTTATCAAAATCACTCCCAGAATAGTGCGGTGAGGTCCCCCGATTCCGCCAGACAGAGCAGTTCCGCCCGCAACCACACTGGCGAAAAGAGGAATCATCATATCAGCTCCTATTTCAATAGAACCACCTCCGAACTGTGCCATATACAAGATTCCTGCCAAACCGTAGAGAAAACCGCCCAGCGCAAACACTGCAATTTTCTGGGCATCCTCATTAATACCACTGAGGACCGCCGCGTCCCGATTCCCTCCGATGGCAAATATGCGCCTGCCGAAAGGTGTCAAGAACGCTATGAACACACAGATCAGCCAAATACCTATGCCCCAGTAGAAGATCGAGGGCAACCCTCCAATGAACGTAACCGCCAAGGCACGGAAGGCCCGGTTGCGAATCAAGTGAAGAAATCCTTTGGAAAGATAAAGGGCTATTCCATCCACCACCAGCGAGATCCCAAGCGTAGCGAGGAAGGACGGAACCTTAAACTTGACAAACAAGATCCCATTAATGAACCCAAATAACGTCGAGACTGCCAGCGACAACGGCACAACCCAGAATCCTATATCCCGAATGTACAAAGCGCACAGAAGAGCTGACAGCTTCAGGACACTGACAACCGAAAAGTCAAAGGAGCCCATCAACACGATAAACGTCAATCCACAAGCAGCAATCAAGAAGTACGACATCGAATATGCTAAGCTGACACGACCTTGAGTGCTTAGGAAAAACGGGTTAATCAATTGGAAAATGGCAATAACCAGTATGACAGCTACTGTTGACACCACTGTCACCATGTTTTTTCGGATCCAATCATTAACCAGCGGTACTCTGCCTTGATATTGTATGTTCATGTGACTTTAACCCCCTTCAACCCACGGGAAGCAATAATGATCGAGAGTACTAGCAAGAGCCCAATAATCAGCTGCAGAATTTCGGGGCTAAGGAACGAGATATACAGGCCGCGGTACAGTACCACGTACACCAAAGCTCCGAGGATGGTTCTGTGAGGACCCCCGCTTCCACCGGTCAACAATGTTCCCCCAAGGACGATAGCCACCAGCGGCTGAACCATGGTATTTAGGTTCAGAGCCAGCGGAACGGATCCGCCAAGATGTTGGAACTGAATCATTGATCCGAGTCCAGTCAGCAATCCACTCAAACCAAATGCAAAAATCTTCCATCGGCCAACGTTGATGCCTGCCAACCGCGCCCCCTCTTCACTGGATCCAATGGCATAAAGATAAGTACCTACTTTTGTACACTTCATGATGTAAACGGCAAATACAATCAAGGGAAGAGCCCACAACAAGGAGGTTGGGACAATCGGGATTACACGCTGAGTGAAAAACTCATACCCCCGTACAATCCTCGGGTAGCCTCCTGATAGAACTGAGGTAAGTCCGGAATAGCCGGCTAACAAGCTTAACGTCAAGATAAACGACGGAATTTTCGCTTTGACATGGATCACTCCGACCAGCAGGCCGGTTAAGACACCTAGCACCGGAATGACTAAGATGGCAGCCAGTCCCAACGTTGGCATCATCAACCAGACTAGAATCCCTCCCAACATCCAAATTCCCACATACGTAAGATCCATGCAGCCAGTTGTAGTTACAATCGACGGTCCTAGGGCAAAGAGCATAATAGTCACGAACTGGCTTAGAATAGAAGACAGGTTCATCGTGCTGAGGAACCGATCCGGAAACAGAATCGAGAAGATTAGAGTCAACCCCACCAGAACAACGAGCGCGGGATTCTTCGCGATAAAAGTCCGACCCTTGCGCAGCAGCTTGTTGTCGTTAGAGTTTTTCATACTTCCATCGCCTCTTTTAGTTCCTTATTATCCAAAGTTTTGTACACTTTTCCATCTCTAACCATTAGCACCCGATCGCAAAGTCTAATGTATTCCTTTGGATCGTCGCTAACCAAGATCATCCCAACACCTTCTTCTTTGAGCTGATAGACAGCTTCGTAGATGTCTTCCCGTGCGCCAACATCGATCCCTATGGTTGGATCCTCAAGCAACAGCACATCAGGATGTCTTTCAAACCATTTTCCAAAGGATATTTTCTGTTTATTACCTCCACTCAAGGTTCGGCACTCTGTATTAACACTGGGCGCTCTAACTCTAAATCTCTCTTTAATGCCCTCTGCCATTTCCTTCTCTGCCTTAAAGTCAATCAATCTGGTCTTCCTAAGGATCTTCCTGATATTAGCGATGGAAATGTTCCTTTTTATCGGCCAATGCGGCACTAAGTGTTTGTCAATATCGCCAGAGAAGTAGCCTATCCCTGCCCTGCACCGCTTGTAGAGGCGTTCTGCAGGTTTCAGCCTTCTTCCCATAAACTCCAAAGTTCCTTCGCCAAACTCTTCCAAACCAGCTATAGTCCTAATAATCTCTTTTTTCCCTGAACTGGCGGGACCAAAAATGCCAATACACTCTCCGGAGAAAAGATCGAAAGAAATATCATAATAAGACCCTCTCCTTGACAAATTTCTCAGTGATAAGAGCTTCTTCCGGCTTTCGACCGGATCAGCCGGCTTGAACTCGCGTTCCACAGACTCATGACCAACAATAACCCGGAAGAGATCAGCTTCGGTAAACTCTTGTTCAGAAAAGTTGTACTCCCCCACCAGCTTAGCGTCGCGCAACACATACACCCGGTCACAGAACTGCAGCACTTCATGCATGATGTGGGATACAAACACAAAAGAAATATTCTTTTTTAGCTCAAGCAATGATTCAAATAGCTCCTGTCTTTCCTCAATGGTCAGCGGTGCCGTAGGTTCGTCGAGAATAATCACAGACTCTACATCATCGCCATGCTCCAGTCTAAGCCCCAGCACAGCGCGTGCAATCTCCACCATCTTTTGTGTAGATAGAGGCAGTTCATGCATAAACTGGTTAACGTCGCAATCAATGTTAAACTCCTGGAGGATGTCCCGGGCAACGACCTTCATTTTGTCTACCAGCAGTCTAGTGCGATGCACGAACTTATCTTCCCGGCCGAGAAAGAGATACTCATATACCTTCAGTGCGGGAATAACCCCATCTTCCTGATAGACAATGGCAACCCCCATCCGGGCCGCTTCCCTAGGATTACGTGGAAAATCGGTCTTCGCCCCCTTATAAAACCACTCACCGCCATCAGACTGATGAACGCCAACCATTATTTTCATCAAAGTTGTCTTGCCAGCGCCATTTTCCCCAACGACTCCTACCATTTCCCGCTCATTGACCTTAATGCTGACATTGTCGAGAGCGCGGACGACTCCACCGAAGGTTTTAGATGCATTTCTTATTTCAATAAGTGGGACAGCCATCAGAATCACCTTCCAATCAACAGACTTTGCTTAGGCCCATTGCTCTACTAAGGGGAGGATGGTTCAACCGAGGAAAATGGTGCATTGAACCATCCCCCCCAAACTTAGTTGCCTTTAGCCAACCCTAATTGCTGGCTAAGACTACTTCCAAATCGGTTCTGTCTTGATCTCTGGGGGCAATGTTTCGGCAAACTCCATCAATTCCTCATATGTGTCAACGCTGAAGTCAATGAAGTGTTCCATTAATGCCACGATATGCTTCTTGTACGCTTCTACGCTACCAAACTTCTCCAACGCCGCAGGATAGAAGAAGTCATGTGAACCAAGTACTGTGCCGCCGCCTGCATGACGGTCGAACTCAAGGCCTAACTCTTCACACTTGGAGTACGACAGCAAGCGGAAGTCATAGGGGTAATTCGGTTCTCTAGCAGTCATTTGACGTAGAATCTGGTTCAAGTTGTCCTCCAGGGGCCCTAGCCTGAAGTTGGGATGCTCATCTAAGCCCGCAGCCTTAGCCAACTCTTCGATCTCACCAGGTCTGCCATAGACATCGATGGCACCGGTTTGGATCATTTCCTCTTCAAGAGGATACCAGGCACCTACACACATGTCATAGAGCATTGGCACCATTCTGCCTCCATAGTAAGGAATGGCGAACCCAGCTGTTACGAGGAAGTTACCATCCAGGATTTCTTCAGCAGTAGTCATCTCCATATCTCTTGAAGCCGTGAATGGTCCAATCGCAATTCCCCTGTCTTCCAGGGCTCGCTTGGCTCCTGTTGTCACGGAGTCATTTGACCCCCACAGACCTTCATAATCCTGGCGAATTGCTATGGCTGCTTCGGCAGCTCGACGTCCGTTTTCATAATCCCACTCACCATATTGATGACCCAGGACCTGCATCTCGGGATAATGCTGCCACGCTTGGAATACTCCTAGGTTGATCAATACTGTTGATACCGTTGCATTCGTGCGGCTGGCCTGAATATGGAGCAGCTTGTCTTTCCCGTTCTGTTTCATTTTCTCGAACAGAATCATCAGCGGGAAATAGGTCTGCAAGTCAGACAGTGGAGTGTTGTCCACTACCCAATAGGGACCAAAGTCTCCCGGGAAAACTTCACCTGTTATCCCGAATAACGTGGCCATATGGACATTGTTCTCATTACAGATTCTTGCCAGTTCTGGAATGACAGAAACCGATGGGCAGTTGTAGATGATTGCTTTTGCCCCTGCAGCAATCATACTTTGTGTTTGCTCAATCCACGCAGCATCTGTCTCGGCCAATGCCCCTCTAAAGGTGAGTCCGAGCTGATTGCACGCCTGTTCAATAGCCTGGTAGACCATCATCGCATATTCTTGTGACAGGTGGAAAGTGATATGGCCCAACACAAAGTTTTCACCGGGTTCTGCGTTCTTGTACTGTTGTGCAAGTCTCATTCTTTCAGTTTCCACATCAGCCGCAGACACTAATGATGTAGCTAAAACTGCGACCAACAACAGTGTTGCCACTATACCCAAGGATCGCAACTTCTTAGACATCAGTCTTTCTCCTCCTTATTTTTTCTTCACTCGTTGTTACAACCGCCTTCCCTCGTCTAGCTAACCCCGAACCCATGCACCACCTCCCTGATCACTGTAAAACTAAATAATTAAAAGACTGGCCCTCTGTTCTATAACTACACACATTATGGCTTAATGATGATCTTGAAGATGTTGCCTGTGGCAATTTCTGCAAATGCGGTTTCGATTTCAGACAGAGGATAAACTGCACTGATGTACTTCTTCAGATTTAGAGTGCCTTTGTGAAGCCTGTCGAGGACCTTTCGATTATGCTCAGGTGTCGAGGCGTGAACTCCATGAACTGACAATTCACGGTAATGAATGAGATTACTGTCTACAAAACCAGTGCTTTCGCCTACCAACCCGCCGAATAAGCTGAGTCTGCCTCTTTTCGCAGCGGCTTGTTGTGCCTCTGTCTGTGCAGGTCCTGCCGAACACGCCGTTATTGCTACATCGACCCCCCTGCCGTCCGTGTGTCTCCTGACCGCTTCTACAACATCAGGCTCTGCTGGGTCGATCATGATCACATTGGGCAACAATTTTGCTGCAGTTGCCAGGCGATGTGGCGCCGGATCAATCATCAGCACGCGCGCTGCCCCTTGCTCTATGGCTAACTCTGCATGAACGCATCCAATAAAACCTGAGCCCCATATGCCGACATAGTCCCCGTCTCGAATGTTCAGGAACTCTTGCGCATTCACAACACAGGCACATGGTTCTGCCAGGACTCCTTCCTCATCACTTATGGAGCTGGGCAGTTTGGTAATGTTCCCCATGCGAAATGCTTGGGCAGGCAACTCCATGTGTGATGCGAAACCACCATCAAAGTCAAACCCTATGGTCTGAAGTTGATCGCACATGTTCGTGAAACCTTTCTGACATGGATAACACGTGCCGCACCCAATAGCTGGAGTTACATGCACTCGGTCGCCTACTTGAAACCCCGAAATATTCTCACCTAGCTCAACGATGGTTCCTACTACTTCATGGCCTACTGTTCGAGGCGGCACAATCTTGGTGCTACCTTTGAGGTACGTGCGAACATCAGTACCGCAAATCGCGCACGCATTCACCTTTATCACTCCACTGTCAGGATGAGCCGTTGGTTGCGGCCGTTCCGCAAGGGCCAACTTCCCGTTAGTGTCGTAAACATATGCTAACACTGTGATCATCCTCGCTGTCGTTTTTCCATCGTGACCTTACTTATCTATCAGGAACAGCACCTTATTAAAAGACTCCTCGCGCTTATATACACGCTTAAACACGTCTGGTGCTTCCTCTAGACTGAAACGGTGAGTGATCAGCGGCTGACACTGAATCTGCCCCTGGCTCATAAATCTTAGCGAACACTTCCAATCATGGACCGGCAGCTCGGCAAAGGAAGAGTTCCAGGAACCAATTATCCTTATTTCCTTACGCAACAGACCATCAACGGTCGCCTTTGATAAAGGCAAATCCTTGTTGGAAATACCGCAGAAAACAGCTGTCCCCATTTTCTTGGTAATCAAAATGGCTTGTTCCTGGGTCTTTGGACTGCCTGCCATCTCCACAACACATTCTGCTCCTTCGCCTCCGGTGTGTCCCAGGATCACCTTCACCGGGTCTTCCCTGCTCGCATCAATACACAAGTCTGCCCCAATCTGTTGAGCAATAGCGAGTTTTGCTCCATCCACATCTACAGCAATGACTTCAGCAGCCCCGCAAATCTTTGCCCATTCAATGGTGAAGTGCCCGATGGGACCACATCCGAGTACTACTACCGTATAGCCTGGTTTGATCTCACCTTTGCGAACTGCATGCAGAGCTACTGAACAGGGATCTGTACAGGCCCCTTCCTCAAAACTTACATTTTCAGGCAGTCGCAACAGGTTGGCCTGTTTCACCTTGATGTAGTCTGCCAAGGCACCATCTTCACGAGAACCATAGTAACTATAATCGTCACAGAGAGTGTACTCTCCGATCTGGCAGTACTCGCATTCATAGCAAGGGACCAAAGGAACAACTGTAACACGGTCTCCCACATTCCAGTTCTGTACGTCTGCGCCAACGTCACTGATTTCTCCAGCGAACTCATGGCCGATCGTAGTGGGAAAGGAATAAGTTCCTTTCTCCATAACTCTCGCGGGATCTGAGCCGCAGATCCCTACTGCCTTGACTTTGATCAGTACCTCGTCCGCACCAGGTTGTGGAATGGGTATTTCCACACATCGCAGATCAGCGGGTGCATACAGACGAACAGCTCTCATTGTACCTTCCATATCTCTCACTCCTGTTCCGTGACAGTTATCGGCTTTGAACAATCTCCACACCAGAACTGGTTCCAATGCGATTGGCTCCTGCAGCCAGCATCCTTTCAGCGGTCTGCCGATCGCGGATACCTGCGGATGCTTTGACCCCCATTCCTGAGCCTACCACTTTGCGCATAAGCGCTACGTCCTCTACCGTAGCGCCGCCAGTACTGAATCCAGTAGAGGTTTTCACGAAATGTGCTCCAGCATACTTTGCCAGGAGACAGGCCATAATCTTCTCTTTCTCGTCTAAGAGGCAAGTCTCAATAATCACTTTGGTCAGCGCAACGTCGCCTGCAGCTTCCACGACCGCGGCAATGTCACGGGCTACTGACTTCACATCCCCAGATTTTAGAGCCCCGACATTTATTACCATATCTACTTCGGTTGCTCCATTGGCAACAGCGTCACGCACTTCTAACGCTTTAACGAGGGATGTTGAACTGCCCAAAGGAAACCCTATGACAGTGCAAACCTTCACTTTGGTGTTTTCCAGCAATCGGGAAGCCAATTTCACATGGGCCGGATTGACGCACACAGAGCAAAACTGATACTCCCGGGCTTCCATGCAGAGCTTTTCGATTTGGTCGTAGGCAGCATTAGGCTTGAGAAGCGTGTGGTCGATCATCTCTGCTAATGATCCTGATTGTTGGCCGATAGCCTGATCTTTTTCTGCCCCCTTGCTTTGACAGCTCAAAGTGTCGGATTGCAGAACAGATTGAAGCATTTCGGCGACTTCCTGAATCAATCGATCTGTATCCATAACAATCACCTCACCCATTATTGTTCTGTCTCCAGACTAGTCAACATGACCAGTTGAGTCCGTATAATGGTGTAAAAATGGTTTTCTAGAAAAATAGGAGAGCCATTAACAAATTCCTCAGTTAGAATAGAAGTTGGACAAACCAGAATTCTAAGAGGAGGAATTTGAATGGCTCAATACCAGATTACCGTAGATCAAGAACTTTTGCACCGTCTATTTTTAGGAAATAACAAGGATGCCGGCGTGTCAGCGCTATTGGAATCGGTATTGAACCAGATTTTGCAGGCGCAAGCCACCGAACAGCTTCAAGCCGAACCATACGAACGCACTGATAAAAGGAAGGGGTACCGTAACGGCACACGCCCGCATACACTAACCACCCGGGTGG
>LSQX01364760.1_pt1 | contig 11781 bp, 11 predicted proteins | sample 654561 | NCBI WGS metagenome assembly LSQX01 (sample SAMN04489861, study PRJNA283612) | anaerobic digester metagenome | isolation source: 4 biogas reactors fed with cattle manure at either 37C or 55C with and... | place: Denmark: Kongens Lyngby | collected 2014 | reverse complement strand
AAAAGGAAGAAAAAGGCAATTGCATACTTCGTCGATTTCAGAGAATTGAATAAATGTTTCATACGGTTTATATTTATAGTTTATGAGAACGTGTAGTACGGGTGCTGATTTGACCGAATCATCACAATTCTTTTAACAATCGCCGTGGGAGTTGGTTCACCGTTTCACGTTATAATATTATAGCTCTTTCGCTTAAGCAGCGGCGTTGACCAATTTTCTCTATCTTTTACTACTCCGCAAGAAAAAAAGAAAAATCAACCCCGTGAGCAGTACGCCCACCCCCACAAGTGCTCCCACGCCCGTAACAGAAAGGCTCGAGTAGAGCATGTACGCGCAAAATCCCACGAAAAGCAGGGGTGTTAGAGGATACAACGGCACTTTAAAGGGACGTTCAACGTCGGGCTTTTTACGCCTTAAAACGAATAGGCTTAGCCCGGTACATAAAAAGAAAAACCAGAAGACGGGCGCGGTGAAATCGACCATCGACTCGAAACCGTTTCGTGTGAATGCACCGAAAATAATCAAAGCGGTCGCGATTAAACCTTGCAAGATAAGCGAGTTCACCGGGGCGGATTTAGCTCCATTCCACTTTCCCAAGAAAGCGAGGGGGCGAAAATCTTTTCCCAGCGCGTAGTTGGAACGTGCTCCCGTGAAAATGGTAGTGTTTAAGGATGTCAGTGCGGATAGAGAAACCAATACGCCTATCAATACCACCCCCTTTTCACCCAAGGTGGCCCTCATCATATCAACACCTACCGCGTTGGATGCGGCCATTCCCTCGAGTCCTAGCACCTCCAGGTATGCCATGTTAATAAGGAGGTATATCACGGTAATAATCAATATGCTGAAAATAAGCACAAGTGCCATATTTCTACTTCCGGTTCTTAATTCGGATGATATGTAAGCCGCTTCGTTCCACCCTCCAAAAGTAAGCAGCACGAAGATAAGTGCTAAACTGATAGATGAACTGGACGATAACCCTATTCCCCCGGATGGTTCCATGACCGTTACGGGAGCAGAAGGTTCAATAAAAAGGCCGGCCAATACGATGACCAAGATACCGATAAACTGCAACGAAGTTAAAAATTTCTGCAACCCTGTACCGAACTGTATTCCCAGGACGTTGAACAAGGTGAGTAGAAGCACGATTCCGATGGCATATAAAGCCGAAGAATAGATGCCTAATGGAAGTAACCGGGTCATGTAATCGCCCGCGATAAAGGCCAGTAAGGCGATTGATCCCGTTTGTGTTACCGTGATGCGCGACCAGGCAAATAGGAACGAAAATCGTTTGCCGAATGCAATTTTCAAAAAATGGTAATCTCCTCCGGCATTGGGAAAGGTGGAACTCAGTTCGGAATAACAAAGTGCACCGATAAGAGAAATCACACCTCCTAGCACCCAAGCTCCAAAAAACCACGCTGAATCGGGAGAATTGGCCGCCACCACCGAGGGAGCCCTGAAAATACCAGCCCCGATCACCAAGCCTACGATTAATACCATAGCATCGATGAGCCGTAAGACAGGTTTGGGTGAAGCGTCAGCAGGAGATAAGGAGGTATTGGACGTAGGCGAGATATTTTTTTTCATCTAAAAGATTTTTTCAAGTGTTTATTTTTCGGTTGACCCAGCGGGTGTAACGGGGTGCAACAGTATTGGAAAAAATCAAAGATATAAACAATAAGAGAAAAGCCGCGATACTTTATGTTTTGTTTAACCTTTTTATGAAGGTATCGAGATATTACGGCCTCAATAGTTAAGGACGGAAAACATCGAAAGTTTTATCGTTGTAATAGACAATTATTTGAGCGATTTCTTTAGGCGGCTGTTTAATTGGTTCAAACTCCTTGTTATCTGCAGGTTCTTGGCGATAATCCGGTGAGTTAACACTGCTTCCTTTCGATTTTTCGGGCGTTACGGTAGGTTCCTCGGGTTTCGCACGTCCCTGGCTAAATAAATCGGGCTCCATCGGCGATGGATCTTCATTTTCCTCCTTCTTGTACATATTTCCTTCGCCGGTTAGTAACCATTCCGCGTTTATATAACTCATTTCATTTAAAATTCGAGTCACTACGTCCAGGCTGGGATTGTTCCGCCCGTTCAATATATGCGATATAATAGCCCTATTAATCTCCAACTTATCGGCAAATCTTGCCGGCGTGAGATTTTCTTGATCCATTATCTGTTTAATACGATGCTTCATATGATTATAGATGTATACGATCGGCGTTACAAATGTACACAATGTTATTTACAAATGAAAATCGAATTGAATAACAAATGTTATTTACAAATGTTCCACACGGTTTAGAAGTGTAACCAAATAGTGAGGTACAAATGGAAACAAACCCTGAATTTAGTTGAAGTTCATGTTTAAATATAATCAATAATTAAATGATATTCAATAAAATAACTCATTAAAACAATCCCAATTTAACGACCTAATCGATGGCCTAGCGATGTTCGGGTCCAAATCAGATGTATTACTTTATATAAATCTATTATATTGCTGATTATTATCAACTTAACCATATAGAATAGGTACTCAATTAAACTGTTAATGCCTAGAATACACAAAAGTAACACCCCATCTATTCATGTATCATTAGGCATCGAAACATATGTTTACAGTAGATCGGTTTACATTTGTGTCAGTGTGTGCTTGATAAAACAACCTGTTATAACTGCTTGCTCGATACATATGTAAATTATTATTGTGGTTACATTTCTACTGCAAGCGGATGAGTAATGTGCAATACAATTATGTTCACGTGACAGGGAGTGAACTGATTGGCCTGTTATATGTTTAAAAAGAAACGAATAATAAAACGGAGTATGATAAAGAGATGGTTCAAGATTTCCCTAATAGTTTTTTTCGTATTTGGCACTGTTTACTGTGCTGAAAATAACAGACAAAAACCGGATAATATGCAAACAGAAAATAATATCAAAACCCTTCACGACTTCAAAGTTCTGGATATACAAGGAAAGGAATATGACCTCTCCTCGCTAAAAGGGAAAAAAATATTGGTCGTGAATGTGGCATCGAAATGCGGACTTACCCCTCAATACGAAGAGTTACAAGCGTTGTATGAAAAATATCGCGATCGCGATTTTCTGGTAATCGGCTTTCCAGCCAATAATTTCAATGAACAGGAGCCCGGCAGCAATGCCGAGATAATGGAGTTTTGCGAGGCCAACTACGGCGTTACTTTTCCAATGATGGCTAAAATAAGCGTGACGGGCGACGACCAAGCTCCCTTGTACACGTGGTTAACGCGCGAATCGGAAAACGGAGTGCTGGACCAAGAGGTTACATGGAATTTTCAGAAGTTTATGATTGATGAAGAAGGAAGATTGGTGGACGTGGTTATGCCCCGTGAAAGCCCCATGAGCGAAAAGATCGTGAATTGGATTTCCGGCGATTAATCTTTTCATAAACCAAGTTGAGCAGCTCGTTAAATCAACGTGCAAGAGGGGCTACGTTTCAGTGCATGATCCGGTATACCAATTCTTTGAGCAGTTCGCCCTGTGTGGCCGAAACATTGTCGACCCCTTTCGAACGGACATCGAAAGTGCGCAAATCAGATATGATTTCCATCACCTTGCGGGCGTTATAATTGCGTATTCCCGCCAGGTAATCCCTCGCGAAGTAAGAGGAACGAATGTTTAACGCGTTCATAATGCTCTGCTCATCCTTACGCGGTAGCCAAAAACATTCCAGCAAGTTGCTGAAGTAATTAAACAGCACTATTACTGTCACTACCATGGGGTGATCTTTGGGGTTCATCCCGAAATGGTTAACAATACGATTAGCAGTGACTACATCTTTATGAATGATCGCTTTTTGCAGCTCGAAATTATTGAAATCCTTGCTGACCCCCACATTTTTTTCTATTAACTCCGAGGTTACGCGGCGGTTTCCATCGTCCAGTGAAATCTCTAATTTCTGTAGTTGGGGGACAAGCTTGCTGATATCATTCCCCACGTAATCCGTAAGCATTTGGGCCGATTTTTGATCGATGCCAATAGCTTTCTCTTTGAACCAGCCGGTTATAAACGATGGAATTTGATTTTCATACAACTTTTTTGATTCGAACAAAACTCCTGCCTTTTCAATGCTTTTCACCCACGCTTTCCGTCCATCCGGCGTTCCATGCTTATAACAGATCACCAGTATGGTGGAAGCCATCGGTTTTTTAGCATAGGTGTCGAGAAGTTCAATTTTAGCAAGCTGTTGCGCCTCTTTTACAACCACGAGTTGATGGTTGGCCATCATGGGAAAACGGCGGGCCGTAGTAATTATCGTGTTCACATCGGCATCCACCCCGTAATAGGTGTGAAGGTTAAAATCTTTTTCTGCATCGGAAAGCACGCTCTCTACGAACAGATCGGTAAGTGAGTCGATAAAATAGGACTCGTTGCCCATCAGCAAGTATATGGGTTCAAATCGACGTTGTTGGATGTCTTTACGGATCGCCTCGTATGTACGTTTAGCAGGTGCAGCCATTGGGTGTAGTTAGAAAAAGCCGTTATTTACCAGTCAAATCGCAAGTGCTTGATTGTAGAGCTTTGGTTTATTAGGGATGAGAGTGATTTTATTCCAATTTTTACATGTTCCTCCACGTAATTTTCCGTCACTTCCTGATCGCTTTTCTCCGTTTTCACTCCACTTGAAATAAGGGGTTGATCGGAAACCAACAACAGGGCCCCTGTAGAAATGCGGTTAGCAAAGCCACATGTAAAAAGAGTGGCCGTCTCCATGTCTACAGCCATGGCACGTACCTGCCTCAAATAGCTTTTGAACTCGTCGTCATATTCCCATACACGGCGATTGGTGGTATAAACCGTGCCGGTCCAGTAATCGCGGTTGAAATCCCGCACGTTGGAAGACACCGCCCTCAATAAGCTGAACGCGGGCAGGGAAGGAACTTCGGGAGGAAAATAGTCGTTGGATGTACCTTCGCCCCTGATTGCAGCAATGGGAAGTATATAATCTCCCAGGCCACTTTTTGCTTTTAATCCCCCGCACTTGCCTAAAAAAAGGACTGCAGAGGGTGACACGGCACTTAACAGATCCATAACCGTGGCCGCGTTAGCACTCCCCATCCCAAAGTTTATGATGGTAATTCCACCGGCAGACGCGTTGGGCATATTGGCGTCGACCCCCACGATGGGTACCTGAAAGTGTTCGGCAAAAATCTCCACGTACTTTTGAAAGTTGGTCAACAGAATGAATTTCGTGAATTCGTTCAATTGACGTTTTGTATATCTGGGTAGCCAATTCTCTACAATTTCCTGTTTTGTTCTCATACTTTCGTCTCCTTCTCGTAAAAATTAGGTAATTTTGCCCCGATCCGTTTAAGTGCCTCTAGGACGGGCATACCGACTTACCTAAGTGAACAAAGATACAATGTACTCGTTAAATTTACCCTCTTTTGAAGCAAAAATCAGAAAAAAAGGCCACGAAGCGCAAATATTTGATCCATTGCGGCGCAAATACTTGGTTCTTACTCCCGAAGAGTGGGTACGGCAACACTTCGTGAATTGGCTGATTGCTGAAAAAAAATATCCTGCCTCCCTGATTGCCAATGAAGCGGGAATAAAACTTAACTCGCTCACCCGTCGTTGCGATACAGTGGTGTATAACCGGCAACTGGAACCGGTAATGATCGTTGAATATAAAGAACCCCGCGTGCCTATCACGCAAGAGGTATTCGATCAAGTAGTTCGGTATAACAGCGTGCTTAAAGTTCCCTACATTGTAGTATCTAACGGGTTAAAACACTATTGCTGCCGGATGGACTACGAAAAGATGAGCTATGACTACCTCACCGAAATTCCCGAATGGGGATTTTGATCAGTAACTTTCGTCCGCTGAAGGGTAATCGGAGGCTTTCACATCGGCCGTGTAACGTTGCACGGCATCGTTAATATCTTCATAGAGGTGGGCGTAACGCCGCAGGAACCGGGGTGAAAACCCTTTATTCAGTCCTAACATATCATGCATCACCAGTACTTGACCGTCTACTTCGGGCCCCGCGCCAATTCCAATCATGGGAATTGAACGCTCGCGGGCAACGATACCGGCCAGCGAGGAGGGTATTTTTTCCAGCACGATCGAAAAGCAACCCGCTTCCTCCAGCAGGCGTGCATCTTCTCTCAATTTGGCAGACTCCTCATCTCCTTTCGCCCGGAGGGCATAAGAACCATACTTGTTAATCGATTGTGGCATCAGCCCCAGGTGCCCCATGATGGGTATGCCGGCACTCAAAATTGCTTTTACCGACTCGATAATTTCTTCTCCACCTTCCAGTTTTAAGGCATCTGCTTCCGTTTCTCGCATGATCCTCACTGCATTGGTTACTGCTTCGGAGGGACTTGAATGGTAGGTGCCAAAGGGCATATCAATCACTACCATTGCTCGTTTTACGCCGTTCATCACCGACCGGCCGTGGTAAATCATCTGGTCTACCGTCATGGGCAACGTGGTACGGTTGCCTACCATCACGTTAGAAGCCGAGTCGCCCACGAGAATGGCATCTATACCCGCCTGGTCAATCACTTGAGCCATCGAGTAATCGTACGCGGTAAGCATCGCGATCTTCTCCCCTTGCTGCTTCATCTCTCTAAATCGATGGGCAGTTACTTTCTTGCCATTGCCCGAGGAGAGGTATCCTTTTTTTTCTTCTGACATCTGAATGTTTATTGATTTTCTTATTGCTACAAAGGTACCCTTTTTAGGGGAAATTTACCAATAACAAAGCCGGAAGCGATGCTTCCGGCTCATGAAATTTATATGTGTGAGCTTCTGAACGGGCTCGTGCTAATTATTAAAAGCGATACCCTAAGGTGATTAACCCGCGAATCGAGTTGTTTTTTAGCGAGTAGGGAGCCGAATCGACGAGTAGATCTCCGCTGCCCGCGCTATATACACGGGGGAAGGCGTACAGATCGTCGTTTTGGGTTTTGTAAACAATCGCGGCATCCAAGTAGAAATTTCGGTTGAACCTATACCCTAATCCCCCGGTAAAATAGTTGGTATCGCCTTCCATTCGAAAGATCGTATTCGATCCGGCAACACCTGCCTCGGCAAGTTCTACGGCATCCGTCTCGTAGGGATTTTGCATCCACGCGTAGCCTAGGCGACCGTACATTTGGGGAGTGAAACGGTATTCCATCCCTAACTTAACGGTGGACGTTGGCTTAAAGTCCTGCTCGATATACTCGTTATCGATGTCGAACCAGTTTTGTGAGTCCGCTGAGTTAGAAGGAACGCCCAACCGCATATTGCTGTAATTTACCATCTCGTAATCCATGCTCACGATAAACCTACTTCCCAACACACCGGCCGCGCTTGCCACTAGCTTGCCGGGGCTTTTCAGATCGTAATGGTTAATAAACCGTTCCGAATAAATTCCTCCCGGTTCATATCCATCGCCAGCGTATGCTTCCAGGTCGTGTACCATTTCAGCATCGTAGGTCATTGTTAACGCGTACCACGTGGGGGTATGGTAAGAGAGGCCAATCCTTAACTCATTAATTGGCCGGTAAATAGCCCCGAACTTGGCACTCACTCCGGCACCGCTGGTTGTTAACCAATTGAAAAGCGTGTAGCCCCCATCGGCAAAATCTTCCAAGTACTCGGAAGTGAGGCTATAAGAAACATCCTTGATCGAGAGCGATAAACCCAGGTTAAGTACCCCATTGAGGGTAGTTCCGACCGTGAAGTCGTAGTTGTTAATATATCCCAGTTCCCGTGTAAATATCTCGTCTTGAATGTTTTCACTCCCGATATTCAGCGGAAGGTAAGCCGGTCCCGTACCATTTTCCGGGTAAATAAGCCCCGAGTTGAAACCAAGTATAGGTAACCACGCTTCCGTTAAGAATGGATCGGGTAAATTATCTCCTCTCATCAAGTTTTGTGGGTCGATACCATGGCTTCGGTTTGCAATAAAGCTCATTAACGAGCTGTTGGTGTTACCCAACGCCAAAACTTCTTTATCGAACGATTTGGTCTGATTGTACGAGAACCCGAAATTAATCAGGGGTACAACACTGTTCCGCAGTGGGAAATATCCCACGAAGCCCAGGTGGTCCATATCGAAACGCGTACGGTTCGCGTTATTGCTCCCCACGGAGGATCTTTCATTCGAAATATTCAGTGTTCCTACTACTTCCGAGCTACGGTATACCGCGATACCGGCCGGATTGATGGTTACGCCGGTCATGTCACCCCCGAGGGCACCGAAGGCACCCCCCATCGACATGGCGCGTGCGGTTCCATAGAGATCCTCCCTACTAAAGCGCAGTGCGTCGATTTCTCCCTGAGCCACGATGAGCGAGGAGAAGAGGAACAAGAAACCAAATATTGTGGTGATTTTTCTCATATCTATTTTTATACGATTTAATTTATATCATTTTTCTGTGGTATGTAAAACCTGTCTCCTCCGGTGCTTTATAATTACCTACGGCTACCACTGCTGGAACGTCCACTGCTACTGCTGGAGCTTCGAGAGCTGCTGCCTCCTATCGATCCGCTCGATGAAGAGCTTCTGCTAGGTGAAGAGTAGGTTGAACTCGAGCTACGAGTTGTGGTACTGCTTCGAGAGGGCGTGGAGTAAGTATTGCTGCTCCGTGTGGGCGTCCTTTCGTAAGTAGAACTGCTTCTCGTGGGAGAGGTAGTGGTACTCCTTTGATAGGTATTCCTCGAAGGAGTGGTTGTGCCTCTATCGTAGGTGGAACTACTTCTTGTTCTCGAGGGTGTGGTGGTGCCGTACCGTCCCGTTTCGGAGCGGGTTGATTGGGTAGCCCTGTTCACCGAACTCGAGCGTGAAGTTGTACCGGTACGATCAATAGCACGTCCGGTTCTGGAATCGTACGCCCTGCCCGAGGTATCGATGATCCGAGTCCTTGGGGCATTGGTTGCTCCCCGTCCGGATATTGCCGTGCGAGTTTGATCGCTTGTCCGCCCGGAAAGTGCCGTGCGGGTACGGGTGCTTGACCTGCCGGATAGAGCGGCCGAAGTAGCGGTTGTTCTGTTTGCTGCACTCCTGCGATAGGTGCCGGAGCTGCTTCCCGATCGATTTCTGGGTAGGCTGCTGTAATATCCGTCATGGAAACCATGGTAATAACCTCCACCGTAACCGTAGCCATAGTGCCATGGATCATACCATCCGCCATAATACCATGGCGAATGCCATCGGCTGTAGTACCATGGGCTATGCCAGCCTCCGTAAAACCACGGGTCGTACCATCCACCATAATACCAGGGTGAATGCCACCGGCTGTAGTACCAAGGACTATGCCAACCGTACCATCCACCGTAATACCAGGGGTCGTACCAAGGGTAGTAAGAGCCCCATCCCATGTAGAGATGGCTGTTCCAGCCCCGGTTATTGTATCCTTCGTACACATCGTCGCCCACGTAGACGATCACCTCATCTGCACCGGTAATTTTGATGCTCGATTGGGGATCGTGGAAACGAACGATTCGATCGGTATACTCGTATTCTTGATACGTGTCGCCGTTATCTGAATACGCTTGTTCGTCTTGTAAAATTGTATCGTTACCGCGGCGATTGTACTCGTCAATGTCCCTGCCATTTGCCATTACCTCCATATTGGATGCATCGCCTTGCACGATAACCACTTTTTTCGTTTTCTGTGGATCGTCTTGCTCCTGGCGAACGGTCACCCTTTCATTTTGAGGTTGGGTAGGATCGGCGTATATATCGTCCCACTCCTGAGCGAAACCAGACAAGGGTATAACTGTCAACAAAACCGCGAGTAGTAAGTTTTTAGTTTTCATAGTCTCCCTTTTTTTATATTGTTCGTAAATAATTTTTCTCATCACTTATTTGACTCAATAACCACGCGAAAGTTTAATAGCACACGGGTACAAATATACATATTGATGCGATATAACCCTGCTGATTCTACTAGAAAGATGAAGTTACATGGAAAACGCTGCGTTTTATCGGGTTAAAAAAACCAAATGAGTTCAACGTGTATGAATTTCCATCCCATCGTAGGCCAAATGGATATCTTCGGGTAACTCATTTTCGACCGTGGCATGCAACCCCATCTCGTGACTGATGTGGGTAAAGTACGTTACGCGAGGTTTTACCCTCCTCACGAGCTCCAGCGCCTCTCCCAAGGTTTGATGGGATATGTGTTCGGTTTTACGAAGAGCACTGACGACCAATGTATCGAGGCCCCACAATTTATTTACCTCTGTTTCAGGAATCGTTTTCACATCGGTTAGGTACGCGAACCCTCCCATCCGGTAGCCCAGGATAGGTAATTTATAATGTATCACCCGGATGGGGATAACCTCAAGTGATTCTATATAAAACGACTCTTTTGTGTTGATTGTCTTTGTTTTAATATCAGGTATGCCACCATAATTGTGGGGCGTGAAGCAATACGGCATTCGTTCCCTTAACACCTTTTCCAGCCGCTCCTCCATGTAAAGATCTATCGAGCCAAACCGTGAAAAGGGCCTCAAATCGTCGATGCCGCCCACGTGGTCGTAATGTTCATGCGTGAAGAGGTACCCATCAATTTTCCGGTAAGGAAGATGCATCACCTGTTGCCTGAAATCAGGGGTGCAATCAATCATGATGAGCTTGTTGTCCACCTCCAGGCGCACCGACGACCGCAGTCGCTTATCGCGTCGGTCACTTGAAAGGCATACCTCGCAGCGGCAACCAATTTGCGGCACTCCTGTTGAAGTACCGGTTCCTAAAAAACGTACTTTCATACACCTAATTTTCCCATAAAACCTTTCCATAAAAAAAGCCACCTCTTCACGGGCAGCTTTTTTTAAATCATATCAGTAGAGGGAGATTAAAACTGTCTCTCCAAAATCCAGAGATCGTTGAAAGGCACACCGTACGTTCTCCTGAGGTATTCGGTATCCCCTTTCGCGGAATAGGTTCTATGGATTTCATCTCGTTTCCGCGCCGCTTGATCCCTGTCGTCGTAGCTTGCCACGATTACCCGATACATCCCTTGTTCATTTTGAGCGAGAATCACCGTGTGTCCCTCGTTCTCCATGCGTGCCTTCAGCGACTCGGCGTTCAGTTTCACGCTCAGTGAAGCAATTACCACGTTATACCTTCTCAGTCCGGCCGCATCGGTAGGATATACTGCTTCCACTTTTTCTTTTCTAACAGAGACTTCAACCGGAGGTAAGGCACCGGCATCTTTTACCACGGTGGTAGGCTGCGAGGCAGATTGCTGCATTTCTCTCTCTTTGGCTGCTTCATATACTTGCTTGTACGCGCTTTGCTTGGGCTTGCAGGAAACACCCAATACCAGCAGCGCGGCAAAAACCAATGCAAAATGGAATTGTTTCATGTGGATAAAATTACTTGTAATTATTCAAATATTCAGTTTTAATTTCCTATTGCAAAGATAATAAAGAAGGTGTTGATAGCACGCCCTATCGTGTGAAAATTAATTAAAAGCCCGCGGCATACGGATTGGCCTGGGCGTGATATCTACTATGCCGGTGGTGTCGATATTCCAAATGAAGGCAGTATCTGTATAAGCAGTAGTTGGGTTGGCCACGAGATGCACCTCCCACGAGCCTTTTGGCAACCCGGGAAAAAGAAACATTCCATCTGCATCGGGATAGGTCAGTAATGTATCGGGATCGCGGATAATAGCAACAAACGAAACCGCGTTGATTTCACGCGGCGGGGGGGAAATATAACCTCGAAGCGAACTGCCGTATGCTTCCGGGAATGCACGCACAACCGGGTGAAGGAAATA
>LSQX01329232.1_pt1 | contig 11781 bp, 13 predicted proteins | sample 654561 | NCBI WGS metagenome assembly LSQX01 (sample SAMN04489861, study PRJNA283612) | anaerobic digester metagenome | isolation source: 4 biogas reactors fed with cattle manure at either 37C or 55C with and... | place: Denmark: Kongens Lyngby | collected 2014 | reverse complement strand
AGGACTTATAACTACTGCTGCTGTTTTTGTATCAGAGACAGCCCTATTTAAAGAGAAACTTTCCATGGATCTGTTGATTAAAATATTTTGGCAGCCTTTAGAGGTTTTAAATATAGAAAGTATTTTTATTTTTTTGGTATCCTTAATAGCCTTAAAAAGATTTAAATTACATCCTATATTAACTATTGCTTTATCGGGTGTACTAGGGATATTGCTTTTCTACGTATTTTAATGATACGTTACAGGCGTTATTATCGTAAATGACAACTGTTGAATTAGCATAAAGAGTTAAGTTTTCTTTGCGGAATGAATTGATTATAAGGATAAAATAATATAAAGGCGGGATAAACATGCCACCAATAAGCTTACTTATTAAACCAGTATCTAGTAACTGTAATCTAAGATGTAAATATTGCTTTTATCATTCTCTGGCAGAAAATAGAGAAATCAAATCCTATGGCATCATGGATATAAATACTTTAGAAACCTTGGTTAAAAAGACTTTAGCATATGCAGATATGACTTGTACCTTTGCGTTTCAAGGAGGAGAACCTACATTAGCAGGGCTTGAATTCTTTGAAAAACTAATAGAGTTTCAAAAGAAATATAACATAAAGGGAGTTAAGGTAAATAATACTTTGCAGACCAATGGAATTGTTATAGATGATGGATGGGCAAAGTTTCTACATGATAATAACTTTCTAGTAGGGCTTTCTTTGGATGGAACAAAAGATATACATGATATGAATAGAATTGACTCTTCTAACAAGGGTACCTTTAATAGGGTAATGAAAACTGTAGACTTATTTAACAAATACAAGGTTGAATACAATATCCTTTTTGTAGTAAATTCAACTGTGGCAAGGCATGCTGCAAAAATATACAACTTTTTCAAACGAAAAAACTTTAGATATCTCCAATTTATACCATGCTTAGATCCCTTAGGAGAACCTGGTGGCCAAATATATTCATTAACTCCTGATAGATTTACCACCTTTTTAAAAACTCTATTTGATCTATGGTATGAGGATATAAAGAATGGTAATATAATTAGCATAAGGTATTTTGATAATCTTGTGAGTATGCTTATGGGCTATCCACCTGAAAACTGTGGTATGTCGGGAGTATGTAGATGTCAGTTTGTGGTTGAAGCTGATGGGGGAGTATATCCATGTGACTTTTATGTCATTGATCAATGGAATCTTGGGAATCTCAAAGAGAGTGATTTTGATGAAATAGCTAAGTCAGATGTTGTAAAGGAATTCATAGAAGTATCAAGATATGTAGATCCAAAATGTAGACAATGTAAATGGCTTAACCTATGTCGCGGGGGATGTAGAAGAAATAGGGAACCCTTTGCAGATGGCAAACCCATATTGAATTATTTATGTTCGTCTTATATGGAATTCTTTGAATATACTGCTCCCAGACTATATGACCTTGCTAGGATATTTTCCAGGAGAATAGGATATGGAATAGGAATGGAGTAGAGTGGTAGTGAGGCAATTAACTAGTAGGAATAGAAGTTATATGGATGAAGTAGTCAAAGCAATGAAAAAGCCGTGCAAAATGCTACTAAACTATTTTAAACTATTTTTGATACCTCTTGTATTTGTATTTATGTTAATAGCCTTGATAATAAAAGGAGTAAAAAAGCTAATAGAAAAAGCGACTGCATAAAACAGTCGCTTTTATTATTAATACATTCCGTTCATTCCTCCAGCACCACCAGGAGTTGCTGGTTCTGGCTCTGGGATATCGGCTACTAAGCTTTCAGTAGTCAATACCATAGAAGCTATGCTGGCAGCGTTCTGTAGTGCAGATCTGGTAACTTTGGTTGGGTCAATAATTCCTTTCTCTACCATATCACCAAACTCACCTTTTAGTGCATCGAATCCATAGTAGGGCTCATTGCTCTCACGAACCTTTTCTACTACGATAGAACCTTCAAGACCTGCATTGGTAGCAATTTGCCTTACAGGTTCTTCGAGAGCTCTCTTAATGATATTGATACCAGTTAGCTCATCACCACTAGCAGTTAAATTATTGACAGCAGCGAGAGCCTTAATGTATGCTACTCCACCACCAGGTACGATTCCTTCTTCAACTGCAGCTCTTGTAGCATTTAGAGCGTCTTCAATCCTTAGTTTCTTCTCTTTTAGTTCAGTTTCTGTAGCAGCACCAACTTTGATTACTGCAACTCCACCAGCTAGTTTAGCAAGGCGTTCTTGGAGTTTTTCTCTATCATAATCTGATGTAGTCTCTTCAATTTGAGCCTTGATAGAGTTAATTCTATTTTTAATTTCTTCTTCTGAACCTGCACCTTGTACAATGGTGGTATTTTCTTTATCAACAGAAACTTTAGCTGCGCGTCCTAGTTGATCCATAGTAGTATCTCTTAGTTCTAAACCAACTTCTTCAGAGATAACAGTACCGCCAGTTAGAATAGCGATATCTTCTAGCATAGCCTTTCTTCTGTCTCCGAATCCAGGCGCTTTTACTGCTACACAGTTGAAGGTTCCTCTTAATTTGTTAACTACTAAAGTAGCTAGTGCTTCACCTTCAACATCTTCAGCTATGATAAGTAGCTTACCACCTTGCTGAACGATTTGCTCAAGAACGGGAAGAATATCTTGAATATTGCTAATCTTTCTGTCAGTAATTAGAATGTAAGGATCATCTAATTCAGCAATCATTTTTTCAGTGTCTGTTACCATGTAAGCAGAAACATATCCTCTATCAAACTGCATACCCTCTACAACATCTAGCTCGGTAAGTAGGGATTTGGACTCTTCAACAGTAATAACTCCATCTTTACCAACTTTTTCCATGGCATCAGAGATAAGCTGTCCGATCTTTTCATCTCCAGCGGAGATTGCTGCTACCTGTGCAATAGCTTCTTTTTTCTCGATGGGTTTGCTTAGATCTTTTAAGGATTCAACTGCTGCTTCCACAGCTCTTTCAATACCCCTTCTTAGAATCATGGGGTTAGCGCCAGCAGCAACGTTTTTTAGACCTTCACGAATAATAGCTTGTGCTAATACAGTAGCGGTAGTAGTACCGTCTCCAGCTACATCATTGGTCTTGGTTGCTACTTCTTTTACTAATTGTGCTCCCATATTCTCATAAGGATCCTCTAATTCGATTTCTTTTGCAATGGTTACTCCATCATTTACAATTTGGGGAGAACCAAATTTCTTATCCAATACCACATTACGGCCTTTTGGCCCCATGGTTATTTTAACAGTATCAGCGAGAGCATTTACTCCTCTTTCAAGGGCCCTTCTTGCGTCTTCACCATATATTAACTGCTTTGCCATAATCCTTTTCCTCCTTTAATTGTTGTTATTATTCTACGATAGCTAATATATCATTCTGTCTCACTATGATATATTCTTCATCATCCATTTTTACTTCAGTACCTGCATACTTAGAATAGATTACCTTATCGCCGACTTTTACTTCCATTTCTACTCTTTTGCCGTCAACCATACCTCCAGGACCAACAGCAAGTACTTCTGCCATCTGCGGTTTTTCTTTAGCAGATCCAGGAAGGACAATTCCGCTTTTTGTGGTTTCTTCAGTTTCTAATAACTTAATAACAACTCTGTCACCTAGTGGTTTGATGTTCATATATTATTACCCTCCTCTTTATGTAATTTATCTTAAAGATTGTTAGCACTCTTCATGGGTGAGTGCTAATCCAATTTATAGTTTATAAAAAAGAGCATAGGTTGGCAAATGCTGTATTTAACGTATACTCGTGGTATTTGAGTAAAATGGGACACTATATTAAAATATCTCATGAATACTCTGAAAATCATCCGGATACAGCATAGCGTTATTTAGATTTCCGAGATCAGAACATGCTATTGACAAGGTTTCCAGATCCTGTTAGAATAATTGTCGCATAAAAAATATAATAATCAACAGTTGGCAGTATAACAGAGGCGCAATCCACGATTGTTAATCCTATACAACACCAAAAGCCAACATGACATATAAAGAGGTAATAGCATGCATAAAGTAATACGGGATTTTGGATCTAAGAAGGGTAAGGCGTTAATATACTTTTTACCCTTGGCTATATTGGTGTTTCTGGCTGCAACATTCCCCTTAAATAAGGTGCATAGAAACATTACTTTAGAAGCAGGCGCGGATACCCCGGAGTTCTCTCATTTTATTAAAGATGAGGAAACCGAGGGGGAGATCATTACAGATTTATCGAAAATTAACATGTCTGAACCGGGAAATTACAGGATTAAAATAAAAATTGGTGCGCTGTCATTCCACTCCAAGTTAAGAATACAGGATACCATTCCCCCAACAGGCAGGATATCGGATCTGGATATACCTTTCGGTAAGACCGTTGAAGCGAAGGATTTTGTTACGGAGATATCAGATGTTACACAAGTCACTGTTTCCTTTCTGGAAGAGCCAGATTTTGACTCTATAGGTGAGCAGGATGTAAGTATAGTTTTAGAGGATGCCGGTAAGAACAAGACCGTATATACAGCCAAGCTATATATAGGTAAGGTGTATAGAACGGTGAATGTAGAGTTGGGTACAGAGAAATTGGATATCAGGGATTTCCTCATGGATGACATCTTCGAGGGCGATTTTATAACCGATGTCTCTGTCATCAATCTAAAGGAACCTGGAACCCACGCTATTTCTATAGAAGTAGATGGGGATGTATATTCATCACAATTAGAAATCGTTGATACAACCCCTCCAAAGGCTAAAGTAGTAAACCAATTCATATGGGCCAATGAAAAAATATCTCCTGATGCCTTTGTTAAGGATATATTGGATTATAGCGATGTAAGAGTTATTTTTGGAGAAGAACCCGATTTTAGCCTGGCAGGAATGCATAAGATTTCCATAATTTTGGAAGATACGAGCAGAAACAGAACTGAGATGGCCGCATACCTGACAATCAGGGAGGATACCGAGCCACCAGTTATAGAAGGCCTTGAGGATATGACCATTTATGCGGGCGAAAGGGTTTCCTACAGAAAGAATGTAAGGGTTACGGATAATAGGGATGCCGATGTTGAATTAATTATTGATAGCAGTAAAGTGAATTTAAAAAAGACAGGGAAATATGAGGTAACCTATGTTGCGACCGATACTGTCGGCAATACTACTACAGAAACAATAACAATCACCGTATTGAATAAGCCATGGGACTATGTGGATCCTGAGGAATTGGATAAACTGGCCGACAGCGTTTTGGATAGCATTATTAAGGATGAAATGTCAGACAAGGAGAAACTCAAAGCTATTTTTCAATGGACTAAGAGACGAATTTCATATACTGGTAGTAGATATAAGGAAAATTGGATGTGGGCTGCTGTTCAAGGTATAAAAAAAGGGTCTGGGGATTGTTTTACCTATTATGGGACTGCCAGAGCTTTGTTAACAAGAGCTGGCTTTGAGAATTTATGTATTACACGTATTGATAAAACCCATTACTGGAACTTAGTAAAATACAACGGGAATTGGTATCATTTTGACACATGTCCCCATAACAGCAAATACCCATTTGATGGGTTTCTGCGAACGGATGCGGAAGTGGCAGAATACTCTAGAAAAAGAAAAGATAAGAGGGGCTATTATAATTTTAACAAAAACCAATATCCTGCAACACCGGATGAGCCCTTAGAATAGATATATCACAGAAACAAGTGAAAAGTTGAAGTATCATAGAACATGGATTATTAGGATTTCAGCTTAATCATTGAATAGTGTATTATATAACTTCCTTAAGGAAGTTGAATTTGCAATATTGGGGGACTTAATTTGGATAAGTGGGACAAAAGGTTTATGGAAATGGTAAAGGTCATAGCTGGATGGTCCAGTTGTTATCAGCATAATAGAAAGATTGGCGCCATCATAGTAAAAAACAAAAGGATATTAACGACGGGATACAATGGAGCACCTTCAGGTTATCCCAGTTGTGTAGAGCGGCAGGAATGCATAAGAAGGATAAGAAATATCCCATCAGGAACTAAACATGAATACTGTTACGCCATCCATGCTGAACAGAATGCTATCGTCCAGGCCGCGAAATTGGGGGTATCTATAGATGGAGCTACCCTGTACTGCACTCATCAACCTTGTGTAATCTGTGCAAAATTAATAGTAAACAGTGGTATTATTCGAGTGGTATACGAAGAACCATACCCCGATAGCCTGGCTACAGAAATATTGGAGGCTGTCGGGGTTAGTCTTGAAAGGTATATTGAATAAGCAGGACAGGTTATGATCCTATACATCATCTTTGGAAGGATCAGGCGGTTCCATATATTGACCTGATAATGTTTGAAGAGTTCTAGGCAGCGCATCTCTGGAATTACCCCATGGCTTGTCCTGGTTTCGATAATCGAATTTTTGTGTATACCATAATAGATCGGCTTCTAATTGATCCAAGGTCTTTGTTTGGATGGGCAGAATAGAATCGATCCATCTATCAAACAGTTTAGCGGAAAGGGTTTCGTTTGCTATTTTCATAATCAATGCAAAATGATGAAGGCAGAATCCTTTTGATTTTTTCAAGGTCTCGCTGAATTTGTTGTCCTTTTGCCAAAGATAAAGAATTGTATACGCATATCTGTTTAATAGGTTTTCCAACCTATCGCATATCATACAGCTATGATGATGGTCGTTTAGCCATTCCAGCAGGGTACTTAGAGGGCTGCCCGATCCACCACCTTTTCCTGTCAGTTTAGACTGTAAACTAGAAAGAAGCCCTTTTTTTTCTCTCTTTAAGTCTTGGGTAAGCCTTTGAAATTCACCGATTGTTTCTTTTAGATGTGTGTGAGTGATTAAGGCAAGACCCAGGCGATTTTTTTCGCCATAGAGCTGCATAAAGTGATTACCGCAAAAGCCTATTCTATTCACATCAATTCTGGTGCTAGGCTCCATAACTGATCCGCCAAGGAAAAAATCCACATATTTCTTTTCGGAATTATACTCTAATACGCATAAGGGGCATTGATCTTGTTGGCTATAGGCATCCCATACAGGAATGGTATCTATATGATACTTCATTGTCATCCTCCCTGATTTTATACTAAACGCATTGTATCATAAATCAAAAGATACCGCCATAAATATAAAACAACGAGCAAGATATAAACAAAGATATTTGTGGGAGGGGAGGATTTGGACATGCGATATTCGCGGATAAGAAGGGCGAGAAATCAAAAGCGTTATACTATTGTTCTCTTGATTGCATTTTTACTTCTGGGAGGAATCTATTTTCTTATGGCTGGTACCATAGGAAAGGCTATCAGCAATATAATAACTCCTATTTTAAAACCCAAAGTGGGTTCGCAACAGGATGAGCAAGGCGGGGACACTGCAAATGAGATTGGTTTGGAGGGAGAGGGCACAGAGCTTAGCCTTCCTCAGGAAGAAAAGCAGGGTAGCCAAGGTCCTCGCATAACTGAAACAATAAAGATAGAAGCAAAGAGTTTTTTTGGAATACAGTTGGGTGCCTTCAATAATAGGGAAAATGCCCTGTCCATTGCCAATGAGCTCAAGAAGAAGGGTGCAGCGGGGTATGTACTGGAAGATCAGTTTTCCAGGGTTTTGGCTATTATATTCCAGTCACAAGAAGATACCAGGGCGGTCATGGAACAGCTTAAGGCACAAGCAGTTGAATCTCAAGTGTATGAACTCAAATGCCCCGGAGTAGATATGGAGATAACTGCTTCAAGTGAAAAAGTGAAGGGCATTGAATCTTCATACCAAATGGTAATGGAGAATTTCGGATTAATAGAATCTATTATAAAGGACCTGGATAGGGATAAGATCACTTTGGAGATAGCAATAGAAAATTTAAAGGATATGAGGGATGAGATAAGGACAAAAACAGATCAACTGCAAGCGTATTCGACAGATGAAGAGGGGAGTCCGGTTTTATCAGGTTTGAGGAATTTCCTTTCTACACAGGTTGAAAATTTAGATGATATACTACTGGGAAACATATCGGATAGAGTAGAAATTTCCTCCAAGATAAAGTATACTTATATAGACATGGCAGTTAAGTACAAAAAGTATATGGAAGAAATTGCTAATGGATAGGGAGAGATAGTATTTGAAGATATCAACTATAAAGGACCTGCTTGAGGCAGAGTTAATTGTAGGGGAAGAATTTCTGGACCACGAAGTAGTATCTGCATGCGGGTCTGATTTGATGAGCGATGTATTGACTTTTGTGAAAGAGCAAACAGTCTTATTAACCGGACTCAATAATCCCCAAGTGATACGCACTGCTGAGATGCTGGATGTTTCTTGCATCGTATTTGTAAGGGGGAAAAAACCTGCTCAGGATATTATAAAGATGGCACTGGAGCGTGATATAGTGTTATTGTCCACCGATAACACTTTGTTTGAGGCGTGCGGTAAACTCTATGAAGGCGGACTCAGAGGAGACATGAGATGACTGTGGAATCAAATGCAGGTGTCGGCATGGTCCACAGCTATCAAATCGAGGCAGGTAATTTTACCAAGGCCGGTGAAGCGGCCAGCAGTATCAAGAGGATTTTAAGGCAATTAGGTGTTGATGCCAATGTAATTAGACGGGTGTCCATTGCCGCATATGAAGCAGAAATGAATATGGTTATTCACTCAATCGGTGGGACAATTCAAGTGGCAATAAGCCCGCAAGTCATTGTGTTCAAGGCCATAGACGAGGGACCGGGTATAGAGGATGTAAACTTAGCTATGGAAGAAGGATTTTCGACAGCCAAAGATTGGGCTAGAGAATTAGGGTTTGGGGCCGGAATGGGGTTACCTAACATAAAAAGATGTTCCGATGATTTTCGCATCCAATCTGAGGTGGGGCAAGGCACCTATTTAGAAGCTAGATTTTTATTATAGGCATCCCGATCCAGTCATTGGCTTGGAGTGCCATAGCAATATACTTAACCTATTTCCAAAAAAATTGGGACAACAAGCAGCCAATTATACATAAAAAGACCTATCTATGTAAAGAGGAAGGTGATCTATATGCAGGGGTACTACCATTCCGTAACCTTGGATGAAGACAAGTGCATGGGATGTACCAATTGCATTAAGAGATGCCCCACAGAGGCCATTCGGGTAAGGGATGGCAAGGCATATATAATTGCAGAACGCTGTATAGATTGCGGCGAATGTATTAGGATATGCCCATATCATGCAAAAATCGCAGTTACCGATCCCTTAGATGCGATAGATGATTATAGGTATAAGATAGCTCTACCGGCACCAACTTTATATGGTCAGTTTGAAAACCTAACCAGTATAGACAGTGTTTTAAATGGACTCAGACTATTAGGATTCGATGATGTTTTTGAAGTCGCCAGGGGAGCTGATTTCGCTACTGAATATACAAAGTACCAGATTAAGCATACTAATCCCAAGCGACCTATTATTTCCTCATCCTGCCCAGCCGTAGTGAGATTGATACAAGTCAGGTTTCCTGAACTGATATCAAATCTCGCCGATGTTCAATCACCCATGGAGATTGCTGCTCAAATCGCTAAGGATGAATTTAGTAGGAAACATGGAGTGGATATAGAAGAGATAGGTGCTTTTTTTATAACGCCCTGTGCGGCGAAAGCTACCAGCATTAGGAACCCGTTGGGCACTGAGGAGTCCAGCGTCGACGGAGCTATATCCATCTTGGATATATTTGGTCCTCTGTCATTGGTAATGAACAAGGATGATAATCCATGTACGACTATCGGCCTCCGAAAGTCCACCCTTAAGGGTGTGGGATGGGCAAATTCAGGTGGTGAAGGAACTTCACTGGACATAGCCAGCTATTTGGCTGTGGACGGTATTCCCAACGTAATAAAGGTTTTGGAAGAGATTGAAAATGGCAAGCTATCGGATTTGGACTTTTTCGAAGGTCTGGCCTGTGTAGGTGGATGCGTTGGTGGGCCACTGGTTTTTGAAAATAATTATGTTGCACAGAATAGGTTGAGGAAGCTTATTAGTAAGATTGAAGACTCTGAACCTATTGATCGCAAAGAATTTAATATGGCTTTGGAGAAGTACGACTGGAAGTTTAATAAGGAGATATTGCCAAAGCCTATCATGAGATTAGATGATGATATTTCATCTGCCATAAAGAAGATGGAGGAATTGGAAAGGATATATGCCGATCTTCCCGGGTTGGATTGCGGCTCTTGCGGCTCACCCAGCTGCAGGGCTTTGGCGGAGGATATAGTAAGGGGATATACTACCGAATTTGATTGTATAATTAAGCTTAGGGAGAAGATAAGAAACCTGGCACGAGAATTCGGCGAGTTATCAGACAATCTACCTACAGGAATGGATAGAAGTGACACAGGAGGATTAAAGCATGAGGATTAGTGATATAATTAGTAAGATACCGCACACCATTTTAGCAGGAGAAGAATTCTTAAATAGGGAGATCAAATCCGGATATTGCTGTGACCTACTGAGCCGGGTAATGGCCCATGGTCCAAGGAATGGGATATGGATAACCGTCCAAACCCATGTTAATATTATCGCAATTGCTACCTTACTTGAAATTTCTTGTATTATAATTCCCGAGGATATCAAGGTAGATCCCAATACCATAGAAAAAGCCAACGAAGAGGAGGTCGTAGTCATCTCTTCACCTTTGACGGCTTTTGAATTGGCAGGATTGCTATATGAAATGGGAGTGGGCTATCAGCAATGAGGATAGCAGTCGACCTACACATACATTCGGCTCTTTCGCCCTGTGCTGATGATGATATGACCCCTAACAATATAGTAAATATGGCAATACTAAAGAAACTGGATGTCATATCCATTACTGACCATAACAGCTGTGACAATGTGGAGGCAGTAATAAAGGCAGCGGACTCCAGATTGATTGTTGTGCCGGGCATGGAAGTACAGACCAGGGAGGAAGTTCATCTTTTATGCTATTTCAGCTGGCTGGACAAGCTTATGGACTTTGAGGAGGTAATCAATAATAAATTGCCAAATATATCAAACGTCCCCAAGATATTTGGCAACCAATTAATAATTGATGATGAGGATAAGGTTGTTGGTGTAAGGGATGAAATGTTGATATCATCAACGGACTTATCAATAGATCAAATAATAGAGGAAGTTTGGAGCAGGAATGGTGTGGTAATTCCTGCCCATGTTGATAGACCATCTTACAGTGTCATCTCCCAGTTAGGTTTTATACCCCATACTCTGGAGGATGGAATGGTGGAAATAAGCGATTATAAGAATGAGCTACTCCGCCAGTACCCTTCCCATAAACTTTTATATTCATCAGATGCCCATGAACTAGGGCAGATACTGGAACGAGTTAGTTTTCTAACTGTATGGGATTTATCTGTTTCAGGCATTCTCAAAGCCTTAAGAAACCCCTCAAAATAAAGCATTTATGGATCATTTTTAAATACCATTCTCATATTAGAAATAAAAAAATTGATAATTAAATAACAAAAAGATTCTGAATATTTTATCATTTAATTGTGTTAGCGGGCACTTCACTGGAATTATAAAGGCATAAAATGCAGATATAAAGCTGAATTTGCCGAAATATGCATGTCAATAAAAATATCTTAAAAATATTTCGTTAAATATATGACAAATATAAAAAAATGTGTTAGAATGTCCTTGTATTTTTATTTGAATAGAAAAATACGGCATGTCGTAAAAAGCTAACTCTTATTAGGGATAGTTTTTAAGGCTTGTCGACAATAACAATTTTATAGCTATTATATTGGAGGAGGGGACAAAATGTCAGCC